>ULYE01003558.1_pt1 | contig 50295 bp, 38 predicted proteins | sample 1961921 | NCBI WGS metagenome assembly ULYE01 (sample SAMEA4835856, study PRJEB28245) | human gut metagenome | biome: gut microbiome; material: fecal sample | place: Denmark | collected 2008 | reverse complement strand
TTGCCCGGTTAATCCTGCCAATATGTCGGATGCCAACTTCACCTACCGCGGACTGAAGCATTACTCTGAGACAAGCATCGGCGACGGAGCCAAGGCTGTAAAGATGATGATTAACGAGTCGATGCGCATAGCCCTTGCCACCGACGGACTCGCCATCAAGGACGTGCCCTCGCACATCACAGAAGAGCTGCTTATGGCTAAGCTGCGCACCGTCAACGAGGCTATGAAGCGCGACTTCCGCCTCTCCAATCCACGCATCGGTGTGCTTGCCATCAACTCTACCGCCAACGGCGAGGAGGAGAAGAACATCATCGGTCCGGCTGTATGCAAAGCTGCCGACGAGGGCATCAACGCATACGGACCATACGCTGCCGACGAGTATTTTGGCGAGAATATATACGACGCCTTCGACGTTACGCTGGCTATGTACGACGACCAGGCCATCATCCCCTTCACAACGCTCATGCAGAACGACGGCATCTACTACGTGGCATCTCTGCCACTTGTATGCACAGCGCCTGCACAGACACCTTCCTTCGACGCTGCCGGACAGGGCATAAGCGACGAGAGTGCCTTGCGCCACGCCATATTCGAGGCTATCGACATCGTGCGCAACCGTGCCGAGTACGACGAGCCGCTTGCCAACCCGTTGCAGAAGCTCTATCACGAGAAGCGCGACGAGAGCGAGAAGGTGCGCTTTGCCATCCCCAAGAAGCGCGACGGATTCCGCCCCGACCGCAAGCAGGCACCGAGAAACGAAAACGCACGACCAGTGGCAGACAACAAGCCTGCACCCGAAGCGCCACAGACTGCATCCGCAACAAACGAGTAGTAGATATTGAAACCTAAATATCAAAACGCCTTCTTCCTCTTTGGAGTGGCGGTTCTTATACTTATGCTGACACAGCTCGACTACACCCAGGTGTGGAACGGGCTGTGTCATGCTGGTTATTGGTCCATAGCCGTGGTTGCGCTATGGGCTTTTCTTTACATCTTCAACACCGCGTCGTGGTACATCATTATCAATTCGGGCGGCAAGACGCCTGTGCATTTCTGGTGGCTTTATAAGATAACCGTTTCCGGTTTTGCCCTCAACTATGCCACACCGGGCGGACTGATGGGCGGCGAGCCATACCGCATTATGTCGCTCTCGCCAATTGTTGGCGCCGAACGGGCGTCGTCGTCAGTCATACTCTTTGCTATGACCCACATCTTCAGTCATTTCTGGTTCTGGCTTCTGTCCGTGGCGCTTTACCTTATAGTGCGTCCTCTCGACGTCTTTATGGGTGGACTGCTTGCAGCCGTCACGGCGTTCTGCCTGCTCGGTCTGTGGTTCTTCATAGTGGGCTATCGCAAGGGCCTTGCCCGTCGTGCCCTCGGTTTGCTCGGTAGGGTTCCCGGTTTGCGCCAATGGGCAGCCCGCTTTGTCGACCAGCACCGCCAGCAGCTCGACACCATCGACCGTCAGATAGCGGCTCTGCACAATCAGAACCGACGCACATTTGTGTCTGCAGTACTGCTCGAACTTATGTGCCGCGTATGCTCGGCAGCCGAGATCTACTTCGTTCTGCGTGTTCTGATGCCCTCTGCCAATTATGCCGACTGTATCCTCATCCTCGCCTTCACCTCGCTCTTTGCCAACCTCCTCTTCTTCATCCCATTGCAGCTTGGCGGCAGGGAGGGTGGCTTCCTTATGTCGGCGGCGGGTCTTGGACTTAAAGCCAGCCAGGGTGCCTTTGTTGCCCTTATCGTCAGGGTGCGCGAATTGGTGTGGACCGGCATAGGCTTGTTGCTTATAAAGACAATGTCGTCGGCGGCAGGTGCTGCTCGGCAAAAGGTGGAGTAGGGGTTAGTATAATCTTTTTTATTTTTTAACCTCTCATTCTATCATTATTTAGGGCTGCGAATGGGGTAAGTTGCAGATACACAATGAGATGCGATAGTGTTAGGTGGCGGGATGCAGTGGCTATCTATCATCAATCCAACACTGATGTATCACTTGTCTGTTGTGTGACACTTTGATGATAGATGTATGATAGGTTGTCCATGTTTTCGGCAACATAACACTACTGTAAGACCACTCGTACACAATAGGTTACGAGGATTTGTGCCCTAAAAAGTGATAGGTTGATAGGTTGCGAAAATAAAAAACATATAATAGGAGATACAGCTTGTGTCCGTACTTGTCTTCCAACCAAGGCTTGATGACTGACCAATTAAGCCTTGATGACCGACCAACTAAGCCTTGATGACCGACCAATTAAGCCTTGATGACCGACCAATTAAGCCTTAGTTGCGTTTAATGAATTTCCTGTTTTAGCTCTTCGTACAAATCCACAGGTCCCAAATGCCAATATTTGGTACTCTCTGTAGACAATTTCTTATATAGTTTAGAACGATAAATACGGTTCAGACACTCTTGCAGTGAGAATCCATATTCATCATGTAGATATTCCACCAGCCAGCTTATTTTGCCAGGCAAGAGTAAATGGAGGTTGTTTTGATTAATCTGAAACATATTACAATTCAATTTTAATGGATTCAATAAAACGCAAGGCTGTAAGAGCCTTATCTGTGTGGAATAGATACTGGTCTACAAGTTTGTATGTCTTTAGTTCACGGATAAGCGTCTCGACACTTATAGCCCCAGCTTCGTATAAGCCGAACTGAAGATAAACTCTATCGTTAGCGACTGGTCCATACACAATGTCGTAGTTATGGGTAAAGTCAAACTTAGTTCTGTTTGCCATTACAAAATCAGCCCATTCTTCATTAGGTTCGGGGAAAATAAGGCTGTTGAGTTCAGGTAACTTTTTGTCGTCAAATTCATAAACATTTATGTAACCACAGTTAGAGTTGTTTTCAAGCATGCGTCTTTCTACCCATTCTTTGGCTTGCTTCTCTGATGTTGTGGTATAGAAGCCTTGGCCGTAGTCGAGTTTACGATTTGGTTTGAGAATCATAGGATGCTCCACCATCTCTAAGCTACCATGATATATTTTCATTGTTCTTTTTGTTTTCTTATTTCAATAAACTCGTCTATTTCAGCAATAAGCCATTGGCGACCTTGGGTATGAAGCGGCTCAAAGCATTTGCTAAGATATTCTATTACGCCGTATTGGGAGAACAGGTCAAGCACTTGTTCTCCGCTCATTTTTTTTGCTGCCCCATATTCTTCAATGCAGAAAGCAACGAAGAGGGCTATACTCTTGTCTTCTTTGTTCATTATTTTTGTTTGCAAATATAAGTATTATAATTGATAACTCAAAACTTGTTGTTTGATTTCTTGTGTTTTAAAACCATATAGCCAAATCCCCCATACTCAATTTTCCTTTCCTCCCAGTCAATATAATTTAACTTCTTTACAGGAAAAAGTGAGGTTTAATAGCCCTTTTCTCAATAATTATGTGTAATTTTGCTACCAAATGGACACTTCTGAACTTCAAAGAATAAAACAGCGGTACAACATCGTGGGCAACTGCGATGCTTTGAACCATGCTCTCGACGTTGCCTTGCAGGTGGCGCCGACCGATCTTAGTGTGCTCATTATGGGCGAGAGTGGAGTGGGAAAGGAGATAATTCCTCGGCTCATACACGACAATTCGCCACGCAAACGCGAGAAATACTTTGCAATAAACTGCGGTTCTATACCCGAAGGCACCATCGACAGCGAGCTATTCGGACACGAGAAAGGCTCCTTCACCGGAGCGATAGGCGAGAGCGAGGGCTACTTTGGCACAGCCAACAAGGGCACTATATTCCTCGACGAGGTTGGCGAGCTGCCTATAGCCACACAGGCGCGACTGCTGCGTGTGCTCGAGACGGGCGAGTATATACGTGTGGGAGGACAGAAGGTTATGAAGACCGACGTGCGCATCGTTGCCGCCACCAACGTCAACATGCACAAGGCCATAACCGAGGGGCGCTTCCGTGAGGACCTCTATTACCGCCTAAACACCATACCCGTACAGATGCCGCCACTGCGCGACCGCGGCGAGGACATCCTCCTGCTCTTCCGCCTCTTCACGATGCAGATGGCTGAGAAGTATCGCATACCACGCATCACGCTTACCGACGACGCCAAGGCGCTTATGCTGAAGTATAAGTGGCCCGGCAATGTGCGACAGCTCAAGAACATCACCGAGCAGATGTCGGTGCTGAGCCAGCAGCGAGAGATCAATGCCGAGATGCTAAGCAAGTTTATACCCAACGGGCAGGAGAGCACCGAGCTTACCACCACAGCTACCCCGGGCGCCCACTCGTACGAGAGCGAGCGAGAGATACTGTACAAGATACTGTACGAGCTGCGTGGCAACGTTAGCGAGCTGCGCCACGAGGTAACGTCGCTCCGCAAGCAGATAGACGACAACCGCGCTATCGACTCGTTTGCGGCAAGCCGTCAGTTGGCCTCGCTTTCGGCGCCCGACACACATATAGACACCGATGCGGCACACGCCATACAACCCTACCCGCATGCCGCCCGTCCCTACAACAATGGCGCACAGGCATACAACAATGGTGCCAATCCACACTTCGACCCCTACCAGGAGGCAGAGGCAGAAGAGATAAACGATGCCGAAAGCATAAGCATGGGCGAGGGCGAAAGCCTTAACCTTAGCGACATAGGACGCCAGGCGGTAGAGATGGCGCTCGAGCGCAACAACGGCAACCGCAAGAAGGCGGCACAGGAGCTTGGCATCTCCGACCGCACGCTGTACCGACGCATCAAGCAGTATGGGCTTGAAAAGTAGCACGCTGCAACCCTACAAACCATTAAAGAATGAAACGAATACATCATCTTACACATTATATATATATAGCACTTGTGCTCGTCGTGGGCCTTACGGCTGTGTCGTGCGCCTTCAAGGGCTATAAGTTTAATGGTGCGAGCATCGACTACACCAAGACCAAGACCATACAGATAGCCGACTTCCCTATACGCTCGAGCTATGTGTGGGGTCCGATGGGTCCGATGTTCAACAATCAGCTTAAGGACCAGTTTGCCAACCACACCAAGCTGATACAGGTTAAGCGTGGCGGCGACCTCAAGATAGAGGGCGAGATAACCCAGTATACACAGCGCAACAAGTCGGTGGCAGCCGACGGACGCTCGGCACAGACAGAGCTGGCAATAACCGTCAACGTCCGATTCACCAACAACGCCAACCACAGCGAAGACTTCGAGCGACAGTTTACAGCCAACAAGTCGTACGAGACAACGCAGAGCCTTGCATCCGTGCAGGAGGAGCTTGTAGCGCAGATGGTGAAGGACCTTGCCGACCAGATATTCAACGCAACCGTTGCCAACTGGTAATAAGCGGCGCCACAGGCAAGCCGGCGGACATCAAACATTTAACAATAACGATTAGACATTAAACCTTTAAACATCTTAAGACGTGGATTTAGTGCGACTCATAAATCAGCCCGAGCTAATGAATAAGGAGACGTTGTACGAGCTCCGAAGCCTCGTTGCGCTCTATCCCTACTATCAGACGGCGCGTCTGCTGATGCTTAAGAATATGTATCTGCTGCACGACACGGCCTTCGACGACGAGCTGCGCCGCGCGGCATTGTATGTTTCCGACCGCCGGTTGCTCTTCGACCTGGTTGAGGGAGCGCGCTATAAGATAAAGACCGTGGCAGAAAAGGCTGCAGAGGAGGCGGCTGAGGCTGCAAGACGAAAGAAGGAGGTGGACGCCAACCGCACCATTTCCATCATCGACAACTTCCTCGACTCTAACCCCGAGCCTGCCGATGGCGATGGCGAGCGCAAGGTTAAGCCAACCCCTGCCGACGCCGCTGTCGACTATGTGGCGTATCTACTGAAGACCGAGAGCGACGAAGAGCAGAAGGAAGCCGACCAAACCCCGCAGCTTAAGGGGCAGAACCTGATAGACGACTTCCTTAACAAGGATGGCGCAAAGATACAGCTGCAGGAGCAACCAACATACAAGCCAGAGATGGAGACGCCTGCAGAGACACCCGCAGAGGGCGAAGAAAGCTATTTTACGGAGACTTTGGCAAAAATATATATAAAACAAGGTAGATATTCAAAGGCTCTTGAAATAATTCAACGATTAAATTTGAATTATCCAAAAAAAAATGCTTACTTTGCAGATCAAATTCGATTCTTAAAGAAGTTGATAGCCAACGAGAAGGTTGTCAAGCAATAAGATAGACACAAAACATAACCCACGGGTTGTGTGCAACAAGCAGAATAATTTACAATAAACAATAAATAATTAGTATAGAAATGATTTACATCTTATTCGTAATTTTCATTGTGATAGCTTCGCTGCTTATGATTGGCATCGTGCTTATCCAAGAGTCAAAGGGTGGCGGTTTGGCATCCAACTTCTCATCATCAAACGCCATTATGGGTGTACGCAAGACTACCGACTTCGTAGAGAAGGCAACATGGGGTCTCGCTGCCTCACTTGTAGTTTTCAGCATCGTTTGCGCCCACTTCGCTCCGGTATCATCAACCGAGTCGAGCGTTATGGAGAAGACTGCTACAGAGACACAGACAACTAATCCTAACACAACTCCTGGTTTCGGCGCAAGCCAGCAGGCTCCGGCTACAGGTGCCAAGCAGGCTGCACCAGCTGCCAATGGCGCTGCTCAGGCTCCGGCACAGCAGGCTCCTGCTCAGCCAGCCAACTAAAGGTTAGGCAAAACATACCGTATATCCTCCTTTAGGCTATAGCCCCGGGAGGACAACAAAAGGTTTGACGGATGACGTTACAAGGCCAAGATCTCGTAGTGTCATCCGTCAAACCTTTTGCCGTTATGGTTTATCTTACGTAAATTAGAAAAATCTAAGCTAAACATTTGGAACTTTAAATAAATACTATTAGCTTTGCGTACGTAATGTAGAAAGAAGGGATAAAGATGGAAACTATTAACATTCAATTACAAGTAGCCACTACAGGCAAATATACACTTGACGAGTTTGTCGCCAAGATAAAGGATTATGCCGATAAACTATCAAATACTATTTCGAAGCCAGCAAAAAGTTATCAAGAAGTCTATATGACGCAAGCAGAACAGGAGGCATACGTCTCTGAAAGCCTTAATCGTGCCCTCGACCAAATGGAGGAGCATAAGAAGAATGGGACAAAGCCGATGACTTTTGATGAATTTATGGACAAGTGGGATAATGAGGAATAGTTATGGAGGTAGAAATACGTGTCGAAGCTGAGTTTTGGACTCAAGCAAAACGACTTTCCAAGAAGTATCATTCTATGAAGAAGGATCTTCAAGAGTTCAAGAAATCCCTTATCGGTGATCCCTATCAAGGTGCCAACCTTGGTAGAGGTGTTAGAAAAGTAAGAATGGCTATAGCCAGTAAAGGAAAAGGGAAAAGTGGTGGCGCAAGGGTTATCACATACAACCTTTATCAAGAAGAAGATGTTATTGTGATAGACTTGCTTACCATATACGATAAAAACGAAATATCAAATATCTCTGATGCCTTTATTACATACTTGCTTAATGAACGAAAGAACGTATAAATAAGCTATTTGTTACTTTTTTAGAAAAAACTTGCCAAAATATTTGGAGGTTTAAACAAAATGTGTTACCTTTGCACTCGCTTTAAAGAAGTAATGAAATCTTCAAGTAAAGCAAGACTAATTATGGTGGCCGTAGTTCAGTTGGTTAGAGCGTCAGATTGTGGTTCTGAATGTCGTGGGTTCGAGTCCCACCTGCCACCCAACGAAAGGGAAGTTCTATTAAAGGAACTTCCTTTTTTCGTATATACCCCCTGCGGCTTGTTCTGGATATCAATCAGGTTCGACCGATATATTGGATAGATACATGCAGTAGGAGGTATGGTCTCCTTTTTATTAAGCATATACATTATGAACAACAATAACGTCAAAGGCCGGTTTGCCCCTTCGCCCACAGGGCGCATGCACTTAGGCAATGTGTTCAGCGCTTTGCTGTCTTGGCTCTCGGCTAAGTCGAAGGGCGGCGAGTGGCTGTTGCGCATTGAGGACATCGACCCGCAACGCTCCCGTCAACAGTGGGCAGACCTTATTATGGCAGACCTTGAGTGGCTCGGACTGCAATGGGACGAGGGGCCTTACTATCAGAGCCAGCGCGGCGACATATACGAGCACTACCTGCAGCAACTTACGGCGCAAGGCATGACATACCCTTGCTACTGCACACGTGCCGACATCCTTGCCACACAGGCACCGCACGAGAGCGACGGCAGGGTGGTGTACAAGGGCACGTGCCGCAATCTGCCGCCCGGCACACACAGCGGTCCTGCCGCCATACGTATGAAGGTGCCGCCACAGGGCGAAGGAGTGGTTAGCTTTACCGATGGCCATTATGGCACGCATACAGTAGACCTTACCGCTCAGTGTGGCGACTTTATCGTGCGCCGCAAGGACGGAGCGTGGGCTTATCAGCTTGCGGTGGTGGTAGACGACGCCCTGATGGGCATCAACGAGGTGGTGCGTGGGCGCGACCTTCTGCTCTCGTCGCCGCAGCAGATATACCTGGCGCAGCAGCTTGGCTTTGCATCTCCAAGCTTTATACATCTGCCCTTGCTGTGCAATACAGCCGGGCAGCGATTGTCAAAGCGCGACCAGAGTCTTGACATGGCATCGTTGCGCCAGCGCTATTCGGCAGAGCAGATTATCGGTTTGCTTGCCCATGCCGCCGGTCTGCAACCCACATCAGCCCCAATATCGGCTCAACAATTAGTGGATACCTTCTCTTGGCAGAAGATAGGAACCGAAGATATAATAATTGACGCAGTATAAAAAAAGTAGAACGGAGCATCACTTTTGTGGTGTTCCGTTTTTTTGTTATTAGGAAAAAGCGTACATTTGCAATGTGGTTGGCGTCGTTTGCCAATCGATTATGTATCATCAAAAGATTGTATTAGATATGAGAATCAAGTCGTTAGCATTTATATATCCGGCTGTTCTTGCTGCAGTGGCGCTCCTTTCAGCGTGTGGCGGCAAGAAGGACGAGGCTCCCAAGGCACCTGTTGCGGTGTCGGTTGTTACGGTTAGTGGCAACGGAGGTGGCGCCGGCAGCGAGTATGTAGGCAATATTGTAGAGCGTTCGGGCACGTCGTTAAGTTTTGAGGTGCCGGGCAACGTGCTAAAACTCGCTGTTGACCAAGGCGACCGTGTGGCTAAAGGGCAGCTGCTTGCAACTGTCGACCCAGTGTCATTGCGCGATGCACATCAGCTAACGCTCACAATACTGCACCAGGCAGAAGATGCCTACCGCCGTTTTGAGCCTCTGCACAAGCAAGGCGTGGTGTCGGACATACGCTGGGTGGAGATACAGACAAAGCTTGAGCAGGCGCGTTCGTCAGAGCGTTTGGCACGCACCCAACTGCAGCGCACGTCGCTTGTTGCACCTTTTGCGGGTGTTATATCCGAGCGCACGGCAGAGCGTGGCATGAATGTTATGGCTGGACAGCAGGTTTATCGCCTTGTCGACATATCCAGTGTGGACGTAAAGATGTCGGTGCCTGAGGGCGAGGTGGCTTCTGTAAAGGTGGGCGCCAAGGCTCGTGTCAGCGTTCAGGCGGTAGGCGGCAAGAGCTACGATGCCGTTGTTAAGGAGAAAGGAGTTGAGGCTAATGCCGTATCGCATACGTACAGCATAAAGTTAGCTATAACCAATAGCGACGGAAAGCTTATGCCGGGCATGGTGTGCAGCGTAGAGTTGCCGGCGTCGTCGCAATCGTCTGCGGCTGCATTGTCGGTTCCGCTAAATGCCGTAAAGCTCGATTCGGACAACCGCCGCTTTGTATGGCTCGCCGTTGGTGGTAAGGCACGTCAGCAGTATATCACCGTGGGCGACTTTGTTGATGGTGGCGTCATCGTAACGTCAGGACTCAAGACTGGCGACCGGGTGATAACGGATGGAAGCCAGAAGGTTAGCGAGGCTCAAGAATTAAGAATTAGGAATTAGGAGTTAGGAATTCAAAAATGAAGAAGGATACAGCTTTACACGAACATATACGTGCCAGGATAAAGCGCAAGCCAAATCGTTTGATGAAGCGCAGCTTTATCGAGTCGGCTATGTGCTATCACAACATCATACTCCTGCTAATGGGTATGCTTGTGTTTATGGGACTGGCAGGAATAGTGAATATGCCTAAACAGGAGATGCCTGTGTTTACCATTAGGCAGGGAGCCGTTGTGGCTGTATGTCCCGGCAGCACGTCGCAGGAGATAGAAGAGAGGGTAACGAAGCCGCTCGAAGACTTTGTGTTTGGCTATAAGGAGGTGCGCAAGGACAAGACCTACTCGCAGACCAAGGACGGCATGGCTATAGTGTATGTGGAGCTTAACGCCGACATTGAGGACAAGGATGCCTTCTGGTCGAAGTTTAAGCATGGTCTCTCGGCGTTCAAGATGCAGCTGCCGTCGTCGGTTGCGGCTGTTCAGGCAGTGGACGACATTGCCGAAACATCCGCCTTGCTCATAACTATAGAGTCGGGACAGAAGACGTATCGCGAGTTGAGGGGGTATCTTGACGACCTCAAGTCGCGCTTGCGCCGCATCGACGCCATATCCAATCTGCGCACATACGGATTGCAGATGGAGCAGCTTACGGTGTATTTTGACCAGCAAAAGTTGGCGAAGTATGGCATAGGCTCGTTCACCATACTCAATTCGCTTGCCATGCAAGGGCTTACAACCTATAGCGGTTCGGTAGAGGATGGCTCTGCCACAGCCCCTATACACATCAACGATGCGTACAACTCGGAGCTTGATGTGGCAAACCAGATAGTATATTCCACCCCTTCTGGCGATGTAATACGCTTGAAAGACGTGGCACGCATCGTGCGCGAATATCCTCAGATGGACAAGTATATCAAGTCGAACGGCAAGAAGTGTGTGCTGCTTTCGGTGGAGATGAGGCCCGGCAACGACATCGTGAAGATGGGTAGGGATGTGCGCAAGCAGATAGACAGCTTCAAGAAGGAGCTGCCGTCGGAGGTGCGGCTTAGCATCATAACCGACCAGAGCAGGGTGGTGAGCGAGTCGGTGGTCAACTTCCTTCGCGAGTTGCTCATATCGGTTATATCCGTAATCGTTGTTGTGGTGCTGCTAATGCCGCGTCGTGTGGCAGAAGTGTCAGCCATGTCGATACCTATAACCATATTCACCTCCGTGGGCATATTCTATATATTCGGCTTCGAGCTTAACACCGTAACGCTTGCCGCGCTAATCGTAACGCTCGGTATGGTGGTCGACGATTCGGTTGTTATCATCGACAACTATATGGAGAAGCTTGGTCATGGCATGTCGCGCTGGCATGCCTCGATAGCCGCGCCGCGCGAGTTCTTTATGTCGGTGCTGTCTGCCACGCTGTCCATAAGCTTGACCTTCTTCCCCTTCCTCTTCACGATGAAGGGCGAGATGGCCGACTTTGTCAAGTCGTTTCCGTGGGCGATGTTCATCATCCTTACTGTGTCGCTCACGGTATCGCTTATACTTACACCTTATCTTCAGTATACCTTTATACACGAGGGCATAAAGGAGAACAACAAAGCCAGTAGCCGCCGTACACCACTCGACTATCTGCAAGCCGGATATACGTGGTTGCTTACAAGGTGCTTCCGCCATCCACGGCTTACGCTTGTTGCCGGATTGGGTGTCGTTGTGCTCGGAGTGTGCCTGTTCTTGAAGGTGCCGCAGCGTATGATGCCGCTTGAGGAGCGCGACCAGTTTGCCGTGGAGATATTTATGCCCAACGGCACTACAGCCCAGCGCACAGCCCAGGTGGCCGATTCGTTGGAGCATATACTTAAGCGCGACAGTAGGGTTACGGCTGTAACGTCGTTCATCGGACAGGGCTCGCCACGCTTCAACGTAACGTATGCTCCGCAGATTGGAGGCACCAACTTTGCCCAATTCATAGTAAATACGGTGGACAATGAGTCGGCAGCCGAGGTGCTTGACGAGTATGCCGACCGCTATGCCCAGTACTTTCCGGATGCTTATGTGCGCTTCAAGCAGATGGACTATAACAATGCCGCCTATCCAGTGGAGATACGTATAAGTGGCGACAGCCTTAACGTCTTGCGGCAGGCTGCCGACAAGGTGGTTGCCTGTATGCGCCAAACAGAGGGCTTGCAGCTTGTAAGGACCAACTTTGAGGAACCTCAACCAGGTGTAAGCATTACGCTAAACGAAGCGGAATCGAACCGACTCGGCATCAACAAGGCGCTGCTTACAGCCTGTCTTGCTGTGCATTATGGCCCCGGTGTACCCGTTACATCGTTGTGGGAGGGCGATTATCCAGTAGGCGTAGTGCTTAAAACCGACCATAAGGACAGTGCCCAATTCACCAATCTTGGCAACGAATACATACCCGTTATGGGTGGAACGACGTCGGTTCCGCTACGCCAGTTTGCCACTATAAAGCCCGACTTCACCGACGGTTGCATAGTGCGCCGCAACGGGGTGCGCACCATTTCGGTAGTGGCAGAGCCTATGCGTGGCTACAATGCCGACAAGCTTGCCAAGCAAGTTGAGGCAAGTGTGGCTAAGCTTGAGTTGCCAAAGGATGTCGAGGTGCACACAGGCGGAATGTTGGAGAAGGACACAGAGACGTTGCCTCAGGTATCGACGGGTGTGTTGATAGCCGTGTTCATCATCTTCTTTATATTGCTGTTCCACTTCAAGCGCATATCCCTTGCCCTTGTCAATCTGTCGTCGATGTCGCTCTGCGTGTTCGGCGCCGCCGTCGGATTGCTCGTTACGGGTTATGATATGTCGATAACGGGCATCTTGGGAGTAGTAAGCTTGATGGGTATCTTGGTGCGCAACGGCATCATCATGCTCGATTATGCCGAGGAGTTGCGCCGCGACAAAGGCTTGTCGGTACGAGAGGCTGCCTTCCAGGCGGGCGAGCGCCGTATGCGTCCGATATTCCTTACATCGGCTGCGGCATCGGTTGGCGTACTGCCAATGATGCTTGAGAACAACACGTTGTGGTCGCCAATGGCAGCCGTGGTGTTCTTTGGCACGCTCATCTCCATGGTGCTCATTGCCACGGTGCTGCCTGTGCTGTATGCAGTGGTGTTTGACAAGAGTAAGCAGAGCAAATAACTTTTTATGCTTTTATATAACGGAATATAGCCGTTTGCGCCACTCCTCTTGCCGCAAGATACACAAGGAAGGCGAGCCACAGGGCATGGTTGTGCAGTTGTGGACGCAACATGATGTAGACGATGAAGAAGAGTAGGGCTGATACAGCCGACGACAAGAGCATGCCGCGTGTGGAGGTGGTGCCGATAAACACTCCATCCCACACGAAGGCAGCCATTCCGCATAGCGGTATTAGCACAGCCCAAGGCAGATAGCCGGTTGAGGCTGCTATAACCTCGGCATCGTTGGTGAGCAGCGACAGGAAGGCAGAGCCGCCAACGGCATATACCAATGTGTAGATTAAGGATAGAGCTATGCCCCAACCAAACAGTCGGCGTAGCGTATTGTGAAACTCCTGTCGGTTGCCGGCACCGTACAATCTGCCGCAAAGAGCCTCTCCCGCGTAGGCAAAACCATCCATAACGTAAGAGAAAAGCGTGAAGAGCTGCATCAGTAGGGTGTTGACGGCAAGCACGATGGTGCCCTCAGCAGCTCCGGCAGAGAGGAAGTAGAAGTTGACCGACACTATGAACAGGGTGCGCAAGAAGATGTCGCGGTTCACAGTGAAGAAGCGTTGCATGGCTGCGCCGTCTATTATATCGTTCCAACGAATTCGATGGAACAACCGTTTGGCGTATGTATTGGTCCACAACAATAGCGACACAACGATAGCAGCCCATTGTGCTGTGAGTGTGCCGAGAGCCACACCCTCAATGTTCATGCCTATGCCATAGACAAAGATGAGGCTCGCCACGATGTTCACCACGTTTTGCAGGATGCTTATCATCATAGGCAGGCGGGTGTTCTGCATGCCTATGTACCACCCCGTAAGGCTGTAAAGGCATAGCATAGCCGGCGCGCCCCAAATGCAGATGCTGAAGTAGGTGCGTGCCGCCAAAGCCGTATGGCTATCCGGATTGATAAATGCCAATGCTGCATTGCAGATAGGAGTCTGCAATAGGATAATGATAAAAGCTATGCCCAACGCAACGGCGATAGAGCGGGCCAATAACGAAGCCACGCTATCGAGGTTGCGTTGACCATAAGCTTGCGATGTCATACCGCTCGTACCCATACGCAGAAAGCCGAATATCCAGTAGATAACATTGAATATCATACTGCCAACAGCCACGGCACCTATATACACTGCCGAACCTAAATGGCCCGAAATGGCAGTGTCGACAAGGCCCAACAGGGGCACGGTGATATTGCTTACGATGGACGGAAGGGCAATCTTAAGTATCTTGCGGTCGGTAGATTTCATCATTGTATAGCCTTATGCTTGTTTTGTTTTAAGGCTACTTAATCTTGTCGAATCCCTCGCCGAACACGCCGTGGCAGAATGTCTGCGACACAAGAGCGTCCGGGTCGATATTGTAAATAAGGTTGAACACATCCTGCGACTCGTATTTGCGGGTAAGCACGATGAGCATTGTAACATCGTTCTGGCTATACCATCCCTTGCCTTCCACTACCGTAACGCCACGATGCACACGGTGGTTGATATAGTCGGCTATCTCCTTATACTTCTTTGATATGATAAGAAACTGCACCGTTTGGCGCGATCCGTTTACTATGTAGTCGCAGGTTATGGTAGCCGTGATGGTGAAGACGATACCGTATATGATAGTCTCCATGCTGTGGAAGAGGAAGTATGACGACGCAATGATGATGCAGTCGACAAACTGCATGGCACGTCCAAAACTCAGACGGAAGTATTTGTTTAGCAGTACGGTGAGGATATCGGTACCACCTGTAGAGCCGTTGTGCGAGAACACTATGCCAAGACCGGCACCGCCAAGGAAGCCGGCGATAAGCACGTGCATAAACTTGTCTTCGCCAGGAGTCATAATTGGGTGTGCTGCAAAGAATGGTTGCAATATGCTAATCATTAAAGACATGATGCCCACACCTATGATTGTGCGCCAAAAGAATTGCTTTGTAAGTGCTGATATGGCAATGACAAGCATCAATATATTAAGCGCAAGCACGGATGTACCGGCTGGGATGTTTGTGGCATAATAGATAAGTGCCGATGCCCCAGCCACACCGCCCATTACCAACTTTTCCGGCAAGGTATAGGCACAATAGCCTATAGAGTAGAGAAGGATGCCGAATGTTATGAAGAAGAGGTCCTTTGCAGTGCTCTTAAAGCTCTTGCCCGGGAGTTTTACTTTGGTTTTCTCCATTGTTTTGATTTGAATTTAGTATGTTTAAGTGGTGTATTATCAGTGTATTGCTTTTTCAAACTGTCCGCTTTGAGCAAAGCTCAGACCTTGAATTTTGTTTGTTGTATGGCGTGTTGAGTACTTGAAGGTAACGCTCTTCTCTCCGCTGAACGATGTCCAGTGCAGCGTCATGTCCACTGTCTTGTTGCCGGTATCGGGCAGTTTGTCGAGTCGGAAAGCCACAACTCCGTCGCCCCAATATCCACCCTTTACACCTTGAGCGTCGTGGAAGAATGTAAGGTCGTATGGATTTGCGGCGTTGGTTGCTGCAAGGTTGACGTAGTGGGGAGAGCCGTTGGCAGCCCATTGGGTGCGGAAGTGGATGGTAAGGTAGCCATCCTCGCTCACCGTCCAGTCGCGCATAATCTCCACAGGGTCCTTTACAAGGTGTGCGGCAAGGCTCTCGCTGGCTGCGGGATACTCAATCATAGGCTTTGTAAGCACGCTGTCCATCCAGTTGATGTATACCTCATACTTGCGTTTGTCGGCAGGCTGGGTAAGCAATCGGTAGTTTACGAAGGCCCTGACCTCACGTTTGCCGTATGGCGCAGCTTGCATATTGGCTGCTGTGAGGCGCGTCGAATCGTCGAGCTGCATATAGAATGTAGAGCCATCGGCAGATGGTTTCACCGTTACAATGGCGTTGGGGCGGTTTAGCGGAAATACAGGGAATTCGTCGTTGTCGTTGTCGCACGAAGTCGCAATAATGCTTGCGGCAATAAAAGTGGCCGCAATACAAAACAGTTGGACAGCCTTTCTTAGGCTGGATGTATAAAGATTAAGTTGTTGCATATTACGTTTTCCATATTTAATGCGACAAAGTTACAATTTAATATTTGAAAAAGCAAGAAACAACGATACTGATTTTATATAATTGTTGTCTTGGGCTTAAAGGGCGCTTAAAGGGTGTTGTACCTAATAAAATGTGCTATTTGTTTTGCTGTTTTGCATAATTAAACTATCTTTGTAAATGATATGACCAATTATCATACAATATATCACCCCGAGCATCATTATACGAGAAAACAGAAAAACGGATTGAATATGAAAAGGTCAAGATTTATCTCTTTGGCTATTGCTATGCTAATGCCATTGGCTGCCATAGCCGACTCTTATACATCCCTTTGGAAGCAGTTCGATTCTGCCATGCAGAAGGATCATCCACAGACAGCACTTAAGGTGCTTGCACAGATAACCGACAAGGCGCAACGAGAGCGTGAATACGGTCAGTTGCTTAAGGCACAGGTGTCTGTAGCCGGTTGCGAGACGATGGTGTCGCCCGACTCGCTCCTGCCTGCAATAGAGCGGCTTAAGGTAGCCGAACAGGCTGCGGTGCGCAGTGGCAACCATGTGCTTGCTGCTGTGTATCAGTCGGTGCTTGGCTCGGTGTATACCGACAATCGACGCCTGCTTGACGACGGAGTGGCTATTGGCAAAGAGTATTACGCCAAGTCGATGTCGCATCCTGACGCGCTTGCCGATGCCTATGCATCTGGGTATGAGCCGTTTGTTGTGGACGGTGTCGACTCGAAGTACTACTATGATGATATGTTGCACGTTATAGGTATGCGTGCCGATGACTACCGCACAATGCACGACTACTATGCCTCTCACGGCAAGCGAGAGGGGGCATTGCTTACAGCGCTTGAGCTTGTAAAGAAGTCGCGCCGAGCCGGAGACGAGGGACGTGTAAAGAAGTCGAAGTACATCATGTCGCTCGACTCGTTAGTGCGCCAGTACGGCGATCTTCTTCCATGTGGCGAGGTGGCGATAGAGCGCTATGCTTATATGCAGAACGCCGAGGACATCTCGGCAGAAGAGAAGATGAGCTACATCAACTATGCCCTTATGAAGTGGGGTGCATGGCAGCGCATGAACATACTGCGCAATGCCCAGCGCCGTCTTACACTGCCGTCTTTCCATGCTTCGCTTGGAGGCGAGATAGCATTGCCGGGTGTAACACGTAAGGTGATGGTGATGGGGCTTAACAATATCGGACAGATACGTATAAGCGCCAGCCTACTGAACATTGACGGCACAACCGAGCTTGACCCAAGCAACGAAAAGGACTATGTACGTCTTCGCCGACACATCATTTCTACCGCCCCGGTACTTACCGATGTACGCAATTATGTAGGTATGCCGGCATACAAGACAATAAGCGACACCCTCGAACTAAAGGGATTGCGAACAGGTATGTACCTTGTTGAGGTGTCAACCGACAATGTAAGCATGCCTGTCGAGCGTCGTTTGCTGCGTGTATGCAATCTGTATCCAGTGATAGAGATGCTTCCAGGCAAAATGTGTCGTGTGGTTGTGCTCAATGCAACGACGGGTACAGCCGTGCCGGGAGCAAAGGTCGACGTCGTTATGTCGGTCGACCGCAATGGCAAGGAAACCGTCAAGACATTCACTACGGATGCCAATGGCGAGGTTTACGTAGAGTATAAAGCCTTGGAGCCACGTGCATACCGTGTGTATACAGATGACGACAAGGCTTTCCCGAGTACCCCAATGGGTAGCCGTTTCTACTATTACAACAACAAGGCAAAGGTTACGCAGACCAAGATTTACACCGACCGCCGCATATATCGACCCGGTCAGACGGTGCATGCTGCAGCCATTGCCTATACATATAATAATAAGGAGTACAAGGGCGAGGTGCTTTCGGGCAAGCAGATGACTATAACTCTGCGCGATTCTAACCGCAAGGAGATAGCCAAGAGCACTGTTACAACCGACGAGTTTGGTATGGCTTCTGCCGACTTTGTGCTGCCCGAGGGCGGCTTGACAGGCATCTACACTCTGCGTAGCGACCTTGGCAACAACATCTACACCAACTTCTCGGTGGAGGAGTATAAGCGACCAACCTTCAAGGTCGACTTTGACAAGACGCAAACCAAGTATGCTGCCGGCGATACCGTTAGGCTTAAAGCCACGGCAAAGAGTTTTGCAGGTATGCCTGTTCAGGGTGCCAAGGCTGTTGTAAAGGTTGTGCGCCGTCCGTCTTTATACTGGCGTTATGCCGATAACGACATCAAGAGCGAGACGGTTCTTGTTGACACCATACAGACATCAGCCGACGGAACCTTCACCGTTGCTGTGCCTATGGTTATGCCAGAGACCTACGACGAGCACCCCAGACGCTACTTCAGCTTCGACATTACCGCCGATGTTACCGACGTTGCAGGCGAGACACGTTACGGCGAGGCTTCTCTGCCGTTGAGCGACCATCCTACGATGCTCACCTGCGACATCCCCGAGAAGTCGTTGCGCGATAGTCTTACAACCATAACCTTTGCCTATCGCAACAATGCTGGCGAGCCAATCGACGGCACCGTTACCTATACTATCGACAACAATAGTTATACCTGCAGCGCCAACACGCCGGCAAAGCTCGATGCGGCAGCCTTGACATCTGCTCGTCATAACCTTGTTGCTGTATGCGGTACCGATACATTGAGCACCTCGTTCGTAACCTTTACGCTGCAAGACCGTAAGGCACCTGTCGAGACACACGACTGGTTCTATCAGTCGGCACAACAGTTCCCTGCCGATGGCAGCCCTGTTTACATCCAACTCGGTTCTACTGACAGCATACAGCACGTTGTATACACCATTATTTCGGGCAATAAGATTATAGAAGAAGGCAGAGCCGACCTACACAACGAGCTTCGCACACGTGCTATAAGCTATAAGGAAGAGTGGGGCGATGGTGTCACCCTGTCTGTGGCTTGGGTCAAGAAGGGGCAGAGCTACAAGCACACTGCAAGCATAACGCGCCCATTGCCGGACACCAGTCTCAACCTTAAGTGGACCACATTCCGCGACCGTCTTATTCCGGGACAGCGCGAAACATGGACGCTCAATATCACACACACTGACGGAACACCTGCCCGTGCACAGCTTCTTGCCACTATGTACGACAAGTCGCTTGACCAGCTACGCAGTCATCACATCTCGTTCAGCCTACCGGTATATGTCAATGTGCCTTTGTTGTCGTGGAAGGGTGTAAACCCCCACAATGTCTATGCTTACAGCGAAGCCCCGATGCGATTCCTCAACGAGCGCTCTCTCGACTTCAGCCGCTTCTGTTATCAGTCTTTGTATACCAATTATGGCGAGGTGTTGAAGGCTAAGGAATTACTGTCTGTGTCTCGTCCTATGTATGTACGTGGTAATGCTGCATCACGAAAGGACAAGAATAAGGTATCCGCAGGTGTTTTTGATACCGATCGCGTAGCCGATGAAGATGTTTCAGTCAATACTTCTCGGATGTCCCCGTCGGCAGGTTCTGCCGGTAACAACAGCTCAAAGCCTGTGCTTACAGAGCAGGTTCGCGAGAATCTTGAGGAGACAGCGTTCTTCTATCCGGGCTTGGTGAGCGACGAAAAGGGCAATGTGTCTATCCGCTTCACGCTGCCCGAGAGTGTCACTACGTGGCAGCTATATGGCTTGGCGCACGATGCCGAGATGAACAGCGGCACGATATCAGCCACATCTGTAGCCAAGAAGACGGTTATGGTGCAGCCTAATGTTCCACGCTTTGTACGTTCAACCGACAGCGGAGTGCTTTCGGCACGCATCTCTAACACGTCCGACCAGCAGGTTAATGGTACTGCACGACTATCGTTTATCAACCCCGAGACAGGCAAGGAAGTATACCATGCCGACCGCAAGTTTGTGGTTAAGGCAGGCGAAACCACAGCAGCCAACTTCGATTTTGATATGTCGAAGATTAAGAACGACGGATTGCTGATATGCCGTATCGTAGCTTCGGGTCGTGGATATAGCGACGGCGAACAGCACTATCTGCCTGTTCTGCCCAACCGCGAGTTGGTTACCAATACCTTTGCGTTCACACAGAACGAGCCAGGCACGCTGCATATCGACCTCAAGAACCTCTTTGCTGTAAACGATAAGAGCAACAAGCTAACGGTGGAGTATACCAACTCGCCTGCTTGGCTTATGATTCAGGCCCTGCCTTCGATGGTTAATCCTGACGGCGACAATGCCATCTCGCTCGCCACAGCATATTATGCCAACTCTATCGGACGCCACTTGATGCAGTCGACACCTGTCATCAAGCAGACAATGGAGTTGTGGAAGAAGGAGGATGCGTCGCAGAATGGTGGCTCAACCTTGCAAAGCGCGTTGCAGAAGAACGAGAGTCTGAAGCAGATTGTGCTTGCCGAGACGCCGTGGTTGCTTGATGCCGACCGCGAGTCGGAGCAGAAGCAGCAGCTGATGGGCTACTTCAACGAGTCGCAAATAGGCTACCGTCTTGCTGACAATCTCTCCCGTCTGTCTCGTTTGCAGAACGCCGACGGCTCCTTTGCCTGGTGGAAGGGTATGAACGGCTCGCCTTATATCACAATGTCGGTGCTCCAGACACTTACCCGTCTCAACCGTATGGTGGGCGAACAGGCGGACACCAAGAACCTCATCAGTGCCGCCTTTGTCTATATGGACAAGCAGATGGCACGTGAGGTTAAGGACATGAAGAAGAGTGAGAGCGAGGGCAAGCTTAAGAATGTGCGTCCAAGCGAGCTTGCCGTGCAGTATCTATATGCCTCTACGCTTGCCGGACGAGAGATGAAGTCGGCTACAAAGCACAACTTCGACTACCTTATCTCGCGTCTTGCGACACATAACACCGCCTTCTCTATCTACGGCAAGGCAGTGTCGGCTGTGGTTCTTGCGGGCAACAATCACCGCAAGCAGGCTGCCGACTTGCTCGAAAGCGTGCGTCAGTACACTGTATACAAGGAGGATATGGGTCGCTACTTCGACACACCTAAGGCCCTCTACTCATGGTTCGACTATCGCATACCGTCGCAGGTGGCTGCCATCGAGGCACTGAAGGCATTGCAGCCAACCGACACCAAGACCATATCGGAGATGCAACACTGGCTGCTGCAGGCAAAGCGCACACAGGCTTGGGACACTCCGCTCAACTCGGTCAACGCCGTTTATGCCTTCCTTGAGGGCAATGTGGCTTCGCTCACTGCGAACGCAGAGCAGCCTGCTGTGTTTAAGGTCAATGGACAGAAGGTAGATATGCCTAAAGCTACAGCCGGTTTGGGTTATGTCAAGACCTCCAAGACGGGCGACAATATGCACTCGCTCGCCGTTGAGAAGACCTCTACAGGTACTTCGTGGGGTGCTGCTTACGCCCAGTTTATGCAGCCTACAGCCGATGTAGCCGATGAGGCAATGGGTATGAAGGTGCAGCGTGAGGTGCTTAAGGATGGCTCAAAGCTTGCCAACGGCAATGTGCAGCTTAAGGTAGGCGACCGTATAACGGTGCGTCTAACTGTCGTTGCCGACCGCGACTACGACTTTGTTCAGCTTTCCGACCGTCGTGCTGCCTGTCTTGAGCCGGCACAGCAGTTGTCTAGTTATGGCTATGGCTACTACTGTCAGCCTAAGGACAACGTCACCAATTATTTCTTTGCACGTCTTGCCAAGGGCAAGCACGTTGTAGAGACAACCTATTATGTAGACCGCGGTGGCATCTACCAGACGGGTACCTGCACCGTGCAGTGTGCCTACTCGCCCGAGTTTATGGCACGCACCAAGGCTATAACACTGAATGTTAATAACGATTGATATATAGAAATATGAAGAAACTATTTATATCTGCCTCTCTCTTCTTGGTGTCGCTCGCTGCCAATGCGCAGAAGATAGAGACAGCCAACACCATTGTTGACTGCGGACAGACAGTCTACCAGTCGCCGGCAACAGCCGAGTTTGAAGTGATAAACAAGGGCAACCATCCCACGCGCATCACTGATGTGCGTATGAGTTGTGGCTGCACTGATGTGGAGTATCCTAAGGGCGTGATTCCTGCCGACGGCAAGTTCACCGTGCGTGTAACATACGATGCGCAGACAATGGGTCGCTACGACAAGCTCGTCGACATTTACACCGAGGGCAACGAAAAGCCGCTGCTGTTGCGTATGCGTGGACAGGTGGTTAGGGAGATAGTAGACTTCGGTGGCAAGTACGACTTTATGATTGGCTCTATACAGAGCGATTGCAACGGCATCGAGTTTGACGATGTAAACCGTGGCGAGCGTCCGCAGAAGAAGATACACATACGCAACACCTCCGACGAGACTATACAGCCGGTTGTCATGCACCTGCCCGACTACCTTACAGCCGAGGTCTCGCCTTCGAAGATTGCTCCGCGACACAGTGGTATAGTAACCGTTACGCTCAATTCGAAGCGTCTTAAGGATATGGGATTGACGCAGACATCTGTATTTCTCGGTGCTTTCCCGGGCGACCGTGTTAGCCACGAGAAGGAGATAGAGGTGTCGGCAGTGCTTCTGCCTAAGTTCGACAACCTCACAGCGTCGCAGCTTGCCAATGCTCCTCGTATGAGCCTGTCTACAACCGAGCTTAATCTTGGTGCCTTCAATGGCAAGAAGAGGCTCAAGGGAGAGATTATTATACGCAACGATGGCAAGCATGCGCTTAAGATTAAGAACCTGCAGATGTTCACCGTCGGACTGCAGGTGTCGCTCAACAAGCAGAACCTGAAGCCTGGTGAGACAGCCAAACTAAAGATTACAGCCGACCAGCGACAGCTCAAGAATGCACGCTCTAAACCTCGTGTGCTCATGATAACCAACGATCCTAACCTGCCGAAGGTTACCATTAAGATTATCACCGAGTAGGCTACAAATCCTCTCAACGACAAAATATACTATATGAACAAAGATTTGACAATAGAAATAGACGAGGGCAGTGGATTCTGCTTCGGTGTAACCACAGCCATAAAGAAGGCCGAGGAAGAGCTTGCCAACGGCACCCAACTCTATTGCCTTGGCGACATTGTACACAATGGCATGGAGGTGAAGCGTCTGCACGAGCACGGCCTTACCACCATCAACCACGAGGAGATGCGCCAGCTGCATGGCGTCAAGGTGTTGCTGCGTGCTCATGGCGAACCGCCTGAGACATACGCAGTGGCTCGCGACAACGATATCGAGATAATAGATGCCACCTGCCCGGTAGTGCTTGCGTTGCAGCGTCGCATAAAGCGACAGTACGACACCAATCCTGATGCGCAGATTGTTATCTTCGGAAAGCGTGGCCATGCCGAGGTTCTCGGATTGGTAGGTCAGACAGAGAGCAATGCCATCGTCGTGGAGAAGGTTGAGGATGTAGAGCGTCTCGACTTCTCACGCGATATCTATCTCTACTCGCAGACCACCAAGTCGCTCGACGGATTCCATCGTGTAATCGACTACATACAGCAGCACATACAGCCGGAAGCCACGTTCCAGAGCTTCGACACCATTTGTCGACAGGTTGCCAACCGTATGCCCAACATAGCCGCCTTTGCCTCAAAGCACAACCTTGTGCTCTTTGTATCGGGACGCAAGTCGAGCAACGGCAAGGTGTTGTTCAAGGAGTGTCATACGGTCAACCCCAACAGCTACCAGATAGAAAGCCCAGAGGAGATAGACAGGGCTTGGTTTACGGACGATGTGCACACCGTTGGCATCTGTGGAGCTACAAGCACCCCCAAGTGGCTTATGGAGCAATGTCAGCAAAGGATATTGAGTTTTGAGTAGACTCAATGGTATAAACGCAAAAGCGGCGCAACCCGTAAAGGTTGCGCCGCTTTTGCGTATAGTATCTAATGTTTTAGAACTTAGCCATCTTGATAGCGTCAATGGCACATTCGTCGCCCTTGTTACCATACTTGCCGCCGCAGCGGTCGAGAGCCTGTTGCTTGTCGTTGGTGGTGAGCAAGCCGTAAATGATAGGTATCTCGCTTGTGGTGTTGAGTCGGGCGATGCCGTATGTCACGCCTTGGCAGATATAGTCGAAGTGAGGAGTCTCACCGCGTATTACGCTGCCCAATATTATCACCGCGTCGTAGCCGCCGTGCAATACCATCTGGTGGGCGCCGTATACCAGCTCAAAGCTACCCGGAACGGTCTTTACGTGTATGTTCTCAGGCAGAGCGCCGTGCTTCTCAAGAGTCTTTACGGCTCCGTCGAGCAGAGCGCCTGTTATCTCGGGGTTCCATTCAGCCACAACAATGCCGAAGCACATGTTGCTTGCATCGGGAATGGAAGCGAAGTCGTAATCAGAGAGATTGTGAAGTGCTGTTGCCATATCTTATTACTTCTCTGCTACGTGCTCGATGTACTTGTCGATCTCAGACGACTGTACAACCTGTGCATTAACATACTTCTTCTTGATGTCCTGGTAAATCTTCAGAGCCTCGTCGTTCTTGTTGTCCTTCTCAAGAAGCTGTGCAGCCTGGATAAGGAATGTTGGCGAGAGGCTGTTGTTGGTGTTGTCGGCAGCCTTGCTGTCAGCCATGTCGGCAGCCTTCTTAAGAGCGCTGATGGCCTTGTCGTTGTTGCCGGTGTTGGCGTAAGCGTTGCCGAGGGCAGCCATAGCAGCCGGGCTAATCATAGCGTCGTCTTTTGAAGAGAACTTCTCAAGATAGTTTACAGCCTCTGTCCACTTGCCAAGGTTGGCATAGCAAAGACCTGCATAGAGGTCGGCAAGGTTGGCAGCGTCTGTTCCGCTGTAGTCGCTTGCAATCTTTACGAATCCGGCATAGCTTGCGCCGTCGCCGTTAAGAGCCTTGTCAAACTGCTCCTGGTTGAAGTACTCCTGACCCTTGGCAAGAGCTGTGCTTGCCTTGTCCTCGCGTGGAGCCTTTACGTAAGCCTGATAGAGAAGCAAAGCGGCAATAGCTACGATGATAGCTGCCACTGCAATGATTATCTGCTTCTTAAACTTGATGATGAATGCCTCAGTGTTGTTGGAGTTCTCTACATGAGTGTTAGCTCCAAAGTCAATTTTGTTTGCCATTTATTTGTTTTTATTTTTAATTTACTTGTACCTTGCCTTAGCCCTTGGTTTATAGCGTTGTTGACGTCCTTGGACTATAGGCATAAATGCTTGGCAAAATTACGCAATTTATCTCACATATTGAAATTTATACTATCTTTTTTTCTTTTTCCATAATAAATGGGGTAACTTTGCAGACTGATAAGTTGACAGAACTATGATACTGAATAAAATAAGCATACTAAATTTCAAGAATATACGTGAGGCTTCGCTTGAGCTTTCGCCCAATCTTAACTGCTTTATCGGGCATAACGGCGAGGGCAAGACCAACTTCTTGGATGCCGTCTACTACCTGTCGTTCTGCCGAAGCGCCTTCAATCCAATCGACTCGCAGGTCATTATGCACGACCAGGACTTCTTTGTCGTGGAAGGATTCTATGAGAATGAGGCTGCCGACCCAATCGACATCTACTGCGGTATGAAGCGCGGAACAAAGAAGCACTTCAAGCGGGACAAGAAGGAGTATAAGCGTTTGTCCCAACATATAGGTCTTATTCCGCTTATCTTTGTGTCGCCTGCCGACCAAAGTCTGATATCCGGGGGCAGCGAGGAGCGTCGCCGACTGATGGACGTCGTTATATCCCAGTATGACAATGGCTACATCGAGGCGCTCAACAACTACAACAAGGCTTTGCAACAGCGCAATGCCCTGCTTAAGATGGAGCAGGAACCGGATGCGGCTCTATTGGATATATGGGAACAGGAGATGGCACGGCATGGCGAGCGCATCTTTATGGCGCGCCAAGACTTTGTTGAGAGGCTCATACCTGTGTTCCAGGAGATATACAATCATGTGGCGGACGGACACGAGGAGGTTTCGCTTAAGTATATATCGCATGCCCAGCGTGGTGCCTTGATAGACGTCATTCAGCGCGACAGGTATAAGGATCGTGCCGTGGGCTATTCGCTACACGGCATCCATCGCGACGACCTTGAGATGATGCTTGGCGGCTATCAGATGCGACGTGAGGGTTCGCAGGGTCAGAACAAGACCTTTGTGCTTGCCCTTAAGCTTGCCCAGTTCGACTTTCTTCGCCGCACGGCATCGCAGACAACGCCTCTGTTGTTGCTCGACGATATCTTCGACAAGCTCGACGCCCATCGTGTGGAGCAGATTGTTAAACTTGTGTCGGGCGACGGATTCGGCCAAATATTCATCACCGACACCAACCGCGACCACCTCGACCAGATTCTGCGCAGCGTAAGCTACGACTATAAGCTGTTTGAGGTTGAGGGTGGAGAGATAAGGGAGAAGTAGTATGTTCAGACGAGAAGTGAAGTCAATCAGCGACTTGCTGAATATGTACCTACGCCGTGAGGGTCTTGAGACGCCCTTGCTGCAAAAGCGTGCCATCGACGCTTGGGACACTATAATGGGTGCTCCGATAACAAGGTATACTGGCGAGAAGTTTATCAAGAACCAAACCTTGTTTGTAAAGATCACCAATCCGGCTTTGCGTCAGGATCTCTCCATGATGCGCACGCGCATTGTGCAACGCATCAACCAGGCTGTAGGAAGTCAGGTTATAACGGATGTCAAAGTGTATTAGGCTTTCATTCTAAAATAAAACTTCGTCCATTCTGACGTCGTGCTCGTCTGTCGGAATCTTCTCTACCAGTTGGAAGGGGAGGCAGATGCCAATCTTGTAGGTGTTGGCAAGCTTAGGCAGCAGGCGGTCGTAGTAGCCTTTGCCGCGCCCCATACGGTTGCCGTCGCTGTCGAAGGCGACGCCGGGGATAACGGCGAGGTCGATGGCTGCATAGTCGTCAAACACTTCGCCGGTTGGTTCCATGATGTTGTAGGCGCCTTGTGTGAGGTCGGAAGGTCCTGTGTAGCGGCGCAACTCCATTGTGCCTTCGCCCGTAACACGAGGCAGAAGGATGTGTTTGCCACTCATCAGGAGCGAGTCGACAAGCGTGTGTGTGTCTACCTCGTCGGGCAACGAATAGTAAAGCATAACGGTCTTGGCCGTTTTAATACGTGGATGCGACAGCAGTCGCATAACAACAGGAAACGACAACTCGCATAGCTTCTGGCTTGTGAATTGTCGTTTCTTGTTTTTAATCTCTTTTCTTAGGCTTTGTTTGTCCATATTTTAGGGTGATGTTTGTTGGCATTGCAGCTCTTGCGCTACTTCTTGCGCTTCTTATGAGGCTTTGTCGGCGCCTTGTCTACAGGCTTTTTGGGGAATGCCTCTTTTCTCTCGAACACCCTCAGAGCGGTTGCTATGGTTGGGTCGTCCTGGTTGATGTATTCGGTCCAGGCCTGTTCGTCAAGGATGTTGTAGATGATGCGCGAGTTGATGAAACGCTCAAGAAGCTTGTGCGACTTGCGTATCATCAGATTTCTGCGCTTCAATCCGTTCTTGTCGGCAAAGGCAGCAAACTGCTCCACGGTGTTTTGGCCTACAAGATACTTCGACATCTCCGTCATGCTGCCAAAGGTGTTGAGCTTCTTGCGGTTGTTGTCGGTATAGTTGAAGGCATACTGTAGGATAAGTCCCGACATGGCAGCCTGCTTGTAGTATGACGTCATGCCCAGAGTGTCTTCTGCCACGAAGATGTCGGGTGTTATGCCACCGCCACCATATATAGTACGTCCAATGCTTGTATGGTAAGCCGGACCGGTGTGCTTGATGCTGTCCTGCGAGAAGAACTCGCCATGCTGGTAGCGTGTCAGCAGGTCGTTGTCGTAGTCCTGGTTGTCGCCAGGCTTAAACGGCTTTTGTATGCAGCGACCCGAAGGTGTGTAGTAGCGTGCTATGGTGAGTCGGATCATCGAGCCGTCGGGGAACCCAAGCTGCTGCTGAACCAGTCCCTTGCCAAACGAACGGCGACCAATGATAGTGGCTCGGTCGTTGTCCTGCATAGCTCCGGCAAATATCTCCGAAGCCGAAGCCGAAGCCTCGTTGATGAGCACCACGAGCGGAATCTTCTGATAAGAGCCGTGTCCGTCCGAACGGAAGTCCTGACGTGGCGACTTGCGTCCCTGCATATATACAATGAGCTTGTTCTTAGGCAAGAACTCGTTTGCCATCTGTACGGCAGAGTTCATGTAGCCGCCGCCATTGTCGCGCAGGTCGATAACGAGGTTGCTGAATCCTTCCTGCGATAGTTGTGCAAGGGCGATAAGAAGCTCGGGGTATGTAGTCTCGCCAAAGTTCTTTATCTTGATGTATCCAGTATTCTTGTCGAGCATGTATGTGGCGGTGATGCTGCGCTGCGGAATCTCGCCTCGTGTCACGGTGAAGTACTTCACTTTCTTCTGTCCGTAACGCTCCACACCAATCTTCACCTTAGTGTCCTTCGGTCCCTTCAGTCGGCGCATAGCCTCGTCCTGTGTCACCATCTTGCCCACAAATGGTTTGCCGTCAACACTCACAATCTTGTCGCCGGCAAGTATGCCGGCACGCTGTGCGGGTCCGTTCTTCACCACGTTCTGCACACGTATGGTGTCCTTGCGTATGGTGAACTCGATGCCCACACCCGAGAACGAGCCTTTGAGGTCGTCTGCCACAGCCTGTGCATCCTTTGCGGGGATGTATACAGAGTGGGGGTCGAGGTCGGCAAGAATCTGCGGTATAGCCATATCAACAAGCGAGTCGATATTCACCTTGTCCACATACTGGTCGTCCACGATGTGCAGCAGGTTTGACAGGCGGTTGGAGCCGGAATTGATGATGTTCAGTCGGTTGCCCGAGAAATGGTTGGCGTAGAATGTGCCGATAAGTATGCCCACGACTACGCACAGAGCCATGAGCAAAGGCATAAATCTGTTAGACTTGTTCATATTCATAATCGTCGGGATTTAGATATGTCACTTCGATATTGGCGCGTCTCAGCAGGTCGATGCCGTCGGTCAGACGGTATTGCTCGCCGTATATCACGCGCTTTATGCCAGCTTGTATTATCAGCTTTGCACACTCTATACATGGCGATGCCGTAACGTACAGGGTGGCTCCGTCGCTGTTGTTTGAGCTGCGTGCAAGTTTTGTTATGGCGTTTGCCTCGGCGTGCAGAACGTATGGCTTGGTAAGGTTGTTGTCGTCCTCGCACACGTTCTCGAAGCCACTCGGTGTTCCGTTGTAGCCGTCGCTGATTATCATCTTGTCCTTCACCACCAAGGCACCCACCTTTCGGCGTTGGCAGTAGCTGTTCTCCGCCCAGATGCGAGCCATGCGGAGGTAGCGCAGGTCGAGGTGCAGTTGCTTTGCTGCCTTGGCATCCTTAGCGCTTTCCTTAGCGGTGTTAGTGTCATGTTTTGTTGGCATAGTATATCAGTATTGATGATGCTATATGATGTATAGCAGTTGATGTATTACTTTTTCTTTATTCCGTTGCGTTCCAGCAAGGCGTCGATGGTAGGCTCCTGTCCGCGGAATCGCTTGTACAGCGTCATCGGATGCTCGGTGCCGCCCTTCGAGAGGATGTTGTCGCGGAAGCTCTGTGCGGTCTTCTGGTCGAAGATGCCGTTCTTCTTGAACACACCGAAGGCATCGGCGTCCAGCACCTCAGCCCACTTGTAGCTGTAGTAGCCGGCTGCATATCCACCTGCCATGATGTGCGAGAACTGCGTTGTCATACAGGTATTGGGCAGCTGCTTCAGCACCATAGCGTCCTGCCAAGCTTTCTTCTCAAACGCAATGATGTCGTCCTTGAACTCGTCCTTCTTGGTGTAGTATGCCATGTCGAGCAAGCCGAAGCTCACTTGGCGCAGACATCCGTATGCCGCCATAAAGTTGCGGCTGCGCACGATGCGGTCTATCAGCTCGTCGGGCATAGGCTCGCCCGTCTGATAGTGGAAGGCGAAGGTGCGTAGAAACTCCTTCTCTACGGCATAGTTCTCCATAAACTGCGACGGCAGCTCTACGAAGTCCCACCATACGTTGGTGCCGCTGAGGCTCTCAAAGCGTGTGTTGGCAAACATGCCGTGCAGCGAATGGCCAAACTCGTGCAGGAAGGTCTCCACCTCGCCAAGTGTCAGCAGAGCAGGTTTCTCGGCTGTTGGCTTCGTCAGGTTCATCACCACACTAACGTGCGGACGCACGTTCACGCCCTTGCGGTCTATCCACTGTCCCTGAAATTCAGTCATCCATGCGCCGCCCTGCTTGCCCTTGCGTGGGTGGAAGTCGGCATAGAACACGGCAAGGTAAGAGCCGTCCTTGTCGAACACCTCGTAAGCCTTGACGTCAGGATGATACACCTGTATGTCCTTTGCCTCCTTGAACGTTATGCCGTATAGCTTGTTTGCCAAGCCAAACACGCCGTCTATAACCTTCGACAGCTCGAAGTAGGGGCGCAGCATCTCGGCGTCGAGGTTGAACTCGCGCATCTGCAGCTTGTGCGAGTAGAAGCCAAAGTCCCACGGCTCCAGCTCAAAGTCATCGCCCTCCAGCTGCTTTGCCTCCTTCTCTATGGCCTTAACCTCCTCAATGGCGGTAGGCTTGTAGGCTTCGATAAGGTCGTTAAGCAGCTTGTACACATTCTGCGCGTTAGACGCCATGCGGTGTACAAGCACATAGTCGGCGTATGTGTCGTAGCCGAGAAGCTGTGCTATCTCGCGGCGCAGGTTTACAAGGCGCTTGCATATCTCAAGGTTGTTCTCCGTATTGTCGTGTGTACCCTCCGTATTGCGTGCCATATATAGCTGCTTTCTCAGCTCGCGCTGGGTAGAGTAGGTCATGAATGGCGAGTAGCTTGGATAGTCGAGTGTGAAGAGCCATCCCTCCTTGTCGGCTTCCTTGGCAGCAAGTGCGGCAGCCTCTCGTGCCGTTTCGGGCAGTCCGTCGAGCTGCGCCTCGTCTGTAATGTTCAGCGTGAAGGCCTTGTTCTCCTTCAGCAGATTCTGCGAGAACTGCAGCGAGAGCATGCTTGCCTCCTCCGTTAGCTTTCTAAGCTTCTCCTTGCCCTCCTCGTCGAGCAGCGCACCCGAGCGCACAAAGCCGTCGTAGGCATTGTCGAGCAGCATCTTCTCCTCTGGAGTCAGTTCGCGGTGATGCTCGTACACATACTTAACGCGCTCAAACAGGCGGCGGTTTAGCTTCACGTCGTTAGAGTGCTTGGTAAGTATCGGACTCATCTTCTGCGCCAGAGCGTCAAGCTCGTCGCACGTCTCGGCACTCATCATACAGCCAAATACGGTCGACACTCTTGACAGCAAGTCGTAGTAGTTGTCGCCGTTCTCGTTGTCAACACGCACAATGGTGTTCTCGAAAGTAGGTTCCGCCGGGTCGTTTACAATCTTGTCAATCTCCTCGTCGTCGCGTCGTATGCCTTCGAGGAACGCTTCCTCGTAGTCTTCCAGGCGTATACGGTCGAACGGAACTGTATCGTGTGGGGTGTTGTAAGGTTCAAAAAATGGATTCTTTCTCTCCGGATTATTTGTGTTATTATCTAACATACTAAATTTGAAAAAATATGATATATCACTTGCAAAATTACAGAAAAATACACAATTATGTATCTTGCGAGTTCTTTTTAACTAATATTATTATCGCATACTTATATACAGGGCTATATTTAAGACAATAGAAGGGCATAAAAGTAATCGTTTTTTAATATCCAAAACCTTTGCCGTCACAATATTTATTGCTACCTTTGTATACAGTAACAAATAACAGTTAAGTATCGAATTATAACTAATTTTACGCTTAAAACAAAACCGTCTATGAAACAGAAACGCCTTGACTCGTTAGACCTGTTGAGAGGTTTAACCATTATCCTGATGATATTGGTCAACAGCCGTGGAACACGCCAGTATGTATTGCCGCCTCTTGATCATACCGCATGGGACGGATTGTCGCTTGCCGACCTTGTGTTCCCGTGCTTCCTCTTTATGATGGGCATCACTACCTACCTCAGCACACGCAAGTTCAACTTTGCTTTCTCGCCCACATTGGGCAAGAAGATGCTGCGCCGCACGGTGCTGCTCTTTGCCTTCGGCTTGCTTGTCAACTGGGGTTCCGACCGCTTTCCGTCTCTCGACCAGCTGCGTATCATGGGCGTTTTGCAGCGTTTTGCCATCTGCTACTTGGTTGTAACAACCTTGGCTGTCACCATATCCCATCGTTTTATACCCGCAATTATAGGCGTATTGCTTGTGGGGTACGCCCTCCTGTTGGGCTTGACGGGCAGCTATGTCGACAGCCCCGACAGCATAACAGCCGTTGTCGACCATGCCATCTTGGGACAGGCGCATATCCTCGGCAACTATAACACCGACCCCGAAGGCTTCCTTAGCACCATCCCCTCTATAGCCCACACCCTCTTGGGCTTCTGCGCCGGACGCATCATCCTGTCCAAGCAGGCACTTGCCGACCGCATAATGTCGCTCACGCTTATGGCATCGCTCCTTCTATTCACGGGCTATTTGTTGCAGGATGTATGCCCGATAAACAAGCAGTTGTGGACGTCTACCTTCACACTTGTAAGTTGTGGCTATTCGTTGCTCGCCCTTGTAGTGCTTACCATAGTGGTGGATGTGCGCCAGTGGCGCTTTCCGCGTACCCCATTTGTCGAGTTCGGCATCAATCCGTTGGTGTGCTATTTGCTTGGCGAAGCACTTATCATCGTGTTTAAGGCCATCCATATACAGGGCCATTCTATACGCGAGATAGGCTATGGTATGCTTGCCAACGTTGCCGGCGACAACAGTTTCAGCTCGTTCCTTTATGCCGCAATCATAGTGTTGATGGTTTGGGTATGCGCTCGTCTGATGTACCGTCGCAACATAGTTGTCAGTTTATAATCTATAAAGCTTATGTCGAATGAACATATAGATATATCAAAGATAAGGCAAGGCAACGAGTTTGCCTTCGTCCAATTCTACAGGCAGTATGCCCAGCAAGCCTATCTTATGTCGTACAAGTATCTTGGCAACAAGGATTTGGCAGAGGATGCTGTGCAGGAGCTGTTTGTCAAGCTATGGGAGCACCGTGCCGAATTGGATGATGACGAGTCGGTAGGCGGCTTTGTCTTTACCATGCTTAAGCACTTGCTGCTTGACACCATACGGCACCGCCGCAAGGATATGTTCATTGTCGAGCATAATATGGAGGTGCTCAACCTTGTTGCGGTGGATGCTGACGTGGAGCAGAAGGAGCAAGCAGACGATATACACAACATCTTCAAGCGGGCTTTCGCCATGTTGTCGCCTAAACAGCAGCAGATTGTACGCTATAAGCTTACGGGCAAAATGTCGAATACGGACATTGCCGAGTGTATGGGCATATCGGTCAATACGGTTAAGGTGCAATACTATATAGGCTTGAAACGACTGCGTGAACAGGCTGCCGACTTGGCTTACGTTACGCTTGTTGCCACTACTACGTGGAATGTATTATAGTTGACAAAAACTTTTTGTTTGTATCTGCCAATGTAGCAGTAGAGGGTGCTCGGTGCTGTAAGTGGCTGATAGATAAAGATATATGGGCTGATACTTTGTCTGGATAAAGGGGCAAAGTACCAGCCCATTTGACATATGCCGAGGTTAAGCATGGTTCGCCGCCAATTGATTGCTTGTGTAGCGTCGCCAAAGCCTCAATAATGCCGTAACGAAGCCTTGTTAATGTTATTACGAAGGCTCGGTAATGCCGTTACAAAGCCTTGGTAATATCAGGACGCCCTATGCACTGCCACTTTGATTCCTCCTGATGCTATTAAGGCTGGCACTTTAGCCGAAATAATCGGCAAAGTGTCAGCCTTTCTTTGCATTGAAAACCAATGACTTACGGCATTATGAGGCGCCGTCTGCCACATTGGTATATGAAACAAAAAACTAATAAACCTAATTTATTGATACTTCTTAATCAACATTCTGCTGAATGTAAGTATGTCATAGTCGGGAGTGCTTACAGGTGTGATGTTGCTTTCAACCCAGTTAGCCTCATACTTTGTAGCCTTCTTGTCAAACTCAGTCTGGTTGAAATCGCGGCCTTCAGCAGCTGCTGTCATAGCCTCGTCGAAGTACATATCCCAGCGTCCGGCATAATATCCCTTGAACATTCCAGCCCATCCACGGTTGGCATAATCGTTGAGCTTGCCTCCCCATGTAGATATAATGTTGCGGGCATTGTGTTCGTAGTAGTCGGCCTCTGCCTTATCTGAGGCATAGCCGCGTGCATCGTCAATCCACTTGCTCAAGGTGCAACGGTCGTTGTAGGCACAGAGAGCATCGAGGTCGGCAAGCAACTGGCGCATAACCGTGGCATGCTGCTTCATCTCAGCCATGTTGTTGGCATGGAAAGCCTTATCGAACGACACCTTTTCCTCCATAAAGATGTTGCCAAGAGCCTGTCTGCCTATGGCTATAAGGTCGCAGATGTAGGCAGTGCGGTTGGCTGTAGGCACCTCTGTCATAAGGCGCCAAGCATCCATAAGGCGCTGTGGGTTGTAGTCTACATGGGTGTAGTGCCATCCGTCGTCGTCCATCTTGGGGCGGTAGGTGGCAACCAAGCCGTTGGAGCCTGCAGCCTGAACCAGCACGTCGTTGTACAGCAGCTGCCATGCTTTGCGAGCCGACTCGTTGACGTAGCCCAAGTGGCGGTCAGCCATACGGCTTATCCACTCGTTCTCCTTGATGCCCGTGTTCCATGCCTTGGCAAGGATAAACTCGTATGGCATCTGGTTGATGTCGAATCCCTCAAGAGTGCCGCCAATGCCGGTGAGGTTCTTGCCGCCGTTAGCCAAGGTGTTGTCGAGGCGGCGGGCGCTCTCCTTAAGGTTGCCAGTAAGGGTGGTATTGCCGCCAAAGTTGCCAAGATAGCACCAGATGTACGGCTGTCCGTAGAACGATTGAGTCATCTTCCATATCTCCTTGTTCTCGCAGAAGTAGTCGAGCATAACCATCTTGCCGGTCTGCACGCCGGTAAGCAGAGCCTTCACTCTCTCTGGTGTCCACTTCTTTCTGCCGTGCCAGAAGAGCCAAGCCATCTGCATCCACTCTGCCTTGGGGTCGGCAGCAGCCATTGTCTTGTATATGCCGCCAGCCACCTTGCTAAGGTATGCGGTGTCCCATGATGGAGGGTCAACCTCGTTGAAGGGGTCGGTGCCGTAGATGTGGTCGGTGCCGTACATACGTGTCTGCTCGTCGAGGAACATACGCTGTATCTTGCCAAAGAGCGGGTCGGACGGGTCGAGGAAGTGGCAGCGGTATTTGTCGGCAAATCCAGCCCAACGACCGAGGTACTTGATGTTGGCTTCGGGGTAGAGCTTCTTAAGCTGTGCGGGTACGTGTCCGGCAAAGGCAGGCAGTACAGGCTTCATATCCAGTTCGCGTTCGCGAGCCACAATCTGCTTTTGCAGCTCGGCTTGCTTGTTGAGCCATGTCATAGGCAGCGGTCCGTTCCATCCGTCGATGTTGGCCATGCGGTGCCAAGGCAGATAGGCAGGGCCTGTGAAGTAGGAGCGAATCTCGCTGTCCGACATACCCAGCTGCTTCCATACGTTGTACCACACGGTTTCCTGTCCGGTGATGGCGAGCGGCATGTTTACACCGTTGAGTGCCATCCAGTCAATCACGCGCTCCCATTCCTTCCAGTTGAAGAAGGGCATAGTGTAGCCGTAGGTGCAATAGTTGAGGAAGAAGCGGCGGTCTACGCGTGCCTGTACCGTAATTTTCTGTTCTACCTTAGGCAGCTGTGCTGGCATAACTACCGCGTCCTCGGCATACCACGACACTGTGGTGTGGCAGTAGTTGTTGAGATAATGGTTTAGGCCCATAGCCATAGCGTTGGCATTGTTGCCGCTCACCACAATTTTGTCGCCGTTCTGTTGCAGGCAGAATACATCCTTCTTGTTCTGCTGCTTCATCAGCTTGAACTCGAAGCTGTCGGCATGGTTGGGCATAATGCGCTTGGCCAATGCACGCACAGCGTTGAGGCTATTGTTAGCTGCAAGTGCCTGTATGGTGAAGACAAGCAAGAGCAGAAGTGTAGTTGCTATTTTTTTCATCTTTGTTTCTTTTTATAGTAGATAATGGTTTTGCCTGTTATCGCAGGTCTTTCAGTTCGTCTACAATAGCCGCAGCCTCCTTAACGGGGTTGTCGTAAGGCTTAAGCTTGTACTGCAATGGTGTAGTAACCCACTTTTCTTCCCACTGGTCGAGCTTCTGGGCGTTGCCAAAGAAGTAGGCTTTAAGACGTGGTATGTAGTACTGGCTTATAAGACCATTCCAGAAACGTGCGGCATAGTCTTCCTGCCATCCGCCCCATGTGGTAATAAGGCGCTTGGCATCAGCCTCGTATCTATCCTTTTCCTCGGCTGTTGTGCCGTTGTTACGAGCCATGTCTATCCAGCGGTCGAGGCGGTCTGTAGGGTGCGATGCCAAGAGGCGGTCGGCTTTTTCGAGCAGGTCGAACACGCGGTAGAGGTTCTGACGGCAAACGATGTGCTGTCCCACCGAGTCGGCATGCAATGCTCTGCGGTATAGAATGTCGGCTTTGGCACCTACATACTGGGCAGCCAGCAGCACGGCATCAGCCTCGTACAGCTTCGACTGGGCATACTTAGGCGCTGAGGCGAGGAAGCTCTGCACAGCCTTGAAGTACTGGTCGTTGAGGTCGGTCTTGCTTGGGCGGCGTGTGTCGCTTACCACGGTTTGCCACAGGTAGCGTGGGTACGAGTAGAGCGAGCTGTAAGCCGAACCTCTGAGGTCTTTCCACGCCTGGCACAGGTTGTCGTCGTAGCCGCCGTAGCGGTTGGTGCAATAGTTGGCAAGCCATGCGTCGAGGTCAATAGCCTTATCGCTCCATCCCATGTCGGCAAGCAGCTCGTACACCACATCGTTGTTCTCGATGCCCTCTGGAGCCGAGCCAAAGCCTACAAGATTGCCCTTGGCAGGGTGGGCGAGAGCCTCTGCCGAACCCTTAGAGTACATATCCATATCGCCCGTAAGCAATGTCTTGCCACCAAAGTTTGGCACGTAGCTGTACACCCACTGCTTTCCGTAGTAGCCGTCGTGTACCTTCCATGTAAGCTCGGTGTGCCATACCCACTTGGGATAGTCGTTGGCAAGGTCTATAATCATCATCTTGTCGTTAGGCACCTTGCGCAGCAGCGCAGCCAAGCTCTCACGATCCCAGAAGCTATGCTGATAGCCAAAGGTCCATCCCTGTGTAACCCACACGGCGTCGGGGTTGCCCTTTGCCACCGAGCGGTAGAGCACGTCGCCGTAGTGTTCCAACAGGCGCAGCTTGCCTTCGCGGTCGTTAGGGTCGACAGGTAACTCCATCTCGTTGAAGCTATCCGACTGGTAGAACTTGTTTTTGCCAAACTCTTTCTCCCATTCCTGTATAAAGAGCTTGCCTATCTCCTCAAAGTAAGGCGAGTCGGGGGGCAGCACGTATGCGTTCATGCTTTGGTCGAAGCCGCCCCACTTTAGGTGTTTCATCTTAATTTCTGGGTGCAGCTTCATAAAGCCCTCAGGCACAAAGCCGGCAAAGGCAGGCGCTATGGGGTGCATGTCGAGCTCGCGCATGCGCTTCAGTATCTTGTGTTGCAGCTCCACCTGTGCTGTCTGCCATGCGTCGGTAAGGGGTCCGTCCCATGTGTTGAGGTTGCCCATGCGGTGCCAGGGCAGGTAGGCGGCTCCGGTGAAGAAGCTGCGTATATCTTCTTTCTTAAGTCCCATCTTAAGCCATACACGCTCGGCTATAGCCTCGTGAGCCACACTGGCGAGAGGCATGTTGATGCCGTGCAGGGCCATAAGGTCGAGTTCTTTCTCCCAACGGTTCCAGTCCCAGTAGGGTGTGGTGTAGCCAAAGGTGCATACGTTGAGGAAGTAGCGGTAGCGGTAGGGCGACTGTCCCTGCTGCTCCTTGCACGGCTTGAGGTCAAACTGTTGCGGCATAGCGTTGCCGCTCCATGTAGCCATGCCTTGTGATGTGGCAGCCTGATACTTGTAGAAGGCGTATGCCATAGCGTTTTCGCTGCTGCCGCTAATGGTTAGTTTTCCGTTCTGACAATCGTAAGCATAACGGTCGGTGCCGTTTGAGGGTAATTGTTTGAAGTTGATGTTGTGTGTGTCGATGCCATAGGTGCGCATTATCACCTTGCGGGCTGCATCGCCAGGAGCTGCCTGTATGCAGGCTGGCATCATACATGCCAAGGCCAGCGCCATGCGTCCGAAGGTATGTGCCGATATAGAAAGTTTTGTTGTCATATAGTATTGTTTTTATATTCTGTTGCGCTGTTTTAGTAGATATAGAAAAGGGAGCTTGTGGCTGTTGCACCATACAAGCCCCCTCACTAATCTAAATCTGTATGTCTAACTAAAAATCATTACTTAACAAACTTGACGCTTGCGCCGTTGATGCGTGCTACGTATACGCCTGCAGGGAGGTTATCGATAGCTACACGCTCGCCGCTGCGTACTATGGCGCCGAGCATCCACTGTCCGGCAACGTTGATAACGTCGAGCTTGGCAGCACCCTCGAAGCCTGTGGCAACGATAGCACCATTAACTACAGCGAGCTTGCCGTTGGCTGTTGCGCCTACTGCCTTAACGCCTGTAGCGGTCATGTCGGTATACTCGGCAGCACCTACCGAAGGAGTGGCAGGACGTGCATTGCCAAACTGGTCGGTTGTAGGAGCCTCGATGCCCTCAAACTTGGCAACACCCTTGCCAATGGCAACACTGTTCTTGGCGATGGCTGCAACCTTGAGGTCGCCGTAAAGCTTGGCGGTGAAGTGGGTTCCCTCAGGATCGCCACCCTCAAATGGGTTAAGCTCCTTGCCAAGGAATATCTCGTCGCTGCCAAAGTTGGCTGCGCTGTTGTTGTTCTTGCTGCCAAATGTAACGTAGAACTTGTCTTCTACAGCACCGAAGATGTTGTTGGCAACTTTCGGGTTGACGGTCTGAGGCTGTACTGTCTCACCTGCCTTATCGCCCTCAAGGTAGAAGCACTTTATGTCGTTAAGACGGTTATTCTTAAACGGGTCGTAGTAGTTGGAAGCAAACAGGTTGTTGAACAAGATAGGCTCCATAGGTACAGCTGTAGCACGAGCCCAGAAGTTGATGGCTCCGCCGTCGTCGCTGGTGGTTATGGATGTAGTGTTGCCAACGAATGTGTTGTTCACAAATACCGGCTTAAAGGCTTCGGCATTTTTTGCTGGTGTGTGTGCGTCCTGCATATAGATGGCACCACCGCGGTTTGAGATAAAGTTGTTGCTGAAGGTGCAGTTCTCGATGCGTACGGTTGGTACAATTTTTTTGTCGCGAACGTTTACGGTAATGGCGCCACCATTTATACCCGTGTTGTTGTTGAAGGTACATGAGCGTACTGTAAGCGACGTTGTTTGGTCGTCTGGGTTGTAGGTGCAGATGGCGCCGCCGCCATAACTGCCGTTGCCCTCGTTGCCCTCGAACACCGAGCGCTCGATAACCACTGTACCGCCGCTATGACGCAACACGCCACCATTGTTGCCGCTCTCAAGCTTGATGTCTTTGTTGTTGTAGAAGTTGCAGTCGGAAATGTTTAGCACACCATTGTTCTCGCAGAAGAGTGCTATCTTCTGGCAGCCTGTTATCTGTACGTTTGTAAGGTTGAGCTTGGTGTCCTTGCACACTCTGAACATAGAGCTGCCTACCTCTTTGTTGTTCTCGTCCTTCTGAACAGGCGATGTAAAGATAACCTTCTTTCCGTTCTTTGCGTTAAGACCATTGATGGTTATGTCCTTGCCTTGAAGGTCGATGGCTTTTGTTCCCATGTATACCAGCTCGGTTCCGTCAAAGTTGAAGTCGATGTCAACGTGTTCGCCAGGTTTGGCATCGTTAATGATTTTCATGAACGAACCCTCTGTTGCAGGGTCCATAACGTCTGTTGTTACAGTCTGTGCTGATGCCTGCATAGAGCATGCAAGGGCAATAGCTGCGATTGAGAAAAAGTTTAAGTGTCTCATAATAGTTGTTTTTTAAAAGTTAGTAAATTATGGTTAGTTAATTAATACTTTTCCATTTGTTACACCTTTGCCATTGGTTGCACGTACAATGTACATTCCTTTAGGCAGTGAGAGCGTTTGCTTCTGGTTGGGAGCCAATGTGCAGGCAAAGGTCTTCTGGCCTGATGTGGTGTACACCTCCACGTTGGCTTTCAGCGCGCCGTGGTTGGTTATGCTGCCAGATGCTATTGTTATGCCTGTAGCGGCAGTGGCTGTTTGGCTTATGCCTGTGGCGTAGCTTAGCTCCACAAACACCGGCAGGTGGTCGGATGTTACCGATTCGTCGTTGATGTTGACACCATTAGAGAGGGCAATGCCGCTTTCGGTAACCTTGAACTCGTACGACGCTGTGCTGTCGTAGTATATCACCATGTCGATGCACGATTCGGGCTTGTCGGACGGGAAGGTGTACTCGTTGGTGTTGTTGAGTATCTTGAAGCCGTTGTTCTTGAACGTAACCATGGCACGGTAGGTGGGCTTGGCGTTGAAGTCGCCTGCTATAAAGACAGGCTTGCCGGCACTTTTGGCAAACTTGATGAGGTCGGCAGTGGCTTTGTCGCGGTCTTTATCGTTGAGCGAGTAGTGGGTGCTGATGAAGTAGTAGTCGTCAAACTCGGCTATGATGCATCCACGGTTCTCTCTGTCCGAGCTGTCCTCGCCACGCTCCCATGTGCGGAAATTAACGCTAAGCGGCTTCTGCTTCGAGAGGATGCCTATGCCGTAGTAGGTGCCTACCAACGCATGAAATTGGGCGTGCATGCCAGTTTCTTTAGACAGCATGCCTATGTAGTCTTTCTTTCCGCCGAGGTAGTTGCGGTTGTCTACCTCCTGCAGAGCCACAACGTCGGGCATGTTATACTTTATAACCTTGGCGATGTTGCCCATACGCTTATCGGTCATACTGTGTCCCTTGATGTTGTAGGTCATAAGCTTTGTCTCGCTCTGTGCCTGGGCGGCAATGCCGAGGGCAAGGAGCAGGGCTGTAAAGCTTAGTCGTAGTGTACGTATGTTCATATCAGTTTAAGTTGATTAGAGGATTGTTGTTAGTGTTTCTTTACATATATAATGTCGCTCACTATCGGCAGATGGTCGGACAAGAGCGATTGTATGGTCTGTGTGTGCTTTAGGTGCCACTGGTCTATGGGCCATGTGTAGATGTAGTCGAGCTTCAAGAAGGGGTTCCATGCCGGGAAGGTCATGTCGTCGTTGGTCATCGGCGCCATACGCTTGTTCATTATCTTCTGTATGGTCTCGGTGTAATGGCGTGCGTTGAAGTCGCCTGCCAGCACAACGGGGTAGGGTTGTTGCTGCAGCAAGTCGCACAGATAGTTGGCTTGTATGTTGCGGGTCTCTATGGCTACAACGTCAAGGTGTGTGGCAGCGAAGCACAGGGTGTCGGCTCCTACCTCGCAGTTGACAACCAGTGCCACACGCGGCTCGGTGTTCTGAGGGTTGGGCAGAGGCACCTTCTTGATGTTGATGTAGGGAAACCTGGTAAGCATACCGATGCCCTCGTAGCCGCCACGATAGTTGATGGTCTTGCCGTAGATGCCAAACATACCGGTATTGTATGCCAAGGTTGAAATAAAGTCTTTGCCGTTCTGGTGTGGACACATGGCACGCTTGGTGTGTATGTCTACCTCTTGCAGGCAAACCACGTCGGGCTTGAAGGAGCTAATGTGTGCTGCCAGCTCCTCAAGGGTGGCAAGCTCGCCCAAGCGCAGGTTGTAGGTCATAATCCTTAGCTTTATGGTGTCGGCACGTTCGGCAGCTTGGGCTGTTGCTGCGCCCATGACGAGCAGCAGCAACAGCATGCAAACCTTATAACCAACTTTATAACCAACTTTTGTATGCATTGTTATCATTTTTTCTTATTGCGAATGTATTTCACTACCGACACTACAGGATAGTGGTCGGAAAGCATCGACAGTACGGTCTGCGTTCTAACCACCTGCCAGTTGGCTGCGGGCTGTGCAAAGAGGTAGTCGATCTTGGTTTCAGGCTGCCACGAAGGATAAGAGAGGTCTTCGTTGGTTAGGTCCTTCCAGTAGTTGCGCATCTCCTTCTTTATGGCAGGCTCGGTAAAGTGGGCGTTGAAGTCGCCGCCAATTACTACGGGATACTTGCTGCCCTTGAAGTGGTTGGTGATGTACTTGGCCTGTACCACGCGTCCCTCCTTACTTGTGACGTCGAGGTGGGTAACGGCAAACACTATGGTGTCGCCGTCTACATCGAACAGACCCTCAAGCAGCGCTCTCGGCTCCTTGCCCGATGGGTTGGGCAGCATGTTCTTGTCTACCGACATATACGGATATTTAGACAGGATGCCTATGCCGTAGTAGCCCTTGCGATAGTCGATGGTCTTGCCGTATAGTCCAAACATACCAGTGTGGTAGGCAAGGGTAGATATAAAGTCTTTGCCGTTCTGCTTGGGTGCGCGTTCGCGGTATGTCTTGACGTCTACCTCCTCAAGAGCCACAAAGTCGGGCTTGAAGGAGCGTATGTGTGCTGCTATGTCCTCAAGCGAAGCCAGTTCGCCAAAGCGCAGGTTGTATGTCATGACACGCAGCTGTAGCGTGTCGCGGCGCTGTGCCTGCCCCTCATTAGGAATGAGGAGGCAGAACAGTGCTATCAATATTAGTATTGTTTTTTTGCTTGTCATGATTTAATGCTAAGTTTTCAGTAATAGAGAGCAGTATTATTGACCCCATCCAGGGTTCTGTCCCAATGCCGGGTTCTTGAGGCGCTCGGCGTAAGGCACAGGCCAGAGATAGTTCTTGGCAGGGTCGAAGGTGCGCGAGCCACCCTCTGCCTTCGACTTCTCGAAGATAACGTCGCCAAACTCGTCTACACCATTGTCGGCATACGGGTTGGCGCCGAGGTCGTTGATGCACACCTGGGCGCTTGGTCCGGTTATGGCACGTCCCATACGCAGCTCGCCCTCATGCCAACGCAGAATGTCGGGGTAGCGCATACCGTCGAGTGTAAGCTCTACGCGGCGCTCGCGGCGCAGCTCGGTGGTTAGGTCCATGTGCCACTGTGCAAGCTCGTCGAGCTTCATCTCGTGCATACCCACACGTTTGCGCAGCTTGTTTATGGTGTAGTCGATCTGCTCTTGTGTAAGCGTTCCGCCCTGCAGGTTGAGCATAGCCTCTGCGTATATGAGCAATACCTCAGAGTAGCGCAGGATGTTGATGTTGTTGTGCGCCATGTTGTAGTTGCCTGCAATCTCGGGGTCGTTGTACTTCTTGAAGTAGAAGCCGGTACGTCCGTTGGCGCCATTGGTGCCTTTCTGCAGTGTAGCGAAGCGTGGCAGGTTGAATATCTTGTTTGGCTTCATGTATTCTCTGTCGCCGTCGTCGCCTCCAGGCCAGGCATCGCCAGGGCAGTAGAGGGTGTATGCCATACGCGGGTCGCGGTTCTTGAAGTAGTCTGCGTAGTGCTCCTCAGGGCGCTTGTAGAGGTCGCTCAGCGCAACGTCGGTGCGGTGGTAATACTCCAATCCGGCAACGGCAGGCTTGCCGTCGGTGCAGAGGTAGGCGTCTACGAGCGACTTGGCTGGGTTGAGACGTATGTAGTCGCAAGGCTGGCAAGTCTCGTTGGCCAAGTTGTGCATACGTAGGTCGGGTACAAACACGCTGTATATCATAGCCTCGTTGTTGGCAGGATAAACCTCGGTGTCGCCCTCCTTCTTGTAGCACAGGCTATAGTCGGGCATGAGGTCGTACGGACCATTGTCTATAATCTCCTTGGCGGCATCGGCAGCCACCTGCCACATCTCGTTCTGCAAGGCTATGCGCGCCTTCATAGCCAAGGCTCCCCAGCGGTCGATGCGTCCGGCGTCCTTGCCCAACTGACGTTCGGCAGGCAGCACCTCGGCAGCCCATGTAAGGTCTTTGAGGATGTTGTCTACAACCTCCTTGCGCGGGGTGCGTGCCATATAAGCCTCGTTGGCTGTTATGACGTGGTCTACCCAAGGCACATCGCCCCACACTGTGGTAAGCAGGAAGTAGCAGTAGGCACGTATGGTCTTAACCTCGCCGGCATACACGTCCTTCTCGGCTTGCGGTATCTCTGCCTTGTTGTAGTTGTCGAGAAACTCGTTGCAGGTGTATATGCTCTGGTAGCAGTTGGACCAGTAGGTTGTAACGGGGAAACCCTCTGTAGCCGACAGCAGTCCGCTTGCCACCTTGGCAATGCCCTGTGTGGTGTTGCCCCACTGGCATGTCTCTGCGCACGACTCCATCCAGTTGAACACATTGTCCTTAGTGAAAGCATCGTAGCAAGGGTAGAGAGCTGCACGCAGCTGGTCGCTGGTCTTCCAGTAGGTGGCGTTGGTTGCTTCGTTGTGCGGATACTTGTCGAGAAATGAGTCGTCGCACGATGTAAGCATACCTGCCGCAAGCATTGCGGCAAGTAGTATTTTTATAGATTTATTTGTCTTCATTGTTGTCAGTGTTTAAGCTTAGAATGTGGTCTGAACGCCGAATATGAATGTCTTAACCTGAGGATAGGCATCACCCGAACTTGCATGTACCTCGGGGTCGTAAGCTCCGAAGTAGTTGGTAAAGGTGCAGAGGTTGTCGGCAGAGAAGTAGAAGCGTAGTCGCTCAAGTCCCACCTTCTTAATGATGTTCTTAGGAATGGTTACACCCAGCTGCACGTTCTTTAGGCGCAGATAGCTTGCGTTCTCCAGCCAGTAGTCGCTCATAAGCAAGTTGTGTGTCTGTGCCTGATACAGACGTGGATACTTGGCGTTGGTGTTTGTAGGTGTCCAGTGGTCGAGATGCTCAACCTTTGGCACCGAGTAGTCGTTGATGAAACAATGGCGTGCCTCAGACGAGAGGTATCCGTTCCACTTGGCTACACCCTGAAGATAGAAGCTTGCGTCAAACCACTTCCACTGAGCCGAACCCTTGAACGAGAGTATGTAGTGAGGGTCTTGGTCGCCAAGCACCACCTTGTCCTTGTCGTCGATAACACCACTGTCGTCGCGGTCGACGTAGATAATGTCGCCTGGCTGTACGATGTTCTTTGTCGACTCGGTGGTGGCAAACTTAGGTCCGTAGTACTTGCCATTCTCGTCTACACCCTCAAAGTCGGTAACCTGTGCCAAGCCCTTGGTGCGGTAGCCGTAGTAGGCATCAATGGCTGTACCCTCCTGACGGATGTGGTCGCCCAATGAAGCCGAGCTTTTGCCAAGGTCTACAATCTTGTTGCGTGAGTCGGAGATGTTGAATGCAGCCGAGTAGTTGACCTCGCCAATGGCATCGCGCCACTGCAACCAAAGCTCCCAACCCTTGTTCTCTATCTCGCCCATGTTCTCGAAGGGGAGGTTAGCCGAACCGGTGACACCGATAACGGTAGGATATACCGGCTTGACAAGGGCGTTGATGTTGTTCTTCTTATACCACTCGAAGGTTGTGGTCAAGCGGTTGTTGAAGAAGGAGAGGTCGATACCGAAGTTGAGCATGCGTATGGTTTCCCACTTGATGTGCTCGTTGCCAAGCTTCTGCTGCTTGAAACCTACATTCTCTATACCACCGATAGGGTTGGTCTTGTCTACAGGTGTTATAGGGGTGAGGTAGGGATAGTAGCTTGAGCCTACGTTCTGGTTGCCCAATTCGCCCCATGAAGCACGCAGCTTACCAGAGGTAAGAGCCGGCTTGGCCCACTCCATAAACTTCTCGCGTGAGAAGTTCCAGCCAAACGAGAATGAGGGAAAGTAGCCCCAACGGTGTCCCTTGGCAAAGCGTGAGGTTCCGTCGATACGCATATTGGCCTCGAAGAGGTAGCGGCTGTCATAAGCGTAGTTGATGCGGCCGAAGAAAGAGCGCAGTGCCCATTCCTGCACGTTGCCCGAGTTTTGCATATCCTCAGTACCACCGTCGATCACGTCGACACCATCTATAAGCACCTTCTTGCGCGATGCGGTAAGAGACGAGCGGCTTTCCCACTCCTGCGAGTAGCCCAACAACGCTGCCACGTCGTGCTTCTTGGCAAACACCTTGGCATAGTTTAAGGTGGCTTGGATGTTCTGTGTTATATATGTATACTGACTCTTGTATATCTCGTTGCGCAGATTCTCGTTCTCAGAGCTTGGTGTGCCGTCTTGATAGTAGTTGTAGAGGCATGGGCTGAAGGTGTTGGTCTCGCGTGTGTAGTAGTTGAGCGAGTAGAGCGCAGAAGCCTTCAAGCCGTCAAACAGCTTGTACGAGGCATTGGCAATGCCGTTCATCACACGTGTGTTGCGTTTCTGTCGGCCTGCCTCACGAGCTACGTATACAGGGTTCTTGACAGCTCCGAACGAGTACCAGTCGGTGTCCGACCAGTGGCCCTCGGCATCCTGCTGCTGCCACTTAACCGGGAGAAGCGGAGAGATGCGCTGTGCCAAGCGGAACACGCCGGATGTGCCGGAGAGGTCGGAGTCCTGCTTGAAGAAGTCGACATAGCTGATGTTGCCCGACAGGTGCAGGCGGTCGTTGACGTCGGTGTTTACCTCAAGACGCACGTTGTGGCGGTGCGACTTGTATGGGTCGCCCACAACCAAGCCGTCCTGGTTGAGGTAACCGTACGACATAAGGTAGCCGCTGCGTGCTGTACCGCCACGTACGCTGAGGTTGTGGCTGGTCTGCAGGGCACTCTTCTTGTATATCTCGTTTATCCAGTCGGTATTGCTGTAGTTGTTGGGGTCGGTTCCTGCGTCGTAGGCGTCAAAGGCTTCTTGCAGGTAGGGCTTGGCGTAACCGGCGGCAGTCATAGCCTCATTGGACATCTCCATATACTGGCGGCCGTTGACGAGCTTGGGCAGACGGGTAGGGGTTTGCCAACCTACATAGCCAGAGTAAGAAAACTTGGTCTTCTCCTCCTTCGAACCAGTCTTTGTTGTAACAAGGATAACACCGTTGGCGGCACGTGCACCGTATATAGAAGCCGATGCGGCATCCTTAAGTACAGACACACTGGCAATGTCGTCGGGGTTGAGGAGGTTGATGTCGCCACCTGCCACACCGTCGATAAGAATAAGAGGAGAGGTGTCGCTGTTGATGGTGCTGATACCACGAACAACGATAGAAGGCGCTGCGCCAGGCTGGCCTGAGCCGCTGCTTACATTGACACCGGGAAGCTCGCCTTGCAAACTGCGTGCAACGCTGGTAACAGGACGGCTCTCGAGCACGTCGCCCTTAACCATCGACACGGCTCCAGTGAGGTTAATCTTCTTCTGTGTGCCGTATGCCACAACTACAACCTCGTTGAGGTTCTCGGTGTCCTCGCGCAGTGTGATGTTCACGGTTCCACCGTTGGACGATACCGTTGTCTTGATGTCGCGGCAGCCAATGTAGCTATAGTTGAGCACGTCGCCTTTGTGAGCTTTGATGGTGTAGTTGCCGTTGGCATCGGTAACAGCCGACTTGCTTGAACCTGCTACAGTGATGGTGGCACCAATCATAGGCTCGCCATCGGGATAGCGCACATGTCCGCTAACCGTAACCAGGTCGTCGTTAAGATTGGCGTCGGTAAGGTTGTGGCTCGACTTTTTGGCAGGCTTGGTATAGAGCATGATGCAACCATTCTCTATCTTGTATTCGATGCCCTTTTCTTTGAGCAGACGCTTGAGCACATTGTCGACGCGCTCCTTGTTGGCTTTAACGCTTACGCGCATGTTGTCGTTGACAAACTCCTTGCTGTACGACACCTTTAGTGCCGATTGCTTGCCAATGGTCTTGATGGCATGAGCCAGTGTCACATTGTGCAAGTTGACCGTAACGATTTGCTGTTGAGCCATAACGTTTATTGAAAGGCTGCATGTAAGCAATGCTGTCGTCAACAGTCTGGGTAGGCAGATTGTGTTAGGTTCCTTTTTCATTTGTGTAAGTTGTAAGTATTTATTGTTGTAGTTAGCGTATCTCGTACTTGCGGTTTGCAACCTTCTTAATATGTATTGGGGTGATGGTTTGCATCACGTCGAACACGTCTTGCAGGTTGGCTGCGTCACAGGTTATGTTGTATGTATACTTGCGTATAGCGTTGTTCTTAATGTGGAAGGTCACACCGTACTGTCGCTCCAAGATGCGTAGCAGTTGTTCGAGGCGCATATCCTGCACGTTAATGACCTGTTTGGTCCAAAGGTCGTCAAGACTAATGTTGTCGGTCTTCTGCACTTTAAGGTCGTGTGTGGAGCGGGCATATATGGCCTCCTCTCCCGGTAGCAACGCGTTGCGCCTGTCTTCGGGTGTTGTCTTGCAGCCCACGCTTACATGTCCGTCGTACAGTGTGGTGACAATCTGGCTGTTGTCGGGGTAGGCATTGACGTTGAATCGGGTGCCGGTGACCTTTACCTCCATATCGTAGCAGTCGACATAGAATGGGTGGCTCTTGTCCTTGCTTACCTCAAAGAAGCCCTCGCCCTCCAATGTTACGCGGCGTTCGCTGCCGGTGAACTTGCGCGGATAGCGCAGGCGGCTGTCCGAATTGAGGTTTACCCTTGATCCGTCGGCAAGTATAACGATGAGCTTCTCGCCGCGTCGGGCGTATATCTCGTCGTACTCGACGGCTCCCTGATGCCAGGCGATGTAGCCGAAGACACCGCCTACGATAAGAAGCAGTGCGGCTGCCGCTGTGCGGTAGAGGGTGCGTCGACGCTGTGCACGGCGCTTGCCAATGTTGTCGAACACGCTCTCGAGCACCTTGTCTTCGTCGAATGTAGGTATTGAGGATAGCGACGAGAGGTCGGCAGACATCCCGTTTCCCATTCGCTCAATGTCCTTATCCATGCTTTGGGCAATGGCATCAAGGAACGCATCCTTGCTTTTCTTTCTAAATATATCTGATATGCGCATAGTATATTGTCTTAATGGTCTTCACTCTCTATTACTCAAAGTTTAAGGAAAAGTATTAGGTTGGTTGTTTACTTTAACATATATTAAAGGTTTGGGCATTAAAAAAGGTTCTGCCGACATTTGAACCTTAATCCTTTCAAATATCGGCAAAACCTTATGTCGCTTCAAATATCGGCAGACTCTTATGTCGCTTCAAATATAAGCAGGCCCTTACCTTAATCCATAAGGTCCTCGCCAAGGTGTGTGGTCTGCTCGCGTTCCATACGCTCCACCACCTCACGTGGTTTTGTGGCGTATGTAATCATGCGGATAGAGTCGTTGTAGCTAACATACTTCCACAACCAGTTGAGCAGCACCATCATCTTGTTCTTTACACCGAGGATAGAGCGCAGGTGAACGACAAGCCACAATATCCATGCAAAGAAGCCCTGGCTGCGCAACTTGCCTATCTCAACCACCGCTTTGTGGCGTCCGACGGTTGCCATAGAGCCGAGGTTGTTGTACTTGAAGGCAGTGAGAGAGCTATCAGTCTGACCCTCGTTGATACTCTTGAGGTTCTTGGCAAGGTTCTTAGCCTGCTGTATAGCCACCTGAGCCACCTGCGGATGTCCGTTGGGATAAGCCTCGTCGGTGGTTTGCAGACACTGGTCGCCAATGGCAAACACGCCGTCCAAGCCCGGGATGCGGTTGAACTGGTCTACCTTAAAGCGGAAGCCACGTCCCAGATGACTCTCGTCGATGCCCGGCATAGCGTTGGCTCTGATGCCCGATACCCAAAGGAATGTGCGTGTAGGAATCTCCGAGCCGTCCTTCATAATGACCTTATGGTCGCGGTAGTCGGTAACCATCTTGCCGAACTGGATGTCCACACCCATACTCTTGAGGAAGTCGTAAGCCTTCTTCGACGATTCGGGCGACATTCCGGCAAGCAGACGGTCGCCAGCCTCTATAAGATAAATGTGCATCAATGACGAGTCCATATCTGGATAGTCGTACGGAATGACGTAGCGTTTCATCTCCGACAAGGCTCCGGCTATCTCCACACCGGTAGCACCTCCACCAACGATAACGACGTTGAGCAGCTCCTGGCGCTCCTCCTCTGTGGCACAGGTAAGGGCGCGCTCCAAATTGGAGAGCAGGGCATTGCGCAGACCCATAGCCTCGGGCACGGTCTTCATAGGTATGGCCCAGTCTTCGATGTTCTTGTTGCCAAAGAAGTTGGTTGTGGCTCCGGCTGCCAATACAAGGTAGTCGTAGTCGATC
>ULYE01022741.1_pt1 | contig 50797 bp, 39 predicted proteins | sample 1961921 | NCBI WGS metagenome assembly ULYE01 (sample SAMEA4835856, study PRJEB28245) | human gut metagenome | biome: gut microbiome; material: fecal sample | place: Denmark | collected 2008 | reverse complement strand
AGCCTCCTATAGTTAGTCTGCTTCTCACAAACTTAATAATTAATCATTAAGCACCCTAACAATTAAACATTAATCATTAAGCACTTAACACTTAACCCTTACCTCTTACTCTCCGTACACTTCCTTCAGCTTGGCCTCGAGCTTTTCGCCACGCAGGTCGGCTGCTATTATTGTGCCGTTGGGGTCGACAAGGAAGCTGGCTGGAATTGCGTTTACGCCATAAATCTGTCCGGCTACGGTCTTCCATCCCTTCAGGTCAGAGAGGTGAATCCAAGGCATCTGCATGTCTTCAATAGCCTTAGTCCAGTTTTCGAGATTGTTGTCGAACGAGAGGGCTACGATGTTGAAGCCCTTGCCCTTATACTTCTCATAGGCAGCCTTCACGTTAGGCATCTCGGCACGGCATGGTCCGCACCACGAGGCCCAGAAGTCGAGCAATACATAGTTGCCCTTGCCCAGATATTCCGAGAGCTTGTGCGGCTGACCGTTTACGTCGTTCTCCTCAAGGTCGGTAAACTTCTGTCCGATGAAGGCTGCCTTCTTTGCCAGCATCTTCACCGTCTGGTTGGCACGAGCCAATGCAGGATGGTTTACGTAGGCATACTTAGCGTCAAACAAATCCTTCAGCTGCGGATACTCAAGCTCATAGACGAGGTTGCCGAGGAAAGCCGCAGGTATGAGGTTGTCCTTATTGGCATTGACAATCTCGAGCGTGCGGTTCTTGATGCGCTCCTGTACGGGCGCCATCTTGGCCTCAAGCTGCTTGCCCAAAGCGCCCAGCTGCTCGTTGGTGGCACCCGACTGGCGTGCCTTGTTATACTCGTCGAAGAAGGGACGCAGCTCGGCGTTCATGGCATCCAGCTCCTTGTCGTAAGCCACGAGCTTGTTGTTCTGCTCCGAGGCGCTCACAGTCTGCTTCACCATGTCGGCTGTGATGGGTGTGCCGTCGTTGAAGAAAGGCATGGCATAGGGAGTGTTCTTGGCGTAGATGCGCAGCAGGGCGTCCTTCTGTGCGGTGCCCTTAAGGGCAAACTTGCCTGCCTCCACTACGGCGCTGTCGCACAGCGCCTTGTTGCCACGTGCCATAGGATTGACAATATACACCTTCTTTACGTCGGCGGCACATGTACCCTTGATGTTGTACTCAGCTGTCTGCTGGGCGAATGCAGCCACTGCCACAAAGGCAAGGGCTACTGTTGAGAATAGACTCTTCATAAACTATTTGCTTGATTGTTGATTATTGTCGTTATAGATACGTTATGTATAAATATGTGTCATTTTGACATTGCAAATGTACAGATTATTATCAAAACAGCCAAAACAACGCTCCGCTTATTATACTTTTTCAACACTACATAACAAAAATGCGGCACAACTCTCATCGAGCAGTGCCGCATTTTTATGTTTAACTTAAAAATGTTTTCGTAATAATGAAAATCCTCACGGACTCTCACCGTCACCTGTTAAACAATCGATAAAAAATTTACCTTAAACCTAATAACTAAAAACCTAAATCTATTACTACTAACCTAAACAATCTATTAACCTTTTTGACGATGCAAAGGTATAAAACTTTCTGTGTGCACGCAAACAATCGCCCACTCTTTTAGCTTCTTTTAGCGAAATAGTTGATATAAAACAACTAATTGTGCACGAACACAACAGTTTTTTACATTCATTAAAACTATAGCATACTGTCATATTCAAATAAAGACATAAGCGCATGGGAGATCTATGACAAGCAAGAAGAATACGAGGCTGCGACGCATTAATATCGTGATACTAATACAAGGAACATGATATAGAGCACTGTTCTGCGCCTTGAAACAATCGTATCATGCCATGAAACGACCGTTTCATGCCTTGATACAATCATATCATGGCTTGATACGAATGTTTTTAAACGTATCTTGATACGAAGTTTTTAAATGCATATAAAAAAAGCGTATCCCGACAATCACTGCCCGGATACGCCCCAAAAAAAATTTACAATCTTATCTAACTATAAACCTGTGTCATAGTCTTTATATATAAATTTACCATCTACTACTCTATCAGTTGATTGCAATAGGAGTGCCAAGTGACGAGAAGCCCAACTTGTATGTTTCGCCATATTTGTTGCCGTTAGCAAGACCATTCATACCATGTCCCGATGCATCACGGATATACCACTTGTTGTCATCACCCTGATATTGGTCAGTTCCATTGAGCTTGTAATAGAAGAACAAGCCATCTGATGCAGGATCTACATTGAGCATGCTCTGCTTAATCTGATTGGCAGTACGTGCTACTGTCCACATACGTACCTCACTCATCTTGCCGTAGAACGGACGCTCACCCCACATAAAGCCGGCAACCTTGCCGATGAAGAAGCCACCGCCGTCTCGTGAGAGGTCAAACTGAGGTGTGTCCCATACAGATTCAGCAGCTTTCTCGCCGTTGATGTAGATTACGGCACGACCTGTAGGCTGGTCGTATGTGAAGGCTACGTGATACCACTTGTCAGTAGTAAGACGCTGCTGTGTATAGAACTGCTTAGAACCTGCAATCTGGAGCAAATCCTGATCAATACCGCCACCGGTATCACCGATACGCAGGATGAGGGTACCCTCACTACCCATAATGGTCATATTACCACCACCCCATCTGTCAAGATAGATGAGAGCCTCGTAAGTAAGCGACTTGAACGGCTGCGAAGTGACAGGCACCTTGATGTGTGAATAGTTGATATTAGCAGCGGTCAAGATACGTACCGGCTTATTCAGCACGATATATACAATGTCTGTACCTTCGATAACAGGCTGTGAAGACTGCACCCGTATAGGCAACAGGAATGTCTTGCCCTCACCTATAGCATCAAGGTTCTCCAGATGCAACTTCACCTTGCCTGCATACACCTTACCTTTATCGATAGTGGCATTTGTTGTGCTAAGCGATGCATTGTTAGCATCGAAAGCCTCATAGTTTGTACCGTTCTTCTTGTTGTACTCATCTACATACTTTGAGTCAAGGATTGAGTATGAAACATTGACATCAGCATCGTTCTTGTTTGACAGACGTGCGCTGAGGTCATAGTCCATCGACTCCTGGTCTTCAACAACAATCTTGCTCTCCTTGCTGTCGAAATATACCTTAGGCTCAAGCAGGTCGCTCTCGCTGTCGTTGCACGCAGTGAAAGACAAAGCGGCGAGACAAACTGCTACATATTTCAATATATGTTTGTTCATAATAGTTGTCAATTAATTAAATGAAAAACTGAAGTTTTAAGGTTATTTGCCCTCAGTAGAGCCGTTCTGCGATGCCTTCCACTCGTTGAACACCTGCTGATTGAGCTGTATAGCCTGACGCATCCAACGGTAGTCGGGAGTATTGTCGTAGTCGTTATCGAAACGATAAGCACCTACACCACCCTTGCAGCCATTCCATGGCATCCAACGGGCTTGATTAAGCAACTGTCCACCATAAGCGAAGCCGCTCTCGAAGTTCTCAGTGATGATGAGCTTCTTGGTATCGCCAGGACCATAATAGTTAGGACTCGAATTACCATACGACTGAGTGATCCAGTAGTCTACATAATCGTCACACTCACGATCGAAGTAATTAATCAAACCGTCAATTACAAGCAACTTGTGACCCTTGCCCTCAGGATCGCTCATCGGACCAATGTACTTGCCCATCTCCTTGACGAGGTATTTGATAGTAGTGCCGTTGAGTGTACCGTCCGAATCGTTGAATCCGCTGCCCGGCTCCCAGTCGATATCGAAACCATCCCATTCACTTACGAAAAGTGAGTCGCACAAAGCCTTTGCGAAGTTAGACAAAGCTTGATTCAGGTTCTCTGTATTGTTGAGGTCGTGTGAGGTAAAGCCCCAGAAATCCCAACGGGCAAGCTTCTTTTCTTCAGCAATCTTGTTCTGACTCCATCCTTCGGCAGCTGCCTTCTTGTTTATCTCCTCGTAAATGTATTCAGGAGTACGTCCTTTGCCAAGGTATGAAAGCAGACTTACCTCAAGAAGCTTGATGCCCTTCACCTTCTGAGCAAACTCCTTGTCCTTCTTCTGAGCCTCGGTTATCTCGTAGCGTCCCGGAGCACCGCTCCACATAGAGATAATGTCCATACTGTCGGGAACTGACGAAAGATAACCCTTACGCATTACTCCCGCAGGAGCCCAGTTAGAGAACCAGCCGAAGGCTACCGGACGACCATAGTTGTTGGCCTGAGCCTTATACTCGCGCAACTTGACATAATAAGGGTCGTTGATAGGATCAGAAAGCGTCTGATGTCCTCCTACGTGATCAATCTCTATATTCTCAACATCGGTACAAGCGGTCATTGTGAATGCAAGCGCTGCAACCGGTATGATATATAATAATTTCTTAAAAACGTTCATTGTATATTATCTTTAAAGAGTATAATAATGTATTTGTTTTGGCAGACAAGGCTTACTTGCAATCCCACCACAGACGGGTATCAGATCTGTCTTGACCACCATTACCGTTATTGAACAGCTTGAGGGCGTTGTCGTAGATTTCCTTACCGTCCTGAGTCTGATAGAAGCTGATAGGATATAGCATACGGCGCACACCACCATCGGCAGTAGCTCCCTGGCTTGAACCACGATTTACCAACACTTTATTAAGTACCGGATAGCCAGTACGACGCCACTCTGTCCATGCCTCCTGTCCGTTAGGATAAAGAGCAATCCACTTCTGAATCATAATCTTTTCAAGCTTGTCCTCCTGTGAGCCTTCAAACTCAACAGTTGTCTCGCAAGGAGCGGGATAGCTATATGAATACGATCCACTAAGCGCATTGGCTATAGGAGTCTTGCCTGAATACAGATATGAGTCAACCGACGACTTGACACCATTCTCATCAAATGACATCTGTATGCCCTGCTCGTAAAGCGATTCAGCATCGCCAAACTCACCACCCCATACAAGGGCTGCCTCAGCACGAAGGAAGTAAACCTCTGATGCACGCAACCAATAAGTAGGAGTAGATGCCTGAATATTTGGTTTTGAGAACTTCTTGTACATATCAGTCTGTCCGTATGTATGACCAAGAGGCACACCCTGATACTTTTTGCCGTCAAAAGCCCTTATACCATAATAGCTTGATTCATCAACCGGCTGGAAATAAGCGCTCAAACGAGGGTCTTCATAACCAAGGAGATAAGCAACCATTGATGTTCCCATACGAGATTCTTCATACTGGTCAGAAAGCCACTGGATATTGTTGCGGAACACCAGACCAGCACCGGTGCTCATCTTAGCCTCATCCTTCTGGTCGGTCATTACGCCATAGGCCTGATTGATAGCCTGAGTGGCATACTTCTTTGCCATCTCATTATCGGCATAGCGTATATGCATAGCAAGACGCAGCATAAGCGAGTTGGCATAACGCACCCACTTGGCAGCATCGCCAGCATATACAGCATCATAATTCTTCATAATGCTTACACCGTTCTCTGCCTTTGCAGTCAATACATCAATAGCCTCGGTAAGATCCTTGAACATAGCTGTGTATACATCCTTCTCGCTATCGAACGGAATATTCATTGAAGCATCGGCTGCATGCGAGTAAGGAATCGGACCGAACGACTCAAGAGCCTTGTGCCATGCCGAAATCTTCAACACCTGTGCCAGAGCGAATACCTCAGGAGTATTGTTATCCTCAGATGCCTTCTTCAGTTTCTTCCATGCGTTGAGTGCGTTGGTGTATGTACACTTGTATGTTTCAGCAATCCAACCGTCCTTGAGGTAGTATGAGGTATTGTTATTACCACTATCCCAACTATTGTTCTGTCCGAAATATCCACTCCAAGAGTCTGCTGAAAGGTGGAAGGCAATCTGATACTGGTTGATTACGCCAGTATCGTCAGCCTGTGTACCTACGGGGAAGACTGTCTTTTCGAGAGCTGTGATGAGTCCGCCCACAGCGAAGTCGTCGCGTGTACCTTCCTCCTCAGTCATCTCGAACTGGTTGGTGTTGACTTCCTCAAAGTCGCATGAAGAAGTCGTGAGTGCCATGGCACAGATGGCCATGAGCGTATATCGATTTACTGTTTTCATATAGAAGAGGTTCAATATTAGAATTTAAATTTAACACCGAAGCCGAAGCTACGAACGCTTGGCTGCATGAAGTAGTCGTTGCCCTGTCCGTAAGTGCTTGTAGACGGAGTGAGTTCGGGGTCGAACGGAGCCTTGCAGTATATCATCCAAGGGTTGTTGGCGATGAACGAAACTGTTACGTCCTTCAACACGCCACCAAACCAACGGTTAGGCATAGTGTATGAGCAGGTGAGTTCCTGGAGGCGGATGTTAGTAGCCTTGTAAACATAGTAGCCCGATGTCTCATAGTTGCCAGTACCAATCATCTGGAAGTAAGTCTTGGCATCTACCGGACCCTGTCCAGGAATCATATATCCACCAGCGTCGCGAGCCTCAGCCGAGCGTTTTGATACACCGAAGCGGTCGAGCAATGCCTCTGTTGATGATGTCACGACACCACCGAAGCGGCCATTGATGAGGAAGCTGAGTCCGAATCCCTTATATGAGAATGAGTTGTTCCATCCAAGATTGAAGTCAGGAGCAGTCTTGCCAAGATAAACGGGTTCGCCGCGTTCTACACCGAACGAGCCGTCGGTCTTCACCTCAACGAATCCAAGGTGGTCCTTCTTGAGGAATGTGTTGGCATAGATGTCGTGAATGCTGCCACCCTTCTTCAGGATTGTACGTCCCTTGTCCTTGAGCACTTCTGGAATATTGATTGCCTCATCCATAAGCGGAGTGTGGTAGTCGTTAACCATCTCCTTAATCTCATTGACGTTGCGTGAGAACGATACTGTAGAAGAAATCTGCAATCCGCACTTCAGACGGTCGCTATAGTTAAGCGAAGCCTCCCAACCGCGGTTCTCTACATCACCTGCCTGCAGATAAATCTGCTTGTAACCGGTAAACTCAGGCAACTCACCGAGGAATGTCTGGTTCTTGGTGTTAGAGTGATAGTATGTAACCTCAGCCGACAGCTTGTTCCACAGACGGAAGCTCAAACCAAACTCGTATGAACGTGTACGCTCTGCCTTGAAGTCGGTGAACGGATAGATTGAACGAGGATTGAGTGTACCACCTACGATAGGCTCAGTAACTGTGCCAGGAGTCAAACCAGAGCGCGAGATAGGCGCACCAACCTCAGTGTACGAACCACGTACCTTAAGATAAGAGATGAACTCAGGCAACTTCACCATCTCAGAGATGATGCCAGAAAGACCTACTGAAGGATAGAAGAACGACTCCTCGTCGGTGTTTACAAGACGTGAGTTCCAGTCGTTACGGCCGGTCATTGTGAGATAAACCATTGAACGCCATCCCAACTCTACGTTGGCAAAAGCAGCATGGTTGCGTACATGACTGTCACCACCCGATTCAGAAACACGTCCGTTTGACGGGTCGATATTTGATGCACTGAACTTGTTGGTCACACCGAGCAATGTACCCTTATATCCACGATCCTCATTCCAATAGTTAGAGTAGCTCCAACCGATGTTGGCAGAGAGGCTGAAATCAGCAAAGTTCTTGTTGATATTAGCCATCACGTCAGCATAGTCCTGATGGTCGTTGTAGTTAGAGTAGCCATAATGTCCCTTCGGGCCCTCAGCAAACTTCTGGTCAGAAGTAGCGTAAATCTTGCGCTGGAACTTAACGAAGCTATCGTCAAGGCGATAACGTGCTGCAACGTTAATCCAAGGAGCAATCTTGTATGTCAAACCGAAATTGAACATATAGCGACGCTTATCGTTGGTAGCAACGTTGCGGTATGCTGTCCAGTATGGGTTCTGCGATGCATATGTAGGCTCGCTTACCGGCCAGTACTGTACAGGAATACGACGTGACTCGTCCCAACGCTCAAACACCTTCATCTCGTTGAAGTTCTCGCCACGCGGGAAGAGGTAAGCAGCCATTACAGGGTTCCAGTACTGTCCCTGCGAAACCATGTTCTTGTCGTCCTGCTTAACAAACGAAGCACCGAGGTCGAGCTGCAACTTGTCGTTGAGGAATGATGAAGAGTTGCGGATTGTTACGTTCAGACGGTTGTACTCGTTGTTAGGAACGATGCCAGCAGAATTTGTCGATGAAATAGAGGCAAATGTCTGGTTGGTCTTGTTGCCTGTAGTAAGAGTAACCGAGTTGATGAAGTTTGTACCCGTATTGAAGAAGTCCTTCTTCGGGTCGTAGCTTGACGGAACGTCGAGCTTGTCGCCCCAGCTCTCATATACGTCACGCTTGTTGCCGTATGTGTTCTGGAACTCAGGTGTCATGTATGCTTTGCTGAACTCTGAAGAAGAAGAGAAAGTAACCTGGAGCTTGCCTTCCTTACCCTTCTTTGTGTTGATAAGAATCACACCGTTGGCAGCGCTACTACCATACAATGCAGCTGCCGACGGGCCGCTCAGTACTGAGATTGACTCGATATCCTCAGGGTTGAAGTCGGCGATACCTTCTGTACCTGCCTTGCCTTCGCCCATGATACCACTGTCTGAGCCCATGCTGTTGTTGAACAATGGAATACCATCGACTACATACAATGCGTTGTTGTTGCCCTCAAGCGACTTGGCACCACGCATCACAACGCGTGTAGAACCACCCACGCCACTACCACTCTTATTGATAGTAACACCGGCAATCTTACCATTAAGCGAGTTTACGAAGTTGGCATCCTTAACACGTGTCAACTCATCGCTCTTCACCTGCTGTACGTTGTACGACAGAGCCTTCTCTGCACGCTTGATACCGAGGGCGGTAACTACCACCTCGTTGAGCTCGCGCGAAGCTGGCTTCATAGCCAACTTATAGTTGTCGCTTTCGCCTACACGTACGTTCTTAGGCTCGTAGCCGATGTATGTCACTTCAAGGTCGGCGCCCTCAGTGGCGTCAAGAGTGAAGTTGCCGTCAATGTCTGTAACGGTAGCGTTCTGTGTGCCACGCTGGCGCACAGCTGCACCAATAACGGGCATACCAGCCTCATCTACGATTGTTCCGTTGACACGCTTCTTTGGCTTGGTGTTCTGCTGTCCATTGCTCTTGTGTTGAGGTTTTACCCCCCCTTAGCCACTACGATGTTTTTTCCCTTGATTTGATATGAGACATTCTGTCCATCAAGGATTTGTCCAATAGCCTGCTTCAGGTCTTTAGCATTGACGTTAATCACCTTCTGGGTGTTGACATCGGCTGCTGCAAACACGAAAGAGTATCCACTCTTTTCTCTCAATTCTGTCATAGCACGTTCTACGCTCACGCCCTTAAGATTAAGCTTGACGCTCTGGGCGAATGTAGATAGATTCATGCACAACAGAAGCGCGCCCACTGTGAGGCCTTTTCTTTTGATGTTCATTGCACTATAGGTTAAATGTAAATATAAATTGTTGTTATTATATAGCTTTAGGTACTGTTTTTTTTAGGCCGACAATGCCCTGTGCACGGTTTTAGCCGCACATTATTATAGTTAGAGGTGTATTGTTCCGCCAAGCGGAAAAGGGTTGTTGGTCTGTGGTTAACAGTTATATATTTGGATTGTTGTTGTCAATTTTATTTATACGTTTCCGTAGCGTTTGTTTTTAAGTTTTTAAATTGTTTATAGTTTTAGGTTTATATATTTTGGTTTTATGAAAAAATGAATTGATGAGGGGTGTTAGCGGTATATCCGCACCACATTGCCGTTTATAGCATAGCGTATGTGTCCGGTAGCTGTCAGTGCGGCAAGTATCTGGGAGAGGCTCTGGTCCTTGCGATGGAACACGCCATAGAAGCGTGTCTGTGCAAGTTCACGGTTCTCTATAAGTATCTTTGTGCCGTAGCTACGCTCAAGGTCGACAGCAATGTCGGCAAGTCGTTGGCCATTAAGCATTATGGTGCCGTCGGTCCAAAGACGATCGGTTGTGGCACGGTTCTCTATACGCATGTTGCCACTCTGCTTCTCAAGAACAGCTCGCTGGTCGGGCAACAATCGGTATTGATAGTCACCGTCATGGCTCGATCGCAATCCTACAGCCACACTTCCCTCATCAAGGCTTACCATAGCCGAATGGTCGGAGGGATAGTCGCGGAAGTCGAACTTAGTACCAAGCACCTGTACGTTCAGACTTGGCGACTTGACGATGAAAGGCATCGACTCATTACGATGTACCTCAAAATAGCCTTCACCGGTGAGCTGTACACGACGGTCGTTTACGCCAAAGCCCTGCGAATACTCTATACGGCTGCCTGCATTGAGCCATACCTCTGTACCGTCAGGCAGTGTCATCTTGGTTGTAGAGCCTTGCGGTGCCTCTACCTTAATCATGGCAAATGCCTGCTCCATATTGCGTTGTCCCATATTATAGAACAGGTATGAGCAAGCACAAGCTATGACTGCTACCACAGCAGCATAACGCATGAAGTTTATAGTATAGCGTCTTATGCTTATTGACTTTATTTCAGGTTGCTCTACATCCGGTTCTGCCATAGCTTTTAAGTCTGCCTTCTTTATACGTTCCACAAACATAGCAAAAGCTTTCTTGCTATCGTACTGCGAAAGCTCGCTTACATCAGGTGTCGAGTTCCATACTTCTACAAGACGATCATACTCCTCGCGGTTGGCTTCACTGGCTCCTATCCACTCGTTCAGACGGCGGCTTTCGTCGGCTGTAAGTGCATCGCTGAGCTGTGTTGCCACCAGTTCGCATATCTCGTCTCGATTCATCTCTTGTTTGTTGATTTGATTTGTTTTCATTAAGGTGACGAAATTTTAAGAAAAAGGGTTAGTCAAAAATCAAAGTTTTTTCAAAAAAGTAAAAAAAAAGTTTTTGTGCCTTTAAAAGACCTTTTATCACATGATCATTCCACTGACAAAGAACACGAAGACAATGTAGCTTCCAAGTTCTTTGGCAAGCAACTGCAATGCGTTGCGCAAATGATATTTTACAGTACTTACACTGATATTGAGTTCGGACGCTATCTCAGCGTGACGTTTACCCATGAAGCGGCTCAATTCGAACACTCGTCGGCACTCTGCCGGCAGATGCTCTATAGCCATATCTACACGGTCGGCAAGTTCGTTGCCAACGAGTTGGTCGAGCGGCTGCTCGCCATCGGCAAAATCAGCAATACGGTCGCCCTCCGCCAATTGCGAGGCTGCAACCTCATAGCGCTGGTGCTTGGAGCGCAGATAGTCAATACATCCGTTGCGCACTGCCTGCTGTAGGTAGCTGCGCAACGAAGTGTTGACATTGAGCGTGTCACGGTGTTCCCACATACGATATATCATATCGCCCACGATTGTCTCAGCCACAAAGCTGTCGCGCACATAGCGATTGGCTGTATGACATAACACCTGGTAGTGGGTGTCGTATATATATTGGTAGGCTTCAGTGTCGCCTGCCTTCAACCCCTTGACAACGAGTTTCTCAGAATAGTCCATTAAGCATTTTGCTTTTTAGGTAGGTCCATCACATTATATATATTAATGTATGGTAGTTTTAACGATTTTGGTAGGAGCCTGCTCCTTGTTGCGACGGTTTACCACCGTCACTACTGCCTGTGCGAGATTGAGGAAAGCCAGTCCGGTTATCGACGAGTTGTCGAGTGCGGCAGGTGTTCCGTTGTCACCATTCTCGCAGATGCTCTGTACGAGCGGTATCTGTGCGAGCAATGGCACGTTCATCTCCTTGGCGAGATTCTTGCAGCCTTCCTTGCCGAAGATGTAGTATTTGTTTTCGGGCAGCTCGGCAGGTGTAAACCATGCCATATTCTCAACGAGTCCGAGGATGGGCACATTCACCTTGTCGTTGCTGTACATGTCGATGCCCTTGCGTGCGTCGGCAAGCGCCACGTTCTGCGGTGTCGACACTATGACGGCACCCGTGATGGCGAGAGTCTGGAGCAGTGTGAGGTGTATGTCGCTTGTTCCTGGAGGTGTGTCGAGTATGAAGTAGTCGAGGTCGCCCCAATCGGCATCGGCTATGAGCTGCTTCAATGCGTTCGACGCCATTCCGCCTCGCCAGAGTGTGGCTGTATCAGGATTGACGAAGAATCCGATAGAGAGCACCTTGATGCCGTATTTCTCAACTGGCTCAATGAGGTCGCGTCCGTCTTTCTTCACGGCATAAGGACGTGCGTCCTCTACCTGGAACATCTTAGGTACCGAAGGACCGAAGATGTCGCAGTCGAGCAGTCCTACCTTGTAGCCCAGTCGTGCCAGTGCTATGGCGAGGTTGGCGGCTACGGTACTCTTGCCTACTCCACCCTTGCCCGAGCTTACAGCTATGACGTTCTTGACGTTGGGCAGCATCTTGCCCACTTCGGGACGTGGCTTTGAGAGATATTCGGTAGAGATTGTCACCTCAACTTCTTTCGATACATGATAGTGGATGGCTGCCTCGGCTGCCTTCACTGTCGACTTGAGGAAGGGGTCGGTGTCGCGCGGAAATATGAGCGAGAACGAAACCTTCATGCCGTCGATGCGCAGATTGTCAGCCACCATGTCTGCCTCTACAAGGTTCTTCTTGTTGCCGGGATAGATAACGGTAGCAAGCGCATCCATTATAAGTTTAGGATATAATGTCATTGTATTGAATTTTAAGTTTTGAATTTTGAGTTTTGAGTTTTGAGTTTTGAATTATTCTCGGCTTCGCCTGCGATTGTGAATTTTTGAGTTTTGAATTTGGAATTGTTGAATTCGTGGATGTAAGACTATCTGCAGGAGGTTATGGCGTCCTCGCCATAACCTGGGCAAGCAATAGCGAAGCAGCAAACAGCCGTTTCAAATCGGCAATGTCAACTGCTCAGGCTACGGCGAGGACGCCATAGCCTCCTACAATTCCAAATTGTATAATTCCTAATCGGCGTAGCCGACCAATTCAACATTCAAAACTCCACATTCCACATTTACAAAGCTTTTGTTTTCGGGCTACGCTTGTCACGGTGGTAGCTGCGATACTCGTCAAGCGGTATCTCCACTTCAGGTTCGGTCAGTTCGCCCTGCTTGGGCAATGCAAACTTCATGTACTTGATGTTGAGTCCGCGCTCTATCCACATACTCTCGTAGTAGGTCTGAATCCCAAGTATCTCGTTTGTCTGCGCGTCGAGACCGTCTGTATGGTAGAGGTCTTCGGTGCGGAAGAGCAGGGGCAGGTTATTATGCTGCTGCATGTATGTGGTATAGGTGAAGAGGAAGTTGGAGTCGGTTTTCAAATGCACCGTTCCACCGTCTACGAGGAAGTGGCGATAGCGCTCAAGGAAGAATGTCGAGGTGAGACGCTTGCGCGGGTTCTTCATCTGCGGGTCGCTGAATGTGAGCCATATCTCCTGCACCTCATCCTCGCCAAAGAAGCGGTCGATAATCTCGATGTTGGTGCGCAGGAATGCCACATTCTTCAGTCCGTCGGCTATAGCCTGTGTGGCTCCTGTCCACATACGTGCTCCCTTGATGTCAACGCCAATGAAGTTGACATTGGGGAACATCTTAGCCAACCCTACTGTATATTCACCCTTGCCACATCCCAGCTCGAGCACAATGGGGTTGTCGTTCTTGAAGTACATCTCGCGCCATCGGCCTTTCATCTCAAACGGCACGTTGTCGGCTACCGAGAACGGATACTGAAACACGTTCTCGTATCTTTCCATGTCGGCGAACTTCGCCAGTTTTCCTTTGCCCATATATGGTTTTAATAAATTAATCTTTAGTATATTATCAGTATATTCGAAATACTCAACTTGCAAAGTTAACCATTTATATTGACACTTCAATGGCGAGAAACAAAAATCTTAAAAAAAGACCTGCATCAGAGCAATGTTGATTGCCCAGATGCAGGTCGTTGCATGTCTATATAATAATGTGTCACAATCAGTGCGGACACATTGCCTTGCTCGCTTCTTATTCAATCACTACTGTTGTCCAGCCGTGCTTGTCCTCAACGGTGCCATACTGTATGCCACGCAGAGTCTCGTAAAGCTTGGTTGACCATGGGCCCGGCTTCTCACCGAAGTTGTAGACCTTGCCTGTGTCCATATCGTCGAGGTGTGATATTGGCGAGATAACAGCTGCTGTACCGCATGCTCCTGCCTCCTCGAATGTCTCAAGTTCTTCTTCGGGCACAGGACGACGCTCCACCTTCATACCCAGATCCTCTGCAATCTGCATAAGGCTACGGTTGGTGATTGACGGGAGGATTGATGTAGACTTAGGAGTGACGTAAGTGTTGTTCTTGATGCCGAAGAAGTTGGCAGCGCCACACTCGTCGACATACTTCTTCTCCTTAGAGTCGAGATAGAACTCGCTGGCGTAGCCCTTAGCGTGTGCAATAGAGTTGGCCTTAAGACTTGCAGCATAGTTGCCACCCACCTTATATATACCCGTACCGAGCGGAGCTGCACGGTCGTAGTCACGAATGATTACGTACGGATTGCTTGAGAAGCCTCCCTTGAAGTACGGACCTACCGGAGTGACGAAAATGAGGAACATATACTCCGAAGCCGGATGTACACCTACCTGAGCCGATGTGCCGATGAGCAACGGACGGATGTAGAGCGTAGCTCCACTCTCGTATGTAGGGATGTATTCCTGATTGAGGCGCACTACCTTCTTAACCATTTCCACAAACAGCTCTGTAGGCAGCTCGGGCATCATGATGCCCCGACATGTAGACTGCAAACGTGCAGCGTTGTCCTCTACACGGAACACACGTACCTTGCCGTCAGGACAGCGATAAGCCTTCAATCCCTCGAAAGCCTCCTGACCATAATGCAGACAGGTGGCTGCCATGTGCAGTTTCAAATACTCGTCGGAGCATACTTCTATTTCGCCCCACTTACCGTCGCGATAGCAGCAACGTACATTGTAATCGGTCGGCATATAACCGAACGAAAGTTCTGACCATGCTATATCCTTCATAATATTATTATGGTTTTGTTATCTTTCAAGACAAAAGTACGAATAAAAAGGGTTACGTGCAACTATTTCAGACGAAATTTTCTATTTTGCCGTTTTTCCGTCTGTTATGATAGCTTTCTCGATGTCTTCCTTATAGTTCAAGTTCATCTTGCGATATATGTCGTGCATGTGTAGCAGACGTTCGGCGAAGCTGCCGAATTCGCGCTGCTCCTGATTAGTCCACTGCACTTCGGCAAGGGCTGCAAGACGTGGCAAGAGCTCCCATTCGAGCTTCTTGGTGTCGGGCACCCACTCGGTCCATATACATCCTTCGGCACCGATGACGTTGGCTTTCTCGCTGTCGGTGAGTTCGGCAAAAGCAGGATTTACGTCATAAACGCGCTTTATGCTGGGTATGCCGGTTATCTGATTGATACGTGGATTGGAGAAGTAGAAGTTGGTGATAGGAGCCACTACGGTCTTGTGGCCTTCCTTGGCTGAGCGTATAGAAGCCTTCTGGCTGGTCCAAGCTATCACGGTGATGTCCTTCGACGGTGTTCCGTCGAGTATCTCGTCCCATCCCAGAATCTTACGTCCACGGGCTTTAATCTCCTTGGCTACTTCGCCCATAAACCACGACTGCAACTGCTCCTCCTTAGAGTGACCCTCAATGTCCTTCAGTCCGAGAGCGGCTATCTTGGCCTGACAACGCTCGCATTCCTTCCAGCGCTCCTTAGGACACTCGTCGCCACCTATATGTATATAAGGTGATGGGAAGATGTCCATAATCTCGTTGATGACGTCCTTGGCAAGCTGCAGGGCGAAGGGCTGACCGGCACACATCACCTCGCGAATCACGCCGAAGTGGCAGCACACGTCGTACGGACCTCCGGTGCATCCCAACTGTGGATAAGCCGCCAGTGCCGACTGGATGTGTCCGGGCATGTCTACCTCAGGAATTACAGTGATGTGGCGTTCGGCTGCATAGCGCACGATGTCGCGTGCCTCGTCCTGTGTGTAATATCCAGACACGGGCTTGCCGTCATATTCCTTACCGCCAGGCAATACCGTCTGCTTGCGCTTCGAACCAATCTCGGTGAGCAGCGGATACTTCTTTATCTCGATGCGCCAACCCTGATCTTCGGTCAGGTGCCAGTGGAAATAATTGATATTGTGCATTGCGAGCACGTCGATAAACTTCTTGATGTAGTCGACCGGGAAGAAATGACGACCGCAGTCGAGCATGAATCCTCGATAGGCAAAGCGTGGCGCGTCGTGAATCTTGGCAGCCGGCAGTGCCACATCTTTAGCTTCGCTCACCATAGGCAGCGCCTTGGCGATGGTCTGCAGTCCACGGAACACGGCAGCATGTGTGGCACCGTTGAGCGTGATGAGCTTCTTCGTGACGTTGATGTCGTAAGCCTCGTCGCCACCAGCTACGCTTGCTACGCCCAGACGTATCTGGTTGGAAGCCGAGCGGTCGGTTGCAGTGATGCCGATACCGGTCATAGTCTTGACATACGAAACAAGGAATTCGGCGTTGCGCTTCTGCACAGCGTCGCCTGTAGGATAATAAACTGTGGTGTGGGCGTTGATGACGAATGCCGGCTTGGCAACGACTTCTACCGACTGTGGCAATGGTATGACATTCCAGTCGCCTGTCTTCACATCCTTTGCCGATACAGCGATGCTGCACAACAGGAGCAACAACGCAAAGAGTTTTTTTGACATCATAGATTTGTTTTTAAGTATATACATTATATATAATGGATGCAAAGTTACACAAAAACAACAAGAAAAAGAAAAGCGTTTCATCCTTTATGACTACCTGCACTTTGCCATCGGCATCAGGCATGTTGTAGAGCAGAAACTGTATTTCGTTACTCATGTTACTCCTTTTAACTTAAAAAAGCACTAATCACCCGAATAAATATTCAGATGATTAGTGCTTTATGTATTGACAATCAATCTGTCTGATTACTTCTGAATGTCCCAACCTACAGCCGATGCACCGAGCACAGCTGCCGATGAGCCTTCGAGACCGCTAACGAGGAACTTGGCCTTGCCCTTGAAGATGTTGAGCACGGTCTCGTCGTAAGCCTTCTTGATAGGATTCATGATGAGATCACCAGCCTTGGTCAGTCCGCCGAAGAAGATGAATGCCTCGGGTGAAGAGAAAGCTGCAAAGTCGGCGCAAGCCTCACCGAGGATTTTGCCTGTAAACTCGAAGATTTCATTGGCAATCTTATCGCCCTTGCCTGCTGCCATAGCAACATCGTATGATGTGATCTTCTCAGGATCAAGCTCGCGCAGTAATGAAGGCTCGTCGCTGTTTTCGAGGAATTCGCGTGCCGAACGAGCCACACCAGTTGCCGAACAGTATGTCTCAAGACATCCCTTGCGTCCGCAACCACACTGACGGCCGTTCTCCTTAACGATAACGTGACCAAGCTCGCCTGCGAAACCGTCGCAACCGTATACCAACTGACCGTTGATAACGATGCCCGAACCTACACCAGTACCGAGAGTGATAACGATGAAGTTCTTCATACCGCGTGCCACGCCGTATGTCATCTCACCGATAGCGGCTGCATTGGCGTCGTTGGTAAGAGCTACTGGTATGCCGAGCTTGTCAGAGAAGAGCTTTGCCAAAGGCACAACGCCCTTGCGTCCCCACTCAAGGTTAGGAGCAAACTCTATTGTACCGTTATAGTAGTTGCCGTTAGGCGCACCGATACCCATAGCCTTGATCTTGTCAATGCCACCAACCTGGTCGATGATAATCTTCAAAGCCTCAACCGAAGCGTCAACATAAGCCTCAACGTTATCGCCATAGCCTTGGGTCTTGATAGCAGTAGTGGCCTTGATGTCGCCACGGCTGTCAACAATACCGAAAACAGAGTTTGTACCACCGAGGTCCAAACCAATTACATAGGGTTTCAGAGAATCTTCTGTCATAATGATTTTTTGTTATAATTGGTAAATTAATATAGTTATGGTTAGCGAGTGCGCACTTGCATTATGGTGCACACTACATTATGGCAAAGGTATTAAAAATGTTGTAAATCAACAAAGTTTTAAGTATAAAATTTGTCTATATCGCATAAAATTGCGAATTTTGCAAGCGTTATGCAATTTCCAATTCAATTAGATATTTTAGACTTTGTATTCAAAGGAATACTCATAGGCATCATGGCTTCGGCACCAATGGGACCGGTCGGAGTGCTTTGCATACAACGCACACTCAACAAGGGGCGATGGTATGGATTTGTCACAGGCATCGGCGCTTGCGTAAGCGACATTATATATGCACTGTTCACGGGTCTTGGCATGAGTTTCATGATGGACATAGTGGGCAATGAGCGCAACCGTTTTCTGCTGCAGATAAGCGGCAGCGTGGTGTTGCTGCTGTTCGGCGTATACTGCTATCGTTCCAATCCTACCAAGAACATACACCAGAGCAACAAGACGCAGAAGGGAACACTCGTACACAACGGCATAACGGCTTTTCTTGTTACGCTGTCAAATCCGCTTATCATTTTCCTTTTCATATTCCTCTACGCACAGTTTGCCTTCGTTGTGCCCAACCGCCCCATTGAGATGTCTGTGGGATACGTGAGCATCGTGGGCGGTGCTTTGCTGTGGTGGTTCGGACTGACGTGGCTCATCGACAAGGTGCGCGGCAAGTTTGACAACACCGGCATCCTGCTCATCAATCGCGTCGTGGGCTGCATAGTGGTAATATTCTCGATCATCATGCTGCTCGGAACTGTGTTCAACCTTTATAAATTGCCTTATTAAATATGTTTATAGCTCAAGATTTACGCAAGAAGAGTACAGCCGAATTCGTGCTCTATATGTGGCAGGTAGAGGACATCATACGCGCTTACGGATGTCAGCTGTCACGCATCAAGAACGAATACATAGCCCGATTTGCCGACTATACCGACGAGCAACGCGAAGAAATGGTTGACTGGTATGGCGATCTCATCACGATGATGAACTCGGAGGGCAAGCGCGAGAAGGGACACCTCACTATCAACCAGATTGTGGTGAAGGACCTGAACGACCTGCACAACCAGCTGCTGCAAAGTTCTCGTTTCCCATTCTACAACGCCGAATACTACAAGGTGCTGCCCTTCATCGTCGAACTTCGCAATCGTGGCGACAAGGATGTGAGCGAGATTGAGACTTGCCTCAACGCCCTCTACGGCACTATGATGCTGCGTCTGCAGGGCAAGAAGATAAGTCCCGACACCGAACATGCCGTAAAGGAGATTTCTACCTTCCTCGGTATGCTCAGCGACTATCACATCAAGGACAAGACCGAGGGTCTGCGTTTTGACGACGACGAGGAATTATAATAACAGCGCAAACCAAATGAGGGAGTAACATCCTAACATTTGAAATGCCAACCAACTGCTCAGGAGTGTGAGTCAAAAATCAATTATATGGGCTGAAAGCCCAATAAGCGCATAGCCCAAGGCAGCGCCTTGGGTGTACGGATTGAAAATAGCAAAACGCCCTGTAAGGGCAAAAGCATTGATAATTAACGCTTTTGCCCTTACAGGGCGCATTGATTTTAGTTGCTTATTACCCCAAGGCGCTGCCTTGGGCTATGCGCTTCTGCTCCTTCGGAGCGTGCTGCTTAGACTTTTGACACACCCTCCTCCTATATTTTTTACACTAACTGTCTTTATCAAGAGTATGGCACCACGACAGTCCAGATGTTCCACTTGATACATGTTGCCACTTCTTCGCCGGCATAGTAGCGGTTGGCTCCGCAGTAGGTGCCGTCCGAATACTTCTTGTCGAGTCCCCACGGGTCGTGAATCTCAAACCATGTCTTGCCGTTCACTACACGATAGCCCTTGATAAGGAGGAAATGACCCGAGCCGTCACTATAATATTTATGTGTATGATACTCCTTCGACACGGCTGTCTGAACGCTGAGGTTGGCGCTGTTGAGGCATACTATGCACAGATTGTTCTGCTCCAGGAGTTGTCGCACCTTATTTATAAAGCCTTCAGTGGTAGCTCCATCGAAGTTCCAATAGTCTGCGTCAACGCCATTACGCTGCAAGTAATTGACAATATCGCGCGGATACCACCACGTGCCACCATCTATTTCGCTATGTACGGCACTGTTGCGAGTGTCCTCTACGGTGCCCGTAAACTGCGGATTGCGCCATTTCATAGCCATCGTAGCACATGCCGGACCGCAATTTACGTCTGAATAGGGTCCTGTATGCTGCTGTTGCAGATAATAGCCTTGGTCGGAAGTGCCGTTGTTCGACCACCAATAGCTCAGGAAATTGCCCATACCATACCGGGCTGTGTAATCATTGTTAGTCACCACTACGTGCCAACGGGTCTTGACCGAATAGTCGGCGTTAGACACGGTGTACAATACCATATCGTTGAAGTTCAATGTATTGGCACCGCTTTGCTGCACGACGCGGTTGATAGAAGCCTGCGCACCGTCCGAGACGGTAAACTCCGGCACAAGCGCCGAGCCGTCCGTCACGTCGTCGGGCAGCCTGACGGTAATGGTATGCGTAGCTGCATCGATTGTAGTCTTGGCATCTTCGTAGCCCTTAATCTTATATGTCACGAAGTCGGTTTGCTGCGGTTGCAGCCCGTCGTCGTCCGAACAGCTCGCCACACACGCCAGCATCACCACCAGCCACACGTACGAGCATAGGCTCTTAAATCTTATTTTTTCCATAATAACAGCTTATTCTTTAGTGTAACCTTCGTTCTGCTCCATGTCAGGATTGAACGTAAACTCATCACGACTTATAGGCAATACGCACTTATAGTAGTTCCAGTCGATTTCTTCGGGAGCGTTGGGTAGGTGCTTTCCGCCTCGGCGTACAATCTTCTTGCCATTGCGCAGAAGGTCGAAATAGCGATGTCCCTCGCCAACGAGTTCCTTGGCGCGCTCGTCGAGAACGCGGTCGAGCGTGAACTCTGCGTCGCTTACGGAAGCGTTAGGATTGGCTCTTCTCACGATATCGTTGAGGTAATCGAGTGCCGGCTGGCGCAGTTCGCCACCTGCCTTCAGTCCTGCCTCGGCAGCAATGAGGTAGACTTCCGACAGACGTATTACAGTATAGTTGTTGTCGAACGACGGAGAGTCGTAACCTTTCTCGCCCGGATACTTCAGCAGTAGATTATAGTACTGATGGTCGCCACCGTCCTGATAGGTTGCAACGAGCTGGTTGCGCACGTCGGCAGGGTCGCTCTTGAGTTTCTGTGCGAAATCGTCGGTCAGCACAACGGCTGCATATCCCCACCAGTGCAGCATAAACGACAGTCCGTCGCGACCCGGATTGGATGTTGCAGTGTTAGAAACCTGGAACAAAGCCTCTGCTCCGAACTTGTTGCCCCATGCATACATGTCGGCATAGTGGGCGTTGTCAACAAGATAGTACAATCCCGTCGACTTCAAGTCGTTGATGAGCATGTCGGCAGTGCCGAACGCTTCCTTGTTCATTCCGCAATACAGATAGGTGCGGGCGAGCAATGCGCGTGCTGCATAGGAATTGAGATGTCCGTCGTTGCGTGAATTTGATAGCAGCGGAATCGCCTCCTTCAGCTTGTTGATGATATATTCGTAGCACTCAGCCACGCTGCTGCGAGTCGACGTTTCGCCATAGCCTATGGCGTGATCGAGCAATGGCACGCCGGGCGAAGCGCCGTTGTCCTTGGCATAAGGATAGCCATACAGTCGCGTAAGGTCGAAATAGCAGAGGGCTATTGCGGCAAGTGCCTCGCCACGATAGTTGGCAAGTTCGGCTTGCGTAGCGTTCACCTTGCCGTCGTCGATGGCCTTGATGACGTTGAAGGCGTTGCGCACGATGTAGTATGGACGGCCCCACAGTCCGCCGTTGTTGGGCACCGAAGCCGTGTGATCGAAGAAGTAGAAGGAGTAGCCCTGACGTCCTCCCGACCACGATGTGGGCTGCATGCAGTCGCCCTTGATGTCGCCATATAGGAACATCGACAAATCGTAGTAGTAGACCGACGCCATGAGCGAGTACAATCCGTTGACGGCGTTCTTCACGTCAGACAACGTTGTTATGGCCTCCTTGGTTGTTACCTGGTCAGACGGTGACTTATCGAGGAAGTCGCCTGTGCATGATGACATAAACAGAGCCACCAGCAATGCGGCAAATATGTTTTTCTTCATAGTGTTGCGTTTTTAAAGTCCAATTTCCAAACCGAATGAGAATGTCTTGAGAGGCGGGATTTCAAATCCAACAGTACCCATGAGTTCGGGGTCGTACTGTGTGTACTTGGCCCATGTAAGGAGGTTGCTGCCCGAGAAGTATACGCGTGCACGGCTCAGTCCCAGCTTCTTTATCCACGAGTCGGGAGCGTTGACTCCGAGCACGAGGCTCTTCAGTCGCAGATGGTCAGTGCTGTGTATGCCACGCGACGAGTGCCACCATCCGCCGTAGTTCTGTCCGTAGACATAGCGCGGAATGTCGGTCTGGTCGCCAGGTTTCTGCCATCGGCGGCGCAGCTCGATACTCTTTGGCGCTGTGGCGGACTTGCCATCGTCCTGAAGTGCCCACATTGCGTCGTCGTAGCTGTGGCCTCCGAGCGAATAGGTTAGATTGAACATAAGGTCGAAATACTTGTAGCGGAACGTGTTGCCGATGCTTCCGCTTACGGTGGGATAGATGTTCTCCAGCGGCACCATTACCGCATCGTTGGGGTCGTACACCTTTTCGCGCGAGCGCACTCCGTCCTTCTCGACGTTGGAATAGTACATAGGCAGACCGTTTTCGGGGTCAACGCCGGCATATTCGCGCAGACAGATGGTGCCGAGCGAGTAGCCTTCCTTCACGACGTAGTAGTTGCCGGTGAAGTATTGCGGCACATCGGCGAGCTTGAGCACCTTGTTCTTGTTGTGCGTCATCATGAACGTCGAGGTCCATGTGAAGTCCCTGTTGTCGATATTGGTAGAGCGCACCTCAAGCTCGAATCCCGTATTGCGCATGCGTCCGATGTTGTCCATGATAGAGCCGAAGCCTGTTATCGGGTCTACCATCTTGCTCATGAGCAGGTCGCGGGTGTCGCGGGTATACCAGTCGAATGTGATGTTGAGCCGGTGGAACAATGTGAGGTCGAGACCAACGTTGAGTGCGTAGTTCTTTTCCCAGCTGAGCTTGTCGTTGCTGAGCGTGCTTTCCACCATAGCCGGAAGGTCGTTGTACTTGTAGGTTACGTCATACATTCCGTTGTACGAATAGAGCGACGACGGGATATTGCCGTTGACGCCGTAGCTGAGTCGTATCTTGCCGTCGGTGAGCCAGTTCTCGCACGACTTGAGGAACTTCTCATGCGAGAAGCGCCATGAGCCAGATATAGCCCAGAAGTTCTCCCATCGGTTGTCGGGATGCAGACGTGACGAACCGTCGCGACGGAAACTTGCCGAGAGATAGTCGCGTGTCTTGTAGTCGTAGTTGGCACGGAACACGTACGAGAGCATAGCGTCGCCCGAAATGTAGTTGCCAATCTCTACCGGTGTAGATGCCACGTTGAGCACATTCTTCTTGTCGGTGGCGTAGTTCTTTGCCTCGGCAAAGGCGTAGTCCTTGTCCCAATTGTGTATTTCGTAGGCTGCAAGCACGTCGACAGAGTGCTCACCGAACTTGGCGGCATAGTTGAGTCGGGTGTTGCTGTTGTAGGTAAGGTTCTCCACACGATAGAAGTCGCCCTGTCCGTTGGGGCTTCTGCCGTCGGCACTTTCGGGCGAAAAGTAGCGGAACTCGTTGGTGTTGATATAGTCCACATTGAATACTGTAGACAGTCGCAGACCCTTCAATATGGTATAGCCAGCCTCAGCCGATGCGAAGGTGCGTGCTATTCGGCTGCGGTGGGTATTTATCTCGTTCTCCTCTACAAGGTTCATGTAGTTGAGTTCCTTGACGCTTTTGTTGTACGATCCGTCCTCGTTGTATATGGGCACCGACGGAGTGAGCGCCCGCTTGAGCGCGTGCATAGGGTTGCTGTAGTACTGTGCGCCGGGCAGCGGCTTCTCCTTGGTGAGCGAGAAGATACCGCTCAGAGCGAGGTCGAAGTTCTTGTATTTGTTGTTGACGTTGAGATGACCACTGTATCGTTCAAAACCCGAGTTGCGTGCCACGCTCTCCTGATTGGTATAGTTGACAGATGCGGCGAAACGTGTGTTCTCGCGGCCGCTCATTACGGAGAAGTCGTAGTTCTGCTGCAACGCTTTTCTGAACAGAGCCTTCTGCCAGTCGGCATAGCCTCCAGCCGGACGTGGGGCGTAATTGTCGATTATCTCCTCGGCATGTTCCTCAGCCCACTCCACAGTCTGGCCCGCATCGATATTGGCATTGACAAAACCCTCGAGCACCAGATTGCGTCGCTCCTCGCCTCCCATTGTCGGGCGGTAGCGATAAGCCATGTCGCTTATGCCGAAACTTGCCTTGAGATTGTATGTGGTCTTGCCCTGCGCAGCCTTCTTGGTGGTGATGAGCACAACGCCGTTGGCACCACGTGCACCGTAGAGCGAGGCTGAAGCGGCATCCTTAAGGATTGTCACATTCTCTATGTCCGACGGATTGAGGGTGCTGAGTATGCCGAAGCCGCCCGAGTTCATGCCGTTCGACGAGAAGTTGCCCGACATGATGGGCACGCCGTCGAGCACATAAAGCGGCTCGTTGGAAGCCGAGAGCGAACCAATACCGCGTATGCGCATGGTAGAATTGGCGCCCGGCGTTCCGCTGCTTGTGCTGATGGCAACGCCCGAAAGGTTGCCTTCCATCATCTGCGCAAGCGAGATTACGGGCAGATCTTTCTGCTTCTCGACACTCATTACCGATGCCGAACCCGTATAGGCGCCCTTCTTGATGTTGCCATAACCGGTCACAACCACCTCGTTAAGTTCCGAGATGTCGTCATCGAGCTGTATGGTCTTCATCTGCGTAGAGCCATGAACCGTGATACGATGCGACTCCATACGCATACCAATCATGTGGAATTCCAGTTCGTACACTCCGTTTTTGGGTACGGGCAGCGCATATCTGCCGTTGATGTCGGTAAGGCATACTCTGCCAATCGACTTCACTGACACGGTAACGCCCGGCAACGGGTCGCCATTACTATCAGTCACCATACCCTTGATTTGGTAAATCGTCTGTTGCGCTTTCTGCACAGCGAGCACATCGTTTGCCACCTTATTAGCCGAAACACCAACCGGTGCAGCCAACAAAGACGCTACGATACACATCAATACTTTGTCGTTCATAGGCAAGAAATCGTTTATGGTTCGTATTCAAAGACTTTTCAAACAATAATCTGATTGGCTCTCATTAATAACTTGACATAAATCGCATTAATAATTTGACATAATAGAATCAGAGGTTTGACACGTTCAAATATACAAAATTAATTACACAATATAACATAACTTATACGTTATTCTATTAAATTCACATAAAAAGATGTATAAATCTTTCAGTCTGCAAGCTCATGTAGGCTCTACACCTTATTATATTATATATAGTGGCAAAACCATACGAAATCATTCGCCATATTTCTATAATTAAGATTCATCCGAAATATGGAGTGTTACGACTGTTTTCAATGAAGACCTGACTGTAGGAGGTTATGGCGTCCTCGCCATAACCTGAGCAAGCAGCTATGTGAAAAATCAACAATAAGAAAGTGTCGGCAGTCTGCTCAGGCTACGGCGGGGACGCCATAGCCTCCTACTATTTGCATTGCCAATCCACTATAAACTTGAACTTCAAAGTCATGGTCACCCCAAATGCCAGATGAAGCAAATCCGTCGGATTTTCAAAAGGAGTCCTTTTGGCTTGCAAAACGAGTCCTTTTGAGGTGCAAAAGGAGTCCTTTTGGAGAGCAAAACGAGTCCTTTTGGAGGGCAAAAGGAGTCCTTTTGAAAAGCACCGGTTATAATACCGTTTTCACGACCTGCAAATACTAACAATATGACATACAATAAACCTGCATTATTGGATAATATTACACAAATATCAAAAAGATAATACGGAAAAGCTGTTATTTATCGAAATTTATCGTAACTTTGCATTTAACAAGGCGCATAAGAATGCGCTTAAAACTTAATCATTAAATAAGAGTACAGAAATGCCAGAAATCTCAGTACGCGGACTTGAAATGCCCGAATCGCCAATACGCAAGTTGGCCCCGTTGGCCGCAGCAGCCAAAGAGCGCGGTGTTAAAGTCTACCACCTCAATATCGGCCAGCCCGACCTGCCCACTCCGCAAGTCGGACTCGATGCCTTGAAGCACATCGACCGCAAAATACTGGAGTATTCGCCTTCGGCAGGATACCTGTCGTATCGTCAGAAACTCACAGGATACTACAAGCGGTTTAACATCAACGTCACCGCCGACGACATCATCATCACGTCGGGAGGCTCTGAAGCCGTGCTCTTCGCATTCATGTCGTGCCTCAATCCGGGCGACGAAATCATCATTCCAGAACCTGCCTACGCCAACTATATGGCGTTCGCCATATCAGCTGGTGCCAAGATACGCACCATAGCCACTACCATTGAGGAGGGATTCTCGCTGCCTAAGGTGGAGAAGTTTGAGGAACTCATCAACGAGCACACCCGTGCCATACTCATCTGCAACCCCAACAACCCTACAGGCTATCTGTACACACGCCGCGAGATGAACCAGATACGCGACTTGGTGAAGAAGTACGACCTGTACCTCTTCTCCGACGAGGTCTACCGCGAATACATATACACCGGCTCGCCTTACATCTCGGCATGCCATCTGGAGGGCATCGAGCAGAACGTTATACTCATCGACTCCGTATCGAAGCGCTATTCGGAGTGCGGCATTCGCATCGGCGCACTCATAACCAAGAACGCTGAGGTGCGCGCTGCCGTAATGAAGCTGTGCCAGGCACGACTCTCGCCTCCTCTGCTGGGTCAGATTGTAGCCGAGGCTTCGCTCGACGCACCCGAAGACTACTACCGCGACGTGTACGAGGAGTATGTCGAGCGCCGCAAATGCCTCATCGACGGACTCAACCGCATCCCCGGAGTCTACTCGCCGATACCTATGGGCGCATTCTACACGGTGGCAAAGCTGCCCGTTGACGACTCCGAGAAGTTCTGCCGCTGGTGTCTTGAGGAGTTCGACTACGAAGGCGAGACCGTGATGATGGCTCCTGCAGCCGGATTCTACACTACTCCGGGCGTAGGACGCGACGAGGTGCGCATAGCCTACGTGCTGAAGAAGGAAGACCTGGGACGCGCACTCATCGTGCTGCGCAAGGCTCTGGAGGCTTATCCAGGAAGAGTTGTTGCTAATGAGTAATGTTTAGTGTTTAATTATTAATGTTTGATGTTTAATGAGTAAGGTTTAATGAATAAGACAAACGCTAATTAAACATTAAACATTTATACTTAAACACCAACTAAACATTAATCATTAATAATTAAACACTAAAACAATGAACTTTCCTCTTTTTATTGCCCGCCGCATATACTCCGACCATATAGGCGACCAACAGAAAGTGTCCAAACCAGCAATACGCATTGCCGTGGCGGGAGTGGCTATCGGACTGGCGGTGATGATAATAAGCGTGTGCGTGGTGCTGGGATTCAAGCACACCATACGCGATAAAGTAGTAGGTTTCGGAAGCCATATACAAGTGGCCAACTTCTACACCCTGCAGTCGTCCGCCATCGACCAGCCAGTAGCCATAGGCGACTCGATGATGAACGTACTGAAAAGAACTGACGGCGTGAAGCACGTGCAACGCTTCGCCATGAAGCAAGGCATACTGAAGACCGACAACGACTTCCTGGGCGTGATGTTCAAGGGCGTGGGACCAGAATTCGACTCCACATTCATACACAAGAGTATGGTGGAGGGCAGCATCCCCCACTTCTCCGACCAGCAGAGCACCAACCGCATACTCATATCGAAGGATATGGCAAGCAAACTGCGCGTCAAGGCGGGCGACCGGATATTCGCCTACTTCATAGGCGAGGGCGGAGTGCGCACCCGACGCTTCACAATCAGCGGCGTCTATCAGACCAATCTGGCTCAATACGACAAGACCACGTGCTTCTGCGACCTATACACGGCACGCAAACTAAACGCCTGGACAGACGATATGGTGACAGGTGCCGAACTGACCGTGAACGACTTCAAGCAACTCGGCACCACCGCCAACGACATCATCAATCGTGTCAACCGCACACAAGACCAGTATGGCAACACGTTCTCGTCGAAGACCATACGCGAGCTAAGCCCCCAGATATTCTCATGGCTCGACTTGCTCGACCTAAACGTGTGGATAATACTCGCCATAATGACTGCCGTGGCTGTGGTGACAATGATAAGCGGACTGCTCATCATCATTCTCGAACGCACCACGATGATTGGAGTGCTCAAGGCATTGGGCGCACGCAACTCTACCGTAAGGCACACGTTCCTGTGGTTTGCAGCATTCATCATAGGCAAGGGACTGCTCATCGGCGACGCGCTGGCACTGGCATTGATACTGCTACAGAAGTTCACCGGATTTGCAAAACTCGACCCTCAGACCTACTACGTTGACGTAGTACCGGTAGAACTGGACTGGACGCTCATCGTAGCGCTCAATATAGCCACCATGCTCATAGCACTATTCGTGCTAATAGCACCCAGCTATCTTGTCTCACACATCCATCCAGCCAAATCAATGCGATACGAATAAACAAAATATACGCCTCCTTACTATATAATAAGGTAAGGAGGCGTTTTTGTATACAATTATTACTATCAAACACCAATTACAGCACAAAAGTTTTGGGAATGTGCAAATAATGACGTACCTTTGCACAAAATTTTGAAGATTGTGCAATGGAGCAAATACCAAGTTTTAACCAATATATAGAGGACAGCGTAATAAAGTTTTGGGATAAGGACGCATTCACCGACTACAAAGGCGCAACACTGCAATTCCACGATGTAGCACGGAAAATCGAAAAACTCCACATCATGTTCGAAAACAGCGGTGTGAAGCGCGGCGACAAGATAGCCCTGTGCGGACGCAACAGCAGCCACTGGGCTGTGGCATTCCTCGCCACACTGACATACGGCGCTATTGCCGTACCAGTGCAAAACGAGTTCACACCCGAACAGATACACAACATCGTCAATCACAGCGAGTCGAAACTCCTGTTTGTAGGCGACGTGGTGTGCACACAAGTCAACCCAGACATGATGCCGGCTCTCGAAGGCATCGTATACCTGCCCGACTTCTCCATCGTCATATCACGCAGCGAGCAACTTACGTTTGCACGCGAACACCTGAACGAGATATTCGGCAAGCGATACCCGAAATACTTCCGCAAGGAACACATACATTACTATAAGGAGCAAAGCCGCGAAGAGTTGGCTATGATCAACTACACCAGCGGCACTACGGGCTTCTCAAAGGGCGTAATGCTGCCTTACCGCGCACTGTGGGGCAATATCGACTACGTGTTGAAGTGTCTTACGCCCAACGTCAAGCCCGGTTCTAATCTCGTAAGCATTCTGCCCATGGCTCACATGTACGGACTGGCTGTAGAATTCCTATTTGGATTCATCAACGGATGCCACCTGTACTTCCTCAACCGAATGCCGTCGCCGTCGCTTATAGCCGAAGCATTTGCCGAGGTGAAGCCCCGACTCATCGTGGCTGTGCCACTCGTAATAGAGAAAATCATACGTCGCAAGGTGCTGGCAGAGGTGCAGACCAACCGCATGAAGCTGCTCCTGAACATGCCCGTTATCAATAAAAAGATAAAGCAGCACATCCGCGACCGCATAATGGAGGCCTTCGGAGGCAACGCAATCGAAATAATCGTAGGTGGAGCACCGCTCAATCAGGGCATCGAGGAATTCCTCAACAGCGTGGGAGTGCCCGTCACCATAGGCTACGGCACCACCGAGACAGCTCCGCTCATCACCTTTGCCAACTACGACAAATACAAAATAGCGTCGTGCGGACCAGTTGTTGACCACATGGAGGCGAAGGTTGTAAGCCCAGATCCAGCCAACGTACCTGGCGAACTGATAGCCCGAGGCATGAACGTAATGCTCGGCTACTACAAAAACGAGGAAGCTACAAACGCAGTTCTTGACAAAGACGGATGGTTTCACACCGGCGATCTCGCCACAATGGCACCAAGCGGACACATATATATTAAAGGACGCATCAAGAACATGCTCCTCGGAGCCAACGGACAGAACGTATATCCGGAGGAAATCGAAGACAAACTCAACAATATGCCGCTCGTCGGCGAAAGCATAATAATACAGCGCAACACCAAACTCGTTGCTCTCGTACATCCGGAATTGGAAGACAAGGAAGCAATGGATTTCGACGACGACGACATAAAGGGAATAATGGACGAAAACCTTAAAACCCTCAACAACCAACTGCCGCCATTCTGCAAAATAGCGGCTATAGAAATACAGAAAGAGGAATTCCAGAAAACTGCCAAAAAGAGCATCAAGCGATACCTCTACAAATAAAGCCTAAAACACCTCACAATGATAAACAAACAAAGAATGGAAATACCGAGTTTTAACGCTCTTATCGAACAGAGCATCATTACCAATTGGGACAAGGATGCCCTGACCGACTTTAAGGGGGCCACTCTGCAATACCACGACGTGGCACGCAAAATAGAGAAACTGCACATAATGTTCGAAAGCAGTGGCGTAGTTAAAGGCGACAAGATTGCTTTGTGCGGTCGCAACAGTTCAAACTGGGCTGTTGCATTCCTTGCTACACTCACCTACGGAGCCGTTGCAGTACCTATATTACACGAATTTACTGCCGACCAGATTCACAACATCGTCAATCACAGCGAAGCCAAGCTGCTCTTCGTTGGCGACTATGTAGCTACTGTCATCGACCAGACTAAGATGCCCGACCTCGAAGGCATCATCTACATCCCCGACTATTCACTTGTAGTGTCGCGTACCGACAAGCTCACCTATGCACGCGAACACCTCAACGAGATGTTCGGAAAGAAATATCCCAAGTATTTCCGCAAGGAGCACGTACATTACTACAAGGAGCAGAGTCCTGACGAGCTGGCTCTCATCAACTACACCAGTGGAACCACCGGCTTCTCGAAGGGCGTTATGATTCCATATCGTGCTTTGTGGAGCAACTACGACTTCGCTTTATCGGTATTGGGCAAGATTATCAAGAAGGGCGACAACATCATCAGCATCCTGCCTATGGCTCACATGTACGGCATGGCGTTTGAGTTTATGTTCGAATTCCTCTTCGGATGCCACGTGTTCTACCTCACACGCATACCGTCGCCAGCCATCATCGCAGCCGCATTTGCCGAGGTGAAGCCTGCTATCATCATCGCTGTGCCTCTCATTATCGAGAAGATCATCCGCAAGAAGGTATTCCCCAAGATACAGAACAACCGCATGCGCATCCTGCTGAACATGCCTATCGTGAGCAAGAAGGTGAACGAGAAGATAAAGGAGCAGGTTGTCAAGGCATTCGGTGGCAACTTCTACGAAATCATTGTAGGCGGTGCAGCCTTCAATCAGGAGGTAGAGCAGTTCCTCAAGCGCATCGGATTCCCCTACACCGTAGGCTACGGCGCTACTGAGTGTGCTCCTATCATCTGCTATGCCGACCACAACGACTTTGTACAAGGTTCATGCGGCAAGCCAGTAGTACACATGGAGGTGAAGATAGACAGTCCTGATCCAGCCAATGTACCTGGAGAAATCCTGGCACGCGGACACAACGTCATGCTGGGCTACTACAAAAACGAGGAAGCAACAGCCTCAACTATCGATGCAGAGGGATGGTATCACACCGGCGACCTCGGACTTATGGATGCCGAAGGCAACGTATTCATCAAGGGACGTTCGAAGAATATGCTGCTCGGAGCTTCGGGTCAGAACATATATCCGGAGGAAATCGAGGACAAACTCAACTCAATGGCTATGGTGAACGAGTCGGTTGTAGTGCAGCGCGGCGAGAAACTCGTCGGTCTTGTATATCCCGACTTCGACGAAGCCGACACAATGCGCCTCAACGATGCCGATCTTGAGAAGATAATGGAGCAGAACCGTCAGGAGCTCAACGCCGTACAACCACCCTACTGCCGTCTGTCGGCAATAGAGATTGTGAAGGAAGAGTTTGAGAAGACGCCTAAGAAGAGTATCAAGCGATACCTCTACAAATAAAGAAAACTCCTACAAACAAGGATATAACAGCAAAAACAACATTGATATACATCATCATTTATGTATAACAATGTTGTTTTTGCTGTTTTTTGTTTCTCCCGTTTTTACTTTCTACTTTTTTTATGTCTATATAATTAAACCACAAAGCCATACAAACGTCATAAAAAACGTAAATTGGCATTTGCCTTTTTATTGACAAGAAAACAAAGAATACATAAATAAGAAAATAACAAATACACAAATAAGAAAATAACATCAGAATGAAAAAGATTGTCTTCTTGCTCCTTCTTATGCTCTGCGCATTGGGAGCGGCAGCCCAGGACCGCAAAATCACGGGTACGCTGACCGACAAAGACACTCACGAGCGTATGGAGCAGGCAGCCGTACAACTGCTGCGTCAGGACAGTTCGTATGTCAAAGGCAGCGTGACCGATGCCAATGGAGCATTCAGCATCACCGCTCCAAACAACGGAAAGTATATACTGAAGTTCTCCAACGTGGGATACAAGACCCTCTACCGCAACGTGAATGTAAGCAACGACAACAACGTGGACGTTGGAAACATCGTGTTCGCATCGTCGGCTATAGCCCTGAAGGGAACCACCGTGACAGCCAATGCTGCCAAGGTGACGCTCAAGAAGGACACCTTCATATACAATGCCACGGCTTTCCGCACTCCTGAAGGTTCGACCATTGAGGAACTGGTGAAGCGTCTGCCGGGTGCGCAAGTGGGCGACGACGGCAAGATTACCATCAACGGCAAGGAGGTGAAGAAGATAAAGGTGGACGGAAAGGAATTCATGGTGGGCGACACCAAGACAGCCATGAAGAATCTGCCTACCAACATCGTAAACCGTATCAAGGCTTACGACGAGAAGAGCGACCTCTCACGTGTCACCGGCATTGACGACGGAAACGAGCAGACCGTGCTCGACTTCGGACTGAAACCGGGCATGAACAAGGGTGTGTTCTCCAACGCCGACCTTGCATACGGAACACACGACCGATTTGCCGAACGACTTATGGGTGCCTACTTCAACTCGAAGATACGCGTAATGGGATTCGGCTCGCTCAACAATACCAACGATATGGGATTCGGACGCGGCTCATTCGGAGGCGGACGCAACGGTCTGAACACATCAAAGATGGTGGGCACCAACTTCAACTACGACAATGGCAAGACATTTTCGTGGGACGGTTCGGTGAGATGGAATCATAGTAACGGCAACACACAGTCGAAGTCGTCATCCGAGAACTTCGTGAGTTCGTCGAAGTCATTTGCCAATTCGCTCAGCAAGCAGTTCACACGCAGCAACTCATGGAATGCACAGATGCGATTCGAGTGGAAACCCGACACGATGACCAACATCATGTTCCGCCCGTCGATGAGCCTGTCGTCAAGCGACGGACGCTCGGCTTCAACCTCAGCACAGTTCAACGACGACCCCTACTCGTACACCGACGACCCGCTGTCGGACAAAGGCATCAGCACAATGGCAGAAGCCGGCAAGATGGTGAACACATCAAAGTCGAACTCGATAAGCTACAGCGACAGCAAGAAGTTTGACGGAATGCTGCAATTAAACCGCAAGCTTGGCAACCGCGGACGCAACGTCACGCTGCGCGGCGACTTCAGTTATAAGGACGGCGATAGCAAGTCGCTGTCAACAAACAACGTCCATCTGTATCAGATAAAGATGAAGGACAACCCTCTCGCCGACTCTACCTACCAGACAAACCGCTACAACGTGACGCCAACCAAGACGTACAGCTACAGCGTAAAGACAACATACAGCGAACCGCTGTGGAAGGCTACGTTCCTACAGATGAGCTATCAGTTCAAGTATTCATACAGCAAGAGCGACCGTTCAACGTACAACTTCTCCAATCTGGGCGAAGACTTCTTCGGCACTCTCACTCCGCAATACCGCCAATGGGACAGCTATCTCAGTCTGCTCGACAAGCCCTATACCGAATATGAGGACAAGTCGCTGAGCCGCTACTCTGATTATAAGAACTATACGCACGACATCGACCTGACGTTCCGTATGCTCCGACAGAAGTATCAGCTCAACTTCGGCGTGAAAGTGCAGCCGCAGACATCCAAGTTCATACAGGACTATCAGGGCAAATACGTCGATACAGTGCGCACCGTGACCAACATCACGCCGACACTCGACTTACGCTACCGATTCTCGAAGGTGAGCCAGCTGCGCATCAATTATCGAGGCTCAACGTCACAACCCTCAATGACCGACCTGCTCGACATCACCGACGACAGCGATCCGCTCAACATCAGCAAGGGTAATCCCGGATTGAAGCCTTCGTTCACCAACAATCTGCGCGCCGAATACAACAACTACATCGAGAAACACCAGATGTCGATAATGACAAGCGTCAACTACTCCAACACGCGCAACTCCATCGGCTACAAGGTAACATACGACGAGAAGACCGGCGGACGCATAAGCCGACCTGAGAACATCAACGGCAACTGGAACGCTTCGGGCATGTTCATATTCAATATGGCCATCGACACCACGGGCTACTGGAACGTCAACACTTTCACCAACGTCGACTACCAGAACCGTGTGGGCTATCTGTCGCTCAACCGCAACGCCGACTCGCAGCGCAACGTGACAAAGTCGACAAGCGTAAGCGAACGTCTTGCTATGAGCTTCCGCAACTCATGGCTTGAGGTAGAGCTTGACGGCTCGATGGACTATATGCACGCCCGCAACAACCTGCAGCCGCAGAGCAATCTCGACACATGGCAGTTTGCCTACGGCGGAACCGTCAACCTCACCGCACCGTGGGGCACAAGCCTCTCTACCGACATACACCAGAACTCACGCCGAGGCTATTCCGACAAGTCGATGAACACCAACGAGCTGATATGGAACGCACAACTGTCGCAAGGTTTTATGCGCGGACGTGCATTGACAATATCACTCCAGTTCTACGACATACTCAAAAATCAGAGCAACTTCTCGCGTACTGTGTCGGCAACAAGCCGTAGCGACGTAGAGTACAACTCCATCAACAGCTACGCTATGCTGCACGTCATCTATCGTCTCAACCTATTCGGAGGCAAGCAGGCACGACGCGGCGGACAATATGGACCCGGCAACCGCCGACCAGGATATGGACGCCCACCAATGGGAGGCGGCAATCCGCACGGAAGTGGCGGACGCATGCCGATGATGCGCATGGGCAGACCGATGATGTAACAACAACCAATTTCACCAAGAGATTCCAACCCTCTCGAAAAGGAGTCCTTTTGAGTTGCAAAAGGAGCCCTTTTGACAGGCAAAAGGAGTCCTTTTGGATAGTAAAAGTAGTCCTTTTGCAAGTCAAAAGGACTACTTTTTTTATACCCCCATTATATTTGATGATGATATGAGTGCAATTTGCGGATTTTTAGTTAAATTTGTAGGTGAATAAACAGCATAAGAATAAACACGTTGAGCCTTATGAAACAGAAAGTAGTAATTTCGGGAAACCTCGAGCGCGACCTTGTAAACGCCATATCAGAATGTGAGCACGACCGCATTTTCGTACTCACCGACGAAACAACACAACAATTGTGCTGGCCCAAAATCAAGAACTTCAAAGCACTCAAAAACAGCACCCCAATAATCATCAAAGCCACCGACACTCACAAAAACCTCGACACACTCTCGCAGGTGTGGCAGGCGCTGAGCAACGGCGGAGCCACACGCCACTCGCTGATGATAAATCTCGGAGGCGGAATGGTGACCGACCTCGGAGGCTTTGCGGCAAGCACATTCAAGCGAGGCATCGACTTCATCAATATACCCACAACGCTCCTGGCAATGGTAGACGCTTCGGTGGGAGGCAAGACAGGCATCAACTTCGGCGGACTTAAGAACGAAATCGGCGTGTTCTCCGACAGCCGCTTCGTCATCATCAACACACAATTCCTTGACACACTCGACCACGACAACATCTGCTCGGGCTATGCCGAGATGCTCAAGCACGGACTCATCTCCGACGAACGCACATGGGCAGAACTGGTGACATTCGATCTTGACACACCCGACCTCAGCCAATTGCAGCGCATGGTGGCAGAATCCATCAAGGTGAAAGAGCGCATCGTCGAAGCCGACCCACACGAGCACGGCATACGCAAGGCACTGAACCTGGGCCATACAATGGGACACGCCTTCGAATCGTTTGCCATGCGACGCGGCACACCGATACTGCACGGATACGCAGTGGCATACGGACTCATCAGCGAACTGTATATGAGCGCACGCAAGACGGCTTTTCCCACCGACCGCATGCACCAGACCGTACGCTTCATACGCGAAAACTACGGCACATTCAACATCACATGCGACGACTACCCGACACTCATCGAACTGATGCGCCACGACAAGAAGAACACATCGGGCATCATCAACTTCACACTCTTGGGCAATGTCGGCGACATACGCATCAACCAGACTGCTAACGAAGAAGAAATAAAGGAGGCTCTCGACTTCTTCCGCGAAGGATAGAGCATCAATTATAAAAAACAAGATATGGACATAGAAAGAATTAAAGAGATACGACTGAAACAAGATGGACTGTCGAACACGCTCGGCATGGAGTTTCTCTCTACTCCTGACCCCGACACCTGTCAGGCACGAATGAAGGTTGACAGCCGCAACCGTCAGGTATTCGGATTTCTTAGCGGAGGCGCCACACTGGCACTGGCTGAGAACCTTGCCGGTGTAGGCTCAATGACCTTGTGCCCCAACAACATCTGCGTGGGCATCAACGTCAGCGGAAGCCACGTCAAGGCGGTGCGCGAAGGCGACACCGTCACAGCCACAGCACGCATACTGCACAAGGGAAAAACCCTGCACCAGTGGCACATCGAAATATGTAACGGAGCCGGTGAACTCATCTCGTCGGTAGAGATCACCAACTTTGTAATGAAAGGCAAGGATGTGGGCAAGCCCCAAAAAGAATAGCACCCACAATAAAACAATATGAGTTTTGTATATTTCCGACTGCCCAACACCACACTCGTCGTTCACAACAAACTGAACGACGAGCCTGAAGAACTGTCAACGGCAGCCGAACTGAACGGACGAAGCGGATTTGTCATTGCACCTTTCGCCCCGTCGACCGACATGCCCATACTGCTTGTACCAACCCAATGGGAAACGATTGAGCCATCGCAGCTGCACACTCTTGTATCAGCCACCGGCAATACGCAAATGTCGACCACGCTGAACAGCTGCGACTGCACTGCCGAACGCACGCAATACAACGCCGACTTCAATAGGTTTCACGCCGAACTGATGGCAGGACGCTTCGCCAAAATCGTATTGGCACGCAGCACCCGGCTCACAGCTACAGCACGCATAAGCGCACTGACGCTGTTCGCACGAGCCTGCCAGCGCTATCCGCGCATGTTCATAGCACTCTATTCAACCAAGCGCAGCGGCACATGGCTTGTCGCTACGCCCGAAACTCTGATTGGCGGACATTGCGGACAGATGCACACCATGGCTCTGGCGGGCACTATGCGACCCGGAACGGGCGAATGGAGCGACAAGAACAAGCGCGAACAGAAATATGTAGAAACGTATATCACCGAATGTGTAAGGCAATTCTCGGACGACATCAACGTCAAAGGACCATACACTACGTATGCTGCCGACCTGCAACACCTGCGTTCCGACATAAGTTTCAGCATGAACGACACTGCGCTCATAGGCAATGTGGTGGATGCTCTGCATCCTACACCTGCCGTATGCGGCATTCCAAAGGACGAGACCCGACGCTTCATCATCGACAACGAGTCGCAACCGCGTGGCTACTACAGCGGTTTTGCCGGACCATTTAATCCGAATGGCGACACCCACCTGTTCGTGACACTAAGATGTATGCACATCGAGAGCGAGGCGGAAGACTCTGCCGTGTATAGGCTCTTTGCCGGAGGCGGACTGCTGGCGGACAGCACCGAGCAGGACGAATGGAACGAGACCGAAGCCAAGATGAATACTATAAGAAAACTATTCGACTATGTACAGCAATAAGGAAAACGTCAACATACTCACTTCGCTGCTCCTTGAATATGGCGTCAGCGACGCTGTGGTGTGCCCAGGCAGCCGCAACGCACCCATCGTGCACAACCTTAGCGTGTGTGAGGCAATACGCTGCCGACCCGTTACCGACGAACGTTCGGCGGCTTTCTACGCTCTCGGACAGGCTATAGCCACCCGACGCCCTACCGTAGTGTGCGTAACGTCGGGCTCGGCATTGCTCAACGTGATGCCGGCTGTGGCTGAAGCAGCCTATCAGCATGTTCCGCTTATAGTCATATCAGCCGACCGTCCGCAGCAATGGATTGACCAGCTCGACGGTCAGACCATTCCACAATCAGACGCTCTCGGACGCTTTGTGCGCAAGGCTGTGCAACTGCCCGAACCTCATAACGACGAAGAACGATGGCTGTGCCGTCGACTTGTCAACGAAGCCATGCACCTTGCTACGTGCCGACAGGGCGCGCCCGTACACATCAACGTGCCCATAAGCGAACCGCTCTTTGAATTCGACACCGAACAACTGCCCCAACTCAGCCGCTTCAACAACATCAAGCGTGCTGCAATCAAGGACGCTTCGATGGATATGCCCGACGCTTTCCATGATGCTACACGCCCCATGATTGTGATTGGACAACTGGCTCACGGTACCGTTTCGCACGAGACAATACGCTCGCTGAGCGAAAAGTACGTGGTAATGAGCGAACCGCTGTCAAACCCTTCGTACATGACAATACACTTCGACGAAGCAATCAGATATATAGTCAGCGACAACAGTAGCATCAACGACGACGAAGACGACAAGACGGCATACTATCCCGACTACGTCATCTACGTAGGCGACACGCTCGTAAGCAAACCAGCACGCCGCTTTCTGCGCAATGCAAAGGCTCCGTCGTGCCTCATCACACCCGATGCGGCAGACATTCACGACCCGCTTATGACGCTGACCGACATCGTAGAATGCGATAGCGATAGTATTAACGCATTGCTTGCAAGTCTGTGCGATGCGCCCGACACCGACGAACGCTGCCGATTCCACGACCGCTGGCAGTCGTTCCTCGACGCATATGCAGCCCATGCCGATGCCTATGCACCCGAATACTCGCAGATGGCAACTGTAAAATACTTTGAAGAGCAGCTTGCCGACCTCGACATAGATATATGCGTTCACTACGCCAACAGCTCAGCCGTACGCTTGGCGTGCATATACGCACAGCATTATGTATGGTGCAACCGTGGCGTCAACGGCATTGAAGGTTCGCTGTCGACGGCTGCCGGATTCTCACTCGCAACGCACGACATGACAGTTTGTGTGATAGGCGACCTGAGCTTCTTCTACGACCAGAACGCCCTTTGGAACTCCAATCTGCGCGGCAATCTTCGTATCATACTGCTCAACAATCGCGGTGGCGGCATATTCCGCCAACTGCCAGGACTCAGCGACAGTCCGGCTGCCGACGATCTGGTCATGGCGAGTCACGAAAACACGGCTCAAGGCATCTGCACCCAAAACGATATAGGCTACATGTCGGCAAAAAACATGGACGAAATGCAGATTGGCGTCGTGACATTGCTTACACGCGAGAGCGAACGACCGATGCTGCTCGAAGTGTTCACCGACAGCAACGACGACGTAAAGGCGCTTGAAAAATACTTCAAGCTGTAAAGGATTGTAATGTAAATATTCAATAAACCCAAATAAGAACAATGGAAAATAGAGAATGGAAGAAGATCGAAGGCTTCGACTTCAAAGAAATATTGTTTGACGAATACAACGGCATCGCCAAGATAACCATCAACCGTCCGCGCTATCGCAACGCCTTCACACCTCGCACAACGTGGGAGATGTCGCAGGCATTTGCATGGTGTCGCGAGGCTCAGCGCATCAGTGTGGTAATCCTGACGGGTGCCGGCGACAAGGCATTCTGCTCGGGTGGCGACATGCACGTTAAGGGTCGTGGCGGTTATGTAGGCGACGACGGCGTGCCACGTCTCAACGTTCTCGACGTGCAGAAGCAGATACGATCACTGCCAAAGCCCGTAATAGCCATGGTAAACGGATACGCCATCGGTGGCGGACACGTGCTTCACCTCATGTGCGACCTTACTATCGCCAGCGACAACGCTATATTCGGACAGACAGGACCTAAGGTCGGCTCGTTCGACGCAGGTTTCGGTGCCAGCTACTTGGCTCGTATCGTCGGTCAGAAGAAGGCTCGCGAGATATGGTTCTTGTGCCGTCAGTACTCAGCCATTGAAGCCGAGCGCATGGGAATGGTAAACAAGGTGGTGCCGTTCGACCAGCTTGAAGACACTTGCGTAGAATGGGCACAGATCATGATGGAACGTTCGCCACTGGCACTGCGCATGATCAAAGCCGGACTCAATGCCGAACTCGACGGTCAGGCGGGCATACAGGAACTGGCAGGCGACGCTACCATGCTCTACTATATGCTCGACGAGGCTCAAGAAGGAGGCAAGGCTTTCCTCGAAAAGCGCAAGCCCGACTTCAGCAAGTATCCCAAACTGCCTTAATGAAGAATAACAATCTGCAATAATGCAGAATAAGATACAGCCATGACGAAGAGTCTGACAGACATTACAAAACGGCTGCTTAAGCTATGGCGCAGCCTCATCGACCTGATAGCACCGCGTGCTTGCGAGATGTGCGGCACCCGACTTGGCATCAACGAGAGGCTCATCTGCACCACATGCAACGCTCTGCTGCCACGCACCGACGACGCTTCGTCGCCCTACGACAACCACACTGCACGGCGGTTGTGGGGACTTGTGCCGGTGGAGCGGTGTGCTTCGTTCGTGAAGTATCATCCTCACACGCCCTTCGCAACCCTCATCTACCGACTCAAGTATGGCGGACGCGAAGACATTGGTGAGGAAATAGGACGAATGATGGCTGCCGACTATTTGCCATCGGGATTCTTCGACGGCATTGATGCAATTGTGCCTATGCCGCTACACAAAAGGCGCCGACGCGAACGTGGATACAACCAGAGCTGTGAGGTGGCACGCGGCATAAGCCAACTGACTCATATACCGGTGCGCGAGGACATCGTTGAGCGCGTGCGTTACACCCAAAGCCAGACGCTGACCAAAGCTACATCACGCTCAACAAACGTAAGCGGTGCCTTCGCCCTTAAACAAGGACAGCATCCAAGCGGTATGCACATACTGCTCATCGACGACATCATCACTACTGGAGCTACACTCAGCGCATGCGCAACGGAAATAGCGAAGCTTGAAGATGTGACGATAAGCATAATGACAATAGGACGAACGGAAGACTGACACGCCCCACACATCAACCAACTATAATAACAATGAGATACAAGATAAGCATCACACCGCGCACGCTGCACTTCAAGCAGCCTGCCGGAACATCGCGCGGAGTATACAACATACGCAAGTCGTGGTTTGTAGAGATTGAGGACAGCGAGCGTCCGGGATGCAAGGGCGTAGGCGAATGTGCTCCTCTGCCCGACCTTAGTTGCGACGCACGCCCCGAATACGAGAAGACTCTGGAGTCAATCTGCCGTATGATAGAACTGACGGGCAACGTCAATTACGACATGCTGCGCCCCTACCCTTCCATACTTTTTGGTATAGAGACTGCCATGACCGACCTGCAGAACGGCGGAAACGGACGGCTCTTCGACACTCCATTCACACGTGGCGAGGAAGGTATCACTATTAACGGACTGGTATGGATGGGCAGTCACGACGAAATGCTTGCCCGACTGGAAGCCAAAATGCAGGCTGGATTCCACTGTGTGAAACTGAAAATCGGTGCTATCGAATTCGATAGCGAGCTTGACCTGATACGTCATATACGCCAGGCTTTCACAAAGGAACAGATAGAATTGCGTGTCGACGCCAACGGCGGATTCACATTCGAGGACGCTCCGAGCCGACTCGAACAACTGGCTCGCTACGACATACACTCCATTGAGCAACCCATACGCCAGCATCAATGGGCGCGTATGGCTCAACTGTGCGCTTCGTCGCCGATACCCATTGCCCTCGACGAGGAACTTATAGGCGTGAACATGCCCGGAATGAAGCAGGAACTGCTCGACACCATTCGTCCGCAATACATAATACTTAAACCGTCGCTGCACGGCGGAATAAGCGGCACACGCGAATGGATAGACATGGCGCACCAACGTGGCATCGGCTCGTGGATAACGAGTGCGCTTGAGAGCAATGTCGGACTCAACGCCGTGGCACAATTGGCAGCCGACGTGTATGGTCCCGACATCAGTATGCCACAAGGATTGGGCACCGGTATGCTATTCACCGACAACATCGAGATGCCACTCACAATACGTGGCGAGAAGCTTTGGCGTATTTAGGAGTTGTGAGTTTTGAATGTTGAGTTTTGAATTGTTCTCGGCTACGCCTGCGATTGTGAATTATTCAATTTTGAATTAAACACTTAACGCCCAACACTCAACACCTAACATTCAACACTCAACATTCAACATTCAACACTCAACACTTCTCATCAAGCACCGCCTTTATCTCGGCGTCGGTCTTGGTGAGCTTGTCCTTGCACAACTTTATAAGCTTCTGCGCTGTCTTCAACTGCTCGCAGAGCGAGTCAATGTCAAGCTCACCATTCTCCATCTTATCGGCAATGGACTGCAACTGGTTCATTGCCGTTTCGTATTTCATTTCTCTTGCCATAATCATTTGTTTTTGGTTACTACCGAAGTGAATTTACCTTTCTCTACACGCGTTTCGACAACAGCCCCATCAGGCAGTTCCATGGCATTGCGCACGGCACGTCCGTTGTATGTAGTGATGCTGTAGCCGCGCTGCAGAAGTCGCTCAGGATTGACAGCCTCAACACGCTGTTCTACGAGTTGCAGACGATGACGGGCGTCCACAAGTTGCCTGTTGACAGCCGACTGTAGCTTCGCCTGCAAGTTGTCTATCTGCATAAGTGCCGTAGCAATGCGTCGCTGTGTGGCAGTCTCAATGCATCGCGACAGCATGTCGACACGAGCTTCCTCCTTGGTCTTCACCAACGAGAACATCATCGGAATGCGAGCCGACAGCGACTCCATCCTGACCCGTTCGTGCTGCATACGCCGCTGCGTGCTGTCGACGATGCTCTGTCGTGCCACATCAATCATAGATTCGGTGCGAACGAGGTTGTCAATGAGCAATTGTGCAGCCGCTGTAGGCGTCTTGACACGTGTATGAGCCACCATATCGAGAACACTCTCGTCGCGGTCGTGACCAATACCCGTTATGACGGGAAGCGGAAAGTTGGCCACATTCTCAGCCAATGCGAGCGTGTCGAAGCCCGAAAGGTCGCTCGTAGCGCCACCACCACGTATTATCACCACAACGTCGAAACTGTCGTGACGGCTGTAAATGCGATTGAGAGCGGCTATAACGCTATGCTCAACAGCCTCGCCCTGCATCGTGGCAGCAAACAATTCTACCTTATATATATAATGTGCGCTATTGTCGTGTAGCTGACGGCAGAAGTCGCCATAGCCTGCAGCCCCATCGCTCGACACCACAGCAATGCGCTGGGCGAACAATGGAAGAGTAAGCTCACGCTGAAGGTCGAACACTCCTTCGGCCTTCAGCTGAGCCACTATCTGCTGACGTCGGCGAGCAAGGTCGCCCATTGTATATTCGGGATTGATGTCGCTGACTATCCATGAGAACCCATAGGCAGCATGAAACTGCGCATGCACGCTCAGCATCACCTTCATTCCGGCATGCAGGCGTTGTCCGGTGATGCGCTCGAACATAGGTCGTAGCATGCTCCATCGTGAAGCCCAACACTTGGCAGAGGCTTTGGCAATGGGCGTATTTGAGAGTTCGTCCTTCTCGACAAGCTCCATGTAGCAATGGCCACGCACCTCCCGCAGTTCGGAAATCTCTGCCACCACCCAATAATCGCCCGACATGTCGATGTCAATGACCGAAGCCACGATAGAGTTGAGTTCGTATAAGGATAATGTCTTAGTCATTCGATAGTTGTTATCATTACTTCAGAAAACCCTGTCGGCGCAACACATCCATCAGTCCTGCCGACATAGCCTCGTTGTCCTTCTTGGTGTAGCGACAATCGGTGAACACCTGGGCGAGCGTCTGCTTGTTGTTGATGCGGCAGAACTCCTTGCTCTCCTCAAGCGCTTCCTTCTCGGCATAGTACTGGTTGATGCTCTGGGGCGTATAGTCATGATAGGTCTCGCTGTGCATGATAGCGTCTAGCGGAAGTCGGTCGGTCAGTTCGGGCTGCTCGTCGGGCCATCCCAACGTAATCGTTGCAACCGGCACCACAAGTTCGGGCAGCTGCAATGTGTCGATAATCATCTGCGGCATGTATACCGTTGTGCCCAGGAAGCAGCATCCCAGACCCTCCTCCTCAGCAAGATTGCAGAAAGTCTGGCAGAAGAGCAGAGCATCGGTGGCTGCATTCTGATACGACAGCATATTGTCATAACCCGGATTTGCCTGACGGTTGTTGCACCATACGGTGGTGCGACGAGTGTCGGCACAGAATGTAAGCACCACGGGAGCCTGCGTAACCATAGGCTGATTGAAATGAGCTGGAGCCAGACGGCGCTTCATCTCGTCGCTGCGTGTCACCACAACACTATAGAACTGCAGGTTGCCCATGGTCTGCGTGCGCTCAGCCTCAGCCAGCAATCGGCGCAACAGTTGGTCGTCTACGGGTCGGTCGGCATAACGGCGTATGCTGCGACGTGTGTTTATTGTCTTCATATCCAATATTTTTATGTATGTGAATGCATGTTTGTATGATTAGACAAAGGTACATAAAAAATTTCAAAAGGACTCCTTTTGGAGTGTAAAAGGACTCGTTTTGCTCGGCAAAAGGACTCCTTTTGGAATGCAAAAGGACTCGTTTTTGGATGCAAAAGGACTCCTTTTGCACGCAGCCGGTATATGCATTAACACTTAACATTACTAAAAATTGCCCCGTAATACCTATGATTTGGATTTTTTTCCCTAATTTTGCACATTTGAAAGATTATGCCTATGTAGCACAGCCGTTTATCGTGCGCCTGTCAGGGCATGGGCTTTAGCATATAGAATAAGGTAATCAACGAAAAATCTATAATAATACAAATAATAGAGATGAAAAAGAAAATCCAGTTCAGTCTCGTCTATCGAGATATGTGGCAGTCTTCTGGCAAGTTCCAGCCACGCAAAGACCAGTTGGAGCGCATCGCTCCCGTTATCATCGAGATGGGTTGCTTCGCCCGTGTTGAAACCAACGGCGGTGCCTTTGAGCAGGTAAACCTTCTCGCCGGCGAGAATCCTAACGATGCTGTGCGCGCCTTCTGCAAGCCTTTCAACGAGGCTGGCATCAAGACCCACATGCTCGACCGTGGTCTCAACGCTTTGCGTATGTATCCCGTGCCCGACGACGTTCGCGCCCTTATGTATAAGGTTAAGGCAAAGCAGGGTACCAATATCACACGTATCTTCGACGGATTGAACGACGTTCGCAATATCATCCCCAGCATCAAGTGGGCCAAGGAAGGCGGCATGACTCCGCAGTGTGCGCTGTGTATCACAAACTCTCCGGTTCACACACTGGAGTATTACATGAACATAGCCGACCAGGTTATCGCTGCCGGAGCAGAGGAAATCTGCTTGAAGGATATGGCTGGTATCGGCCAGCCCGCATTCCTCGGCAAGCTGACCAAGATGATCAAGGACAAGTATCCTGAAATCATCATACAGTATCACGGTCACTCTGGCCCAGGTCTGTCAATGGCTTCAATCCTTGAGGTATGCAACAATGGTGCCGACATCATCGATACTGCCATCGAGCCGTTGTCATGGGGCAAGGTTCATCCGGACGTTATCTCTGTAATAAGCATGTTGAAGAACGAGGGCTTCGAGGTTCCCGAAATCAACATGTCGGCATATATGAAGGCACGCGCACTCACTCAGGAGTTCATCGACGACTGGTTGGGCTACTTCATCAACCCCGGCAACAAGATTATGTCGTCGCTTCTGCTCGGTTGCGGACTCCCCGGCGGTATGATGGGATCGATGATGGCCGACCTCGGTGGCATGCGCACCACTATCAACAACGTACGCAAGAAGAAGGGCGAGGACGAGCTTTCTATGGACGACCTCCTCATCAAGCTCTTCGACGAGGTGGAGTATGTATGGCCGCGCGTAGGCTATCCTCCACTGGTGACACCATTCTCGCAGTATGTCAAGAACATTGCGCTGATGAACCTTCTCACTATCGAGCAGGGCAAGGGCCGCTTCGTGATGATGGACGAGTCGATGTGGGGTATGATTCTCGGCAAGTCGGGCAAGATTCCCGGCACTATCGACCCCGAACTCGTTGAGCTTGCAAAGAAGCAGGGCCGCGAATTCACCGACGTTGACGCTCACACTCTCCTTACTGATGCTCTCGACGACTTCCGCAAGGAAATGGACGAGAACGGATGGGAGTATGGCCAGGACGACGAGGAGCTGTTCGAGTTTGCAATGCACCCCGAACAGTATCGCAACCTCAAGAGCGGACAGGCCAAGAAGAACTTCCTTGCCGATCTGCAGAAGCTCAAGGATGCCAAGCTCGGTGCCAACCTTTCACCCGAACAGCTCAGCGCCTACAAGCACGCTAAGGCCGATGCCATCGTGGCTCCGGTCAAGGGCGACATCTACTGGGAATTCTCTGGCGAGGGCGAGTGTGCTCCTACAGTCGAGCCTTTCATCGGTAAGGAATACAAGGAGGGCGACGTACTCTGCTACATCCAGGCTCCTTGGGGCGAATTCGTTGAGGTTCCGGCAGCCTTGGGCGGCAAGATCGTAGAGATAAACGCCAAGCGTGGCTCTAAGGTTTCGAAGGGCGACGTAATCGCTTACATCGAGCGTGAGCACGAGTAAAATCGTAATATGTACCAACAGATTATTGACAAATACTATGGAGGATGCGGTGCGCTGCGCCACATCCTCCTTACTCATAGCCAGTCTGTAACGCAACGTGCGCTGCGGATAGCCGCTATGCACCCCGAACTAAACATCGACACCGACTTTGTTCGCAACGCAGCCATGCTGCACGACATAGGAATCGTACGTGTCGACGCACCCGGTATCGAGTGCCATGGCACCGAACCATACATACGACACGGCGTGTGCGGAGCCGAAATGCTGCGCGCCGAGGGTCTGCCCGAAAGCTATGCACGCGTGTGCGAGAGACACACCGGAGCCGGACTGACGCTCGACGACATCGTGTCGCAAAACCTGCCTCTGCCCAATCACGACCTCCAGCCAGAGACTATCGAGGAGAAACTAATCTGCTATGCCGACAAGTTCTACTCGAAGACTCACCTCGACCGCGAGAAAACAATTGAACAGGCAGAGAAAAGTCTAAGCAAATTCGGCGGCGATACTCTCGCCCGCTTCCGCGATATGAAACGTTTGTTTGAGCCGAATTTGTAATCATACATAATAATAAACAGCAAAATTGAGAACCAAGACCGTCATAGCCCTTCTTTTGTGTGCCGTCATTTTCGTGATGGCTGCAGTCGATATGCCCTACTCGCAACGCAAGAAAGTGCGCAAGACTGCACCTGCCGACACCACTGCCGTGGCTGCCGACTCCATTAAGGACAGCATTGCCACCATACTGCGCGACTCATTGGGACGCGAGATTGTGGACACTACAAAGATGGACTCACTGCAACTTGCAATATATCACCACAACCGCGCTATCGACGACTCGATACGTCTGGACTCCATCAACCGACAACGAGCCAACGGTATCAACTCGCCCGTAAACTATTCGGCCTCCGACTCGCTCGTGTACGACGCCAAGACAAAGACGGCGAAGCTTTACGGACAGTCAACTGTGAAATACGAGAACATGGATTTGGCTGCCGAGAAGATATACATGAGCATCGACTCGTCGCTGGTACACGCTACGGGAGCACGCGACACTACCGACTCTACGGGGCTGGCTCTTATCGGCACGCCTGTGTTCAGCATGGGACAGGACAAGTACGAGAGCGACACCATGGCGTTCAACTTCAAGACCAAGAAGGGTCTTATCTCCAAAGTGTACACCCAGCAGGAGGACGGTTTCCTGCAAAGCGAAATATCAAAGCGCAATGCCAACGGCGACATCTATCTGCAGCACGGACGCTACACCACGTGCGACAAGAAGCATCCCGACTTCTACATAGCTCTGTCACGAGGCAAGGTGCGCCCGGGCAAGGACGTAACCTTCGGTCCGGCTTATCTGGTTGTGGCTGATGTGCCATTGCCATTGGCCATCCCTTACGGTTTCTTCCCGTTCACCAAGAGCTACTCTTCGGGCTTCATCATGCCGACATACGGCGACGAGAACAACCGCGGATTCTACCTGCGCGACGGTGGCTACTACTTTGCCATCAACGACAAGTGGGACCTCAAGCTCCTCGGCGAGATATACACTAAAGGCTCGTGGGGCGTGTCGGCAGCCAGCAACTACAACAAGCGCTACCGCTATTCGGGCAGTTTCTTCCTGAGTTTTCAAGACACTAAGACCGGCGATAAGAATATGCCCGACTATTCGGAGCAGAAATCGTTCAAAGTGCAATGGAGTCATCGCCAGGATTCAAAAGCCAATCCGTACAGTTCGCTCTCGGCGAGCGTCAACTTCGCCACTTCGAGCTACGAACGCAACAACCTCAACTCACTGTACAATCCTCAGACACTGTCGCAGTCGACACGTACATCATCTGTATCGTGGAGCACCACGTTCTCAAGCATAGGTCTGTCGCTCAGCTCAACAGCCAACCTCTCGCAGAACATGCGCGACTCGTCAATGTCAGTGACGCTGCCCGACCTCAACATTTCGCTCTCGCGATTCTATCCGTTCAAGCGCAAGCACGTTGTTGGCAACGAACGCTGGTATGAAAAGATTTCAATGTCGTACACCGGACAGATATCCAACAGCATCAACACCAAGGAGGACCGATTCCTCAAGTCGAACCTGATAAAGGACTGGCGCAACGGCTGGAACCACTCAATTCCTATCAGCGGCAACTTCATGCTGTTCAACTATATCAACATCTCGCCTTCGTTCAACTTCCAGGACCGCATGTACACGCACAAGATTATGCGCTCGTGGGACGAGACGGCACAAAAGGAGGTGTGCGACACGATATACGGATTCAACAACGTGTACAACTACAACATGTCTATCAGTGCGTCAACCAAGCTCTACGGATTCTTCACTCCGAACCGCAAGATATTCGGCGACAAGATACAGGCCATACGACACGTCATCACACCGAGCGTAAGCTTCAGCTATGCGCCTGACTTCGGGCAGGGAAGATACGGCTATTACAAGACCTATCAGAAGACCAACGCCGACGGTTCGGTTGAACTCGTAGAGTATTCGCCCTATCAGGGACAACTCTACGGAGTGCCTGGCAAGGGCAAGACGGGCAACATCTCGTTCGACCTTTCGAACAATGTGGAGATGAAGATCAAGAGCGACAAGGACAGTACGGGCATCAGGAAGCTCTCTATCATCGACGAGCTCGGTCTGGCTATGAGCTATAATCTCGCCACCGACTATCATCCTCTCTCCGACCTTACAATGCGCGTGCGACTGAAGTGGTGGAAGAACTACACTTTCAATATGACTGCCGTGTTCGCATCGTATGCCTATGAGCTGGACAAGGACGGCAAGCCTTACGTAGGCAACCGCACCCTGTGGGGCATGGGCAAGTTCGGACGTTTCCAGGGAACTTCGCAGAACTTCTCGTTCACGCTTACACCTGAAAAGATAAAGAAATGGTTTGGTGGCGGCGATGACACCGAGGACAAGAAGAAGCGCGACAAGGACGACGAGGACGGCATCGATACCGACATAGAATCGAATGTCGACGACACAATGATCGAAGGTCAGCGTGGCGCAAAGAAGAGTGGCGGAGGCAAGGCGGAGACTGATGCCGACGGCTATATGCGCTTCAATATGCCTTGGTCGCTAACGTTCGGCTACGGCATAACAATGCGCGAGAATACCGGTGGCAAGTTCAACACCAAGTCGATGCGCTATCCCTACAAGTTCTCGCAGAACCTTAACGTCAGCGGCAACGTACGCCTGAGCGACGGATGGAACATCTCGTTCTCGTCTGGCTACGACTTCGACCAGCACAAGATGTCAATGACAACGGCGTCGCTGCAACGTGATCTGCACTGCTTCAATATGTCGTGCTCGGTGGTTCTGGCTCCGTACACCAGCTACAACTTCTCGTTCCGATGCAACGCCGCTACCCTCACCGACGCTCTCAAGTACGACAAACGCTCGGGATACAGCAACGCCGTGCAGTGGTACTAATGCAAATCTTCACCCTTCAAGGTTGAATACATATCATAAAAAAGTGGACTGGCGACTAATAGCCTGTCCACTTTTTTTGTATATAAATATACTTGGGCAGGTAGCATTAATATACTTGGATATTTAGCATTAATATACTTGGGCAGGTAGCATTAATATACTTGGGCAGATAGTAGTTTTATCCCAAATAGGTCAATACACTACATG
>ULYE01005162.1_pt1 | contig 53262 bp, 32 predicted proteins | sample 1961921 | NCBI WGS metagenome assembly ULYE01 (sample SAMEA4835856, study PRJEB28245) | human gut metagenome | biome: gut microbiome; material: fecal sample | place: Denmark | collected 2008 | reverse complement strand
TTTTGGTTTGCGGAATCTCTCCCCCTGGTTTGTCGGGTGAGCCCAAATGACATCATCGCACCTTTGGCGTTGGAGCGCTCCTTGGGAAACACATTGGAGCCGTGGAGAGAAAGACAATGCGGGCTGCATCCGCTTTCCGAATGCAGCCCGCATATATTATATATAATGTATAGGGAAAGAGCCAGCCCCTCCCCCATGCAAGGGTCTTACTTCACACGACCCAGATAAGAACCGTCACGAGAATCCACCTCGATAATCTCGCCCTCGTTGATGAACAGAGGCACACGCACCTCAGCGCCAGTCTCCACGCGAGCAGGCTTGAGGGTGTTGGTAGCGGTATCGCCCTTCAGGCCGGGCTCAGTCCATGTCACCTCCAGATGCACCTTCACGGGCACATCGGCGTAGAGCACAGTCTCGGTGCTGGCATCCACCACCACTTCCACATTCTCGCTCTCCTTCAGGAAGTTCACGCCATTGACCTGGCTGGGAGAGATGCTTATCTGCTCAAATGTCTCGTTGTTCATGAACACCAGGTCGTCACCGTCCTTGTAGAGGTACTGGTATGGGCGACGCTCCACACGCACGTCCTCCAGCTTCTCGCCGATGTTGAAGCGGCGCTCCAGGACGCCGCCATTGACCACGTCCTTCAGTGTCACGTTCATGATAGTGTTGCCCTTGCCCGGCTTGCGGTGCAGGAAATCGATACAGAAATAGAGCTTGCCATCCATGCGGATGCAGGTGCCCTTCTTGATGTCCTGTGAATTGATCATAGAAATACTGTAGTTATTTTATTATTATTACGCGTTCGTTCGTCCTGCAAAGGTATGAAATATTGGGGGAAGTACGAAGTAAAAGAAGAAAAAACAAGTGCTTCTCTTGGCAATGAAGAAGAAAAGTAGTAATTTTGCACCCCGAAACAAAGTGCGTAACAACAAAATAACGAAAGCAAGATATGAAAAGAACATTTCAGCCCCACAACCGTCGCCGTAACAACAAGCACGGTTTCCGCCAGAGAATGACTACCGCAAACGGTCGTCGCGTGCTGGCTTCACGTCGCGCCAAAGGCCGCAAGAAACTCACTGTTTCCGACGAGAGACACGGCAAGTAACACAAAAAAGATTAAAACAGAGAAAGAAGTAGGGGCGACTTTACTTCTTTTTCTGTTTTTATTTATTACCTTTGCCCAAAAGGTGCAGGCGGGCATATAGGTTCGCGCACACCCATATCAGAATAGACGCATGAGCTTAAAGGACAAATTAAAGAAATTCACGAGCCCGATGGTATATCTGAACCTCATCGCACTGGCCATCGCAACCATACTGGCGATGGGCGGTCTGTGGTTCTGGATGAACGACTTCACACGTCATGGCGTGGAGGTGGAAGTGCCCAATGTGAAGGGCAAACTGGTGGCAGATGCCGAGTACGAACTGGGACTGGCCCAGCTGACTCCCGTCAGGACCGACTCTGCCTACAACCGCAATCTGCCTCCCGGCACCGTGCTTGAGCAACTTCCCGCAAGCGGGAGCCACGTAAAAGAGGGCCGAGAGATATATCTCACCATCAACTCCACGCAGACGCCCACACTGATGATGCCCGACATAGCAGACAACTGTTCGCTGCGTGAGGCAGAGGCCAGACTGAAGGCACTGGGATTCAAGCTGGCTCCCAACGAATATATAGAGGGCGACAAGGACTGGGTGCTGGGCGTGAAATGCCGCGGACGGGAAGTTGCTGCAGGCGAGCGAGTACCCATCGACGCACCCGTGACACTGGTAGTGGGCAACAGCGAGATAGACGGAAGCATGGACGAAGACGGCTTCGACAACTGGAGCGACAGCGACTCTACGGGCATCATAACCGATACGGAGGACGAGGAATGGTGATGCCCCAAGAGGAAGAGCTCATCCTGGAGGATGACGAACTGCTGGAGGAAGCCCCTGACAGTGAGGCCGGCGAGCACGAGCACTGGCGTATAGAAGTCGATAAAGGCCAGAGCATCATGAGAATCGACAAGTTTCTGATGATGCACATGGGCGATACCAGCCGCAACCGAATACAGAAAGCCGCCGAGGCCGGCTGCATCCGTGCGAACGGGAAGCCTGTGAAGAGCAACTACAAAGCCAAACCCGGCGATGTGGTGACACTGGTGCTCGACAGACCGAAGCGCGATTGGGAAATCACCCCAGAGGACATCCCGCTGGACATCACCTACGAGGATGACCAGCTGATGGTCATCAACAAGCCCGCCGGAATGGTGGTACATCCCGGATGCGGCAACTACAGTGGCACGCTGGTCAACGCTATCGCATGGCACATGAAGGACTGCCCCGAGTTTGACGCCAACGACCCCACGGTGGGTCTGGTGCACCGCATCGACAAGGACACCAGCGGTCTGCTGGTCATTGCCAAGACTCCCGAGGCCAAGACAAGCCTCTGCAAGCAGTTCTTCTACCACACCACACGCCGTCTCTACAACGCTCTGGTGTGGGGGCCATTCGCAGAAGACGAAGGTACCATCGTGGGCAACATCGGCCGCCACCCCAAAGACCGCCTGCAGATGGCAGTATATCCGCCCGAGAGCGAGATAGGCAAACCGGCCGTCACACACTACCGCGTGCTGGAGCGCTTCGGACCTACCACACTGGTGGAGTGCCGTCTGGAGACCGGACGCACACATCAGATACGTGCTCACATGCGGCATCTGGGACATCCCCTCTTTGCTGATGAGCGCTACGGAGGCGACCAGATATTGCGCGGAGAGAAGACTGCATCGTACAAGGCATTCATACACAACTGCATGGAGATATGCCCGCGTCAGGCACTGCACGCCCGCACTTTGGGCTTCCGACACCCCCTCACGGGTGAGGAGATGGACTTCTCATCGCCTCTGCCCGACGATATGACAAGACTGATAGAGAAATGGAGAAAGAAAGTATAAGCAAAGACATGAAGACTGTAGCCATTGTGTGCGGAGGAGACACCTCCGAGCACGATGTCAGCATGCGCAGCGCTGCCGGCATCGAATCATTCCTCGACAAGGAACGTTACATTATATATAAGGTAGAAATCCACGCCCGCCACTGGGAAGCAATACTCCCCGACGGCTCACGCAGCCGGGTAGATCGCAACGACTTCACCTTTGACAACGAGCGCGGAGAGCGCGTGCGCCCCGACTTCTGCTACATCACCATCCACGGAGTGCCTGGTGAGAACGGCATCCTGCAGGGCTATCTCGACCTCATCGGCATGCCCTACTCCACATCCGACGTGCTCGTGGAGGCAATGACATACGACAAGTTTGTGCTCAACAACTATATGCGCTCACTGGGAGTGGCCGTTGCCGACAGCATGCTCATCAGGCGCGGACAAGCCGACAGGGTGTCGGACGACGACATCATCAAGCATGTGGGCCTGCCCTGCTTCGTCAAGCCGGCCAGCGGAGGCTCGTCATTCGGCACCACCAAGGTGAAAGAGGCTGCCGCCCTGCGCCCTGCCATCGAACTGGCATTGCGCGAGGGAGAGGATGTGATGGTAGAAGCCTTCATGCAGGGAACGGAGATTACCTGCGGCTGTTACAAGACCAGCGGGCACGCCGTAGTGCTCCCCATCACCGAAGTGGTCACCACACGCGAGTTCTTCGACTACGATGCCAAGTACAATGGAGAGGTGTCGGAGATAACCCCCGCCCGCCTCTCACAGCGAGTGACCGAGCGTGTGCAGCAGCTCACATCGGCCATCTACGACATACTCAACTGCCGTGGCATCATACGCATAGACTACATCATCACCGAGGGTGACAAGATAAACATGCTGGAGATCAACACCACGCCAGGCATGACAGCCACCAGCTTCATACCCCAGCAGGTGCGTGCGGCGGGCCTTGACATCAAGGACGTTATGACTGACATCATAGAGGATATACTGAAGAAGAAAGCATGAACGATGAATTCAACGACATACGACCCTATGCCGATGGCGAAGTGAAGCAGGCCGTAAAGGACTTGTTGGCCGACCGACAGTTCGCACACATCCTGCACTCACTGGCTCCGTGGCTGCCCGCATTCGTAAGAAACGCCCTCATACGCTGGGCGTTTATAGGCATCAACACCACTCTGCAGTTCCAGTTACGCTACATGAAGCCCCTGGTGCGCCGCATTCTCAGGCAATGCAGCACGGGCTACACATTCAGGCACGACGGCATTGAGCCCGGTCCCGAGCGCTACACCTTCATGAGCAATCACCGCGACATCGTGCTCGACAGCGCCATCCTGTCCTATCTGCTCCACGAAGACGGATTCCCCACAACGTGTGAGATAGCCATAGGCGACAATCTGCTCATCTATCCGTGGATAAGGAAACTGGTGAAGTTAAACAAGGCTTTTACCGTGCAGAGAGGCGTGAGTTCGCGCACGCTGCTGGAAAGCAGCCAGAAGATGAGCCGCTATATGCACCATGTCATCAACGACAAGCACGACAACATATGGATTGCGCAGCGCGAGGGAAGAGCCAAGGACTCCAACGACCGCACGCAGGAGTCGGTGCTGAAGATGATGTCGATGGGCGGAGATGGCTCCATCATACAGCGACTCAAAGACCTGCACATCGTACCGCTCACCATCAGCTACGAGTACGATCCGTGTGACTACCTCAAGGCCAAGGAGTTCCAGATGAAGAGGGACAACCCTGAGTTCAAGAAGAGCAAGCAGGACGACCTGAGCAACATGAAGATAGGCATCTTCGGCAAGAAGGGTCACATCCACTACGAAACGGCTCCCTGCATCAACGAGTGGCTCGACGAACTGGCCGACATGCCGCGTACGGAACTCTACAGAGAGATAGCCCAGCGCATCAACATGGAGATTCACCGCCGCTACATGCTCTATCCGGGCAACTATGTGGCAGCCGACCTGCTGCGAGGCACCCGCGAGTTCGCACTCTTCTACACCCCTGCACAGAAACGCACATTCGAGAGATACCTCAAGAGCCGCCTGGAGATGATCGACCTGGAGAACAAAGACATCCCCTATCTGCGCGAGCGCATCCTCACGATGTATGCCAACCCCGTGTTCAACAAGCAGAAAGCCAACAAATGCGGAGAAGACTGACCCTCATGGCACTGGCCATCGGCGGACTGCTGATGGCCGGCTGCAGCGATGATGACGGCAGCACCACATTCCCCAGCATGTGGAATGAGATAGTGTGCCTCACCACCGACGGACAGGGACGGATAAACCGTCTGCTGACCGACGAGGGCAAATCCTATATGGTGACCAACAGTATCAACGGACGCACGCCCAACGTCGCCTACCGCATGATGTGCGGCTACACCATCGAGGGGCAGCGGGCTACCCTGTACCAGATGATAGGGGTGCACATACTGCGCGACTCCACTGCCTGCGCCGCCCACGACCCCCTGAAAGCCATCGCTGTGTGGAAGAGCGGCTCCTACATCAACCTGCACCTGGCGCCACTCACGCAAGGCGGCAACCACTCATGGGGCTTCATCACCGACAGCATAGGCACCGACGGGCATCGCTACCTGAGTCTGCACCACAGACAGAACGGCGACCCGCTCTCCTACACGCAGGAAACCTACGCCAGCATCCCGCTTGAGGAGCTGGACAGCATGGCCGGGGGAGACAGCATCACCCTATCCATTCACACCTTCAAAGGCATCAAGACATGGAACTTCAAGAGATAAAAGGCAGTGTAGCCGTGCTCATTTCGGGCGGGGTAGATAGTGCCGTAGTGGTGCATCGCCTCTGCGAGGCCGGCATCAAGCCCGACCTCCACTATATCAAGATAGGTATGGAGGGCGAAGACAGCTCGTGCTCTGCCGAAGAGGACATCGAACTGTCACAGGCCACAGCACGCAAGTACGGCCTGAAGCTTGAAGTGACCGACCTGCAGCAGGAGTATTGGGACCAGGTGGTGGGCTACGCTGTGGAGCGCGTGAAGAAGGGTCTGACGCCCAACCCAGACGTGATGTGCAACCGCCTCATCAAGTTCGGAGCCTTCGAGCAGCGCATCGGACACACCTACGACCACATTGCCACCGGGCACTATGCCACCAACATCGAGCAAGACGGCCTCATGTGGCTGGGCACCGCAAAGGACCCCGTGAAGGACCAGACCGACTTCCTGGCCCAGCTCTCCTACGACCAGTTGCGCCACACGATATTCCCCCTGGGGTCACTCATGAAGGAGGAAGTGCGGCAGATAGCCATTGACGCCAAGCTGCCAAGCGCCCGCCGCAAGGACAGCCAGGGCATCTGCTTTCTGGGCAAAATCAACTACAACGACTTCCTGCGCCGCTTCATGGGCGAGCGGGAAGGCAAAGTGATTGACATAGAAACGGGCAAGGTGGTGGGACATCACCAGGGTTTCTGGTTCCATACCATCGGTCAGCGCAAGGGTCTGGGCTTGGGCGGAGGCCCATGGTTTGTGGTGAAGAAGAACGTGCGCAAGAATATCATCTTCGTGGCACACGGCTGGGATACCCAACTGCAATACGGTCACGACTTCCGCCTGGCCGACATGCACTTCATCACCAGGAACCCGTGGGAAGCGCCACACGAGCTACCCATCCAGTTCAAGATACGTCACGTAGATCACTTCATGCCGGGCACCATCACGCTCGACGAGGAAGGCTACCACATCCATAGCGAACAGCCCATCCAGGGCATCGCACCCGGCCAGTTCGGCTGCATCTATGACAGCGAAGCACGGGTGTGCTACGGCAGCGGAGAGATAAGCATCTACAAGGACCGCTGACCCCTCCGCATCCTCTGCCCCTCACTGCCAATCACCAGAATGCAAGGGCGCAGCGGCTCACCCCATTGCCGCAGGCAAATACCCCGAAAGCGACAGAACACACAGGCTCATCTCACAGCAGAGCCCGAGCAAGCAAGAAGCCCCCCTTCCCCGGAGTCGTTTCCGCGGAAGGGGGCTTGCTTTTTGCCCCGAGGCCGATTTGTGCCCCTCGGTGTTCTGCCCTGTTCTTTGAGGAAAAACGCACGGCGGTGCATAGACGAATGCAGCGCGCTGCGATGGCGAATGTAGCGTGCTGCGATGGCCGATGCAGCGCACTTCCATTTTACGCCCACGGGGGAGCCTCATCTGGGCAGGTACAAAGAGAGAGGCGGCAGACCTGCGTGCTATGACGCTTGACTGCCGCCTCCTGTCTGTCATCCACTCCGCATGGGGCGGGTGAACATCCTGTCGCTATACCTTCTGGGCCTGCATCTTGCGCTCCCACTCGCGGTATCCATACCACGCGATGATGGTGTAGATGAAGTAGAGCACAGCATAGAAGTAAATCTCCTTATATATATACAGGCCCGTACTGATGGCATCCACCACCAGCCACACCAGCCATTGCTCCACCCACTTGCGTGCCATCATCCACATGGCAATGATGCTGAGCGCGGTGTTGAGTGCATCCCAATAGGGGACGGTGCTGTCGGTGAAGTGGATGAGAACATACACTATGCCCGCATACACCACTATCAGAGCGCCAGCCAATGCCAGCCACATCCTGCGCGGAGTGCGGGTGATGGGCAGTTCCACACTCTTCTTCCCACTGCCCCAGCGCCAGCACCAGAAGCCGTAGATGGCTGCCAGCAGGTAGTAGATGTCGATGCCGAAATCGGCATAGAGGCCAGCGTTCCAATAGACAAAGAGGGAAATGGCAGGCATGATAAGCCCGGCCACCCACACCTTCCAGTCGGCACGGTACTCCCAATAGAGGTAGGCCAAGCCCACAAGCAGGCCGAAGACCTCCAGGATACAGTCGGAATGGAGGGTGAGAAAATCCCTCAGTGAAGCCAGGCAGTCCATCAGAAGCGGAATTTCACGCTACCCATAGCAGTGAAGCCAGCCGATGGGATGTAGCCTAACTGATAGTAGCGGTCGGTCTCGGGCTTGTCGGCTCCCAGGATAGACGAGTATGCCCAGCCGCTGGAAGCGTAACGACGATTGAAGATATTGCCGAAGTCGAGGCCGAAGAGCACGTGCTTCAGCCCCTTGTCACCACAGCGCAGGTCGTAGCTCAAGTGGATGTCGGTGCGGCTGTATTTGGGCAGAGAACGGTCCTTGCACTCGCTGTTGTCCATATACTGGCGCGATACGAAGCCAGTGTGCCAGGTTGCCTGGAAGCCCTTGATGTGGAAGTCAGCAAACCCATTGACGATGGCAGCGGGGCTGAAGGCCAGTGTAGAGTTGTCGTAATGCTTCACTGTGGGGTCCATGGGCACCCAGTCGGTCATGTTGTTATAGGTCTCGATGTACTCATCGAAGTCCTTTATCTTGTTCTGGCTCAATGCTGCATTAGCCTCCAGAGACAGCCACTTGGTCACGTTCACACCGGCTGTGATTTCGGCACCTATGCGCTGGCTCTCCTTGACATTGGTGGTGAGGTTCTCGCCGATGTCGCTCTGCTGACCAGTCTGTACAAACTGGTTGTGGTAGAGCATGGCATAGAAGTTTACGCCGGCATACCACACCTTGCCTGTGTAATTGTAGCCGAACTCCACATCATGCACGCTCTCAGCCTTGGGAGCAGGGTATGAACCGTTGTCGGTGAAGTTGTTACGCTCGGGCTCGCGGTGGCTCAGGGCATAAGAAGCATAAGCATTGTGGCCGTTGGCATGCCAGCTCAGTCCGGCCTTGGGATTGACAAAGTCATACTTGCGATGCACGTCGAGGCGCTGGTTGCTGTAGGTTCCGTCGCCATTGTCATAGAAGCGGTCGTTGATACCCTGTGTGAGGAAGCCCACGTGACGATACTGCACATCGGCAAAGGCATCCCAGTTGGGGGTGATATGGTAAGAGCCCTTGATGAAGATGCTCTGGTCGCTCTTGTCGGCATTGGAGTCGTAATAGGTGTATTTGCCATTGGCCAGCACCTGCTGACGCAGCTCCTCGTCGGCCACATAGGTGAGGTAACCGAAGTGATTGCCTTCGAAGTTCTGGAACGATGCTCCGCCGATGACATCCCAATGCTCATCCTTATAGTTGGCATTCCATGTGATGCCGTAAGTGTCCTGTGTGAGGCCTTTCTGGCGCACGAAGTCGGTCTTCTTGAGCTTGCTGCCGTCGGCATGATAGAAGTCGGAGAGTCCAAACTTCTTCGGCTTGTTCTGATAGCGGAACTCATCATAGTAGCCGTGCCCATGGGTATAGTGCATGGTGGCTGTTGTGGTCCAGTGCTCCGAGGGCTGGTACACCACATTCAGCAGGTTGTGGTTCTGCCAGAAGTTGTCGGTTGTCTGGTCCCACAGGCTGCCGTCTGCCATCTTGTAACGCTCCACGGTCCAACCTCCGTTCCAGTCGGGAACGAAGTTCTCATAGAGAGAGTTGAACTTGCCCAGACCAGCCTTGTACATATCGCGATAGGTCTTGATGCCGGTGTAGGAGTTCAGGCTATAGTCACCGTTACCTGCCGTAACGCCGCTCCAGGCCTGACCCGTCTTCTCATAGTTGCCTATGTTCTTGTAGCTCAGCTTCAATGTACCGTCGTTGTTGAGCCAGGTGAGTCCGCCATAGTAGCTGCCTGAGTTGCCTGCCGTGCCGTGGATGAATCCGTCGGTGCCGGTATGATGATAGGCGCCCTCGAAGATGAGGTGGTTCAGGAGCAGGCCTGTACTGAAGTTGCCGCCCACATTATAAGTATTATAAGAACCATAGGCGCCCGATACCTCAAGCATAGGAGTGAGCGAAGGTGCCTTGGTGGTGAGGGCTACTGTGCCGCCGAATGCGCCATCGCCATTGGTGCTGGTGCCCACTCCGCGCTGGATCTGCACATTGCCCAGCAGAGTGGCATAACTGTTCATGTTGGCCCAGAAGACGCACTGGTCCTCGGGACTGTTGAGTGACACACCGTCCAGTGTGATGTTCATGCGGGTAGCACCTGCACCACGAACGCGCATGCTGGTGGTTCCTGTGCCCACACCATTCTCGCTCCAGGCCAGGATGCCTGGCGTGCGGGCAAACAGGAAGGGCAGCTCCTGGCCTGTACGACCGAATGTTTCCAATTCCTTGCGGCCGATGTTGGCCACTGCGAAGGGGGCATTCGAGGGAGCCTTCACGGCTTTCACCACCACCTCGCTCAACTCTTCCACTCTCAACGAGTCGGGTGTCTGACCATCATTTACGGCCATAGCACCCATAGCCAGGCTCCACAGGAGCGCGGCTGAAGCGTACTTTGTCTTCATCTGAATAAATATAAAATGTTTCATAAGTCTCTACGCCAGCATTACCTGGATCAGATTGCGGGTATAATCTCAGCACAGCCCAACAGGGCTGGCACCCCACAGCGACGTCCCTCCGTCGCTGCCTTTAGCGGCTGCAAAGTTACGCACTTTTCTGCTTTCTGCGCACTCCATCGCCATTTTTTCTTTCTCCTCCGCTCATAACAGCCTCATCCCGCATATCTCTGAGAGCGAATCTCCTCTGCCAGGGAATGCCTTTTCCTTAGAAGAATATATGCAGCAGACGCCCGAGAAACAAACTCACGAACATCAAGCAAAACACTTTATTGCACCCAAAAAGCAAAAAATGTTGCAAAAATATTAAATCTCACAAAAAGATTCACTATCTTTGCGAGTGTGCAGAGTGCACATTCCACTAACGTAGAACCATATTTTAACAAAACTAAAACCAAAATGAGACAGTTTTACCTATTGCTAACGGCATTGTTTCTACAACTTGCCGGTTTGGGTGCCAACGCCCAAACACCATCTTCCCCAGTGGCCTCGTATGGCGACCCACTGATAACCGATGTGTCTCAGCTCACCAGTAACGCTTCCGACGAAGAAGAAGGCAAGGAACTGGGCAACCTGCTGGACGGAAGCGTCGAGACATTCTGGCACAGCGACTGGCATGGTAAAGTGACCGAGCCGCACTATCTGCAGGTGCAGCTCACCGAGCCCATCAGCACTGGCTACCTCGTGATGTACATGCAGCGACGCGACATTGCTGCTGGCCACCTGACCAATGTGAGACTGTCGGCCAGCGCCGATGGTGAGGTATGGGACGATCTGGCTGACTTTGAGCTGGACAATGCCAAAGCCAAAGCAGAGGTGGTCACCGAGCCTACTCCCATCACGAAGGAGTACACATACGTGCGCGTCACCAACATTGCAAAGGACCCCATCTACTTCCACGCGGCCGAATTCCAGTTGTACAACCCCAAAGAGAGGGATTTGGCAGAGGCTATACTCGACCAGGTTCTCACCAAGTACAATGATTACACAGACGCTACCTACGAAGCACTGAAAGTGGGCACCGAGACGGGACAGTTCACCGACAAGGAGACAGCAGACAAGATCATCGCCAGACTCAACCAGATACTCGACTGGGTATCAGGCACCACTGTTGAAGGTTTCCCCGAGACAAAAGAGAAGGCACAGGAGATAAGCGACGAGATGGATGCGCTCTTCACCCAATACCGCAAGAGCGAAGTACTCTACAGCCTGCCCGCCAACGGCTATTACCGCATCATCTCCGGCCTCACCTACAAGCACGACGAGACCACAGGTGAAGGCGATGATGCAACTACAGTGACCGCTTACATGAAGAAGGCTATGTTCTGCTCCACAGACTACAAGGGCATGTGGGGAACTCTGAAGGACGATATGGCCAACTATATCTGGAAGCTCACCCAGACCGAGGACGGCATCGACATGGTCAATGCAGGAATGGGCGCACGCTTCAACAAGATGGGTACCACCTGCACGCTTGCCGAGGACGGAGACAAGAAGATGATCTTCGACTTCGCCGGCAACGAGAACGGACAGACCATCATCTACATCCGTGAGACAGCAGGACAACGCAACGCAGAGGATTATCTGCACCAGAAAAACCATTCACGGGGCATCCAGGTTGCAGACCAGCCTCTGTGCACATGGCAGGCAACCTTCAACATGGGCGAAGTCTATACCACCGACAAGGGCACCAGCGAATGGTACCTGGAGCCTGTAGATGAGAAGGAAGCCGAAGCTCTGATAACTGCCTTTGAGCCTATAAAGAACCACGACAAGCTGGTGGAGCAGAACACCGCACTGCGTGCCGAGGTAAAGGAAGCCATCATCACTGCCAAGGACAGGATCAAGAAAGCACAAATCACCTCAGGCGAGCAGATGACATCCATCTGGAGCCAGAACAGAGAGGGCAACGACAATGATGGCGGCAACCTCATCGACGGAGTGCTCATCGACGGTGACCCCAACACCTACTGGCACAGCATCTATCAGAACAAGCCAGAAGACCTCACAGGAGCTCCCTACATCCAGATTTCAGGCACAGACGAGATGCAGGGCGATATGCTTCTCTACATCAAGTACCGCATCACCGGCGAGGGTTTCCCCGTACAGTTTACCCTGAAGGGTTCCAATGATGCTGAGGCTGCCGATGATGCCTGGACGCAAATGGCAGTCGTTGACCTGGGCAACCAGGGCAGTGGCAACGAGTTCACTTCCGGAGACTTCAAGATTGAGACTCCATACAGCAACGTACGTCTCTATAGCACCAACTCCACCTACTCCTACTTCCATGCTGCCGAGCTCCAGCTCTACAAGCTTGAGGATAACCCCAACTCCCAGTTTGTAGCTTTGGGCGAACTGGCCACCAACCTGGAGAAAATCTACAAGGAGAACGTAGCCACCGAGGATGCCGACCTCACCATCGACATGTACAACGCGCTCTCAAACGCCTTCGAGGCATTCAAGAGCGGAATGACCGACCCCTCAGAGATGCGCAAGGTAATGGCCCAGTATGCCGACACTGACAAAGCCATGGTAGAGGGTACCAACCCCGGCCAGTGGGCAAACACCGACGCATACGACGCCTTCCAGAACCTCTACAATGAGATGAAGGAATATGATGCCACTGGCAGATACACCCAGGACAAACTGGACTACTACGCCGCTGCACTGCCTCTGGCCGCCAAGAACTTCATGGCAGCTGCCAATGCGCCCAAGACAGACACTTGGTATCGTATCAAGTTCCCCTCTGAGGCATTGTACGATGCCAACCACTGGGACAAGAGCAACATCGCCGAGGGCAGCGCTGATGTGCAGACTCCCATCTGGGACAACTATGTGACCGTAGGTGAGTATGAGCAAGAGATTGGCCAGGCTTACTTCAACTACTGGGCAACCGAGGCCGAGAACATACGCGAGGGCTCTCACCTGGTGGCTCTGGAGAACGAGCTGACCGAGATGACACCCGATGCTTCATACTTCCGCTTCGTGGAAGTGGAGTCTCCCATTGTTCCCGCAAGCAAGTTCAACGGCCTGATTGCCACCAGCCGCCAGGCACTGAGCATGGCCACTACCACCACTCTGGGCGAGCCCATGATCAAGAACGAGAAGCAGCTCACGAGCAATGCCTCCGACGAGGAAGAGGGCAAAGATCTGGGTTACCTGTTGGACGGCAACACCAGCACATTCTGGCACAGCGACTATCATGGCAAGGTTACAGAGCCTCATTACCTGCAGGTTTCCTTTGACGATCCCGTATCCGGCATCATCGAGGTAGATATGACCAGACGTGCAGGCGCAAACGACGGCGATGTTACCCGCATGTATGTGACTGCCAGCAATGACGGACAGAACTGGGACCGTATCGGTTACATCGAGATGCCCTTCGGTACCGTGGGTGAGCGCATCCTCTCCACTCCCATTGACCTGAACGGCTCTTATACCAGCCTGCGCTTCATCATGACCAAGAGAAGAGGCTTCACCACCGCCACACAGCTCGAGAAGGAACTTGATCCCTTCGGCGAGGAATGCACATACTTCCACGCTGCAGAGTTCCAGATTCGCCCTGTGACCGTAACCAAGGCAACAGAAAACGCCATTGCACTGGAGAAGGCACTGGTGGAGGCCAACAAGGTACTGTCCAAGAATGTCACCATGGCCGACTACACCGCCTTGGCTTCTGCCTACAACGTACTCCAGCAGGAGCTCAATGCAGGAACCCACAAGGTGGTACCCGCTGCTCCTGCCAAGCCTGTAACCTATGCGCTGCAGAACAAGGCAACAGGTCTGTTCGTCAACACTCTGGCTCCCAACGACCATGAGGTGACGCTGCGCCTCACACCCACCATCTTCTCACATGCTGCTGTAGGATATGGCGAGAATACGCTTAGTGCCGACAACATCGACGGTCAGTTCTGCACCTATCTGCACGTTCAGAGAAACACCCACCAGTTTGTGACATGGGACGACAACAGAGCCGGCTCAAACTCTGGCCTTATGCTGGAAGAGGTAGAGGCATCCGAAGAGAATCCCGAGTTCACCTTCTTCAAGGACTTTGTCTCTGGCAAGATCAACGCATGGTGCTATCCTGTGAACATCTCTACCGATGAGGCCGACGTGGCAGTTCCCTACACTGTAGCAGGTCTTTATAAGGATGAAGCCGAGAAGGTTTATCTGGCTCTCGACAAGGCAGAAGGTACAGTAGAGGCCGGTCAGCCCATCCTGTTCATCATGGATACTCCCGAGAACTGGAAGGAAGCCACCGAAGAGGCTCCTGCCGAGATTACTCCCATTGTGTTCAAGCTCGACACGAAGTTCAACTTCAACGCCGGTTCACACAACGGTCTGGTAGGCACACTCGTTTCCAAGCCCGCAAAGGAAGGTATGGTTACCTTCGTCAACAACACCGTGGAGACCGTCAAGGCAGACGAGCCCAGAACCATCCAGGGCAGCACAGCCTACCTCGACATCAACGCATGTCCTCAGATTGAGGCCGGTGAGCATGCTCTCAGCATCCTCCTCCCCGATGTGACACCTGATGGTATCAACGCCACTCTGGAGCACATCAGCCAGCGCGGCAACATCTACACCATCGACGGCAAGCTTGTTCGCGCCAATGGAACCCTCAACGACATCAATTCTCTCGGCAAGGGTCTCTACATCCTCAATGGTGTCAAGGTGCTGGTTAAGTGAGAGGAATAGCAATGATAGCCGAAAGGCTTTCATTGGATTCCCGAACGAGAAGCAGCTCGGGCGAAAGCCCAAGGTGCTGGTTAAGTGAGAGGAATAGCAATGAGAGCCGAAAGGTTTTCATTGGATTCCCGAACGAGAAGCAGCTCGGGCGAAAGCCCAGGGTGCTGGTTAAGTGAGAGGATTCTGGGAAGAAAGCCAACGGATTTATTCCCAGAAGCCCGAACGTAAAGCAACTCGGGCGACAGCCCAGGGTGCTGGTTAAGTGAGAGGATTCTACCCTCTCACACAAACTAAGCAATTAGTCCGACATTCTATAACAGACGCGCCCCTCTGGACAATCCCAGAAGGGCGCGTTTCTTATTCCCTCAAGCCAACCATGTTCCCCACTCCCCCACTGCCACCAAAAGCACAGGCCTTTTCCCGCAGCACGCTGCGGTTCCATTTGCAGCATGCTGCAACCGCCTATGCAGCATGCTGAAATCGTCCATGAAGCAGGCTTGCATCTCCGTTTGCAGCCTTTGTACGGCCATACGCAACCTGCAAACGGCCGTACAAAGGCTGCGTATGTACATCCAAAGGCTGCAAACGGAGAACTTATTATAGCTACGCGATGGCTTTTATTATATAGGATATGAATGCAAGAAATGCTGTTTAGTGTCCCATGCGAGAGGTATCAACCTCCTTTACAGCCTTCTCCCTGTAACCGCCGAACTTATAGACGACGCCCAGTGTGGCTGAAGCCCAACTGTGGTTGACCTTCATGCAGAAGTCCTGGTTGCCCTGCACGGAACGGGTATCGAATCGGTTGTTGAAGATGTTGCTGCCATTGAGACGCACTCCCCATTTTCCATCACGCGATGACCATTGCAGTCTGGCATCCATGCGGAAGATTGGGCTTATGTCATAAACGCCCTGTATGGCCTTTGACTGGAAGAAAGGATTCAGAATGAGACGAAGGTCCTGCGCACGACACAGTTTGACCGATGCCGTACCACCAAGTATGGCCGACAGTTTCCAGCGGTCAAATGGCAAGTCGAAGAAATGGCTGCTCTTGTCGTGCCTGTAAGTTCCCACGGCAAACACGTTGCCATTGAGCCATTTGCCCGCACTGAACATGGCAGAGGCTTGCAGCCCGAAGCCGTGGTCATAGTCGAAGTTGGTTTCCTTCATGATTACCGCCATGCGGTCTGTCGTCTGGTATGGAAGCTGCACGAAATAGTCTGGCCTCAGATTTGCGTAAGCCATAAGCGTATAACGTCTCTTTATCTGCCACATCAGACTGACATAATAATAAGAGGATGGCTTCAAACTGGGATTGCCATGTATCTCGGTATATGTGGATGAGTAGAACACATTGCTCATGGTGGACCAATAGCTCGGGAACTCAGAGTCGGAACTGAATGAGAGATTGAGCAAATGGTTGTCGTTGATGTTCCACAAGGCATTGAACGTAGGATATACACGCCATCTGTTCCATACGGGTGAGTGATACTGCTCGGCTGCCACAGATGCTTCCAGACTGATGGCCTTGCCTATCTGCTTGCTAAATCCTGCGTACATATTCCATAGCCGCTCGTTGATATCTACGCTGCTTGTCGCATCAGGCAAGATGTGCCCCTGCTTGTCTGTTGTAGTCTGAAAGCTGTTGTTGCTCATGAATTGCCCATTCACGCCATACGACAGTCCCCATCCATGTGCCAGAGAATGTGTCTGGTCGGCCGCAAACATCCATTTGCTGATGGACTGCCTGCTGTCGCTTGTCTGGTTACGTTCCGTTGCTGCCGTACTGTCATCTGTATGCATCGTCCCATCGAGTGTCTGTTGCTGAGGAGTGCGATAGTTGGTGTACGAAGCGCTGACGGCAAGCCCGAAAGGTAGTGAGTAGTTCACATCCACGTTGTGCAGATACTCGTGACTGTCACTGTGCATTCCGCTTGTGCTCGAACCTGTCGTGTGGTTGTCGGAGGTGGTCTTGTCCCATTTACCCGTATAGGCGATATCGAGACGATGGTTCTTGCCAAAGGCATAATTCATACCCAGCCGGTAGTCATGAGAAATGCCGGACGACTTCTGCCAGGTTTTATCATGATAGTTTACACGACTGTTGCCCAAGGGATGATTGGCTATATGTGAAGATTCACGGTATGAATTGCCGTCAACAAACTTGTATTGTGCATCCATTCCGAACTTGCCTCTTTGCATGGAAAGATAGAGGTTGCCAAACCCTTCTGCGTATTTACTTTGCTGCATGCCGCCGATGATTTGTCCCGACAACTGATGGGTGCCGGCATAGTCTTTCGTGACTATGTTGATGGCCATACCTCGCACGTGATAGCGGGCAGGAGCAGACAGCATCACTTCTGCTTTGGCCAACTGTGTGGCGGGCATTGCCTTCAGGCGCTCAGCCAGTTGCTCCTTTGTCAGTGTAGTGGCTTGCCCGTTGACAATCAGTGTCACCTCATTGCCCATGAAGGAGATGCCGCCAGTGGCATCGCTGACACCTGGCAGGCGCGTCAATGCCTCGTAGGCATTATCGGCAGGCAACTGCTTCAACAGCAGCGGCATGTCGTATGACAGCATACCACGCTCTGCCTTGACAATGGGCCGTGAACCCTTGACCATTATCTCAGGGAGATTACGCATCATGGTTTCCATGGTGAGCGAATCTTTGGCACCATTGTCTTGGGCATTGGCTGTTATAGCCGATGCGACGAAAAGGCTTACGAAGAAGAATCTGTTCATTTCGCTATGTGAAAAAGTCTGCTACTTGTTTCGGTCGAGTTGTTCCCTACCTGTAGTCATATGCCTAATTACCCTGCAAAAGTAGCTAAGAGTTTCCAAAGGACAATCATACGTCAGGCGTATTTTGTGGAACACTCCTTTCGTTTTATGAACAACACCATATGGGAAAGCTCTCGAACCATATATATAAGGTACGGGCGCAGGGGAAAGTCAGAAGAGGAGAATACAAGGGATGCTATTTCTTGCCTATGCATTTGACGGATAAAACTTAAATTCGTAAATTTGCAATGTCAGTTGAAGGTTTGGTTGGTCCTTGTTGCAACACCAAGTCAATTGAATCGCATGACATGACAAAGTACTGAGCAGTACCCTTGCTGCTCACGCTCCTAAAGGTTAACTATTTATTGTGTTGCAAAATAAAGATACATAAGGATGGTAAGAAAACTGATCTCCGCTCTGCTCCTGCTCTCTGTTACACTTGGTACGTATGCAACAGAGTGGAAAGGCAAGTTCCTGATTCTGGAACATTCACAAAGCCGCCCAAACACATGGGCGCTGTGGCGCAAGAACTTCAATGTGGACAAGGTGCCGTCATCGGTGAAAGCCCGCATAGCCACAGACACCAAGTACTGGCTCTACATAAATGAACGGCTGGTGGTCTTTGAGGGAGGACTCAAACGAGGACCAGAGCCTAATGCCACTTACTATGACGAGGTAGAGATAGCTCCTTATCTGCAAGAGGGAGACAACCTGATAGCTGTGCTTACCTGGCACTTTGGCCTCAACGGGTTCAGCCATGTCAACAGCGGTACTTCAGGTCTCCTCTTTGAGGCAGAAGGTGACGGAGTGCAAGTGGTTTCGGACAAGACTTGGCGTGGTGCCCAGTATGGAGCATATGGCGAGACAGATGCTCCCAAGCCCAACTACCGCATATCAGAGAGCAACATACGCTTTGATGGACGCAAGGAGGAAAAGGGATGGTACACACGTGCCTATACCTACGGACTGGAAGAAGTGTTGCCCGTGGATGTGGAGAACTGTCCTTTGGGCAAACTGGTCAAGCGCCCCATCCCCCTATTCAAGGACAGCGGGCTGCTCGACTTCAAGTCCAAGGAGATGAAGGGAGATACGCTGGTATGCACCTTGCCGTACAACTGCCAGTGTACTCCATACATCAAACTCCGTTCCCAGAAGGCAGGGCAACTGGTCAAGATACAGACCGACGTACACATGATAGGCGGTTCTCCCACGGTGAGATGTGAGTACATCACACGTGAGGGAGAACAGGAGTATGAGAACATGGGCTGGTTCAACGGCCATCAGATATGGTACATCCTGCCCGAGGGCGTAGAAGTTTTGGACGTCAAGTATCGCGAGAGTGGATACGGATGCGACATGGTGGAGCCGTTCCATTGTGACGACCCCTTCTTCAATGAACTGTGGATAAGGGCGCAGCGCACACTCTACATCACCATGCGTGACAACTATATGGACTGCCCGGACCGCGAGCGTGGGCAATGGTGGGGAGATGCAGTGAACGAGTTGGGAGAAACCTACTATGCCCTCACCCCAGATGGCAACAAGCTGGGCATGAAGGCTCTCAACGAACTGTTCTGCTGGCAGCGCGGTGACGGTGTACTCTATTCACCTGTACCGGCAGGCAACTGGAACAAGGAACTGCCCTCTCAGATACTTGCCACCACAGGCTGGTACGGCATCTATATGCAATGCTACTATGCCAACGACTTCTCCGTTGCACGTCGCCATTACGACCGCCTGCACCGCTATCTGCATGAGGTATGGAAGACTGATGCCGACGGGCTGGCCATCCTCAGGCATGGTGACTGGTTCTGGGGAGACTGGGGTGAGAACATCGACCAGCTCCTGCTACAGAATGCCTGGTACTATCTGGCTCTGAAGGGAGAACTGGAACTGGCACGTCTCTTCGGGAAGAGCGATGACGTACAGACCATACAGACCATGATGAAGCGTATGGAGGATAACTTTGACCATCGTTTCTGGACAGGTTCGTCGTACCGCTCGCCTGACTACAAGGGTGAGACTGACGACCGCGGCAACGCCTTGGCTGTAGTCTCCGGCCTGGCATCAAAGGACAAGTTCCCTGCCCTGAAGACGCTCCTCACCACAGAGTATCATGCCAGCCCGTATATGGAGAAATACGTCCTCGAAGCACTCTTCTGCATGGATGCTACCGACGAGGCTCTGGACCGCATCAGAAAGCGTTATAAGACAATGGTGGAGTATCCCGGACTCACCACACTGCCGGAAAACTGGATAGACGAGACCATACAGCTGAAGCCTGGAGAGCCAATGATCAATGCCTTTTGGGGTACATACAACCACGGATGGAGTGGCGGTCCTCTCACCCTCCTTTCACAGAAGGTGTGCGGCATAGAGCCTACCTCACCTGGATTCCGCACCTTCCGCATACGTCCTCAGATGGGTTATCTCAAGCAAGCCAGTTGCCACGTCAGCAGCGTGAGCGGTGAGATTTCAGTCAACATCCAGCGCAAGGGCAAAAAGCTCCAGATAGATGTCACCGTACCGTCGGGTACCACGGCAGAGGTAGTTTTCCCTTCCGGGAAAACCAAAACCTTACAGTCTGGCACCCATAGCATAAGAGGATAAGCCTCCGATGGTCCCACAGGAGAATCTGCACAATTGGCGTGTAGGTTCTCCGCAATCTCCCCACATTGTCACTAATTGCAGTCACAATGTGGGGAGAATTGCATATTCAACAATAGCAACAGCCCTAAAAAACAGTACAACTAAAGCCCGAGAGGCTCACAAGAAATGCCTGAGAGCTTGCGTGGATGCTTCGCAATATAGCACAAGAGTCCGACTCCATGGGGGGCCGGACTCTTATTATATAATATGTGGCAAGTGCCTTAGAGGCCGCTTGCTACGAGCTTACCAGATATCCTCGGGGGTATTGGGGTTGTCGTAAACCTCCTTGGAAACCAACTCGATGTAGTCCATATAGAGCTGCTTTTCGTCCTGGTCAAGCACGTTCTTAAGACGTATATAGTAAGATACATCGGGATCCATGACGGCTGTCAGCATCACACGACGTGTCAGATAATAATGTTGACGGGCAGACTCGGCCACTCCAGGACCACCGGCGCAATAAATCTGAGCACCCTTCATGAAGCCCTTGTTGCGCATCGTCTTGTCAACCTCGGCATTATAATCATCGTCGTCAGAATCCTGCACCCAACCTACAGGACTGGTGAAAGTGCCTGCATTGGTGTAGTGATACAGTCCGTTCAAACGGAAATCAAGCGGTGTGCCCATAGCTGTAAGGTGGTCCTTGTCGGTACCCCAATACACCTGACACATGCTTCGCCACGGTCCACCTACGGAGTTGGCAATACGGAACTCATAGGTTCCCCTCTTGGGTACAGGCGGCAGGCGCATCACCAACTCGTAACGGCCAATCACATTGAACTCGTCACCCAGATAGTTGTGCCATCCCTTGCCACGTCCCAACAGATAATAGAACTGTGAGCCGTGCACGATTTCCATATCATCGAAGTACTTATACACGTCGTCCGATGGGATACCAACCGTCATGTTCTCCTTGGTGGTCACCGTCTGGCCGCGGATATCATTGTTCATAAACTCGGGGAAGAGGCTCGATACATCCCAGCGCAAGCGCTGACGCTGCAGGTTGTTGCGTGTCTCTTCGTCATACAGGAGCAGTCCCTTGATGGGATAGATGATGCCGTTGGTAGCTTCCACATTGGCATTATCCTTATCCACAAAGTGCCCCACCTTGCTGGCATCGCAACTGCTCTCGTGATAGTCCTCGCGTCGGCCGTTCTGGATATTGGGGAAACGGTTGAGGAAGACGCCTTCGCTCTCACGGCTCTCGAATATCTTCAGCAGGCGACGCTTGCCCATGGTGGTGTAAAGCTCATACATACACACGGTAGGGATACACAACTTGGGGTCGTAACCTCGCTCATTGTAGTGCAGCACCAGCTTATCCACAGGCAGGCGCTCAGGCAGCATATGGTAGGTGACAAACTGGTTGAGCAGGTTCTTCTCGCTCCTGTACTTGTCATCACGAGTAGCCTCGGGATACACTCCCTTGGCATCCAGATAGGCCATCACATCCTCGGGAGTGATATCCTTGGGCTCCTTGCCCAGCTCCTCTCTCCAGAATGCATCGGGCTCTGCAAAGATGGTGAAACCATACTTGCGGTGCCTGGGCACATAACCCGAAGAGCCTTCGGTGGGGTGCTTGAAGAGGTTCTCGAAGTAACCCGTCTGGTAGAGAAGTTCATAGGTCTCATCGCGCAACTTCGACAAGGTATCGCCCAGTCCGCAGGCAAACACCAGACGTGCCATCACCTGGAAGCCATCTTTCTGAGTGTCGATATAGCTCTGAAGCACAGCCGTCAGCGCATCGTTGCCGGGAGCAATGACATCTTCCATCTGGTGAATCACACCATTGATAGCAGGAATGTCCTTGTTCTTGGGCGACATGCGCAGAGTCTTGTTGATGAGGATGCTGTCGGGATTGTTGCCTCGAAGAACAGACAACTTGCGGTCAGCCATAGTGGGTGAAGCGATTTCCTCATTGGGATTATAAGGCATAGCACCTGTCTCATACATGACACGTGCACCGTCGTAATCGAAATCTCCGCCATCTATGATACTATTGAAGACTATCACCTTATACACAGAGTCACGCACCTGGTCTGACGGGAAAGCATCCCAAGAGGGTTCGGAAATGAGTCCCTTGGCCACCAGAGAGTCCAGATAATTGGCAATGGCCTCGTTGGTGGGAGCGAAGCAGGTGTAACTGCCACGTGCTGTGAGCAGCTGCTTGACCGTGGAATTGCTCTTGGGGCTGACCTTCACCTTGTCCAGCAGACTCAGATACTCGCTATACACCTCGTGTTTCTGCAAGTAAGAGACAATGGTCTGCTTCGTAAAGACGTAGCGGTTGCTGGTGTCAACGTTCTCCTGACAGCCCGTCAGCCATAGGGCCGAAGCCGCTGCCATCAGACAAGCAGCCCGTCTCAGGACTTTAACTAATCTATTCATCATTTGCTGTTTTTTGGGGTTACTACGTTAGTACACACGCCACCCCTGCAGCAATCACCAGAGGCAACATGAATACACAAAGTTACTGCTTATTTTTCACACCATGCCGACAAATAGCGCAAAATGTTTTAAGAAATTTTAGTTAAATGCATTTCGAGCCTTATCAAGTGCGAAAAAACGGACAAAGCACAGCCTTTCACCTTATATATATAATATGCGCGCGAGGGATTTTGCTACTCCGTGGAGACTTCGGATGCCTGCCTACGCACCTGTTCTCACAGGCCCACCGCTTGCAGGAGAGCCTCTGCCGACGGCATGTCGGTGTCTCCGTACATGTGGGTTACCCTACCCTGGGGGTTGACGATATAGATGCGGGGGACAATGCCAGTGGCAAAGAGATGGTAGATGCGCCTGTCTTCCTGCGGCGAACAAGGAATTGTGAGGCCATGCTGCTGCCAATAGTCACGTACCTTCTCATACCCTTCCTCACGGCTCACAGCCAGCGTGTACACATCGGCACGCCCGCTCACCTGCCGGTAGAAGCGCTCCACCTCGGGCAGTTCATGCTGGCAATCGGGACACTTCGTACTGAAGAACACCAGCACCAGAGCCTTCCCCTCCCATGTGGCATTGTTCACTTCGGTTCCGTCCTGCAGTTTCACAGAGAAGCGCGGAAGCCTGTCGCCCACCTTCACATACTCCTTCACCCCCTTAGGCTCATCGTCCCTGACACACGAACCAAGCATCACCATGCACGACACAAGTGCACAAGAGCACCACCGCATAACCTTCATACTCATATCCATTTCCCGTTTACTCACCCACAAAGGTACATATAATCAGCCGCAAAGGGTATGCTCCCCCAGAAGCCATTCCAACACGTTCATACGTCGTATGCCTTCATAGTCTGATACGGGATCGTCATCAAGCGTGAGAACATACTTGGGATACTGGTCGTCTATCTTCTTCAACGAAGCCAATTCACGTGCCAACGTAGCTTCATCACGCACGCTGGCCGATACCTGATAATAGGCTATTCCCTCGCTGCCTATGGCGACAAAATCCACCTCCTGATCGTCTGTCTTGCCCACATACACCTGGTTCTGACGATGAAGCAATTCTATATATACCACATTCTCAAGCACGCGACCAACATCATAAGAGCGCGAACCGAGCAACATGCGACGCAAACCCACATCCACCAGATAATACTTGCCGAGCGTCTTGAGCAACTGCTTACCCTTTATATTATAACGCTTGGCTTCATAAACGAAGAACGTCTCGCAAAGTGATGACAGATATTTCTCCACCGTCTTCTGGTCTATCTTGCGCCCATCGGCTGTCATGATATCGGCTATACGCTTGGTCGAGAGAATGTTTCCTATGTTGTCGGCGATGAAACGGATTACGCTCTCAAGCATCATCACATCGCCCAATTTCTTTCGGGTCATGATGTCCTTCACCACTATAGTATCGTAGATACCACTAAGATAATCACGTACTGCACCCTCAGAATCCAGTTCGAGCGCATAGGGGAAACTGCTTCTGGTGACATAGTCATTATATGCCTTTTGAAGATTATCACCATAACTGTTTGCGCCAACAAATTCACGGAACGACAACGGGAGCATTGGTATCTCCACATATCTGCCCGACAGCAGCGTGGCAATCTCTGTAGATAGCATATAAGCATTGGAACCAGTCACATACACATCCACATACGGCTTTATATTGAGGCTGTTGACCACATCGGGAAAATCCTGTACATGCTGGATTTCATCAAAGAAAACATAGAGCATGGAATCATTGCGCAGCAAGGGTTTAACGTATGAATAGAGCGCCCGAGGGTCTCGCAACTCATAATTATCAAAGTCCTCGAAATTGACATACACTATCTGACTGCTGTCAACACCATTTGCCAACAGCCAATCACGATAAATCTCCATTATGGTTGACTTACCACACCTACGGATGCCAGTGATAACCTTTATCACCTTCTTGTCCCTGAACTCTATCAGCTTATTGAGATATGCATCCCGATTTATCCTTTTCATATGCCGTCGTATTAGTTATCAACAGCAAAGATAGCAAAAGTTTTAGGAATCCAATACCATAAACTTCTATTTTCCCAAAGTTTTAGGAATGTAATACTATAAACTTTCTGCATGCGGGACAAAAGAATGAGGGGTAGGGAGGAACAGGTGGAAAAGGAAGGGGATATCGGATGCGTGAAAAGAAGGACATTACAGAGCAATTGAAGCAAGCACACTGCGAGGGGAATTCAAATGCACCGCGATGGCAAACGCAGCGTGCCGCGATGGCAGGCACACCGCATTGGCTCAAATGACAGGAAACACTTCCGGGTGGCAAGGAGCACTGAAACTGCTCTAATTCAACCATCGGGAGTCCCTGGCTCACCGTTTTACATCTACATGATCCGCATATAGAGACCAGCCCATCAGATTCGTCAACCACAGGCATCACATATGCAGAAAAAACGGGGAACTGCCATGCCCTTTCAAATGCATGACAATACCCCGCTTTCATGTCAGATGTCCTTAATCTTCTTCTCCCGCTTCACCATACCGCTCACGGAGAGTTTCATCAGGGGCTCCGAGGCATTGGAACGCACGACTACAACCTTGCGGAAGTATCCAGGTGGCATACCCTTGGAGTTGTAGCGAACCACTATCTGTCCTTTCTCGCCTGGTCTGAGTGGGGCTTTGGGAAAGGTGGCCACGGTGCAATTGCATGCTGCTGCTGCTCGCTGTATGCACACAGGTGCGTCACCATCAACGCGGAAATGGAACACAGCTACTGCGGCAGAATCCTTCTCCACCCTGCCCATGTCTATCCTCAGAGAATCGAATACAAGCGTCCCGCAGGCAGTCTGTCCGCTCCGGACTGTCTGTCCGTGCATGGCCAACGCCCCAGCCATGCTCATGAGAAGCATCATCAAGAGTCTTATTCTGTTCATAAGCAGTTGTTCTAAATAAACTGATCTGTTTCTTGCAAGCAGATACACATTCTTTTTATTCATTCATCATCACCCCTCCTGAAACTGCACTCCCGCGAGTGCAGCTCCATAATTTACGGAATGATTACCGTTTTCGTTTCATTTTCATGCTCGCTCCGGGCCTCCACCACATACACTCCTCTGGGCAGAGTGACACGCGCATGGCCATCGGCACTGTCCAAGGTAGCCACACGAACACCATTGGCCGCATACACGTTCACGCCAAGGGGACTTCCTCCAAGGTCGGTGACAATGAGCACATTGCCCTGAGTCTGTATCTGTATTCCACTCTCTGAAGCCTGCCGGCCACTGGCACGCAGGAAAAGCCGTCCTGTGACACTGCCCTTTACTGCATAGACCATCCCCTCGGTGAGCGGAGTTTCCTGGCCAGTCTGCGTATCACACAGGGTGAGTCCCTGCGACTCATCCACATTGTCAAAACGCAAGGTCACATTCTCTCCCTCAGCAGCAAGCACGCCCACCTCGGTGCTGTCTATCCTGGGCAGGCTGTTGATGTTGACAGCCATATTGCCTGCCACAGTATATACCCTGGCCAGTCTCTCCTGCATATCATCGCTGATGAGCGCCACATCCTCAGCCTCATCATATCCTGCACTTGCTCCCTGCCGTGTATGCAACAGTGCCCGCGACATAACCTTACCGTCCACCAAGGCGGTGACGCACAAGTCAGGATTGATGCAGGCTGAGCGTGTCTGGCCGGCGGAATCCTCTCTGTACGATGGAGCCAACAGCCATCCAGTCTGACTCTTGTCAGTCACATCCACCTGCATCATACTCTCATCGTAGGCCAGTTCAATGCTGCTTGCCCCGTCCTTTGCCTCTACAAAGAAGGATTGCATGGGAGCCACGAATCCGGCATCGGCCATGCTGCCCACGAATGTACCAGCCGAGGGATCCATCACAGCTGACTGCTGGGAGTCGCTGGTGAGTATCCAGTACTTAGGATTGAGCTTATCGCTGTTGCGACTGAGGAATTCCTTCATATCCAAGTGAGCCATAAAGGGATTGGCGATGAGGAAATACCTGGAGTTGCCCGCACTGCTGGCCGTGAGCTTGCCATGGGTATCATTGAGCCTGTAGGCTGTGCCACCACGGTCAATGGGTGTATTGTTCCCTGACACGTTGCCCGTAGTATAATCTGAATAATAACTGTACGAGGCATCGTTCTTGGGCAGGCGCAGCAGACACTCGTCCACCGGCGAGGACTGACGGCTGGCGTCCACCTTGATAGAGAAGCCCTCACCATGCGAGTAATCCTCATCCACATCATTATAGACACGGCTCCAGGTTGTCTGCACAGCCACATTGCGGCTACTGCCGCCTATCTCATACACGGTGGCCTTCGCCTTATTCCACGCGCGCTGATAAACGGCGGGACTAAAACGGTTATAATCTGTGGTATTGAAAGTGATGGGCACGAAGAGTTCGGTCACCTGCCTTGCACCCTGAGTGGGGAGGTACATATCACCTGCCACAACCGATTTGAGCGGGCTGCACAGGGTGTACCATCGTCCGGTGGCAAGGTTCATCTCCACCCAAGCTCTGGTGTAGGAGAGGTGTTGCTGGGCCAGCATCTCGCTGTTTGGGGTGAAGTTCACTTCGCGGCAGGTGTTGGCATACCAGGGACGGCAAAGCACATGTCCCGATGTGGCAGTCTCGGCGGCCATATCAAACTGGACACCCAGTGTGGGCTCGGGCTGTGCGTTCCCGGTGGCATCTTCCCCAGGAGCGGAATTCCACCGGTAAGTACCTCTGCCTGGCAGACTAACTTCTGTAGCAGCCACCCCATACATGCGCGGGGCTGGAACACCCGCAGTAATGATGGCATGTGTGAACTCCAGAGGTGCATAGGAAGTGCTGAGGGCATTGTCTCCATCGGTCACATAGGAATCCTGACTTACGTCACCCGTGCGATAGAGCTCGCTCGAGGATACACGTGCCCAGTTGGCATCGTTGTTCCAGTTGGTGTTCTCGCCGCCAGTCCACTTCTGGTACTTGGGCACAACCTTGATCGTGAAGACGAGTTCACCAGAGCAAGGGACGGTCTCCACTGTGCGCACGACCTCTTCAAAGCCGAACTTCAGACTATAATAATAGCCCTCGTGGAACTGGAACTGGTCACTATAGAATACTATCTCAAACTGGTTGTCCTGTCCATCCTTGGCGGCCTTTATGGTCTGCAGGAGCCCCACAGGCAGAAGGCCATCGGCCGAGGAATTGCCAGGGTCATTCTGGAGGTTCTTATAGGCAGGATCGTTGGTGGCAGAGAGATACACGTTGTCATCACTGGCCACCTTCATGTCGGTCGCACCCTCTGTGACGGGCAGCACCTTCTTGACAGGCACGGCCAGATGACGCGTAAAGGTCTTGGCCTGAGCGACAGGAGCGCTCACGGATTTTAGTTGGTCGAGTCCAATACGCAGGGGTACATCAGTCATCCCGTCGGGATAGGAGTTTATCTGCACGAATCCATCGGTCATGCTGGGCGCATGGTTGTACACTTTCACGCGAACCTCTGTGGGTGAGGTACACACCTGCATATTGCCGTATTCCTTGTTGATAGGAACTGCGGTGACATATACGTACTCGGCGGTACGGGAGACAGGCGGGAAGGTGTAAGATGCCCGCCAGAGCAGTAACTTGGGCGTGACAGGTTTGCCATCGGCATCGAATGCGGCAGTCATGCTGAGCAGATACTGGCGCATAGCCTCGGTAAACTGCCCACTGGGCTGTACGTCCAGCGAGGAACCCTCGGGATAAGCTTCGCGGAAGTACATGAGGGCATCTGAGAGATACACACCACCCGCACTCTCGGCATAGTACTCGTCTGCGGAACCGGCATACCAGTCGATACGTGCGTTTTCCTCCACCACCCGCAAGCCAATTTCCTCGCCAGCCGACTTGCCCAAGAGGTCAAGCTGGATGGTGGGCTGCTGGTTCTCACACACCACGATTCCGTCAATGTCTTGCACGATGACACCATCCACCTTGATAACGCTGGATGAGCGCACACGCATGACACAAGTCTTGGAACAGTCGTCCTCTATATTGAACTCCGTAGCGCCAGGGGATGTGGTGGGATTGACAATATTCTGATCCTCGGTATAGATGGACACATAATACTCCTTGCCAGGCCTCAGACCATTATCGTTCGGGAAGGTGTTGAAGCACAGACAACGGTCGCCATCGATGCTATTACGATAGGCTGTCGTACCAACACCGCTCTCGACCTGATATTCTGGGTTATCTTCATAAAAAGTAGAGAAGGAGAGACGGCCAAAAGTCTGGGTACTCCCCTGGCCAGGCATGTACTCATAGCGCAGCACAGCCGCGTTGTAGGCCGTCACGCCGTCCTTGCCTGCCTTCCGTGCCTCATCGTACTTCTGCTTGTCCACAAAGCTATAGAAGAGGTTGAGCTTCCGAGCAGAAGCCTTGTCCTCAGCCTCCACCAGTCCATTGGAAGTCAGCAATTCATCTATGGGAGCGTAAACGAGGGTCTTGGGTGATATCTTCTCAGAGCACACCGGCTCCAGCTGCTGCGAGAGGACAGTGGGCTTGGACACAAACACGCGGATGTCATCCACTGCATAGTCAGCGCCTTGAGAACTGATACAATTGTTCTCCAGCACCACGGTATAGGACTCCACATCGGCTGAGGTGATGCCAAACTCAGTGAGATTGGGAATAAAGCTATAATAGACATGCACCCAATGTCCCAGGTCTTTCCTGTCCACATATCCTGTAACAAAACTGTGCAGAGTGACATTGCGCCCGTCCTTGAGTTTTGCATTGAAGTTGAGGATGAGGTTGGCAACCTCATTTGTGGCGGAGCACTCTGCCACCCATGCCGACACGTGTATAGTGCTTCCCGCACATATCTGGTCAATATGGGCTGTAGCACACACGCCAGGATCCGTTGCGGCATTCACATAGTAGAAATAACCCATCTTCTCTCCTCGGGTGTCATAGAAGAGCCTGTCACGCAAGCCCTTGCCTTTACCGAAATTCTCCTCGTTTGTCACCTTGGCTGCCGCTTCCTGGTAAGGAACTGCCCAAGAATGATTGGCCACCATGTACATGGCATAGTCATGGCGATTCTCGTAGCCAAATCCATAGTTGCTGTCTTCCCAGGACAACGGCCACTTGAACATCTTTGACTTTTCAGAATACTCGCTGTCCTGGAACCTGCTTCCCGCATAGCCTACGTTGACAATATAATCGTTGGACGCAGTCTGTCCGCCCTCGAGCAGGAGATACTCATCATAGTCCACCTTGGCTTGCGGCTCCCCATATTTTTCTGTCAGGTAGTCGGGGCGATGCCTGCGATACTTGTCATCCCCGCCAAGAGTGGCCTCGTTTAGGAAGGAGGCCTTCTCCTCAGGCTCGAAGGTCACCTCGTATTCCATCAGCAGCAGAGGGTCCGATGTTCCGTAGATGTTGATGGGGTTGTGATTCTCGTCCTGCGCCAGCAGCTTTACCACATATGTACCTGCTTTGGCATCAGCGGCATCGCAACCAATCATACGGAAAAAGCCCATCTGCTCGCTGCCCCCCATACCCGTGTAACTGAAATTATGTTCCTGCGTCGCCATTCCGCCCGTAGTGCGGGCTACACGGAAGCTGATGGGAGCCATTTTGTTGAAGAAGTTCTTCACTTCCTTGCCATCCTTGGTGTAAACCCTCATCTCCCAGTTGGGGATGCTCTTGTAGGAACCATCAGTGTCCTTGTAGTAAAGGTCGGAGCGCGTGGAGGACTCATCGGGCAGAGGAATGTCCAGGCGTATCTGGAAATCGGCGCCGGCACGGGCAGAAACCTCACGTCCGTGCTCCTCGATATATTTCTCGTTGTTGGACTTCGACCCCGACATTTCCTCAGCCTGTTTCGCGCCATCCTTGATATTGAACAGGTGGCGCACCATCAGAGCCGGTTCGTAGAGGGCTTTGGACTTGCGGTCGAGGTTCCTACTGGAATATGTGACATAGGACTGGCTGATATCGGCGGCAATGGTGGTCTCTCTCACGCCTTCCCCTTTGGGTGCATAATAGAGCATAATCGTGCCCAGAGCATGGTTTCCCTCATCGTCATAGGCGAAAGTGGGTACATACTCCTTGGAGGCATCCGTTTTCCAATACCTGCTATCCAGTCTGTTGATGTTCACTGGATAGTTGTCATTCCACGCCACCCCGTCCTGAGCCATTGTGCTATAGCAGTTCACTATACGGCGGGTGCCTCTGGCAAAGGGGCTTCCTGTATCCACCCCACCACCAAAGGTGACTTTGCTGTAACTGTTCTTGATGAGACTCTTGCCATTCTGACCCATCCATGCAGCGATGCCTGACGCTGTGCTGACGGTTGAGCTGGAGACTGTCACATTGCCGCATGCCATGCAGTTGACGATTTCTATCTGTGCCTGTCCCCCGTTACCATTACATCCGAACACTCCTGCCGCATCTGTGACGGAGGCAAGGGAAGTGCATGCCGACCAGATGTTCTCTATCAGAATCTTTCCGTTGCCGTGCGAGTCTCCATCCACATAGGCCACAGGAGCGACATAACTCTCGGCCTCGAAAGAGCAGGTACTGTCGAAGAAGAGGTTCTTGATGACGGCTCCGCCTGCAACGCACCCGAACATACCTATCTTGGAAGAACCTTTCATAACCATGTTCCTTATCGTATGGCCGTCGCCGTTGAAGCGTCCCATGTAGGGGTGGTCCAAAGTGCCGACAGGCTGCACCGTCTTGCCATTGAAATCAAGGTCAACCGTGAGTAAAGCGCTGAGCGTGTTCTCACCAGCGTTGACACGGTTGACAAAAGACATGTATAGGTCAATATTGTTGATGATGAGATCGTATCTGGACTCCTTCACCATGCCCATGCCGCCATACATGCCCGACTTGTTGGCCGGCACGAACCAGTCTTCCCCTGCGGGAGCGAGATTGGGCGACTTGCAGTCGGTGGCATAGTCGTACCAGCGGATATAATTTTCTTGGTAAGTGGTAACCCATGGCAGGTCGCTGTAAGGTTCCAGAATAACCGCCGAGCCTGGCAGCACATACAGATCATGCTCCACGATATGGGCAGGCTGCCTCACCCCGCTCTTGATTCTGGAGTCATGTGCGTTGTCGAAATAGCCGTAGTCGGGCATCTTTATCCCTATTTTCGCCAATGCCTCGGTATCACGAGTCCACTTGCCGTTTGCATCAAACCCGTCTATCTTCCAGTATTTTGACAAATTCGAATTAGGTTCCATGTCCCTGTTGCGTGCATCCAGAATAGACCGGGTATGCGTAAAGGTGTAGCCGCTGATGGCGTCTCCGCAGTTGGATGTGCTGTTCGACGGGTCACCCACATTGGTAGCCGTGGTGGAATGGTCAGTGGAAATCTGCAACTCAGAGAGGGCAAAACTCCATCCTTTACCCCGGTTCGGGATAAAACTTTGTGTGCACTCCAACTTGATGTAGTTGCAGTCATAACGCATCTTCATACCAGGCGTGGTAGTCCAGGTGCCAGGCCCGGTGTATTCCACATTCCATTCACAATTCTTAAACCATTTCGTGCCATCGGCACTGACCTGCACATTGAAGCGTGCGGGATAGTCGAGGTATAGATAGTGGTTGCGGAAAGCTATGGTGAAATAGACAAACTCTCCCGCCTTTACTGTCTCGTTAAGCTTCACCTGCAAGTAGGGGGAGTTATATTTTCCATTATAATCTGCATGCCAGAAAGTGCCCACATTACCGTCAAGGAGCACTCCCAGGTTCTCAAGCAGACCCTCACCGCCGGAATCGTCAGGGGCATTGCTCCAGAGCTGGTTTGCACTGGTAATAAGGTCTTTTGCCCACAGTTCCTGTGGTGCCCACATCGACATAAGCGCGGTGAGCACAAGGCATCGTGTGATATTCCGAATCATGTTGTTCTTCATTTTCTTATAAGATAGATTCTTCGGTCATACACTTGGTCGGCAACACCCTGGCGGTGTACCGTCACCTCCATATCCACCGTAGCCCTACCACGGTTGGTGTTGAGCCGCCCTACAATCTCACCCGAAGCATTAGCCGAAGGGTTCTTCGCAAGAATACGCTGGGGATCGCTCACAGTCTTCACCGCAACACTATAGTAGGGATTCCCTGCGCCATAGACCAGCACATTGTCATTAAGCGCATCCCGCACCGAAAGATACAGTTCGAAGTCGCCCTCGGTACCAAACTCGCAATAGAAGTCCTGGTCACCGCCCGAAGTCACCACAGCGGGATAACCACCGATAGGCGGGAAGAAGCGTGCGTCCAGCTCTACCTGAAAGTCACTAAGCACAATGGGAATCAATATATGGTCGTTGCGATAGATACTGTACAAATCACGCGTGAGAGCAAATAGCTGGGTCGAAGCTGCGTCACCCGCTCTGGTTATGTTCACCGCCAACCGATAACGGCCAACCAAAGTGCCAGTCTGCGACTCTCGTACATAGAACACATCGCGACATGACGAAGCCTTTCCCCCTGCATATTTTACAAGAGAAAGGACTGGCGAATAAGAATGCACGTAGGGTCGAGTGCCTCCTGCGACCGATGCTTCGGGCATGCCGTTCTGCAGGTAGGAGTAATTGGGGAGCAAAGGCACCTGGTCGGTCTTGCTCTGCTCCATTGTCAGACTATTGATGGCAATGTCCCTTCCCGACTCATTGGTAAAGGTGACATCCATCTTTGCAAGCATGCGCACCACTTCGATGGAGACGCTGTTGGTGCCTGTAACCACCACGCTTTTCTTGCCTGTCATGGGAATATCGGCACTGCGGTTCCAGTCCTGCTTCAGCGTGAACACCGCTGCATCCACATCAGGGCATGCAGCACCTGGCGTGAACTGAAGTCCGGTCTGCTGCCGCAGAGCCTCGCGCGAGATATTGGCAAAGGCATAGACAACATACTTGCCCTTTAGAATCTGCGCTTTCACGGTCTCCTGTTCCACATAGGAGGTGTTTGCCAACGGCCTTTCTACCACGGCATGTACCTTGTGGTCGCTTTGGTTCACAAAGGCCACCCACCAGGAGTGGATTTTCTCGATGTCAAACTCGGCATCTTCGGGTACTCCTGTTGCACGTGTACCATTGGAACGTGAGCAGATGTCAAGGGTGACAGTAACGACCGTACCTGTCCCTCCCTTCTCCCCTTCGGGAAGATCGTTCTGGCATGAAGCTACTACGAACACAGCCATGCCACACATTATTATATTATATAGAAATCGCATGTTGGCTTTCATTGCTATAGTCTTGTCATAGTCTGATGGAGGGCTGAACGCGCTTGTTCCACATCTTCACATAAATGCGCATACTGGCATTGCCCGTGTCTGGGTCGCCCGGCAAGGGAGTACCTGGACCGGCAACGTATTCCACCTTCACACGATAAACGTTATTGCGTACGATACCATACTTCATGGGATAGTCGGTGATATTCGACAGAGAGGGTGCGACCGCATGACGAATCCACACCTTGTAGTAGCACACACCATCGGCATAGCGCGTCACCACCCCACCATCTGTCACACTTGCCTTGTGGGCATTGGCAGCTGCTTCGTTGTCGAAATAGGCACAATCACTCTCCATCGCTGTGGAATGCGAGGGAACAAAGCGCCAGAATGTGCGACCAGTGCTGAAGTCCTCAGTCGAAAGCACAGAGGCAGCCGCGTCTGAATACACTTTCTGTGGTACATATACAGCGCGGAGCAGAAGCCCGGTCACATAGTTCTCGCTAAAGCACTTCTGCGGTTGGGTGTTCTCGTTGGCATAGCCCACGGTAACAAAGGTATCACCGCTCATTTTTCTGATGTTCTGCGAGTAAGTGCTGACATCCGTACCCGTGAGGTAAGCCGACGGACTGGCAAAGACCTTGCTTGCCCTTGTATTACCAAACCAATTATCAAGGCGTTCGGCACCCGTCACACCCTTACTGAGCGTATGAGGCTCTATCACACAGTTGACAGGAACACCGTCATTGTCCCGATACTCATGCCCGCCATACAACATGGAGCCATTGCCCTGCACATCTCCGCGTTCGGTTGTATGCCTGAGGATGAATGAACCTATCTGCTTCACGTTAAAGGGAATGACATTCAGGATATGCATGTTGGCCAGAAGCTCGCTGCTCTCGTCTCCTGCCACACGATTGACCTTATAGTCAAAGGAGGAATAGGGAGCCGAGCCACTCACGTTCTTCACAGGGTCAAACTGGAAGTCGATGCGTGCAGCCATCCGCTGCAACTTCACTCCACTCACATAAGGGTCTTCCCTAGACCCTGCTTTCCCCTGGAACACAATCTTTCCGTTATCGGGGTCGTTATAGGAGGAGGTGAGCACAAAGTGGTCACACTCGGGCAAAGAATTTCCCTCGTGCCATGTCTGATAGCCCATTGCATCCCTCAACTGTGACAGATTTTCGATATTGTCAAAGTGGGTACCCGTATTGGCCAGCACGATGACACGATCATCTTCCCCGGGCTGATAGCCTGTCAACCTGAATTTTATGTTTAAGCCATCGTTGGCCTCTTTCCATTCCACACAATTATCGGGATCAAGATGTCCCTTGAACCTGCAAGGCGTACTGCCGTCAACATTCCAGTCTTTCATATTGAACAAGAAGAATGCAATGTCATCTACCTGGTCTTCTTTGTCGAATCCTTGCTCAAATTCATCCCCGTCCTGCCCCTCGGATGTAATACCGCGTGTGCTGGTGGAAGCCAATTGCAGGTTGAAGGTGACATAGGTATCCGCATTGCCGGGCTTCACGCTCCCGGCACCACACTCCTCTGCCACATCGCGGATACAAGCAGAGAGGCATGCCACGACCAGCATGACAAGCGTCAGCAACCGTATGTTAGCAACCTTCTTCATCTTCATTTCTTATATAGGGGAGAGTTCTGGAGCCGCTCCCCATCCATAATGGGTCTCTGTATGTTCGTCCCTTTTAATATAATGTGTTTTCTCTGTTATTGTCTCCTGTCTGATGCTTTCCCACCCTACAGTTCCTCGTTCTGTTTTCTCACCGCCCAAGGCAACACATGCACGGCTATCGAGCAGTAGGCCCAACGGTCGCCCTTGAGGAAGAAGTTCAACTCGTAGTCATACTCACGGTCAAGGTACTCTTGCGCGGGGTAGCTCCAGTAGGGTGAGATGCGACACTCTGCCAGGAAACTGGCCAGTCCAATCTTTGCCACGGTGACGCCTGTGGTGCGGTTTCGGACAATCAGCTGTGCTTGTGTGTGCACATCGGAATACTTCAGACGGTTGAACATCAAGTTGTAGTGTGCGGTGCGCTCCTCCACCTCTCCTCGCGTGGCAGGATGCACATCTCCATCGATGGTGATGTCACTGCCATCATAAAGTGTGGTCCACTGCGCGTAGGGTATGTAGCGCAGAGAATCTCCTGCGGCAAGTTCGCCATTGGCACATATCACACTGTTGTTGTCCAGAATGTACACCTCGTAGTCATCAGCGTTGAGCACTTCAGGCTCCTCTATCTGCCTGAGCGTGATGTTGAGGTGCTTGGTATCTCTCATCATCGAGATGGTGGCGTATGTGGCATATCCTTCCCGCAGCGTCACCGTCTGCTCCTCGGGAGTGGGCTGGTAAGGCTGTTGGGTAGGCTGCAGCGCAGGAACCTGATGTCCGAACTGCGGTTCGAGTGAAGTTACCTTCATGGAGTGCCACAGGGTGTCCAGCGGAGCCTGGTTGTTCACTATGACCGGCGCGCCTAGTTCAGGAGCGGCCGTAGGCGACTCTTCATGGTCAAGCGTCACCCTAAGCCTGCCATAGGTGTCGGCATCGTGCATTCGATACTTGGCACCGGGTGTGGCCAGAGCCGCATCCCAGTTCTTCTGCATGGCAAGCGCCTGCAGGTGATAGGTGTGTCCGGCAGGCAATTCGTCTGCGGAGAAGTGCATGGTATAAGCATATTGCGACAGAGGCGCACTGGTCGGCGTGTTGCTCACGCTCTTCTCGGCCACCTTGCGACCCGTCTCATCATAGACATAGACAACCACATAGCCCACATGGTCCTTGAACATGTCGGCGCGCTGCATGTTGTAATCATACACAAAGCGCACATACAGCCCAGTAGGACAATCCGAGCGGTCTTCCTCCATCATGGAACACGAGGCCACGGCAAGCGTCAGACCCGCAGCGAACAAGAGTGCCAAGAGTTGTCTGAATCGTTTCATTTTCGTCTTCTTGTTATATACTTGACTTACTGTTTTATGCTTTTAGCGGCATGCTGGCGGCATGGCTTTGTCCATGCCGCCGGCATATCACTTGTTTAGTTAACGTGCTGACACGTTTTAGAGAATCTCGCTCTGCGTGCGCAAAGCCCAAGGCAGGATGTGAATCTTCACGCTCAAGTAGTTTCTTGTCTTGTCATCAGGTGTTTCACCAGGAGTAACCACGATGGGATCACCAATCTGGCTGATACCGCTGATCTCTATCCGATACCAGTTGTTACGCACGATGCCATAGCGACCCAGGAAGTTGCTCTCGGGAGTAGCGGGTGCTGCAGCATTGTAGATGCCTTCAATAGTGTTCTCGGTGTGCTTCTCGCGGTTCCAGGGAGTCTCATCATCGCCGAAGTGCTTGATAAGCAGGTTGTAGTAGGCCACACCGCCCTTATAGTACTTGAATGTGATGTGACGGTTGATGTAATCGGGGGTAACGACTGTAGGCAAACCTGTGCCAGACACAGTTGCTACAGTGGCAGTACCTTTTACAGCATCATCGGTCATTGTTACAGCGAAATCGGTAGCGCCGCTTTCAAGCCAAGCCTTGAAGGCACTGCTGTTGTTGCGGAGGTATTTCTTGATGTAGTCGGCTACAGTCTCCTTGCCAGTTGAAGCTTCGTCCACGCGCTGCAGAATCTTGTTGTCACCATAGGTGCTGGCAATATAGAAATCCTTGCCGTCATTGAAAGTTGCGCTGATGGAGAGACCTGTTGTGTTCTTTTCCTTCTGGTTATCTACATTGAAGGTGTTCTCTGTCACATACACGCTCTTGCCGTCCTTGGCCAGAGTGGTGATTTCTGCGGCTGTAGGATTTGTCTTGAATCCTGTGGTCTCACCATTGTTATAGTTCATATCCTCTGCCCAATAGGTACGCACCACGCCTTGGTGGATCGCAGAACCACTCAGGAAGCGGAACTTGGTGGTAGGATTCACTGTTCCTTCTGCACCGTCTGCGGCATAGCCGAGCCAATCAGCCTTCATCTGGCGTGCATTGTAGTATGCCTCGTTCTCGTTGTTCACAGCCCACTTGATGGATGCCTTGGAGTATTTCACATTAGCATCAGCCTTAATGGCATCCTCATCGGACATTGTAGCTGTCACAGTAATCTTGGCAGCCGCACGCTCCACATATGCCTCTCCGGCAGGCTCAGCCTGTGCCTTAGCCTCTGTGGCGAAAATCCTGCTTCTGTCCAACTTGGCCAGAGTAGTAATCTGGGCAGCGGCAGGAGCAACAGCTCCGCCAGTCGCGTTGCACACAGGTGCGTTGGTCATCACCAGGTTGTCCGAAGTGCTGCCCAATTTAGTCATTTCCAACTTGCTGAAGTCTGCAAAACTTGTACCTACAGCCAATTCCACTCCATTGATCTTGGTGGTCGAAGCCGGTGTGGTGCTGGCAGAAGACTGGGTTACCTGTACCATATCATTATGGTTCAGCATCACATAAGCAAAGAGATCGTCACCTGCGGATGGCTTGAGAAGTTCTGCAGTCACGATACCTTCGGTGGTGCACTGCTTATTACTGCCGTTGGTCTCAAAGTTAGTGATGTTCATGGGATAAGCAGCAATGAACTTGGCATCTGCCTCGCTGTTGCCGCCAAAGAGGAACAGGGTGGCATTGTTCACCTTGTACTCATCAGGACTGGGAGTACCATCGTCAAAATCGTCATTGGCACGTGTGCCTTTTGCTGTGGGGAGTCCGATAGTGAAGCCCACATAACCAGTTTCGCCGTCTGCAACCTCGCCAGCTGCAGGCTTCAACTCACTCTCGCTGGAGCAGCTTGCCAGAAAGGCAGCGGCCAGCATTGCGGAGAAAAAGATTTTCTTCATAATTAATAATAACTAAATAATAACGTTAATAAAAACACATATTCTACATTTGGCATACCGACCGCATCCGTTTAACACACGCACACGGCATTCTGCAGCCCTGCTACTCCAGCAGAGCCTTGTTCTTCTGGGCCTCGGGCAGGGAACCTGCCTTTTCGAAGTGGCTGGCAGCAGACTCATAATCCCCCTTGAAGGTGGCGAGCACTCCACGAGCATTCTCTGCTTCGGGCAGGTTACCCGCCTTATTCAGCAAAGCGGCAGCCTCATCATAGCACTTGGCCTTCAGCGCAGCCACTGCGGCATTGGTATTGGCCACAGGGTCGTCGGCATAGAAGCGCAGCGCAGTATGTATTGTAGCATCAAACTCCTCCGACCCCTCGGGATAGAGGCGAGCCACTCGGAACATCTGATTGAGGCTGAGCATCTGGGGCTGCTTCTTGATAATCTCGGCCAACTGTGTGTCGCTCATGGGACGCAAACGCGTATTGATGACAAACTTGGTGCAGCGCAGCAAGGGGAACCACACCGGCAGGATGGTAGAGCGATAGAGCCGAGCAAACACGGGAGAGGTTTTCAGTTCCCTCTCCTTGGCATCGTAATCGGTGGGGCCATAAACCGGCCTGTCTATCAGTTCAAGCAGACTGGCACGCTGCTCCTCTGTGATATCGCGGCTCTCCTGTGTCATCTGGCGGAACTCTTCCCAGTTCTCGGGCACGGCACTGAACGTGCAACGTTCCTGTGGAAGCTGGTACCTTTGGGCGAGATAAGCAGCCAGAGACTTCGAACGGTTGGTGGCAAGGTAGTCATTGTGCATATAAGACGCCTCGGGCGATGCATATCCGCACACACTGATGGCAGCAATCTCTACATTGGGATCGCTCAGCGCATATCGTACACTGTCATCTATCACTTTCAGCTGCTGGCTGTTGTCTATCCTCTGACCATTGCGGCACTTGTACGGAGTGGCATGCAGTGTCACACTGTCAACCTCAAATTGCACTCTGGCTCTACCTTCGTGAGCCACCACAGGAAGTTCTGTCACAGGCGGGGTGACATAGGCAAGATACATGCGCGATATAGGATTCATATCCAATGTACCCAGAGGGTCAGTCTCCCCTCTGCCCAGGTCGAGTCCACAGCCGCAGGTATCCACACTCAGGCGAAGGCTGGCCTTTCCCTTGCGCATCCAGGATTCCTGGCTCACAGCGGCAAGATAGGACACCGACTGGCGGGCACCGTTCTTGCGAGCAACCACCTGGGCAAGTTGGGCATACTCGGCTCGCAGCTTGCGCGGAAGCCCTGTGCGCTCATATACATACTGCATGTTGCGTCCGTTGACAAGCACAGACGGCAGCACTGCACGCTGTCCATCCTTCCCCTCAAGATAGGGCGTGACAAACACCTGCCTGTTGCGTGGCAGTGACAAGGCATCAAGCACCAGCTCCATGCCCACGCTCACCTGTCCTCCACTTGCCGTGAGCACCACATTGCGAGCAGCTACGGCTTCCTCTTGCGCATAAGCCAACACAGAGGACAAACTGAGTATAATAGTTGCGGCAAATGATTTCATATTCATCTTTTGTACTCTCCTTTATTATAAGTCAGAACAGATACACCAGCGAAAGGCCCAGTTTGGTAAGCCCCACATAATTGGTATGGCCGCTCTTGATACGAGGGCCACACTCGCCACACTCATACTTGTCATACCACACACGGCTGTAACCCACACCGGCCTCTACCTCCACATTGAAATGCCGGCGCACTATCCACTGGTAGCCATAAGTGAAGCCCCCACCGGCAAAGCCGCCTTCATAACTGTGCGAGCGCACCTGGCTACGGATATTGTCACCCCCGAAGAAGCCTCCTGGCAAAGGAATATCTACGTTTGCGGCATTGAACTGTCCGCCCAATGCATGCACACCGACAAAGTGTCCATTGAAGCGCGAGCATGTCCACCACTTGTACTCAGGCATCAGCACCCAGTGCTTGGCCTGCCTGTCTCCGTGGCGATCCGAGGAGAACTCCCAGGGATTCAGCCCATACACAAGTTGCACGGTACTCTTGGGCGCGACACCCACCTCAACACCCAGGTTGGGCGAGGTGGTGGCATCATACAGAAGATTGGTCTTTACGGCCACCTGTGCATACAGAACACCGCTGAACAAAGTCGCTAAGACTGCAACAGCAACAGTTGCAAAAAACCTCCTTGTCATGTGAGATTTAGAGCTTTTAGATTCTTTCATGTTTACCTCGTTCGATTTTATTCCTCACAAAACCGCATCCACCCGTATTTGCGGAGTGAATCATCATGCTTCATTCAGAATATCATCTTATCCTGCGCACAAAATTATTAACTTATCACAAAAAGACAAAACAAATCAAAAAAAAAAACACTTGTGTATGTTAAATGATGTTAACGCTTTGTCTGCCATAAGAATGTAACAGAATGTGCAGGATACTCCGCAGGCAGCACAGCCGAGACGTTTCTTCTTTTATTCCATGCCATACACCAACACAACTCCAAGAATCACTACATGTTACAAGCAAGCATATATCTTGGAGTTTTAATTTCCCCGCTGCTTTTCGCGCAACCGTTTTTGTAAAACTTGGAAATCGTACGTCTTTACATCCCCCCCCACTTTGTTCACCTCTTCAGGTCTGTTCTTTCATTCAAAATGGCTTACCCATCCGCAGCATAAGACGGATTCCTTCGGCAAAGATTACTGTCCCTAACCCAATGAGCAGATGGTTAGAAGTGGCTCAGAAGCATTTTGAAGGGAGCAGCCTGTAAGACAAAATAACCGAAGAAGCCAAGACCACAAGCACAGCAGATGGCAGATGTGCCAAGCGAAAGCACACTGCGAGGGGAATTCAAATGCACTGCGATGGCTGATGCAGCGTGCCGCGATGGTCGGCACACCGCACTGGCCAGAATGAGTGGAAACACTTCCGGGTGGCAAGGAGCACTGAAACTGCTCTAATTCAACCATCGGGAGTCCCTGGCTCACCGTTTTACATCTACATGATTCACATATTGAGGCCAGCCCATCAGATTCGTCAACCACAGCCTCAAGCACTTCTTCATCCATGATGTTGAAGACTCTTGTGATGGCAGCAACCAGTCCAAGGATGGCTCACCAATATCCTTTCGGCTGATGGTAACTTGGATGCTGTGTACAAGGGAAACCAGTTGGCGAGCAAGGAGAGGAAGGCTTCTCTGGCACTTCCAGTATGTCTTCAAACCAGGAAAGGTGTTGTCCGTGACCGTCCAACCCAAGGCTGGACGGTGGATGAAGCAAGCTTACTTTGCAAAGTCAGTATATATTCTCCGACCGTCCAGCCTTGGGTTGGACGGTGGAGGTATGCAATACACCCGCTCTGGAGGCTGAGTGAATCCTGCACATGAGACATCTTCTTTCCGCTGCGAATAGAGTTGGACTCGCATTGTCAATAGCAAGCGATTCCTTTTCTTCCTTCGAGATGAATTCCAGAGAGCATCTTCTGGAGTAAATCCTTGTTCTCCTGCAAGCCATCCACTGGGTACATGAAGCGATGAAACAGAAAGCGGTTCAATAAGAGCGGAAGCCAGTGACATAGCGTATATATATAATAAGGTAATGCCCCGAGGCGGTTGGTGACGCTTGCGGGGCATTATGATGGGGCCGGTCAAACAGCCTTAGAGGCAGGGTGAATGGAAATTCCGAAGGAGGGAAAGCCTTCAGAAGAGCGTGAAGGGGGTGGTGTAACCGCTGCGGATGCGCCACTCCATAGGATAGAGGTTGTTGATGCGATTGCCCACGCACTTGCCCTGGCCAAGAGGGAAACCCCGATGACAGAGTGTGACCATCCCGCGTGGAGCTTCCACACGAACGGCCTCACGGCGAAGGTATTGCAATGCCTCGTCGTAGGAAAGGGGCACCTGGGGAAGAGGCTCCGCACTGGCATAGGTTTTCTCTGCATCATAAAGGATGCGCAAGAAGCGGCGAACAAGCGACTTCACACGGGTGAGCTGCTCCTGGGCTTCCTGCTCCGAGGTGGCAATATGCGACGGGCGGACTTCGACAAAGACATCTGCCAGAGCCTCACTAAAACTGTCGGGCTGAACGGGCTTGCGGATGGCTGCCACATAGAAGCCTTCTCCACGGTCTCTGCCAGGCAGGAAATGACGCTCCTCAAGCAGTTCTCCACCCATCAGTTGACAGGCAAAGCGGGCATTCTCCTCGTCTTCAAAACGGTTGAAAGTGCAGGTGCTATAGAGGAGAAGTCCGCCCGGACGAAGCACGTGCAGTATATCCTCCAGTATCTCACGCTGACGCAACCGGCACTGCTCCACATTGTCCAGACTCCAGTCACTGACTGCCTGCTCATCCTTGCGGAACATCCCTTCGCCCGAACAGGGAACATCGGTAACGAGTACATCAAACTGCTCGTTGAAAGCAGCGAAGTCCGACGGACGGTTCTGCGTGACCATTGAGCTGACGGGATAGGCTCCTTCGGGCATACCAGCAGTCCACTTGGTCATATTCTCGGCCAATATGAGGGCTCGTTTGGGCATCACCTCATTGCTCACAAGCACCGACCCCTGGGGCAGAAGACCAGCCAAAAGGGTGGATTTGCCACCAGGAGCGGCACAGAGGTCAAGGGCGGCAAGGGGCAGCTGCCCTTCTGTTCCTGCCGACGGAAGATAGCGGCGAAGCAAGTCGGCAACGTACATCGACGAGGCTTCCTGCACATAATAGGCTCCTGCATGCAGCAGAGGATCACAGGTGAAAGCGGGCCGCTGGGGAAGATACCAGGCATCCGGGCACCAGGGGACAGCCGAGTAGAGCCGGTCAAGGTGCTGGCGGGCTGCTTCCACTTCACTGGCAGGCATGCAAGACTGCATCTTGCGCACATTGAGGCGGACTGACACCGAGGGGTCAGTCTCCTGCAGAGCCTGGCAGAGCCTTTCGGCCTCTTCCTGCCCATAATGCTCCTGCATCAGGGAGATGAAATCCAGAGGGATGGTAGGCATAGGCATTCAGACAGACACAGCACCCTTGATGGCCGGCCAAGGGTCGTAACCCTCGAGATGGAAATCCTCATATCGGAAGGAGAAGATATCCTTCACGTCGGGATTGATAATCATGCGCGGCAGGGGACGAGGCTCACGGGTGAGCTGCAAGTGCACCTGGTCGAGGTGGTTGAGATAGATGTGGGTATCTCCCGTAGTGTGTATGAAATCGCCCGGACGAAGCCCACACACCTGTGCCATCATCATGCACAGGAGTGCATAAGAGGCGATGTTGAAGGGAACACCCAGGAACACATCGGCCGAACGCTGATAGAGCTGGAGCGAAAGGCGGCCGTCGGCCACATAGAACTGCATAAAGGCATGGCAAGGAGGAAGGTTCATCTGCGGAAGATCGGCCACATTCCATGCCGACACGATGATGCGTCGGCTGTCGGGATTGTTCTTGATATCATCCACAGCCTGCTTTATCTGGTCGATATGTCCACCGTTATAGTCGGGCCAAGAGCGCCACTGATAACCGTAGATATGTCCCAAATCGCCTGTCTCTGGGTCAGCCCATTCATTCCAGATACGCACTCCGTTCTCCTGAAGGTACTTCACATTGGTGTCTCCCTGCAAGAACCAGAGCAGTTCGTGTATGATAGACTTCAGATGCACCTTCTTGGTGGTGAGCAAGGGGAACCCTTTCTCCAGGTCATAACGGCACTGATGGCCAAAGATACTGATGGTGCCCGTGCCCGTGCGGTCATGCTTCTGCACGCCCTCATCGAGTATCTTCTGCACCAGATCAAGATATTGTTTCATATTATTCGGCTTTGCCTAAAGAGATGATGGGCAGTCGGCAGGCAACGGGAAACATGTTCCAGTCGCTCATCAAGCCTCTTACCCCGTGCGTCCATCAGGCTCCTTTCATTATCTGTTCGTTTTATACCTTATATATATACACATTCCGACGCCCACTGCCGATGCCGTGCTGGATGACGGTCTGCAAAGAGGAAGGGACTGTGATGCTTGACGGTCGTCTCTCGTTCTCATCCTGGGCATTGGCGGACGGCGAAATGGGAATTGCAAGTCAAGTTCTTGGTTCCTCCCACCTCACGTTCCGCTCATTGTCGGACTGCCAAGTAAAATGCGCTGAACAACTTCACACTTACACCCATCTGATATTCCTGCCGCCGGCTATCAGCGAGACGGGAAAGAAGAAAAAGCTGCATGCTCCCCTCTTTGTCATGTGCCGAAAGTGAACATCCAACAAGACAGAACACATGGGTTTTGCCTCACTCTTTTTTCCTCTTACCTTACATCCAGCTGCCGTCCAGCGAACTGGGAACGCGAGCTGGCTCTTCACTTCCGTCAGCCTGACGTTTTACCCGATGATGTACAGCGCAGCAGAGGTTTCAGAATATCCTCCCGCCTATCCCACACTATCGTTCCACGCATGGGCTGTTATCATGCTTATTGGAATTCTTATACTTCTCGCCTATCCCCCACTATCGTTCCACCCGCTGGTAGTCAACGAAGCAGAAGGGAACGAAACAAGCTCCCGTCTATCCCCAACTATCGTTCTACCCGCTGGTAGTCAACGAAGCGGAAGGGAACGAAACAAGCTCTCGCCTACCCGCCACTATCGTTCTACCCGCCGGTAGTCAACGAAGCGGAAGGGGTGAGCATGCTTCTCATCCACCTCATGAGGTTCGTCGCTTATCACCTCCCAGTCCTGTTTGTCCAACTCGGGGAAGTAGGCATCGGCCTGCTTAGGATCATCATCCACAAGCGTGAGATAGAGTCTGTCGGCCTTGCCAAGCGTCTGGCGATAGAGGGTTTCACCGCCTATGACAAACACTTCCTCGTCCTGACCACAGGAAGCAAGTGCTTCATCAAGCGAAGGGAAAACCTCTGCGCCAGGGAAAGAGACCGACTGGCGGGAGAGCACCACGTTTCTACGATTGGGAAGAGCGCCCTTGGGGAAAGACTCAAAAGTCTTGCGCCCCATCACAATGGTGTGACCAGTGGTGAGGGCCTTAAAGCGCTTCAAGTCATTGGGAAGCCAATAGAGCAACTTGTTGTCATTGCCTATGGCTCCATTCCGGGCTACAGCTGCAATCAGACTTATCATGCTCAAGCGTTCTCGTTGAGTTCGTCAACCGAGGGAACCGGCAGCTTTCTGCAGATGGCCTCATTGAATGAGATGATAGTCTCTGTTCTCTGCAGACCCAGAGGCTGCAACTTGTCATGTATGACGCTGAGCATGTGGTGGTTGTTACGGGCATATATCTTGATGAAGATATCATAGACGCCTGTGGTGTAATGGCACTCTACCACCTCGGGGATATCACGAAGGGCAGCCACCACACGGTCGAAGTCGGAAGGGTCCTTAAGGTAAAGACCAACAAACGCACAAGTGTCGTAACCCAGCGACACTGGGTCAAAGATGAACTGCGAACCCTTGATAACGCCCTGCTGCATAAGTTTCTGGATTCGCTGATGTATGGCAGCTCCAGACACATGACATGCACGGGCCACCTCCAAGAAAGGTATGCGGGCATTATCAGATATCATGGACAGTATCTGCCTGTCGAGTGCATCAAGTTTACTCATATCAAACTATTCGTTCGTGAAACATTATAATTCTGGTATGCAACCTGCACATGCAGCCAGGCAAGCCCACCAGGCCGCCCAAACACCTCAACTGCAAGTTGACACACAAAATTATAAAAAAAAGGTGACTTGTAAGTAACAAGCCACCTCTTTTTTACTAATATGTACCTTTGAGTTAATTTCTGCGGGTTGCAGAGTAGTTCAATCTCAGTGCCCAAGACTTTCTCAGCACCTCCTTGATATCAGTGATGATACCCATCTGAGTATGCTGGTCGGCCTTGATAGAGATGATCTGCTCAGCCTGATTGGACATGCCCTGTCGCTCTTGTGCAACGAAGTCCATCACCTCACGAGGCTCAATGATGCGGTCATTCACCTGAATACGAGTTCCGCTACCCATCTTGGGGCGAAGCTGGTCGGTGGGAGGACCAACATAGATGTATGAAACAGCAGACTTCTTGGTCAGCTTCTCCAACTCAGTACCCTGAGGAGTGGTGAACTTCACCTGAAGTGTAACCTCACGCATTGACACCACGCACATGAAGAAGAACAAGATAGTAAAAATCAAGTCGGGCAGAGATGAGGTGTTCATCTCTGGCATCTCGCGATCGCTCTTCTTAAATCCTGCCATTACTTCTGTCCTCCATACTTTTTGGGTTCTGCCTCAGAGATGTTCTGGGGATAGTAGGCACGCACCGCAACCTTCTCCTCGTCGCCGAGAGCATCATAGGGGCGTCCGAACTTCTGCTTTGACAACTCGTTGCGCAACTCATTGTAGGCAGCCACCAGTTCATTCTGAACCTCGAAATACACAGCATAAGGAGTACCACGGTCTGTCTGCACAGATATCACGTGCTTGTCTGTAACGAAGCACTGACCAAGAATGTCGATGTTCTTCACATGCTTCTCGGGGTACTTGCTCAGGTTCTTCTCGTTCTTGACGAACTCCTTAACCCTGTTCCTCAAATTCTTCAAATCCTCGTAACCACTTTCCATCTCGTCCTTCACCCAAAGCTGACCTGCGGAGTTCATTCGCACGTACAGGATGTTGCGGGACTTAATGTCCATCGTAGCATCTTCCTGATTCTCCTCTGGTGGACGTGGCAGTCGGCGTGCCAGACCCATATCGGTGTCCATAGAAGTGGTAATCAGGAAGAAGATGAGCAAGATGAAAGATATGTCCGCAGTCGAACTTTGGTTCAACCCAGGAACTTTCTTCTTCTTCTTTCCCATGATTTGACTTTATTTAATAGACTTTGTTTGCTTATTGCCCATTGTAGTCATGATGCCGGTCATGCTGACAACCACAGCCACAGCTGCAGCCAGGAACAGGATGGCGCTGGATATGCAGAACATATCCACAACAGTCACCCAAGGACCAGAAGTCACAGTACCGTCCTGAGCAGTGAAGGCCTCTTCGCCCCAACCACACAAAACACCTACAACAAGTGAGATAACCAGCAGAGCGATAGTGCCTGCCATAATCTTGCCACCGGGAACGCCAGAGGTAGATGTTGTACTGCCACCCTTGTTACCCAGTCCTTTGAAGATGCTCCACACTGTGAGTCCCATCATCACAACAAACATTGCGTACATGAGAATCATCAGCAGGTCGAGCAGCTTCGGCTCATTGTAATCACCCACGGGGTTGCTGTAGCCGATGCCGAAGAAGGCAACGAAGCATACAACAATGATGCCCACGCAGATGTACAAAGCCATCTTGGATATTTTCTCAATCTTCATAAAAGAATCTCCTTTGCTCTAATAAAGGGTTTATTACTTCACGCACTTGTCTGACTTAACGCACATAGTCAGAATTTCCTGAGAAGACTCCTCCATGTTCACAGTCAGAGACTCGATCTTTGAAAGAATGTAGTTATAGAACAACTGCAGAATCAGGGCCACGATGATACCGAAGATAGTGGTAATCAGGGCCACCTTCATACCGCCAGCCACAACGGTGGGGCTGATATCACCAGCGCGCTGGATGTCATCGAAGGCCATCACCATACCGATCACAGTACCAAGGAATCCCAGAGAGGGAGCCATAGCGATAAACAGGGTAATCCAAGAGCAGTTCTCCTCGAGGTAAGAACCCTGCACCTCAGCCTCTGTGTTGATAGAGCGCTCGATGGTGCCGATATCGTTGCGGTCAGAACTGTTCAGGCAGTCCATAGCCGCCAGAGCCAGCTGAGCCACAGGTCCGCGTGTGTTCTTGCACATAGCAATAGCCTCGTTGATCTTACCTGCAGCAACCAGAGCAGCCAGGTCAGCCACGAACTTACGAGTGTTGATCTGAGCCAGGCTCAGGTATATAACGCGCTCGATGCAGAATGCCAGACCCAGCACCAGAGCGATGGCTACCAATGACATGAAGCCTGCGTCACCCTCGATGAACTTCACCTTGAGCACCTTGAAGATACCCTCATTCTCCTCCTCAACAACAGGAGCAGCAGCTACGTCAGCCTCAGCGGCAGTGTCAACAGCTGCAGTGTCAACGGCAGCGGTATCAACTGCTGCGGTGTCGGTCTGCTCTGTTGCAGCAGATTCCTCCTGTGCCATCACAGATGTTGTTGCTCCGAAAGAGCAAACAGCAACCATTGCAATAATTGCAAATAACTTTTTCATTGTGTGTAGTTTTTGATGATTAAATTATCTTATTTTGTTTCTTTTCTACTACCTTCACATCAACTGTTGCGGAGAGACGGGGATTCGAACCCCGGAAACGCTTTTGACGTTTACACGCTTTCCAGGCGTGCCTCTTCAGCCACTCGAGCATCTCTCCTTTTTTAACTCAAAAAAACGCGCTGCGAACCATGCACAACGCTTTTCGGTTACAAAAATATCTTTTTTTTATTAGAGTAGCACACTATTTGGGCAAAAACTTTTCGTTGCAGTGCCCTTTTTGGCTTTTTCGTCTCCTTATTGCCACTTTATTCGGTTAAATACGCACTTCACGTTCTCGTCTGTGCACCTTTCCACCTCCTCGGGCGACACATTATATATATATGCCAACTTCTGCTGCACTTCGGTCACAAAAGCGCTCTCGTTCCGCTTGCCGCGATGTGGTACGGGTGCCAGATATGGTGAATCGGTCTCCATCACAATGCGCGAGAGAGGTACATGAGCCAGCACCTCGGGCAGAGTGCTCTTCTTGAAGGTGAGAATGCCGCCTATACCCAGGCAGAAACCGTCGAACGCGAGCAACTGGCAGGCTTCTTCGAGCGTACCGCCAAAGCAGTGGAAGATACCCCGCAAGCCACTTGAAGCGTAGTCGCTCATCACCTCAACCAGCTCTTTATGAGCATTACGGGTGTGAATCACGAGGGGCAACCGCCTCTGCACTGCCCATTCCACCTGGGTTCGAAAGGCTTCCGTCTGTTCCCGCCTGTAGGTTTCGTCCCAATAGAAGTCCAGTCCCACCTCGCCCACAGCCACATAGGGATGATGCTCGTCGGCAAGCAGGGAGTCCATGTAAGACAGCGTCTCACGATAACTGGCATTCACATCCTCGGGATGGAGACCCATCATGGGGAAGAGTCTGCCTGGATATTCCTGGCAAAGGGAGAGCATCGGCGCAATGGACTCCTTATTTATATTAGGCAGAAGGATATGGCTGACACCTGCCGCAAAGGCACGTTCCACCACTTGGGAGCGGTCTTCATCGAACTCCTCTCCGTAGATATGACTGTGTGTATCTATCACTTCTCCTTACTTGTTACGCCCCAACAGTTGCTCTGCCCACTGGTGCAGCACAGCCTTTCGCTCCTCTGGCAGACTCATGCCATCGAGCACCCTTTCGGCTTCCTCTATATAGGCAGAGATGCGTTCCTGTGCCATCTTATCCACACCCACCTGTGTGTAGATGTCTCTCACCGCCTCTATCTTCTCCTGGGCATCAAACTCCTTGGCAGCAATCCAGTTTTCCAGTTCGCCCTTCAGTTCCTTGGGAGCATGCGCCAGAGCATTGATGAGCATAAAAGTCTTCTTGTTGCACAGGATATCACCGCCTATTGCCTTGCCAAAGGTCCTGAAGTCGCCATAGACATCCAGATAGTCATCCTGCAGCTGGAAAGCCAGTCCCACCTTCTCGCCATACGTATAGAGCGCCTGAGCATCCTCCTCAGAGGCACCACCCAGCACGGCACCTATTTTCAGCGCACAGGCCAGGAGCACAGAAGTCTTGAGGCGTATCATCTCGATATACTCCGCCTCGGTGACATCCATACGGCTCTCGAAATCAATGTCATACTGCTGTCCCTCATCTATCTGCAGAGCTGTCTCGGTGAAGATATTCATCACCGACGGCATGTAGGCAGCAGGACAGCGCGAAACCAACTGGTAAGCCATGACCAGCATATTGTCTCCGCTGAGGATGGCAGTATTGTCGTCCCACACCTTATGCACACACGGTTTGCCCCTACGCACATCTGCCCTGTCCATCAGGTCATCGTGCAGGAGGGTGAAGTTGTGATAGAACTCCACACCCAAGGCCACCGGCATAATGCTCTCTACGTCTTCCTTGTAGATGTTGTATGCCATGAGCATCAGCACGGGACGGATGCGCTTGCCGCCCAAAGAGAGCACATATCGGATAGGCTCATAAAGTCCGGCAGGCTTGCGGTCAAATGGCACATTGACCAATGCCGTAGTCACAAGTCCGGTCAGTTCCTTCACACTGTACATTTCCATATCTGTAATCTCCTTCAAATACACGTTCATGATTAGGGCAAGTGAACTCAGGCACGCACGCCGGTCCGCACCTCGTCACATTTCCCCGTGTCTGTCACACATAGGCAGGCTCTTTCCCGCCCACTGTACAAAGTTAGGAATAAAAAGTGAGAGCCGCCTGCTTATTACGAAGAAATGTGCTTCGAACCTGGCTCTTACTGCCTCTTCATCGAGAAACCCGCAGAAGAGTTCGGCCTGAAAGCACAACAAAACGGAGTCTTTCCCAAACCTCACCTTACCTCACAACCCTTTTCTGGCCTCCTACTATATATATACCGCGCGAGGGCACGCCTGTCACCTTACATCCCTTCAGATCATAGACAGAGATATCCCCATCCGTCTCTCTTACGTCGGGAATGCGCGCAACCAGTTCGCCCTTTTCGTTCGGCCACAAATCATAAAGCAACTCACCATTATATTCAAAGCGAACGAGAACAGAGCGATAATCGTTGCTCACATTGTGATCCAACTGCCACTCCATATACCAAGCTTCAGTAGGACCGAAGACACAATCACGCCCATTCCAAGACGTAACACCCAATCCTCTGATGAGGGTGCGTCCATTAAATTCCACGAAAGCCAAAGGAACGGAGGCACCAAAACATGATGCATTAATCTCTGCAATTGTTCCATGCGTGTAAGGTTTGCCTCCCGCCAATTGCGCAGTCGGCAGCAAACCTGTTCTGACAACCTTTCCAACCTCCCAATCAAAGTCATACGCCATACAGGGCATTAGAATGCTTCCATATCCCCCTCTGTGATACAAAGAGGACAACGCAAGTCCATTTTTCTCTTCACAAAGAAGATAAACTATAGAGTCCGCCTGTCCTTCAATATGGCGCCAAACCTTCATATACTTAGAATTCATATATGTAGTATCTCCCTTGACATAGAAGTCCGTTCGCACATAATTTGGGATATAGCTTGTTGACCCACCTTCCCTCAATTCCGTAAACCAGGAGTTGTATTTTAACGTGTCAAGGCGCAATTCCGTCCAACAAGTACCCTCGGCATAATAACTCTGTTGTGCATAAGACAAAATGTGAAACAGAGTGAAGCAAGCCATACCAGTAATAGCCTTTATGTATTTCATCTTTTTCATTATTTTCTTATCGTTGAATGCTTTATAACGAGTTGTGCGCCCTTTCCCACAACAACATTTTTAGTCAACATCACTTTTGCCGTCTTCTCCATGACCGTATAACTGCCCGATTCAAAAACGACACCACCTTGACTTCCTTTCTTATATCACTGTCAACTTTCACATCTGAGGTTTGAATGCAATTACAACCAGAAACAATGGTGCTTTGGAGTTAGAGCGTTTCTATGTTGATAACCCACAACGCGTAGCCCATATTGCCCACTAAACTGGCATAAGTCTGCGGTGATTCTATTTGCCCCCCCCACTTATGCGCAAGGGAGAATTTGGTGTCTCTGTTCCTATTCCCACATTCCCCAGCGAGTGCACCGCCAGTTATGCGCAGGAATTGGCACTAAGGGCAAGAGCCAACAGCATGCTAATGAATACTTTTTTCCATGTCCGTTCTGGTTTTGGTTGTCAACGATGTTAAGTGTCGCAAATATACCACAAAAAACATTTCCACAAAAGATTTATGCGATTATTTCTTAAAACTTGTCGGCTTCAGCACATTTTGCAATGTCGGCATAGCGAACAAGAGAATGTGAGTCGCTTCACAACCCGCTTCATTCCACCTATTATATATAGGCCGCGCGAGGGCTTCCCTGCCACCTTACGCCCATTCCATGAGGTTATGCCTACCCCCTGATGATTGCATGCTCACTCATTTCCACATATTCCAGGGGAACGGAAGTCCCGAATGCGCCAGAGGAGGCAGAAGCGTCAACAAAAGCAGAGCAATTGCCTTGCGTGTGTCAACCAATTCAGTATGGTTTTTGCAACACTGCCAACTGATTCAGTTTATGATGAGAGAAAGCATCCGGGGAAAGCAGGAAAAGAGAAGCATGTCTTATACTGATATAGGTAGACACATTTATCAACCAATAA
>ULYE01023366.1_pt1 | contig 53349 bp, 53 predicted proteins | sample 1961921 | NCBI WGS metagenome assembly ULYE01 (sample SAMEA4835856, study PRJEB28245) | human gut metagenome | biome: gut microbiome; material: fecal sample | place: Denmark | collected 2008 | reverse complement strand
AAGATTAAAGACTAAACTCAAACGCTACAGCAGGACGCACCGCCAAGCCGTTACACTTGTAGCTGCCGTAGGTGCCACCACTGTAGAAGTACACGCTCCACGCGCTGCTGCTACTGTACTCAGTGCTACTCCAATGGTAACCTGCTGTATGATTGACAAATGGTACCGCACCACTGCGGAATGCACGCCATAACAACAGAGAGTAAAGAGGTTTCTCTGAATCAACCATTGACTGAAAGTATTGATTGATAGCATTTACCTCGCTTGCAGAGTAGTCTCCAGACTGGATGTGCTCATAGCTCACATTAGACTTGATATAATTATCAGAATCTGAATTATAAGCATCGAGAATCATCTTCTCAATTACTGTTACAGCAGGAACTGTGCTCTGACCAACCTGATAAGTTTCACCCCAGCCACCTGTTCTTGACAATGCAAAATAGATGTACTGACGACAAAGCTCACCCATTGATGGCAAATACCAGTTATTTCTCTGATATTGCGGATCCAAAGACTCACCTTCCTTCACTGTAGGCTCATAGAGATAGCAAGAGTATGCGGCTGGATAAGCAAACTGTCTAAAGATGCTCAAATCGCCATTGGCTTTTTGAAGAATCTCCATCATGTTTCCCAGCTCCTCATTGTTCTCTGGAAGCTTTTCAAGTGTCTTTACGATAGGTTGGTCGGACGCATCATTGGTTGACCAAGCAATCTCAACTTTTTCGTTATTACCACTCACGAGGTAATTGTTGAAAATAGTCTCCATGTGTCGTACCACAGTCTTGGTGTTGTTCTTACCATTCCACTCATTGATTGAGCCTGTAGAATCGCTGTAATCCTTAAATCCATCGTCTTGCTCAGGATCCAAACAATTGTCTCTCAGCAAATAATCATTCTGAGTACTGCCAGTAAGACCGCGTGAACCATAGTTAGGCAATGCAGTATCAAATACACTACTCAATCCTGTTTCTGCTGACATTTCACTGCCAAGCTCAGAAGTGAATCCGTTAGTTCCGTTTATTCCAGTGCTTCCTTCAGGATAAAGCCCCCATGCGTTTGAAGAAGTATTAATAACTCCATCAGAACTCTTGATAACCGCATTCTCCTTGCAATCAACAAGAATCTGATAGCCTACCAATTTTTTTGTTTTCTTAATCTCATCAGAGGGCTTGCTGAAACCACCGTATGTGATAGGAGCTGAATCGCCATCTCCTTGATACTTAGGATTCAACTTGTACACCATACCAATCAAAGTCTTGTCCTTTTGATACTGGTCATCAAATGTTCCGTCTGCATACGCAAAGTCACCCAGTTTTGGATGTCTCAGATAGAACCCAACGTACATTTCAGCAGTAAGATATTTCACACTGCCACCAACCAACGTGCCAACTTTAACTCGCATAATATAACGCGAACCATTTGCTTCAGTTGTAATCTTTATTACATTAAGCAGACCCTTTACAGCATCTTTCCAAGTACAGAACTGAGCTGGCAGGATTTCTTCACCAGATTCACTTACAAAGCTGAATTTGATGTCCTCATGGGCAGTACCGTCAGCTTCAGTTACAACAGCAATATTGTTAGATGTAGCAGGAATCACATTAACACCATACTCCTCAATGCCAATATTCTTAATGTATGACTTACCGGCAATTGACACACTGTTAATCTGATACTTGTCATAGGACAAAGACAGAGGAACGCCACTTGTTGCATCAATATTACCAAACACTGTGATAAGCTTACGCTTATTGTCGCAAGTCATACGTCCTTGTGACTGATCAAGAATCGCCTTACCCGTCAACGAATAACGCTCACTGGTAACACCATAAGAATAAGGCGGCATATCAGCAAACCACATCAATGTTGATACTGGCAGTCCATTCCAATTGACGTTGTGTATTGAGATTGTCAACAATCCTTTCGCAAAGCCCTTGATTTCACCAGCAAGACCAAACGAGTCAATTCCTTGATTATCAATAAGTACATTCTTTAACTCACTGACATCATCAATTGAAAACGTGTCTAATGATGGCATTCCTTGCAGCTCCAAACGATTCAAACCTGACGGCAGACGCAATGTTTTTAACGCAGCTGTCTTTGGAACCTCAACACCAACAACGCCCTTACAACCTGACAAATCCAGTTTATTCAAATTTGTCATAGCAGTAAAGTCAAACGCTGGAGTCGAATTGGAGAAGTCAATGTCTCGCCAATCAATTTCTTCCAAGTTCATATCACTTGACATGACAATACTTGAAGGGGTAAACATCTTGCTTATACGTGGCATGACAAGTTTTCTCAATCGTTTGCCGGTCAAACGCAAGTTTCCCTTAATAGCATTTGCACCAATGTTTGACACTTCAGAACAGAATGACATGCCATGAATTGCAACGGTTGTCTCACCACTCATAGCTGTGATAAACGAACAGGTCTCACCAGCTTTTAAACGCCAAGGTTTATCGTGATGAACCCCGTTGCTGTCTGTTCCATAATCTAACGCCTGTCCGAATGCAGCCACTGGGAATATGTCTTGAAATGCAGTCCATTTGATATTATATGTTGAGCTACCAGTAGATGTAAACGTGATACTGTCCTTACCATTCAAAGAGAAGTCGCCAAAATTGGCATAACTCTCAATCAATGCAAGTCGCTTAGTCATATATTCACGTTCCGCGTGCAACTGACTACCCAAAGACTGTGTAATAGGCATTTCCTTATAGCCATAAGACTTGCCTGGCTCCGAAGGATGCAAACCATCATAATACAGCTGGGCTGTTTCGTACAGCAAACGAGCAGTTTCGTTATAAGCAACAGCAGGGAAGTATTCTTGCACATAGAAGAAATACTTCTGGAAGAAGTTTTCTACACTGCCACAAAGCGTTACCATAGCAGAGAAAATCTTGTTCATCATCACACGCAAATCGTCTGGATATGCGAGGTCAAGCAAACGACATAATGCGTTATCGCGACCGTTCCAGAACCATGCGCCAAATGCGTCTTTGTCATCGAACATAACCCAATATGGCTTTGACTGCTGACCCTTATTATCTGTCTTAAAGATTGTATCGAGGTCATCGCCATCCATGCGAATCTTATGGTCAATGTTACCTTCTACCCAATAATAGGTGTTCTTGGTGTTGTTGTCAGTACCACACCACAGAAGGTTCATGTCACGGTTGAACAGCATATCTGACACATCAAACTTTGTGGGAAATTGTTTCTTGAACAATTCAACACGTCGTTTAACGATCTCAATAGTCTTTTCCTCATTAGTCATACCAAACAAGTCATTGTCGGTTATTCCCAACTGAGCCTTCAAGTTCAGCTTAGTAACATTGATAATGTTAAAGCCACGCTCGTCCTTGACACTGGTGGTAGCCAAACCTGCATCAACCCACTTGTCTGTCAGATAGTCCATGCGATAAACATTCAGATACTCGCCACTTGTTGTGTCACAGTTCCAATAATGCACGTTCGACTCCAACTCCAACCCTTCAGTTATATTCTCTGCAAGTTTCGCCTTGTCGCGCAAATAAGCCTGATTCAACGCACTCAGACCACCGCTAAACGGTCTTAGGTTAGGGTTGCACAAATATATCATATTGAAAGCTGGAATGACATGGTTGTTCAATGTTGCCATTGCACCATCAGCAGGATGTGTCTCGTCCTCATTCATCGCACCCAGGTCAAAGTCAAAGTTAGGAGCACCATTGTAACAGAAAGACTCTTCTCCTGCATCATACAGCATTTCTGAAGGAATCCAAGGAGTCTCAAAGTTAGCTCCAGGCACATTGTTATCAGCACCCTCAATCATAATATAATCAGGAGTGTACGATGCACTTTCTGGGTCATCGTCATATCCAAAGGTCGGCTTATCTCCCTTTGCCGCACCCCAAGTCTGGAAGCCACAGAACGTAGGTGTGGAATGGTTCTTGTCTGTATAGAAGCACAAGAATGGCTTTTCCAACACAGAACGACGTGAAGGCGTTGATGGGTGCTCTTTATCGTATGAGAAACCTCCCTCTGGCATTGCGCAAAGTCGATGAAGATCGTTGTATGCCGCTGTTGCGCCCAACTTATGACTCTGCATGGACGATGCGTAATTGTCTTTACCTACCCATTTCTTAGACTTAGGCTGCTTATCATCCAACTGATAATAGCTTGTCTTGTCATAGTATGGCTTACCGGTTTCTGGGTTTATGCCAATGGAAGTAAATGTGCCTTTCAAAATACCCTTGTCGGGATTCGCTTTACACATTTTAGTACCGATGTTCGGCCAATAATATTTCTTAGCAGTAGAACCCTGTCTCTTCATTTCAACACTGGAGAATACACCGGAGTGCTTCTCGTCGCCAATAATAAGAACGGTCATACGTACATTGTTGACCTTATCTCCACCAGAGTCATTGTTGAACGTAATGAACTCCTTATCACTTGGCAATTCGTACAGAATAGTGTTGTAAATTTCCTTGGCTTTGTTATAATCAATGACATCGCCATTCATAATAGCATCGTTAGCGGCCACAAAAGCACGTTTCTCGTCAATTGATGACATAGACGCTTTATAGTCCTGCTGGATGTAGTTTGAACTCATCGATTCATCAATCATCACACGTAAGCCAAAGATGTCGATGTTGCAACCTGTTGAGCCAATTTTCAAATGTCCGTTTGTACCACTGGCTCCACAGAAAGGAGAAACTTGTCCGTTAGGATAAGTGTATTCTCGCTGCATCGTACCATCAGCAAATATGCGCATATAGTTCAAGCCTTCATTACGCAAGTTGTTGACGATATTGACAGTCAAATGGATTCTACGACCCTCTTCCAAATAATAGTCTGCCATATCAGGCGTAGAAATAGGACCTTGGCCACTACCCATTACCAAAATACGATTAGGCAAAACCTTCAAGCCAACGAATCCTGTAGATGTCTCGCTAAAGCAAGAAATGACAGGAGCACTCTCATCTACAATCTTGCTAATAGCGATGTCGAACTCCATTGTGAGTGAATAGTCCACACCAGACAGTTTCAAACCTGTAGTTGTTATAATCGGCTCAAATGGCAAATCCAACAACGAACCTTTCATAAGACGGAATCTGTCAACTCCATCTTCGCGCACAAATCCCTCAATTGTTGGGTTAATAATCTTAGTCAAATTGTCCTTTGGCTGGTCCTTCAGCATCAATTTGCTGGCATCAAACTCAAAGTAATTGCCTCTTGTATCAGAACCATAGAACTCTCTTGTGTTAGCGTTCAACAACAAATCTGCTGTACCACGAGGCGAAAAGTCCATTGCATTGCTTAAAAGCACAGCACCATTATAGTGTAGCGTGCTGCCATGAGCAATTTTTACAAGCACATTGAAGTCACCGATTTCATGCTCACAGTTCAACGCTGTACGCATTTCATAAACATTACCATTTTCACAAGACACTGTTTCTGAATAATAGACCTTATCACCATTCATACCATCTACAATAGACAAGAACAGTTCATAAGGTTTTTCTGCTGGATTGTACACCGCATAGTGAAGCAATGTTACAGTATCATAGTTGTCTGCTGTTGTAATTGCATCCGCAATGGCTACAAGCACTGTATTGTTGCCTTCTTCTTTGTACATAATTCCAAAGGTTTGGTCACTTACTTTGGTGCCATTAATATCGGCGGCAAACGTAAGCCATGCGCGAATACGATAAGTACCGTGCTTGAATGTGTACTGAGAGCTGGTAATAGAGATGTTCTGGACGGTCTCGTTACCACCTTCGTTAGCTGCGAATGCAATTGGTTCTGGAGTAGCCAACACGTTCTTGCCATCTGCACTAAGAATCTGGATGTGTAAGTGACGAGCTACCGAACCCTTCACGTAAAACGGAAGAGCTACAGTATTCCCCTCAAACACATGGCCAAGGTCACCGGCATAGTCCAACCCCATAGATTCAGACATGGTAACATTAACTGCTACAGCTGTTGACGATGTTGATTTTTCGGGTTCCACCACAACAATACGATAATTCCATTCTCCATCCTGCAAATAAGGGCCAAGGTCAAAATTCACAAATGTCTCACTATCCTCAGATACAGCATCTATATAACGTGACTGTCCGTCAATAGGCGTAAGAGCCTGGAAATTGCCACTCACACCAGCTTTACGTCCAGATACAATGACAGTACCGCTGGTTCCTGCCATATCTTCAGTCGTTGTTGTACCGCCAACTGTAGTTGCTTTTTTACACGTAAACTTCAATGGAATAACCATTTCCTTTACGTTTGTAAACTTAGGCTCTGACGTGTTCTTGCCGGTCAAAGTTACAACATAGGCTGTACCCTCTCCATGTCTTGATGCAACATTAAAGGTCTGCTTGTTAAGTACTAAAGATTCATCGCTTCGATCAAGAAGCCATGCTGTTTTGTCATCTGCTGAACGGAATGTGTAAAATGTCAAATAAGAATCCACACTGTCATCAACGTAAAAATCAGCACCTTTTGATTTAAGCTGATTTTTGATGAAGTCCTCTACGGCACCGCCATCATAGGCATTAGTGCCGTCATCCCAAATCGCATCTATATTAGGAATTGGACCTGGGATAATTGTTCGCTTTTTTGCCATAAAAGTTTGAATTATTAGTTACGCCTCCAGGCATCATCACGGTTCCAAGACTTTTCTCGAATCCAAAATCCACTACCAAAGCAACTATTTACCGCCTCCCATATCAGCTTTGCACCTTTATAGATTGCAGACACAGTTTTCTTGCCATAATACCTGGCAGTAAGGTCAATGGTGTTACGAGCATTCATTCTTCGTATATATTGTATTCAACATTATCTTGAATTTCACCGCCCTTCAACAATGCGTCGTACTCGTCTTGTGTACAATACACAGTTCGATTTGCATCATCGATCAATTCATTTACACGTGCAATAAGCTCATTGAACTCTGCCGATGAACAACGACCGCCAGGGGTTGCCCCCTGGTTCGTTGTCTTTTGTCCTATAGTTAATTTAGATATGCTCATTTTAGAATATGATTGGGAATGAATAATCAAACGCATCTACTGTAGCCAACTCACATGACCAGATTTCACTTGCATTAAGTTCATAATCAAGAACAATAATGTTTGGCTCATCGGTTGTACCTATCAATTCCAGTTCTTTCTTGTCAGAAGCTCTATATCGATGCCAGATAAACTGGTAATGTAACTTGGCGTATTCAACATCTACAAGCGAACCTTGATAATACACATTGGCAGTTAATGTTGTTCGACAACTGCCATTCTGGAATGACCGACCGCTGGATGATATGACTTCAACAGAATAACCTTGCACATACTGCTTGCGTATAGTTTTTGTATCAACGTATGTACGAGAATCGTTCAACGCTATCACACACTGTATTGTCAATGTGCTTTCCCCGCCATTGCCATTTGTGTCGCGCCCCCACAATTCTGAATTTGGAGTAATCACCAGTGTTTGCGAGTTTGCATCTGGAATGACATACCAATCACCATCCTTTTTATACATCCATTGACGTTGCGCTGTAGTTGACTTGAATCCGACCTCCTCAACAGTAAGCGTAATGCTGGAAGGACTCACCGGTGCTTCAGCATCGTAGCCAATGACGGTAAAGGTGTCATCCCCAATAATGCGACAATAACGATTTGCCATTTCGTCTTGCGCGTCTTTGCTAAGGTTATCCCAATTCAAAGTCACACCAGAGTTAAACGTCACTTTACCATTTTTATCCCAGGTTATATTTTTCTTCGCCAAATAGCCACTGCCATCTTGCCTAAGTAAAAAAGATTTGGAACGCGTTCCAATTCCTCCGTCATTGCCTTCATCATCCTTAAAATTCAACTGAAGTAAAGGATTCTGCATTGTACCACCAATACCTCCACGATTAAACCATGCTCCATACTCTCCAGTAGGGTTTAGTGTTTCATCGGTAGCTTGGTATTGTGTAACATTGTCACCAGATTCAAGCTGAGGTGCTGTGAAATACAGGACCTTCTCATTAGGATTTGGTACGCTCACATCTATTGACTCATATTCCGACTTAGTAAATGATGGAGTGATCGTAAACAGCATAGCATCATCTGCGTTTTCACAATCCAACACATCAAAACACACATGAACGCGTCTCCATTCATGGGTCTGGTCTGAATCAATAATAATTTCGCCAACGCCTTTTCCATTCTGAGCAACAGTTATTCTTCCAGGTTGTTTCATGTACACCCAGAATGAAAAACAATATCGCTTTCCGACATTTTCTTTAAGCCAAGAGTTTGTCTGAGCCGCCAATCCTATAGATGTATTAGCTCTGTAAACCAATCCGACACCAGTAGGATTAATCACTTCTGACTTGTTTCCTTCGATATGTACCGAATCTGTAAAATCTGGTGAAAGTGAATTGACAAAACAGTTGCGATGTATCTTTCCTGCATAGAATGTTGCTCCAAAACCATTCTCATCTCCAGCTGTCAAAGTACCTGAAATATGTGCCGATGCAGAGGCATAAAGCTTCTGTAAATATGCGCCATAGCCTGTCAATTGACCAAACACATGGTCAACAACACCATCAAGCTTACCAACACGAGACACGCTTCCGTCTCCAAAGTTTGCAACGCTGGAAAGCAGAATGATGTTGAAGTCTGATATTTGTATTTCTTCACCTACCTCTAAGCTGCCCATGTCAAATTTGAATGAGCGCAAATGTCTGCCAGAATATTCAACTGTAACAACACGGAACTTGTACTCCCATGAAGTTGAAATATCTTCGGTCCACTCTGCATCACGATGCAAATCGTCACTATACCCAAGCGATACAGGCACGCCTGTCATGTCTTTGCTTGCCCGTACCTTATATGATATAAGCACTTGATTGTTGTTGCGCACAAACTGATAAAAGTCCTGCTGCAAACCTTCAAACGCATTTTCAGAAGGGGCTGTACGAGTAACAGTCAGAATACGATTATTCCCAAGACTCGTTTTTGAATATTGCTGGTTCAGGTGTTCTACACCTTTTACAATATATTGAGTCTGTGAATCTTCAAAAGCTTCTGAAGCTATGTTTTCTGGCCATGACAAACTTTTGTTTTTCCCAATTCCATCAATGACATCCATAAATGGAGACTGGGAGTCAGATGCTGTAAGATATAGTGCTCCTGATCGGTCAACATTGAACAGATTGGTAACACGTGCAAAATCAAGAATTTCTCGTTTGTTATTGCTATCCAGTTCATCACCTTCCAGCAAAGCACCTATAAAATATGGGCGTTCATCATACAGGTTTGTGGAAGGGTTTTTCATCCTTTCCACCCCGTATGACAAAACGCACATCAACGAATAAACGATATTGCTTCCGTCAAAATATTGTCTGCGGATAATATCGCCTGTCTGCAACCCTTGAACTTTCTTTGAGTCTGAGTTGATCAGTACTTGGTATTTTTTATAATTTACTAAAGCCATTAGTTCAATACTCTTACCTCGTCTCCTGAACAAGAATCACTCACCCAAAGAGAACCGTTTGTTGTGGATAATTTTTGAACTTCAAGCTCATACACTCGCATTTTTTTGCGAATTGTCAGACTGTCAAATGTAGCGTGGACCCCTCCAACTGTTACATCCTCCATAATAGCCCATCCGCTACCAGCAAAACCACTGGAGAAGCTAATTGATGATGAATTAGGATTAAATGAATACAGATTACCATCGAACAAGGTGTTCTGAGATAAACGCAAACCATTTTCAATGCCCTCTATGAACTTTCCGTCATCAAAGAATAGGGCATCCTCTTCAAGTCGGGTTTTGTAACGGTCACTTTTTATAGCATAGCATGAAGCCTCTAAAGGCGCACTAAACGCAAAATGCTTTGCATCAGTAGCCATTTGAAGGGCTAAAAACAATGGGTCTGAAGTTGGATTATATACCAATGAACTGGTCTGTACTGATCGTATATTTAATCCGATAACACCCAACTTTGGCACTTCATTGGCTACAATAGAATACGGCACTTCGACGGTTAATTTGTCCTTGTTGCCATGAATATTAACACCATCAATACCACCAAACCTCATATTATCATTGATAACAACACCATAGTCATTGGAGTTGGCATAATATGTCTGGAATGATGCTGTCAGAGAATTTGCCGCACCTGTGCTAAAGCCGTTAGGGAAATTACCCGTGCCATCATGTGACACCAAAGTATGCGTGCCATTGTAATTCTTAATGTCCGCTTGTATCGAAATGTATTTAGTCGGCAAGTCATTTCCAGCCTCGTCAGTTCCCTTGTCTCCCAAATTCATTACAGCACCTGGGGCGGAAAAAGAAACTACATTGTCGGTATTACGTACCCATACTATGTAATTATCATTGAATTTAATACCATGATTATTTATCAATGACAAGTCACTATTCAAGACAATAAAGGCTTCTTTAATCTGTTCGTTTCCTTCTAAATCATCATGTACAACAACATCTGTGTACATCAACTTCTGACCAAGCAAAGAGAACTGGAAGCCGCCATTTATGCTAACAAGGTCTGTAAATTGTGAAGTTCCTATTACAGATAAAGTCCCATGAACAATCGCATTTTGCATAGTCCAATCAACGGAATCCATATTACTGTTTCCGCTATGATAGTACTCGTGCTTGCCAAAGAAAATACCGTCACTGCTAATTGCGATGTCGGCCAATTTCACAGTGCCGTCAATTTCTACGGCTCCTTGCAGGCTAATATCTTGGCCGGCCAACTTTAATGTGGTCTGGTCATACCAGATGCTCTGGTTGCCTCCAAACCAAATACCCGAATTGGATAAATATGCCCGACCTTTGATTGTAACATCATCCGATACTTGTAGGTTACCGGTAATGATAGCGACGGAATCGTCGTTTGCATTAACAATGGTTTCAAATATTTTCTTGTTATTGTAACCAGCTTCAAAACCATAAAGAGCACCAAGCAGACCTTGCATGGAGTCACCGCTTCTGGCTACAAAACCAGTTCCTCCACCACCGCTTCCAGTTCCTCCACCTGGAGAAATGGTTGACACAATGGCATTAGCAAGCATATAAGCAGTATTCTTCGTCATAATCGTTGAATACTGCTGCAATCCTTCGCTAATCTTTGCTTGGTCAACAACCTTTGCGCCATCATCATCTACCTTGTCACTACCATCCTCATTTTTTTCATAGGGTGGGTTAGACATATAGTCTGGAGCATCGGTATTATTGTTTTTGGTCATACCGTCATAGAACCGCGTATAGAGGTCGTACAACAGCGATTTAGAATCAATTGCCCCGATTGCAGGGTTTAATATAGCTTGTGCCATTATTTCTGTACCATAACCTTCTGTGTTAAGAATCCACTTTGACTTGCCTTGTAAGCATCAATTTTTGCCTTCAACGAAATGAAATTACCCATCATATTTGCTGGAGGTTGCGGTCCCATCATGGTCGGTGTCATCATTTGACCAAGAAAACCGCACAAATCGGAAAGTATAGTAGCCAACTCTTTTCCAAGGACAGCGTTATCAGTTCCAGACGTGCTGCCAAGATGAACCTTGCCATCTTCGATTGTCACTGACGAACTACCAACTTTTTCTTCTATCTTATCAGTTTTTATAGTAGTCTCTGCATTTTCTCTTTTGAAAAGAATCTTGTCTTTATCCATTTCAAAAGAGGTCTGTTCATCGTCCACAGTTGTAGTCACGCTTTCACCAGTTAAAGTGGTTTTGCTGATATGGGCATCTTTTTCTTTGTGAACTTCTGTAACAATAGAGTCTTTCAAATAGGTGGTCTTAGACATTACACCTGTCTCTTCCAACTCATCCACATCTGGAGCTTCTTCATCTGATTCGTCAAACTCTTCACGCTCTTTTACTTCAATGGTAATACTTTCGTGTGAGTCCATTTGAATCATATCAACATGAGAAAACATCGAGACATATTCTTGACCGGTATCTGGGTCTTGTGATACAATCACCTCAGAATACATCTTTGGGACTATTACATAGCCCTTAGAATTGTCCTGGATGGCACTAAGCAATACTCCTTCATGGTAGCCCATTTTGGTCTCTTCAGTTTCCTCCACAGCCAAAGTCACGTATTCTTGCACGTCAATGGTTCCAGCAAGGTCACCATCTGTGTTGATTTTCGCAACATATCCAGTGACCTTGGCCGTACCTTTGATGGCTCCAGTGTCTCGATTCACCATACCTTTCCAAGCAATCTTCTGAATTGCTTCACGAATGGTTTGATTGCTTGATAAATCAGGATGCTTATTTTTGCTCATTGTCTTTATTCTCTTGTTTGTTTCGTTTGATGCAATACGGCAATTTAATGCGCTGACGATAACCACTATTGCCAAAAGTTGTATGCACTTCCTCTACCAAATAATAGCCATTCTTACCTGGATAGCGGTTATCTACAAGCTCAACTTTGGTCGCTGTATGCAAATGAAGGTCGCCAAATAAAGTAAGAGTACCCTCAATACCATTCATATTATATGATTCAAAATACTTTTTGGCTTCTTCCAATAACTCCTTTTGTGTTACAGGAATCTTCCGAGAATGATATGGTATTTTAGTGTACAAATTCATATCCACTTTATCACTGGCCTTAGTGGTTGTACGCGCACCACGCTTCATTGCTTTTTTACTCATGCTTGATTCGTTTACCACTCTCCATTTCTCAGACTTTTTGTCTTTTGGATCATACTTTGGGTTACGCAACAAGGTTAAATGAAAAAATTTGTCGTCAGAGCCAACGCCTTCCGCTTCAATAGCCAAAAACTTCTTGTCTGTGCTCGTAAGAGACAGTCCATTATCTGCTACTGTGTAATCAAACAAAATTTGAAGTGGCTGCGAAGGCTGATTGGCTATATTTATAATAGAATCATCCTTTGCATTGTCAAAATAGCTACGGCCAACCGAAATCACAGGATTTCCTGCATATTCTGTAATAAAACAATGCAAACCAAACTTTGACCATTCTGTCAATACATCAGCAACTGTAAGCTCTGGCGTTAAGGTAATTTTGCCAAGGTCATATTTCTGAGTGGCGGACTTTGGATGTAATTTTAGCCCCGTTCCTTTTAACAAAGGATGCTTAGCGTTGTCTCCCAAGAAATCCAAAACAGTAGCCTTGCTCTTAATCGTCAGCTTCGGGCAAGTAATCTGTTTTAACGCACTGGCAAGATTTTCACACTGTAATTCAATAGGCGTATCTATACTTATCTTAGTGATATAGCCATCGAACATTATATCCATTTGCTTCTCATAATTGCCCAATGTATCATCGTCGTTAAATATAGTCTTGCCAGAATTGCTTGTTTTAGCAGACGCGGCAATCACAGGATCTTCAGTATATCCCAAAGAGATGCGAATACGTTGACCTATGCTGAAACTACCTGGTGTGGCCATAGATGAAGTGGCTTTACGAACTTCTTCCACAACTCCTGCATCACTGACACTTACATCCAACACTTTATTGGCAGCGGCTTCTTGTTCATTAAATTTGTCAATAGTTTTACGAATGACAGTGCCGCGAGGAAAACGTACAGAAGCCGAACCAATCAGCTTCTTGTACGTTTCTTCTATTTCAATTTCTTCAACTTCACTAATAAGCATAGCATCTTTTGGTACCTCCATCGGTTTCTTAGGGTCTTTAGGGGTCCATATCTTGATTAAGCATATCAGTATTTGATAGCTTGGCTGTTTTTCGTTTTTTATCATTATATGTTAGGAACTAATTCATCCAGCCCCATACCAACTCCAGATACGACAGCTGAGGATGCTGTATTAACAATAGATGTAGCAGCCATTTCTGCCAACTTATTGTCCAAAATCAACTGATACCATTTGTTCATTGGACTCAACTTTAATTCCTGATTCAAAACAGCGATAGTATCTTTCTGAATCTTAATATCCTCATCAGGCTCAACTGCTACACAATTGAATGAATATGGCTGGATGTTCTTGTAAGTTTGCTGATTAAGCGAATAGTCTTTTATGATGATTCGTTGTACATTAAACGGCTCAAACATCATAAAGTTGATATTTAAGATACCGTTGTACTCCATAATTTTTACAAACTTCCTAACAGCCTCTGTAGGATAAACGCCACGCTCATCAGATACAATATATCCACTTACTGAAAACTGCAAATCGCCACCCGACACAAGCTCTTTACGAGTATAATCTCGACCTTGTACTTGCGTCATTACGATGTTCTTTGTACTGTTCATAGTGACTTGTGGAGACAGGTCTATGTGACAAATTGTTTTTGTCTTATAGTTTTCAGCTTGGGGCTTACCATTTACAATACTAACATCTTCCACATCATGTGCATCTTCACCTTCATCGTCATAATAAAGCATTAACGCCTCTTTAACCGGATTGCCATACTTGTCCTTAGCCACAATAATATGGCCTCCTTCAGCGGTAATTTGCCCCCATTTATCACTTTGCTTTTCTTGATTTTCAATTAGCTTAACATGGTTCTGTTCCTGTTGCTTTAAAACAGCATCACGAACTTCATCTTCCATGTGTTTTTTAAACTTAGGCACAAGCTTATGCAGCTGTCCCTCCAGTTCTGACATTACCAACTGTTTGGCAATGTGAACAAACACGCTCTTATATCTGGGGTTCTTAAATTCCAGTGGCGATTGGTCTTTTTTTATACGCCAATTCACTCCACCAACAGCCAAACCTGCGGCGTTTGTGGAGCTGAATTTTAAGTCACTCCATAAATATCCAAAATCCATTGTATATTATGTTTTAATTATCCATGCCATGTTTCATCGAAATCGTGAACAACATCAACCAATGCTTGTGCCAGCTCGCTCTTTAAGCTTGCAATAACAGCAGCATTATTTGGATTGCTGAGGTCAATCTTATCGACGTTCATCAAATTGCCAATTCGGACGATAACCTGCTTAGGAGTAGCATTACCTTGGTTGTAATGGTTCTTATAATCAGAAGCCTTTGGACCATTGTTTCCGCCATTGCCTTTATGTCTGTTACCTCCCGTTCCTAATCCCAAATTACCGCCACCTCCATTTCCGGCGGTTTGACGCAATCTTTTCTGCATTTCATCATTAGAAATCGGTAACAATGGGGTCGGACCATGCCACATTTGGTCTGAAGGGTTCCAAGTCCATTCTTGGCCATTCAATTTGGCCTTACCATTAGATCCATTGTCGGTTCCGCCATATCCCCAAATTGGATTACGGAGAAATGAATCAAAGTAACTTCTAACTTTCGGATTCAGTCGATTAGTCAAGTCTATAATTTGCTGGTGGAATAGCAAGAACGCCTGGCGTGCTTCATCTGCGGTAACCTTCAGCGTTTCCATTTTGCCGGTTTCAGGATTAAAGAACTGGTAAGTTCCTGCATTCCATTGATTATTATACCAGCCAAACTGTTTCATAAAAGCGTCGCTACCAAATTGACCAAATTTGCTTTCGTCAAAGATTGGTATTCCACTATGAAGCATAAATCTGGAAAGCAATTCTTCAGAAATATCTCCAGATGCCAAATTTGCCAAAATCTCCTTAAAGTCACTCAACATTTGAGCGTTTGCTGATTCCATTGGATTGTTTATATTAAACAACCTATCAAGCATACCGTTAAATGCGGTAACATAATCGTAACTACGCTTCCAATCAGACTCTGGCTTGTTCTCCAAATCCTTCATTTGCCAATTCTTAGAATCAGTCAAATACGACTTGATACGAGCATTCTCAACATCTGACAACACTGCACTTAAATCATCGGTGGTTGCCGACATAAGCAATCGCTTATTGTAAGAGGCTTGGACTTTTTGCAAATCTGAACCCTCTGACATATCTCTACCAAGAGCATACAAGAATCTTGCAGCTGCTAATCTCTGATAACCATAAGCGTTATCATCGAATGTTCTATTGTTGAATGTCCACATCTGGAATGCATTACCATTTGCATTCAAGAAATCAGACAATGATGTGTGCATTGCCATGTCCTCTTTTCCATTAGGCAAAAGAACCGGTGCTGTAGCAGCGTCACGTTTATCCCCATCAGTACCAAACAAACTCCAATAGAATGGTTTTGCAGCGTTTTCAATAGCGTCTTTATGAGTTTCACCAAGAGTTTTATTAGACAACTTCTTCTGAGCCTCATCCATGATACCCAATTGTTCACGCATTAAATTGATATGTTCTCCAATCACTCTGTTGACATCCATCTGGCGGTCATACACCAAGGTAAGATACTTGTCGGTTTGTGTGGCGTGTTCAGATAAACTGATACCATTAATAGACGCTGTACTTGCCAAATATTTGTTATTAGCTTCATTTGCAGACTCAACAGCATTCTGATAATCAATAAAAGCTGCAACTCCACCAGCAAGTGCTCCTGCCACCAGCACGCCCCAACCAACTGGATTAGTTAGCAAGAATGGGACAGCGGTAGTCATAAGCCACGGAGCGACTGTATTTCCAATAGCTGCACCAGCAAGACCTCCTGCAATAGTACCACCAATGGCACCAAATGCACTTGTTGTACTTCCTTCTTCACCAAGCTGAGAACCAAAGTAGCCACCCATCATGGCACCGGCCATTCCACCTATGCCACCAGTGTACACTCCAATAGCAGATTGTGCGCGATATTTTTGCATACGCGTGTATCTGTCTATTACAGCCTGAGAACGCCCAGCAAATGAAGTTGCACCAGCACCTGTTCCTACGGGACCAACGCCAAAACCACTTCCTCCAAAGCGAGCCATTGTTCCCCACATTGCAGAAAGAGCACCTCTCATATTTGTCAGACCACGCACAGAACCTGCTAACGAATTGAACTGTCTCGACATCATTCCGAGCTGACGTACTCCATTAACAACGTATGCGCCAAAGTTGAACATTGCACGGAAAATACGCAATGGGATAAGTACAGCCGAAATTTTTAGCTGAAGCTCCAGCCATAGTTTTATGAATGGGCCAAAACGCTTATATACATCCATAATGATCATGGTAAAGTCTTTGAGCATCTTTATCAGATCTAAGAATGTCTGTCCCATTTGCTTAGTCAAATCAGCAGCTTCATCCGTATGTAACCAGTCAATAGTTTCTCGTAACATTTGTCGAATTTGTTCATCCAATCCTTCAAATGCCTTCATACCATTTTCTGTAAACATAGACGTAAGCTGTGCCCACAATCCCTGGATGGTGTTCTTCTTAGCTTCTGCCAATTCCGCTGTAATACCCTCTGACAAGAAATTTTCTTTGACTATTTTATTCCATTCATCGACATTCTTGATAAGAGCAACAGCACCCTGAGCAGCTGTACGGTGGAACATCTTATAGATTTGATCTACAGACAATCCGGCAGCATTCAAATCTGTGAAAATGTCAACCAAATCTCTAAGATTACCCTTTTCATCGAAACGCTTAATACCCAAACTGTCCCATACACCCTGCTGCTTTTTGGTTGGATTCACAATATTGGCCATAATAGTACGCATAGTAGTACCTGCCTGTGAACCCTTGATACCAGCATTACCTAAGATACCAATACCAGCAGTGGCCTCCTCAAAAGAAACTCCACCGGCAGACAACAGTGATGCAGCATACTTATATGATTCTGCAATCTCCATCAATGTAGTGTTTGACATCGTGAAGGTTTGAGTCATAATATCTGCTGCATGACGCACATTTCCTGGGTCGATGTTATATCCAGTCATAATATTGGTTACCACATCAGCTGTTTCACCCAAATCAGAGTCGCCAACCAACGCAATGTCAGCAATAGGCCGAATAGCCTTTGTGATGTCCTCCAGCTTAAAACCTGCCATTGCCAAGAACTTACTTGCATCCGCAACCTCTGGAGCAGTAAACTTGGTTTCAATACCAACGTTACGGATAACTCGCTCCATACCAGCAAATCTCTGGTTGAAGTTATCTCGACCATCATGTGCCTGTAAAATATTTCTTGTTGTAGTGATGAGGTTGTTATATTCGGTAGCATCTTTCAGTACCTTACTCATCATCACACCAAGACCAGTGATGCCGTAAGCGACACCCATACCTTTCAGCATATCCAATGCACCAATACCGCCAGAGTCAATCATGGCAGGACCAAGTGCTTTATAAGCCAGATTACGCTGTCCAACAACCTTCCGAGCCTTAGCGAAAGTAGTTCCTGGCTTTGCTTTAGGCGTAGAGCTACCACTTTTGGATGCTGCTGTAGGAGCTGTTACTACGGGAGCAGGCTTGGACGTGCTGCCCACCTTGCCTTTTCCTGTAGTCGCTCCAGCCGCGCCCATTGTGATAGAGCCAGACAATTTCTGAATAGTTGTCAACTTTCTAATGATGGTATCAAGTTTCTGATTCGCACGTCCAGTATTAATGTCTAAAGTTGGAGACTTTTTAAACATAGTGTTGATACGTCTCATTGAAGCATTAAAGCTTTTCTCGAAAGCTGAAACGCTATTCTGTATTGTCTGCAATGACTGCGTAAACGTCTGGAAGTTAGTCAACGCTTGGTTGACTCCAGACGAATTTACTTTGATGTTATAATTAACTATATAATTCTCTGCCATTACACTTGTAACTTTTATTGAAGAATAGACAATTGTCAGATAATGCGGTTAATAAAAAACCCTATCAACAATTGTTGATAGGGTCAAACGAGTTTATGACAGCAGTCCAAGCGCATTTGCTTGGCGAGTTACTACTTGCTGTTGATGCAACCATTCGGCATCATTAGCAAGAATGGCAAACTCTTCTTCATCCAGTTCATCGATGTTTACACCTGGGAAGTAGTGTCGGATAAAAATGATCTTTTGACGGAGACCGTCTTTGTCATCTACTTTCCAGGTTTCGATAAATTTACCAGACGGCCATGACGCATCTCAATAATCTGTGAGAGCTGCCCCATGAGTCCGAACAAGAAGAGCGAATCGTCGTCAACCAACTCCTTGTCACCGTCGAGGAAGCAGTCTTTTGCAAGAACTCGCATCGCTACGGCCTGGTTGTTCTGAGCTGCGGTCAGATACTTACTGAATGTCTTGAAAGAAGGCTGACAGAAATAGCCGACATAATGCTCCTTCTCACCGTATTCGGACTTACCATCCACTACGATGGGGAAAATCATCTTCTTATCGGGGTTCTGTGACTTCAGTTCCTTTACTTTCTTCTCAATGGTAGAAAGCAACTCTGTGTCAATTGCCTCTACGGTTTCTTCGATAATTACTTTTTCTTCCATATTCGTTAAATTAAGTTTGGATGTCTATATATGAATAGCTGGAGATTTTTGCAATAGTTTGAAAACATAAAGAAAATCGGTGGAATGCTTGTTACAGACATTCCACCGAAACCCAACGCTTATGATAACCAGGAAGAATTAGTTACCTGTAGTAGTCAACTCGATTTTGAAAGGATTGAGGTTAAATTCCTTGGTGATGTTGGTGTCATCCTGGGAAACCTCCATACCATCCTCATTGAACAAACAGCCACTGAGTGTTACGGTCTCTTCAACCCAATCGTCTGAGCCAAGGTCATTCGAGAAAGACACCACCAAGTCAAACTCTCCAAGGTTCATAAGAGAACCTTTCAGAGCGCGAAGCTGAACCTGGGTGTTGTAGTCCATCGTGATTGACGCTGTGTACACCGTGTTGCCAAAACCGCGATTGACGGGCTGACCGCCAAGACCGTAGTTTGTCTCAACCTTGTGCTCGATGTTCCACTTGATTGCGGAAACTCCTGCAAGAATGATAGGGTTTGCGTTTGCAGAACCAGTCAATCCAGGTGCGGTCAACTGTACCATTGACCAAGAATAAGCTACGTTATTTACAATCATTGTTGTATTGTTTATCGGCTAATTGCAAGACCCTCTGTTACTTCGATAGACTCAGCGCAGCCAAGAGGAATGAGAGAGTACTTGAAAATCAGTTTCTTGTTCTTCAAGATGTTCTGCGAGGCAGGGATGGTGATTGTACCAACCGCGCTGATTTCCTCTGCTGTCTCCATACCCTTCAACACACCTGAAATCAAGTTGTTGTAAATAGTGATTTGAGCAGCGGAAAGATTGCCATTAGCAGGGTCAACTTTTACTGGAGAGTTTACGTAAGGAAGCAGTGCTTCGCGTACAAGACGACGAGACTTGTTAATGGTACGGTTACGAGCAATCGTACAATAGTCGCCGCTTGAACAGCTCTGGTCTCTTGTGAAATACACATGGCCCTCGCGACCCTCGTATGTGCGCATGAACATATAACCCTTAGAGTCAAGTTCATCCAGCTGGAACTTCGTTAAAGCAGAATATGAAGTAGCATTCTTGATTTTGCCACCTTCAACGGTAGCATCACCAAAGCCCATCTCGATTGCAGGGACGTAATTCACAAGGTCAAAGTGCTGCACCCAGCCAATGCTTTCGCCTACATTTGCCTGTGTGAGTGCGCCAAGTGCGAGGCCAACTACGCCAACTGGAGTGGTTGACTTTAGTGTGGCTTGCATACTTGCCACCTCAGAGTCCATAGACTGAGAGAGCAACACACTGACATAGCGTGCATTGATTACAGCGTCAGCAATTTTGCTAAACACAACCTTTGTGTCCTCACCTGTAGATGTTGTAACCTTTGAAGAGTTACCGGTCAGCAGAATGTAGGACGGAGAATGATAGTCGTTTGCCATCTGTTCTGCAACAGACTGCAAATCGCCAACAATAGCAATTGAATACTTGTCGCCTGACGGATCCATGTTCTTCCAGATGTTCTGTTCAGTCCACACACCGAACTGACTGATTATGCCACCAGATGCCTTCTGCATATCAATGATAGCATTCCAATCGCGCGAACAATCAGCAAACATGATAAACAAGCGACCGCTGCCACCTGCCATTGAGAAGAACTGACTGATATGGTAGTAGGGAATACCGGCCAACAAATCAGTGCGCTCATCTTCAGCTTCAATACCATCAACGTAAGGAGTGATACCAAGCTTAACAGCCTCGTCGAGGCTGTTAAGCTCTACCACCGTTTCTTTCAACTTCTCAGCAACATTCTTGCCCTGGCCCTTAGTCCAGAACTCTGTCTGTGCTGAAATGTCAAAAAGCAAACCACAGACCTTCTCAACATCACTGGTGATGGTTGAGCCAATGTTTCCGTCTGTGTCGGTCATATAAACATTTCCTAATGCCATTCGATTTGATTTTTATTGTTTGTAATACGGATTCTGATAAAGAATAGCCTTACCCTTTGAAAGAAGTTGAGAGTCCTCTGTATATACGCCACCCTGTGCATCCACAGCCAACTTAGCGTAGTTAGGAAACATCTTTAAAATTCTGTCAACATAATCTGGGATTGTAGCACTCTCAGCTGTATTGTCGATTTTAGAACCTTCAGTAGTATCAGCTCCTTCATCAACCTTTGATTCTACTGGATTTGTAGCGGTTTCTGTATTTTCGGTAGGAACTTTTTGCTCCACCGTCTTTTCCTGCTTTATTAACTTTGCCATAATCTGAAATTAAAATGGGGAGTGGAGTATTTACCCCACTCCCCGGATTATTATTTCGGTCTGATTGTTACCTTACACTGCGTTCTTGTAAGCGGTCCATACAATCACCTCACCAGGGAGTGCGATGTTGACATCGACCTTCAAGCGCATCTGGAAGAACCACTCCTCAGAGTCATTCTGAAGCGGCATGACCTTCACGCTCTCCTGGTCGGTAGCGTAGTCAACAGCCATCCAGAGACAAGAGTCCGGACCTGTAGTAAAGTTACCGAAGAAAATGCTGTGCTCAGGCAGACCGTCGATGACTTTGATTTCCTTGCCCTTGAAGCGACGCTTGTTGAGGTCTGAGTTCTCAACATACTTAACCTCCTTAGCGGTCAAGTACTCGTCGTAAAGGTCCCAAAGCTCCCAGCTCATCACGAACTTCATACCCTTCTTCTTGCGAAGCTTCTTCGGTGTCTTTTTCCAGATAGCGTAAAGAGCCTGTTCTACCTGCTGACCGGTAGTCAACTCTGTATCGCCAGCAAGGATCACCTCACCAGAAGCAACCTCGTTCTTCTGAGCGTCGTCACGAGTATCTTTATCTACCTTTGATGCCTTGATGTTGTTCAGAACACGAACCAAGAAACCGTCGAAGTACTTCATTGGACCAGCAGCGTCCTCGCCACCAGGCTTAGTACAGCCAGCAGGAGTTGTGATTGCGCTGTCACTGGTTCCGCCCTTGCGACTACACCAGATACTGTCATTGATGTACTGATCCTTCTTGTCGATGAGCAGATGGAGCATCTTAGCCTGTACTGACGGGTCAAGCTCGCGGAAAATAAGCGGACCAGTAGGCTGGAACGGTCTCCAAACCTCCTCGAACTCACGAGGATTAAAGCGGACGTAAACCATAAAATCACCAGGCTCCAGATAACGCTCGCTATAGGTGTACTGGTTGTAATCACCATGTGCGGCACCCTGAGTGGTCGGTGTGGCTACGTTGTCCTGTATAATCTTGTTAAGCGAAACGTGCGGAAGTGTGAACTTCTTCTGAACGCCTGGCTTAATATGGATAAGACCTTCCTGATAGGTGTCATTGCCCTGTGCGGTATAGACCAAAAGGTCCTCCAGAACCTCACCAGAATAGATATTACCTGCAAAATTGATTGTTGCCATTATATTCTATATTTGATTTGATTTAGAACTTTTTAAGCTTAAAATTCTCGCCGCAAACAGACTTAATCTTGTCGTTCAGCTCCTTCTCAGTGGCGGTTGTGCCATTCTTAGCAGCCTCTACGTTAGATGGGTCGTTTGCAATTGCACCAGGGATGTCCTCGCGGCCCTGGATAGAGTCGATAGTAGCCTTAACAGTCTCAAAGTCATCGTGAGCAAGCTTGGCCCAAGACTCCTTAGAAGCGGCTTCAATTTTACCTGCCTTAACAGCGTCCTCAATGAGTGCGTTAATCTCAGCTTCATGCGCAGCGTTCTCTGCATCCTGATACTCCTTCAGCGAAGCCTGTGTCTTGTCAAGCTCACTCTTAGTATTGGCCAGTTCTGTCTCAATGCCCTTATACTTGATTTCAAGAGCAGTGTGCTTACTCTGAATGTCCTTCAAAGAAGCCTCAGCCTTGACAAGTTCGGCAATGCGAGCTTTAACAGCATCCATCTGAGTGTCTTTCGAGAATCCAAGCTGTGCGGAAATAGTCTCTAAAACCTGATTTTCCATTTTCTTTTCTGTATTTGGTTCTTGAAATTGTGAATTGTCATCTCGATTACGAATAGCCACCATTTCTTCAAGAAGTTTATTTTCATCAACTTCAGCAGATACAGATGACATAATATCTCGTAGGGAAGCTGCATCTGCAACTCCATCAATTTGGTTCTTTACTTTATCGCGTACCGCTTTGGAGGTTTTAAGAACATGGTCAGAAGAAATAAATCCAGCCTTCACAGCTTCCTGGGCTGTGAAGAAAGTGCCATTAGCACCCTCATTGCCTTCCATTATGTTCTGAACCTGGTCTTTTGTCATGCCAAAACGCTTACGATAAATAGTCTCCAACTGGCTTCGGAAAGCATTTACGGTCTGTGAAGCACCATCTTTGTCTCCCGAACAACTGTTAAATGGGTTGTGAATCATAAGCAACGAATAATCGTGCATATACAGATTCTTACCAGCAGCCCAAATCACAGAACCCATTGAAGCTGCAATACCCTCAACAATACAATCAACCTCAATAGGACAAGCCTGGATGATTGAAAAGGTGCTTATGCCATACAGAACAGAACCGCCTTCAGAGTTAATCATTACGACAATCTTTGAAGGCTGCACATAGTTCTGAAGCCACAAGAACTCATCGTTGAAGTCGCGTGTTGACTCTGAATTAACAGAGCCAAAGAAACGGATTATAGCAGGCTTGTCTGCTTCCGCCTTTCCAACAATGTGTTTCAAATTGTGAATATCCATTCGTTATCGTTTTTCAAAGAATAGAAATTACTATTTACAAATAGGTTAAACTATAATCAACTAAACTTGTAACGTCGATGATTCTTCGTAAGTTACACTCTTGTCATCTGGTAAATTATCAGGGTTGGCGATTTCGTTTTGATCGCTATGATTTGTAAATGGGGGCTGCACAATATATGCGTCCACATAATCCTTATAACGATATGCGGTGTAATCACTAAACCATATCTGATAATCTATCCAATATGGCTGCAAGCCATCATCAAACGACAATGGCTGGTCCCAATATTGTAGCTGGAATCGCGACACCAACGCTGGAAATTGAGTTTTGTTGGATTCAATCGCTGCAACAATACGTTGATACACCATCAGTCCTTCCAGTTCACCATCTTCTCCGTCATCACTGTTATTGAGTCTATTCAAAACATAATGAATCCTCATAACACCCTTGCCTTCAGAAATACGTGCGGCCCCCTGGTTATAATACACATCAATGAAATGAATAAACACAGCAGGGAATGCAATGCCATATTCTTGGTTCCATTTGTCTAATTTAACGCGATTTAATTGCCCATTATCCATTTTAATGGTTTTGAATAACGGTGGACTATTTGGATCGTCAAGATCAGAAGGTATAGATTCCAATATTTTTCGGACTGCTTTGTAAGCTTCAGCGATTGCATTGGTCTTAACCATCTCTTCTTCCTTAGAAACTGGCTTGACAATAGTATCTTCTTTTTGCTCTACCTCATGTAGCTGAGGCTTATGCTTTTCAATTATCATTTCGGAAAACCTTGAAATATCATTGCCGATAACTTTTTCAATTCATCTTCCAGTACAGAAGAGTTGCCTATAAACTGTCTGCGCGGCATATTACGAACTCTTCCACGTCTGAAACTATCAGGTCCATTATGAACAGCTGCATAACAAAAGCCTCTATGACTATTGGTGTTCTTAAATCCATTCGGGTCTGTATAAATCGTCACTCCGTTAGGATTGTCTTTTGTTCCTGCATGTTTCCACTTGATTGACTTTTTCAACGAACCTGTTTCAACCATTAAAGGATGAACAGCCTTGTTGAACTTTGAACGATTGGGCCAATGACTACTTCCAGCGGAATTAAACCGCTTCAAATCAAAAGACTCTTGGAATATAGCCTGTGCCGCTTTACCGGCTTTTACCTCAAAGTTCCACACATTTACTTGGAACTTATGAGGTAAATTACGCCATTGTGCTATAACTTGCTTAGGAGTGATTGGAACTCCTTGACTAATTGGAATTTGAGCCATCGCCAAAATATATAGCTTTTATTCTTTTTGATATAGCACTAAGACGCTCCGAGTGCTTTTTGTCAATTTGGAAATATGAGTGCTCATCTGAAAAAATACGACCTCCGTTTGCCACGCTTTCTTTGAATGTACCATCAAACCAATCAGGCATTTCTGGAATTGTACGTGCGTGAATGCTCGACATCACTGAAGAACGTGAATGCTCCAGCAGATAACACCTGCATTGATGCTCAATGGGCGGAATCAACCAACTTGGGAACTGAGAGCGTGGTGCTGTGAAACCTTCATATTGCAAATGCCAAGGACGAACACGTTCATCTCCCATAGTCACATACATCAATTCGGTATCATCTTGCAAACTTGCAAGGTATGCAGCAACAATCATAGCATATTCAATATCCATGTTTTCAACAAACGCATATCTGTTATTGTATTTGTTACAGATACCAAACAGCATATCTAAAAGCTCTTCGTATTCCTCTGAATCTTCATCAAGCTCTTCAAGTTCTTCGTATTCAGCTATTTCATCTGCTAACTGATATTCTTCAGCTACAGAAAAATCCACCAAATTATCAACAGCAGCTATAAGTATGTCTCGCTGCACCATCTGTTCATCTGTTAAATTCTCTGCGTTTCTAATTAGTTCAATAGCATCTTCATAACTGATTCCAAAACCTTCAAAAGCATGACGCACCGCAAAATCAGCACGTGCTTTCATCAACTCTTCCAGCGATTCCCACTCATCATTATGGTTTTTGATACTTTTAATAAAATCCCCAAAGAGCGCAAGCAAAGCCTCTACTTCTTTTTCATGCTTCTCTTTATCACCATTTGGTAGCCGCTGGGCTTTTATGTTGGAGAGGAGGGCCGGTGCTACTTGCTCCTCTCCCTCAAAAAATTTGTTGTCTCACGTGGATGACCATACCGTTTGTAGTATTCTTCATCCGTCAAATGACGACCCACATAACGCCCACCGCCTTCACCTCCTATAGGCGAAGGGCCTCCAGTCATACCATTATCCACATTGAGCTGTCTTTTAACCTTGATGCCAAACTCACTTTCAATAGAATCTGGATCCATTTCCCATTGTGTTCCAAGTACCTGAAACAAGCGTATTTTATCCTCGTCTGACATTTCAATACGCTTAGCATACTTAAATTCCAAACCAGGCTTGATATATCCAATCTTTACAAGGCGTGGAATTATTAACTCGTTCATTACAAGTTCAATATAATCTCGATACACCTCAATTCGGTCACGGAAGATATTTTCGTGCGTTTTAGCTGAGCCAACATAAGCTTGCTGTTCTCCAGCAACTGACTGGGAGCCAAGAATTAGGTTTGATACATCCTTATCTACCAATGAAATTAGTCCAGTAAAAATGTGTTCAGAGTTAGACATTGTAAACGTCTTAACATCTATCTCATCACCTGTACCAGTTACAATGACCTTGTTCTGAGCTGCGCCAGCTATATCATTGGCCAACCTCTGTCTATCAGCACTATTGTCCGACTCAGTTTTTCCATGAATAATTGGTTGGCCATAAGTATGGGAAAAATTCACATAATTTGCCATAGTGAACTTTTTTGCCAATATAGATGGTGTTGTAGCAGAGAACAGACCCAACGAACCACTGTTAATAAGAATATAATAGTCTTTATACTTAGGATCATCAAATCCCCATCCAGGAGACCAAATACTCTGTCTCTGTACTATACGACGTTGATCTGGAAGGATGTTGCGTCGCTCTATATTGACAACATTGTGCAATTTCCCTGTTTCAGGGTCGATTGTCGGATCAATATACAATCCAGTATAACCATAAAGCTTAGACTCGACAATACCATTGATAATTTTGATGAATTGCGTGCCCTGGATTTTTTTGGTCTCTTCAACATCTTTAATATAACGCCCCTTTTCATTTTGCGAGGCTAACATATATCGTTCTCCTATAATCTGTGACTTTAGCGTTTCAAGCACACCAGCCAGATGCGCGTCCTGTTGTACACACGCATCATACAAGTCAATAAGCCGTCCTCGATCATCAAGAACGGTACCATTGTTAAGATGACGATAAGCAGACTTAAATCTGCAATGACGCTGTAGCTCACGGATATATTCTTGAATTGTCTTTTTAGATGTTTGGAATATACTCTCCAACAACTCAACGTCCAGTTTTGTATCTTTGTCTGACATTGCTTATTCTTTTTTCTGAAGAATAGCTCGATTGCTCAACTTTCGTTTGATGTTTTTGTGCAACAAACAAGAAATGTATTAGTTCAAACTAAGTATTCTAATTGTTAAAATCGTGCTATGCAAACCTCTAAAACCCATTGTTTCAGACTGGTTTTCAAAAATAATATGTTAAAAGTATAGTTTTACACCTTATGCTAACGAAATTTTTATTACCTTTGCAGCGATAAATTTATGTTTCACTTAATACACCTATTGTGATGGAAAAAGAAGAAATGACAAATGGTGGTCTTGATTTCTATAGAATCAAGACCGAATGGACTAAAGAATGTGAGTCTGGAGAACTTAACAAGGTTAAGACAGAAGAACTTGTGATGGCGACAAGCTACACCGAGGCAGAAAAGGTTGCGTATGAAATTGCCAACGACCAGTGTCGCACGCAGTTTGGAAGTATGAACATCGAAATTATCAAAACAAAAATCAGCGATGTTCTCTTTAACAACATTCTTGCACAAGACGAACACACAACCTGCGGATTGATTTGCAACTTCTTTGAGGAATCAGAAGAGAGTGGTGTTGGTCTTTACATGGTTAAAGTTGTTATCTTTACAATTGATGAAAAAAGTGGTAAGACAAAACGCAACACACAGACATTCTTCGTCCCCGCAACGTCAAATTCAGATGCAACAAAACGAGTTGAAGAGCAGTTGCTGAGAACTATGTCGGATTTCGTTATTCGAGACACAAAATTCGATAAGGCCGAAGCTATTTACTGGCCAACAGACGTACATCAAAGCAAAGTAACAGCAGCTGATCTCAGACGATAATGTTGGGTCAGCAAGGGAATGGAATAGACCTTAATTGTACCGAGCAATCCATACCTGAATTTCCGAATTTGCTCTTCGGAACCGAAATTGAAAGTGGCAGACCATTCTTTGATGCCACTGTTTATATTCACAAGCAGAACCCACAAAAGAACATCAAAGACTTCTTTGTTCAATATAAGAAACAGATTGAATCTCTTTGTGAATCTTACGATGTTCCTTATAATAGCTTTTGTAAAATCAATAAAAGTGGGCATTACCTAATTGACGGTAACTTCGTTTACCTGTTTATCGCATTTGTTGAACCAAACTTTTTAGGATATATGTGTGACCGCATCCATGAGCTTTTCTTAAAAGGCGTGGTTGTGTCCGACACATATCTTCTACAGGCAGCTAATGAAAGGCTGTCAAAAGAAGCGTTAGAAGCGATAAACAATGGCAACGAATTTACTGAATGAAAGCCGCAGAAGAGTACTTGTATTTAACCCTCTAAAGCGATTAGTGGCTATCTTCCAGTCATGTACAGCAGCAGCTACCGCATTTGGCACATCGACAGTCAACATACACGACGCTTGTACTGGGAAAAACATTTCCAGTTGCAACCTTTATTTTCGTCATCTGTATGAAGACAAGATCGAAATCGATATGCTGAATGATCTTGGCTCATTACGCCTGGAGGACTACGACAAACTTATGAAGCTGCAAAGAAAGTATTATCCAACTAAAGAAATGTCACGTGTTGGCATGAAGTATAAAACCAAAAAGAACAAACAACAATGAAAGTAAAGCTATTATCAGAAGGCGCACAGCTCCCTAAAAGAGCTACAGATTGCGCAGCTGGCTACGATTTGTACGTACCAGCAGACACCGTTATTAAACCAGGAAGAAACGTCGTTCCACTCGATATTTCCATCGCAATTCCTTCTGGTTTTGAAGGACAGATTCGCCCCCGTTCTGGTTTCTCTGCTAAAGGAATGGAGGGTGCAACAACTAAACGATACGATGCCGACGTACTGCTTGGTACAATCGACAGTGACTACCGTGGAGTAGTCGGTGTATTGGTAAAAAGCAACGAAACTGAGCCTTTCACAATCGCGCAGGGAACACGCATTGCCCAGCTCGTCATTGCACCTTATCACGCGGAAAAAATGGAGGAGTGCGACGAACTTGACGACACCGAACGAGGTGTTGGAGGCTACGGCCATACTGGAACAAAGTAATATCAACACGGGTGTGTCAAATTTGGCACACCCATAACTTTATAGATATATGAACAAAGCAGAAAAGCTACTCTCAAAAATCAGAGAGTATAATCAAGCATATCGAGCTGGAATCACAACCATTTCGGATAAAGAGTACGATGATATGGTTGATGAATTGCGTCGAATTGATCCCGACAATGAATGGTTCAAGCATATTGAACCAGCAAATACAAGCACCAATCGCAAGACCAAGTTGCCTGTCCCTATGAAATCGCTCAACAAGGTTAAAGACATTCAAGCATTCAAAACATGGGCTAAATCAATAAGCCTTACTGATGATACAGATATAGTTGTCATGCCTAAATTTGACGGTTTGTCCCTTCTGCACGATGAGCATACAAACCAAGCATATTCACGAGGAGGAGCTGACAATGAAGGGCAGGATTGCTCCAAACATTACCAAGCTGCCAGCAAAATAATTAATACAACCAGTGAATTTAACTTCACGTTCGGAGAGTTCGTGTTTAGTCGTGAATCGTGGATTACTAACTTTGCCGGTAAGACATCTACCGAAACTGGGGACAAATATAAGTCCCCTCGTAACACAGCGGCAGGTCTCTTAAATCGCGATGAAGCTTCGTCAAACCTTCAATATATTGATTTTTACCGATACGGCACTGATGACAAATCACGTGAAAGCTTCAATACATACGAGGAGTTTTATAAGCAACTCTGTAAAGTGTTCAAGCAACCAGAACTGTATTGTCGAATGTCCGTCAAAGAACTCACGACAGAATCATGCTTAAAAATGTATGAGGATTGGTCAAAACAATATTATATTGACGGTCTTGTAATTTATGTAAATGAACTTGATATATGGAACAGGGTAGGTCGTCAAGAAACAACCGGCAACCCAAACTACGCCATAGCATACAAAGATCCAAACTTCACAGACACATTTGAAACTGTTGTAAAAGACATTACCTGGAAGGTTAGTAAGGCTGGCGCACTGAAACCAGTAGTCAACATCGAAACTGTAGATACTGGCGATTGTAACATGGAAAACCCTACTGGCTACAATGCAGGATGGATTTATGATCACCATATTGCAAAAGGAGCACGCATACAAGTTACTCGATCGGGTGGTGTCATTCCAAAAATTCTACAAACAATTGAAAATGCGCCAGCTGATGAGGAGGATAAACTTTGGGAGGAACTTTGCTATTGCCCTCACTGCAATGCTCCTACAAAATGGAACGACAAACAAATAGAGCTTTGTTGTACAAATCCAGAATGTCAAGGTGTTCAATTTGCAAAGATAGTGTTCTTTTTTAAGACTTTAAGTGCTGAAAACATCGGGGAAGAAACACTTGCAAAAATATTCGACGCAGGATTCAAGCGTCTAAAAGACATTCTCAACATTACATTTGATGAATTGCTGGATATTGATGGAATTGGAGAATCAATTGCTAATTTGATTCTCAATACGATTTCACTTATAAAAGATGGTGTAGAAGTAACATATCTTATGCACGCCAGCGATTGCTTCAATGGAATAGGACAAGTTAAAGCGAAGGCCATCTTGAGCCAGCTGTCCAAAGAACAGCGATTTGCATTCTACAACAATCAATTTCACACATGGGCAAACAACGACGAACTTCAGAAATGCGATTTCTTCAAAAGCGCAAATATAACGCTCCAGTCATTTATGTTAGGCATTGTTCCGTTCTATCATTTCGTAGCAGAGAACGAACTACAGATTCTACCTATGTTAGAAGAGCCAAAGCCGACTGGCAACAGCTTGACAGGAATAAAAGTCTGTTTTACAGGGGTACGGGACTCCCAATTAGAAACTTTTATAACTTCTAATAGTGGCGAAGTTGTTAGTGGTGTTTCAAAGAAAACAACACATCTAATTGTAGCAGACAAAGAATCACAGTCGTCCAAAATGGCAAAAGCCAAGCAAAACGGCATACCAATTATAACAATCGAGGAATTTAAAAACCAATTCAATGCTTAATATTAGGGGTGGCAAAAGCCATCCCTTTTCCGTTATATAAAAATAATAGGTTAAAAGGATAGATTTCTAATAAAACATTTGGTGATATTAGTTTTTGTTTCTATCTTTGCATTACAAAACTGAAAGTAATAAGAATTATGGCAAAAAAGAATCAATTAACAACAAGCGACCACTTAAAGTATTCGGAGTACACCCGACTCCTGGAATGCTTGCATAAAGATGGCGATTACAGATGGGAAATGTATGCCCGTCTATCATTCTGTACAGCTTGTCGAGCATCTGATGTGCTCCAGTTTAGATGGTGTGATATTTTGAACAAATCATCTGTTGATGTCACTGAGCAGAAAACAGGCAAAACACGTCATATACCTATTAATCCATCTGTACAGCACAAGTTTAGAGAACTTTACGAACTCATGGGCAGACCTGACAGAAAAGATTATATCTTTGGAAGTAACCGTGGAGATAAGCCAATAACAATCCAGTATGTCAATCAAATATTAAAAGATTTAAAGTACAAGTACAAACTTGATATTAACCATTTTTCAACCCACACATTTAGAAAGACGTTTGGCCGATATGTTTATGACTTGCATCATCATAGTGCTGAAAGCTTAATGTTACTAAACAAAATCTTTAAGCACACCAGTATCGAAATTACCAAAACATACATCGGCATTACACAAGAGGAAATATCTGATATTTTCGCATCAATCGACTTCTAACATAGCCGAACAAATTGACGCGCATAATTTGCGCCCTTACATCTTCTTTGTCTCATATTCCAACTATGTAAGGGTATGTCACGTCAATTCGTTTGTTCTAATTGCGGAAAAACCGTAACATCAATCAATTTCAATTCAGAAGCCCCTCTCGCAAGACTAATGAGGGTCGAATCACTATGCTTTGACTGTGCGTTCTGGAAGGATTATATAACAAACCCTCAACCAGACACAACAATCATTAGTGGTAAACTGTATGCGTTTCATCCGATTGAACAAAAACTAAACAAGTCTCAAATGAAGCGCAAAGGAATTGTATTTGCACGAAATATGCAAACAGGAGCAATTGTATCATGCACGGATTACCGATACATAGCAAACATTCCAGACATTTTCAAACCGCAACTACCAGATCATTACCGTTTCATTTCAGCAGAAACATACTCTCTTATAGCAGAGCGTGCTATACCAGAATGTCTTGCTAAAGGATGTTGGGACCGGTATCATTGCTTTTGGTATAACGCAACTAAAGCAGAGCCACACAAGCCCTGGAACCAGATACCACATTATCATAAGCCTGGAGACGAGCAATGCGAAAGCTTTATCAACAAAGACACTATGTATCATCTAAAATAAAATCACATGGTAATCTTAGAAATTATCGCTGCTATCGTACTGATAGTTATGATGGCAGCAGTATGGTTTTTTGCCTCCATATTCCTAAAAGGCGTGTTTTGCAACGAATGTCCATATAAGGACCAGTGTAGCACACATCAAAGTGAAGAGGATTTTATTCCTCCATGTAAGCAGAACGCTAATATCGACCAATTTCACATAAATTCAAATCTGTTATGATAGAATTGTTTGCAATACAAGCAGCTGTGTCGATATGCACTCCTGTCACAGCTGCAACTATTGATAATACTAATGTTTACATAATCGACAAATGCGCTATGGAAGAGCTATTTGACCTATATTACGAGTTGGCAAATGTATATGATTTTAGTGAGATTGTCGTAATCAACGATGAAATAACTGGCAATCCATATAAATGCCTGTCAATGTCTCATACAAGACAGTCCAAACTGAAAACAGCATTCAGACAAGTTGAATACTGGAAGAGAACACGCGCACAATTATGTCTTGTACATAAGCGCACCGCTGACATCTTCATTCCAGAGATTGTTATACTCATTATCTGCTTTTTTATTTAAAACATAAAATAATGGAAACTTTTAAACTTATTCTAAAATTACTTGCCAATATGACAATGGCAGGAATCGCAATTTCTATTGGAGCCTATGTGTATCTTAACAACATTGGCATTCATGGTGCCATCATGTTCAGTGTCGGACTTATGGCTGTTATTCATTATAATTTCTTCCTCTTCACGGGAAAAATTCATGCAGTCAATGACGTGTACAGTTTTGTGATAGCGTTGACTATCCTGGTGTTTAACTTAATCGGATGTTACATCGTGTCGTTGATGATAAACGACAACAACATTATCGATTCATGCCAACAAATCGTGCTTGACCGTTCACAGATGGGTATATGGAATGGCATTTTAAACGGAGCTGGATGTGGATTTATCGTCTCTTTAGCAGTTACAAGTTGGAAGAAAACAAAGCTTCCTTTGCTTATTGGCATACCGGCGTTTATTACAGCAGGATTCACACACTCAGTAGCGGATGCGTTCTATTATCTGGTAGCATGGAATCATGTGACTTCAGCAGCACTGATGACATATATTGGCACTGTTATTGGTAACCTCGTTGGAGGTCTATTGTTCAAAACAGGATGGATAGGAAAATTGAATTAAAATAACAAGCGAGGCCAAGTTCCGTTCTTGGCCTCGCATAAAATTATCACAAATATCGCAACGTCTTAAACATTTGCAAACAAAGCGTTCTATTCATTATTATATAAACAATATTTTCATTATGAAACAAGAAATAATAGAATTTAAGGATGTCATGTCCTTCAATGAGATGGCTGCTGCGTGCAAAGCCGAGTACCCATACTATATCCCCAACGGCCAGCGAGTCGGGCGATATGCAAAAACTAAGGGGTATGTGGTAAGACGCCAGACCATCAACAAGAAACAAACGTATTTTTATGTCAAAGCCGAAATTGCAAAGTAACAATGGATAATTCAAAAATCGTCCCATACAGTCAACACTACCGTTGCTCCTTCACGCTCTTCAAAGCTGGAAGGGATGGATTGGTGTTCTCTTGGCTCTTCGATGAATATCTTTGTCGTTACCGCCAAGGAAAACCAACACAGTTCACCTTCTCTGCAAGACAAATCGCTGAGGACGTGCGCATCAACAAAAACTCAGTCAACTCAATTCTGCCTACATTGGTCGAACTGGGTCTGATTGAACTGGATGGTTCCATGTGTTCGGTGAACGCCGCATATTTCTTTGCAGTCATTAATCTGTATTGCTTTGCACCCAAAGAAACACGCGCTCAAATCCGTGAAGCGTTCTTGACACATGATCTGGAACTATTGCGTACACTTGGACTTCAGGGAAATATCAATATCGCACAAGCAATAGGCGAAATCAGTACAGGTGTACTATTTCAGGACACTTGTACGATTCCAGTACAGGTGTACGATAATAGTACACCTGTACCAAAACAGTACAGCTGTACTAAAACAGTACACTTAGACCGCTTTTTAGAGGACATTCAAGCCAAAAGTGTACCAAAACAGTACACCTTAGACGCTCAAATGGCCGATTCTTATGAAAAATTGGCTGATTTAGTACAAGTGTACCAAAATAGTACAGCTGAGGATGTGAAATCTCAGATACATGAAACTCTTATACAGTTAGGAGCAGCCGTTTTTATGGGTCAAGTGTACTATTCTGGTACACCGGGTGTACTAAAATCGTACACTAACCCAGAAAAGTGTACTGAAATAGTACACATAAATAAAGATATAAATAAAAAAGAAAATGAACCAGGCGAGCGAAGCGAGACTGGATATATTGAGGGGGAAGAAAAAGGTTTTGAAGGTTTAGAAGTTATTGAACTTTTAGATCCTGTTTCAGAAAAAGAGCGATACAGTCAACATAAAAAAGAAAAGCCTTATCTTAACCCTTATAGAAACAAGCCTTACTTTTCAGAAAAGGCTATGGAGAAGGTAACAGCAGACATCGATGTCTGCACTAAATCTCCAGTAAAATTATTTATCTATAACCTTTGGGGAGGTCTTTATGATTGGTACCAAGCAGAGATAGAGGATAAACTTCCAGTTGATGAATATGGAGAACCTTTGAAAGAGGAGTCAAGCGATTTGGATATGTTACGTACCATTATCTCAGAAACAATGTTAGCAAGAATTGTTAAGCAAGCATGGTATGAAACAGAAGGTCAAATCGAATGTAAGAACTTCCAGCTTGAAAACGATTCTATACCTGTAGAGATTGATGAGCTTCCAGACATACATTTGGAGTACTTGATCGATTGGAAGTCGGCAGTCAATGAAAATGGCGAAAGAGGTTTTGTTATCTCTTTGGAAGGCTTTAGAAATATCGAAGCTGATGATGTGGTTGAAGTAAAGCAAGCCAAGAGTAAGGATGAAAAAAAGGCTATGAACCGAATGAACCGTCAGATGATTGCTATAATCATGTCAACGGACAAATCCCAGCTTACTCCTATAGAAATCGCAATAAAAGACTTCACAAGCAAATTCATTCAATTGGATGACAGTTTCCATTTTGAAGGATTCCTCAACGGTAACGGAGAAAAAATGGGATGCAATGAACTTCCAGGCTATCTTATTAAGCCTTGGTCGGTTGATTTGGTTAAGGTCGGTATTAAGCAACAGGACTTTTACAACACATTCAATCTTCCAGGAGAATACAAAGACGGAAGCAGCCTTCGTCCAATGGCTACAACTTTTTCATATCAAAAAGTACATCGTTGGAACGAGATGAATGGGTATCAAAGTCAGATAACCCCAGAAATGCTTGAAAAAGCCGCTGTGGAGCACGATTAACCTTCCAGGTGATAAGTTGTTCAGATAAATAGAGAAAGCAGCTCAGAGTGGCTAAAAAGCAGCAAATAGACGATCGTATGTGGTGTGTTAAAGACAAACCTCTCCCTACTTCCTGTTATTTGGTTGTAGGGAGAGGTTTTTTAATAATCTTCCAGCTTAATTCCACCGATATATGTTCCTTGTGGCTGTACCGGTTGTTCTACAGGTTTTTCTGGTTTCTTTTCCTCCTTTACGCTATTGTTGACTTGAAAGGAGAGCACTTGAATGGCAAGTAAGTTGGCCAATAGCTTAACCCCCAGGAAAACCAAATGAAAGACTGGAGCCAGTGCAACGCCTATTCCCGTATATATCCAAAACATCCAACGACCATTATCGCTGAAGATGAATATGCACATAAGCGCAAGCACCCAGCACACCAAGTAAAACCACACCAGATTCTTAGACTGGCTTAACATACTCTGAGAGCGTTTCTTGATTTCACGAAACGCCTGAAGCTCTTGTTGTGTCATAATTGTAAATGTTGAGATTATTGTTCATCTGATAGTTCGGGCCAGGTCGATGAGGCCAGATAATTTCTTATTAGCTCGTGTATCTTGTCGAGCATTATGTAGGCTGCTTTATCATCAACAAAGTAATTTCCGCACAAGTAGCGCATTTGGCTTGTAGGCGTTCCTTTTTCTTTTTCGGTTACTACGGTTAATTTATCGCTGATATAGTAATACGTATCACCTTTGTTTAGACGCATCTGGGAGGGTTCTATGCGACGTATCTTGTCTTTCCATACCTTTCCCTCCCTCTCCAGTTTACGCTTCATACGACGATATGCGCTTATGCCGTCATCGTTGCTAAAGCGGCTGTCATTGTTTTCCAGGAGAGGTTCAAAGATATATTCGTATTGGTTTACTATGTTTGTTTCGTGCATTGAGTAACCAAGACGCGCTTTTTCGGTCTTGGTGGGATAGATGAAATAGCAGTACAATTCAACCTTATGGCTGGAATGGTCGATGTTACGTATTATTCCGATTCCCTTTGTTGCAAAATCATAGGTATGGAAAATAACCTTTTCGTTGGCCTGTGGCGTGTATTTATCTTCCAGACATAGTGTGGAAGGATTAAGCTGTAGATTGGATGATAGAAGGCATTTCTGGAACTGTAGAACGTCGGCCTCAGTCGCTTTGGATAGTTCGGAAACTGGGATAGGCTTATTGATAGAAGAAACTTGGTTGCCTTCCAGAATTCCTATTGCTGTTACGATTGCCTGTGAACATTGACCAAGGATTGCTAACGTATTGGCGTATATAACTATTTCTGAGGTAGCATAGCCGCTTTCGTACCATTGAATGAATGATTGGGTGTCAATTGTAGGGAAAGTTGATTCCTTACCAAATATTACGGTTCGTGGCGTGATTTGGTATCGCTTCTCTATGAAAGCGGTAATCATGTCGCGATCAAGCTCCGAACTTGGTCGGAACTGAGCGAGAAATGTTAGTGTCTGAAATTGTGATTTCATTGCTTTGGAAGATGTACGTTGTCATTTGTTGGCGCAAAGGTAAGCATATTTTTGGAAAGTATGCTGAAATGTACGAGATATTTAGCGTATGGACGATATGAAAGCTAAATTTTAGGGGTCGGGGAAAATTTTGGAAATTGGGGTAGGCGGTTTTTATATGTGACCTTTGGAAATTGTGGCTAATGGTGTTCGCACGCGCGTACATATATAATATAGCTGCGACTTAATGAAAAAGGGTGTGAGTGGATTCCCAGTGTTTGACCGTTGGGAGTCAAGTTGAGAAAGCTGGAGGTCTCCCAGTGAATTGGGAAATGTCAGGTCTCCAGAAATGAAACCTAAATTTTGGGGGCCGACAATATATATGGTATTCCCACCCATGCGCACCCCCACCCGTTTGTTTTCGCGCGAGGCTAACACGCTGATTTTCAGCGACTTGCGCCTTTCACTTTGCGCAAAAGTGAAACTAACACCCCTCACGCCCACTCGTCCATGCGCATTATGCGCCTGAGAGTGCCCAAACGTGCCCATGTGCGCCCAGGGAGGGTTTTCAACCCTCAGCATCGCCTTCATGCACACACTCGCTTCCACGCATTTGCGCCTAACGGTGGGCGTAGTGTCGTGGGCGCACGCTTGCAAGGGCTTAGCCCCATACACACCCTCGCCCAACACCGCCCACGACCGCCACGAGTGGACGCGCAGGTTGGCTCTCCGTGTGCGTTGCGTGTAGCTCGTATGTGCGTGTTGCGGACGAGTGGGCATTGCGTGGGTGAGCGTTAGGCGTGACTGGGCGTGCATGGATGTGCGCAGGTTGGCGCGTGGTCGTGTGTGGGAGCGTGTGGCTGTGCATGAGTGTGCGTGTGGGTCTGTGTGGGCGCATGTGGAGGCGCGTGGATGTATGCGTGGCTATGCGTGGGCAAGCATGGGCGTATGTGGGCAAGTGCGTAGCGTGTATCGTGGGCGTGTGATGGGCACATGGTGCATAGCCACGCACGCAGGAGACTCGCATGGACGCGCTAAGACTCTCGTGCGCTATTTCTCCTGCGCATTATGCTTGCGGAAACAGGCGAAGAGACGGGCACGTAGCCTACGCCGTCTTGGGCTAACTTTGCATCGGCAATCAGCCAAAACCGCCGACCGACGGGTTTCGGTCAAACTAAAATCTTCGATTTTATGGCAACAAATTCAACCGCCAACAACGCAAGTGCTAACGTAGTTAGCAAGTCAGCAACCGCTAACGCTGCCAACGAGCAGCCTGTTAAAACTCGTAGAGTTTTAGAGACTCGTGACCAATGGGCTGTGATTTTCAATCACACCGTCTCGCTTGTTGTTACCCTCTTCGAGGGTAAAGACCTCCCATCCGACCCTCGCAAAGGCTTTGCCTTTGGCACAACCTCGGAGGCACCTCATGCTCGTGGCTATGCACAGAGCCTGCTTGCTGGCTTTGCCAGCAAAAAAGCCGGTAAAGTCCTCGCTCAAACCGTAGGTTTGACTGAACAAGCCGACCGCAACAAGCTCGCAATCGCAATTTTGTTGAAAACAAAATTGGGCGGTGGTGACGAGAGCAAAGCCAAGAGCATCCTCGGCAAAGCCGAGCCAAAGCAAGCGAGAGCGTTTGCGGAGGCAGTGCTTGCCGCCCTCAACAACGTAGTTGTTGAACAACCGACCGAGCCTGAAACTGCTCCTACGGAGCAACCGACCGAGACCGCCAAGCCCAAGCGTCAGCGCAGCACTCGCAAGAAGTCCGCCAAGTAATCTCTACGAGATTAGCCGAACCCACCTCAGTCCTCACTCCTACGGAGTGGGGATTTTTTGTTGCTGTCTCACGTGCGCCCACAATTCGCCTACGCATTATGCGCACCCACACAACACGTTACGCCTACGCCCAACACGCCCATGCGTTCACGCGCCCATCTGCCCATATCGCATAATGCGTGCGTGCATATCGTGTACGTGCGCCCACATATCACACCCGACTCCTTCAGTCTCGCGCGGCAGCGTCCACCTGTGTGCATAATGCGCTTAGGCGTAACACTCGCTCGCAACGTGTGCGTAACGCTCGCGCCTCCACATGCCCACCTGACGTGTAACGCTTGCGCCCACGTTGCGCCATGTACGCCAACGCTCGTGTACGTGTAGCCATGTGCGCAACATACGTGACCGCCCATAGGTGCGCGTGGCCAGAACTGGACTGCCACAAAATGCGTGAGGTTTGTCCAATTTTGCGGGTGGACAGCCACGCATTTGCCTGGGTGCGCACGAGAAGTTGCGTGACTGCCAACGTGGGTTCGTGGATGCCCAAGACACACTTCGCTTCGGACTGCCACATAGGTGTGTGGCCACGTGTTGTGGACTGCCAAAGCGTGACTTTTGGCTGCGTGTTTGGGCGACCATAACGCTGGGTGGGTGCTTGTGTGCAATGGCGTGGGAGTCCATGCTCCGACGTGTCAGTCCATCCGCAAACGTGTGGCTACCCACGGATATACGTGGGAGTTCACGCCTTACACGTGGGTAGCCATTGTGTGTGCGTTGACTCCCACGCCTATACGTATGAGCCTCCACTGGTATGCGTGAAAGTCCACACGAGTATGTGTGACCGCCCAGCTATACTTGTGGGTCTCCATGTACTTGTGTCTGGATGCCCAACAAATGAGTGTGGATGCCCATAACCTTATGTGTGACCGCCCACTGGTTCGCATGGGCATCCATGTCTGTTGCTTGGACTCCCATGCGACTATGCGTTGACTCCCACTCGTTGTACGTGGAGGTCCAAGTTGCAAGCATGGGAGTCCAATCTGTGTGACTGGGTGACCACGTTGTGAGTGTTGGGCATCCATTGAGTCTTGTGGGTATCCACGAAGCCCTTTGTGTGGGAGTTCACGAGAATTTGTGGGTAGCCATCAACGCCTAAACGTGGGAGTCCACTGCGTGTTTGTGAGCGTCCATGTTGCAAGTGTGTGGCTCCACGAGGCTCTTTGTGTGGGTGCCCATTACGCCCACGTAACTGGTTTGCGTGGGTCCATAACGCCTGTTACGTGGGTGCCCATTACGCCCAATATCGTGTAGCCACAACATGCGTATCATGGGTGCCCAGGTATGCTGAGTGGATGCCCATTTTGCGAAGTAGCGTGGACGTATATGGACACCCATAATGCCTGGACGATGGGCACGAATGGACATACGTGGGTGTCCGCCGTGGACGCTGTGGGCGCGTGCATTACAACGCCCATCTGCCCATGACCACGCAGAGTCCATGTGGGTGAGTATGCGCGTTGTTGTCGCCTGCATAATGCCCGTCCAGACCTGCCCATTGTATTAAGCCGGTTTTTCCCCGTAGGGGAAGATTTTTTTAATATAAAATTTTTCGCCAAATGCTTGCAGGTCAATTTGTTGCATACTTCCTTTGCACAGATTTCAGTTCCGAGGTCGGCAGACATCGAGAATGATTGAAATTGCCTCACTGCGAGGCTCGCTCTTTGACATACGGAGTTTGTTGATAAGTGACAATGCACACTTGCGTCTGACGCACTTTAGGAGTGTGTGTTACACGAGCAACACGGATAAGTGGCGTGTAGGTCTGACCTGCACAAAGCGATGCCAACAAACAAACAAAGGATTGATGCTTAACTTCCCCATACACACACGTTGTATGCTCGTGACAAGGCGAGAGAGGGCTACGGCTCTAATGACCGTATTGTACCCTCACAAGAAGGAGTCAAGCAAACGAATTTTTAATCACTCCTCACACACGGAAGGCGGTGTGTGAGGCATACAAGACACGCTAAGGACGTGAGCCGACCGAATTATGGCTAATCAGAATAATTCAAACAATCAGAGTGTAGCAAGCAAGTTCAACGTGACATTCGGTGTACGTGGTTATGACGCAATACCTGCAAATGCAGCCGTGCTCCTGAACGAGCGTAAGATGCGCATCGATGGCGAGATGCAGTCAGTCACCGAGTTTATGGCGATTGAGGGTGTCAAGAGCACCAAGAATACAGACCTGCTCCTCCCCGTACTCGCAATCATGCTGGCAGATGCACGTACAAGAGGCGGTTTTGCCTCTGAGTTCAAGGTCGTTGCAGTTGGTAGTTCCAAGGTCGAGACCAAGCTCACAGCCAAGAGCGCGTTCACGAAGTGGCTCAAAGGCAATGTGGTTTACAAGTCTAACACCCAAGGCGACCTCAACAAGGCACTCGTGCTTGACGAGGGTCTGTACCTCCGCAACACCGCCCTCAAAGTCACCGAGAAACAGCCTATCTACACGGCTACAGGCGACACACTCCGTGTGCTGATGTTCAAGACCGCTGAGGCTATCACCAAGCAAGCAACCATGTTCAATGACATCGTTGGTACCGCCAAGTCTATCTTCGATACTGCTTACGCTACACCTGCCGAGAACAAGCCCAAGGCGGACGAGAGCAAGCCTAAGCGTCAGCGCAAGTCTAAGGCGGATGCGACATCCGACAAGGCTGCTGCATAACTCGACAAGTTCACTAACACATACGCCATCCAACCCATGCGGTTGGGTGGCTTTCTTGTATATACGTGGGCACACGCATTTATGACGCGTCCACGTATATGTCATGTGCCCACTTATAGCGTACTCGCCCATACCTTACATACGCATCCACTCATGTGTGTAAGGTATGCGTGCGTATAATACGCGCCTCCACCTATACGTTGCGTTGCGTCACGCACGGCGTATTGGGTCAAATTGCTAAATGCGTGACTTTCATCCAAAATTCCAGAGCAGATTATGCAACTTTCAGATATTCTTCAGACATCGCAGATAGCCGCTATGCGCGGTGCTGCAACACACGTATCATACGCTGATACATACGCCCCCAAGATACACACAAAGGCACGTGAATATGTGTGTCAACACGTAACAGAACACACTAAGCGTGGACTTTCAGCAGCGTTTTGGAGAGACCTCCAAGATGCCATTCTCAGTGATGGTGCCGCAATTGTGTATATCGAGAATAAGTGTGCTAAGGTGTTGCGCATTCAACGTAACCGCATCTTTGCCCGTCATTTGGGTGAGGAGGTGAAAGCTGGAAAGCGTATGTTTTGGGTTGAAAAACATTTCGGCTACGAACTGGATAAAGCCGAGTGGAAAGCAACATGGGCTGAGCTTACAGCTACGCCCGAACGCAACAATTATCCAGTGCCCGTGTCTCAACGTGAAGCAAAGCGCATCCAGATAAATGCTGAGCGTGATGCAATGTTTTACGGGATGGCTCAGACAACACGATACAAGAAAATCGGAAAGCGAGGTTTTAATACGTCGTTTGACGAGATGCGTGCTCAGATGCGTACTGAAGCGTATGAGCGTCAGTTGCGTAATATCACAAAGGGAGCACGAGAAATTTACGCATCATTATAAGCAAACAAATTCTAACACAAGCCACAACCGGAGCAATCTGGTTGTGGCTTTTTTCATGCCAATTTTTATGCAGACAAAAAATCATAGCAAAGCGGTTAAAAGCGAGATTTTTGAGGCACTTTCAAAGGAGCCTCGCTTTCACGATGTCCTCCAGAAGGTTGCGGAGGCATTCAAGCAAGGACAAGACCCAGTTGTAATCGAAAGCTGGAATACATATTGGAAACGATTTTCGCCAACGGATGATATGTGGAAAAATTTCGTGCCGGAGGACAAGCTGGCTGACTTCCAGGATGCACTTATTAGCGATAAGGCACATCTGGAGTGTAGAGCTGCCCTAAACGTGAAACTTTCACAGCCTTTCCGAGAAGCTGTCGTGACTATTTGCGTAACTGATGACAATCCGAAGAAGGTAGTTGTCAAGTGTGCGACTAAGGTGCCTGACGATATGATGACAGAGTTGGTGTCGTGGGGTTATCGAGACAAGAATTATTTCAAGCATTTCTTCCGTGCACTTGGATATGGTGTGTCGGAAGGAACCGTGGCTAATAAGCATGGATTGCTGATAACATTGGAGGACTGATTATGGAAATAAACGATGTGTCAAGCTTTTTCTTCTATATGTGGAACGCTTGGAATGAGCAAGAATGTGAAAAGGTATTTAAGACGGCAAGTTGCGGATGGAAGCATTTCTGGGATAAGTGGTGTGGCATCTGTAATTCTCATGGTGTATGGGGTGCGGCAGAACGCCTGTACGCAGAGCTAAGCGAGACCAACCGAGATTTGCTTGTGAAACGTGCTTGTCTTGTGTATGATCGCAGTCACCGACGTGAAGGCGAATTGAAAAATATCCGCGACATAAAAGAGGGCGATTATTTCAAACTACGCGTTGACGGAAAGGTCTATGTTCGTGGCGAATATGACCGTTCAACGAAACGCTATTCCTACTATGATTTTGACGACGTGTGCAATGAACATTTCGCCAAAGCAACCCGAAAAGTTATAACTGATTTTGAATTTTAATTGATATGAAACATTTGAGAAAACGTGTGAGAGGCGCGGTTAGAATCCTCTCATGTAACGGAGCAAAAATCACCCGTTACGCTTGTGCGCTGTTGTGCGCTATAGCATTGTCAAGTTGTACATCATCTGAAGAAACGCAAGTTGATACATGGGGACTGTACTGTACTAAGTACAATGTTGACAAAGTAAATCCGACAACTGAACAAGAGAATTTCTATTTGGACTGCTATGTTGGAAGCGTGGAAGAAGAACAGGACATAAACTTAAATCATTAAACATTATGAAGAGCGTATTGGTATATCTGATAGGCATGATGTTGCTTATGCCTTGCATTTTCATTTGTTCGGATAGTTTGCGAGGTGCGTGTTTCTCATTGGTTTGGGGAATACTTATGTGGCATTCTCCTAAGTTGTGTCCCGAAATGCGTAAGTTTTGGTTGTCTTTCTGGAAGGTCAACTTGCGCATAATATATAGCTTCTAATAAAAATTTCATTGCTTGGACAACTTTGTACACCAACAATGACTATTCTTTAACGTACAACAAAAGCAAAACAAAATGGAAAATCCTAATTTGATATTTTTTGGTGACGCAGGTTTAACCGCTGCATCTGCCAATCATATTGCCAATCTTGCAAAAGAGTATGTTCAAGACATCGAGAGCAAGTTGAACAATTTTCAGCTATATCGCAGTAATGTAGCTTTGATAGGAACGCAAGAACAAAACGTGTTATCCGAAGGTGTAAACGATACGTTTTTAAATTGCGTAGCTTCTCAATTATCTGAAATTGCCAATGCTAACAGTCTTATCGCATGGCTTCGAGAAGCTATTAAAGCAAAAACAGCCCTATTGAAGAATACAGAGTCAATGAGCATTGAAGAGTGGAGCAAAATAGAGCAGGTAACAATACCTGAAGCTCCTGTGTTGCGCAAGTCGATGACTCGTGAGCAAGCTTTGGCAAACTGTGATATTAAGGTGCGCAATCACATATATTCACTGGAGGCTAAGGCTGCTGTTTATGGTAAGTTTATCCATCCAGACGGAAAGTTCGCCGAAGCGCGTAAGGAGTTCTTAAAAAAGCAGGAAAGTCGTCATTCTGTTCAAGGAAATGGACGTGACACGCTTATTTATACTTATGAGCCTACCTGTTCTTCTGAGAAGGTCGAAGAGGTATTTTTTGATTTGCAGAAGAAACACAGAAGTGTGCAAGCGGAGTTAAATGGTCTTAATTATTCATTGGACGAAGCGGTCCGTTCTGATAAAATTGCAGCAATAAAAGAGTATAATGTTGCATATTCTGAATACTCGCTGGAAATCAAAGAGTTGGAAAATCGTTTTGAGGAATACAAAGTAAAGGAAGCGGAACGTATCGCAAATCTTTACAAAATACAAATTCCTCACGAGTTAAAATCAATATACGAGAAAATCAGTTCTCTTGGTAAGTAATCCTATATGCTTGTAATGACGGACTGAGATGGTTGCATTGAAACCGTTATGAATGTGCTTGGTGAAATGTATTACAACTATTAAATATTATTGCAAACAATTGCACTTGGTGGCGAACTTATTTGGCCGAAGAAGCGTGACAGTGGAGGTCGTTCTTGCTCTTGTTGCTGCTGGGTGGTTTTCGATATTGCTATTGATATTGTTAGAATGACATTTCTCTAAGCACAACTTGCATATTTTAATTCAAGCGCATGAGAGAAACAATAAAACAACGGGCAGCTCAAGCGTCCGGCAACGAAAGATTTTGCGGCAAGTGTCCGCATAAGACAGGTATTTGTTGTGTGCATTTGGAAGTTTGTCACGATGCTTTTATACGTGGCTATCTGAAAGGTGCTAAAAATGAAAAGAAGCATGAGACCACAAAATAACGAACCGTGTATCAAATGTAAGCTTTGGAGCAATAACACTGGCTGTGAACATTACGACTCTTCGGCAATGCAAATTTTTGGAGCGTGCGGTCACAAACAACCAAAAGACAAGGCATCCAGCAATAATAAACCTAAGATTACAAAAAAGGAAGTATTAACGAACAAGGCAGTTTGGAAAATAGAGAACTTGTTTTATCAAGGACAGAGCAAGTGGTTTGTTAGGGCAATCAATAAGGAAACGCAAGAGATTATTGAATTTACCACAACAACTTCTTATATGAAGAAGGCCACTCAAACAAATCAGCTTTGTAGTTTAACTCAATAATCAATCGAATATGAAGAAGCATGAGATAATTGAGACTTTACGTTCTTATGTGCATAACACAAAGACGTGTCGCAGTGATTTTGAGAAGTACGATATTGCTGCATTGGAAAAGTCAAGTGAACCATTTTTGTGGATGGTTCGAGAGTATGGTACTTCATTAGTATTTGTCGGAGCAAAAAGCATCAATGAATGGTTTAAAGACGAAAATTGGCGTATCCGGATGTTTCAGTGCAACACTGCTCCAATTGGAGCGTTCACATATTACATTGAGTCTGGTGACGTTTGCAAGTTCTTCTATTATGATGGCTTAACGCTTAAAGAAATCACAAGTCAAGATGTGATGACAATTTACAACAATCTCACAAAAGACATCCTGAAAAGTAAGGCTGCTCAATATGCAGAAGAAGCTGCCGTATGCAAAAGTGCATTGGAAATCCGATTCTGTAGTGAGGAAACGCGTGAGAAATACCAAAAATCTCTGGAATATGCGCAAACACTGAACGACTCGTCATTGAAAGACTGTGTTGAACGCCTAACAAAATGGCGTAGATGCGCAGTAAATCACTATGTACAAATCAGTCAAGACTTTACCACACATGGTTATACATTTTGCGAAATGATAAATGAGCACGCAGGTGTTTGTGGCGGAATCATTATGAACAGCCGTGTCGAGCAGAATCGTTGGAGTATTCACACATAAAATCAAGCGTTATGAAGAAAAAGGCAAAGCAAGTGTTTGACAAGTGGCACAAGACATGGCAAGACAATCGCGATGGAAAAACAATTTGTTTTATTTCACGTGGCGAATGGTCTGATCCACAAATTGCATACGAAGGCAAACTTCTAAACTACTGGGATGTTTTAGATTTGGCGTGTCCTGAAAATGCTTCAGAAGATTATGAGCCAACCGATGAGGAATGGTTGTGTGGTTGTATAGATTCGTCATACGGACATTCTGAATCAGGAGTGGAACTTGACGATTTTACTCAATCTGATGTTTTGAGCGTAACCCGTATTATCAACCTCAATCAATAAACACAATTATGCAGCAATACTGGAGAATTATAGTTGACGTTCAAGGCGGTGAACTCTTAGATGAGTGCAACCGCCTTTACGATGGTGCTGGATATGGGACGGTCTATACCGACCAAAATGGTGAGGCTGTAATTGACTATCTCAAAGAATGGGATGGCTACGAATATAACGACGATGATATTCGTACCGAAGAACCACGCTGGGTAAACAACGGAACAGACAGCGTTCACCATTCGGGAGAGTACACACTTATCTACAATCGCACTATTGGTGGTGTTTATATGTTGTTCCGAAAGGCAACAGAAAGCGAGATAGAATCATTTTTGGAAAATCTTAAATAATTGCAACATGACTGAATATTCAACTGAAGAATATCGTGGTTATGAAATCAACATATACTACGACGAATCGCCAGAAAACCCACGTGATTGGGATAATGTGGCAACATTCGTGTGTGAGCATCGCAGATACACAATGGGCGATGAACATGATGTAGAATCAGCAGCAAACGAACTGTTTGACAAGTATGTAAGCAGTGCTGATGTCATTAAGTATTTTAAGGAGCACAGAAACAATGTGCGACCAGTCAAAAACGAAGATGGAGAGTTCTACGCATACGACGTTAAACGATATGACGGCTCTACATATACTGAGTATATCGCTGTTTCTGGTGACGATAATATGGCGCAGGAAATGGCAGATGATTTTGGTGTTGGTGAAAAACTACGTCTTATTGAACAATCTGGGAAAGTTGTTATCCAGACAATAAGTATGTATGAACATTCAGGTTGTTCCGTATGGCTTGGCGGTACAGTCGGTCATCCTGATGCTCAATGGGATTGTGGTACACTTGGTTTTGCCTACGTTGAATACGAGACCGCTGAAAAGGAAGGCGCAACTGTGCCAGGTCCGAACGGTAAGTATAACGGTTATGACGATTGGAAAGCGTGGGCTAATGCTATGATGCAATGCGAAATGAAGGTTTATAACGACTATGTTTCTGGCGAAGTTTATGGCTACAATATTGAGAATGGTGATGATGACTTCGAGGATAGTTGTTGGGGCTTTTATGGTGATGAAGGCCGCAAGCAAATATTGGAAGATTGCAAGGCTATGATTGATTCACATATTGAAGGCGTTGCTAAGAAGCGTGAGTCTGATATAAAACTTCTGGCGGTTCATCTGGATGGCATGATTGGCCGTATGTTTGCGGAGTACAAATTTATTTATCGTGTCGGCACAGATATGTTTGGTCAAGGCATATTGCAGAAAGCACCGATTGTAAAAGGTGTTGTTAAAGATTTTGGGGACGCTAAAATGGCGGACTTATCCAGTGAGATGCTTGGCAAGATAGTGGCAACTATTCAAGTTTAATGATATGGAAAGCATACCTAAAAATTGGCATCCTTGGCCTATTGACCAAAAACACTTCATGTCAGAGGTTGTTACAGAGTTTCTTGCTGATGAATCAAATGGTGAAGGCATAGCGGAAGGTTACCACAACCACCGGTATCAAGCTGCTGCTTTTTTCGATGTGCCGTGGTCTCAAAATGATAGCTTATTGGTTAATTTCAGTTGGCACTTTGGTGATCACGTGGTTCTTCTTCAATGCGAAAGCGAACGAATGCTGGAGCATTTGGCTGCTGTTTACAAGAAGTGGGTTGAGGATGGTGATGATGGCAATTTGGGTGAATATCCATATCACGCAGTTACTCAGCTTGAAAGAAAAGACATCATTTCAGAACTGTATGTTTCATTTTATAAAGAATACGAAGAATAGATACAATAAGTCTATATGGCAAAAGATATAAATACCTTGTATTGCTCAACTTGTGGCAGTACAAACGTCCAGATTCAAGGCTGGATTGATCCAAACACAGGTAAGGCTTGTGGCTACATCAATGACCCTTTTGAGGAAGATGATTGTTGGTGCAATAATTGCGAAAGCCATGAGATGCTTACCAGCCTTCAAGGGCTTTGGGACAAATTTAAGAATATTCCAGTAAATCAAAATGACGAAATAGAAGAAAGCTTTCTTTGTTTTGATACTGGAACATCAAAGTTTGATGTATGGCACTGGTTTGATGAGCGTTGTCCTAATAACCTTCACGACGATTTAATGTTTCCTAAACAATAACAACTATGCACAATAATATTTACGAAATAACCGTGGATGCAATCGACAGAGACGATTGGGCCACTGAGAGCAATTTTTACGATGACGATCACGTAGATTACGTTACCGAAATGGAAGGTGAAGAGCGTGATGAGGCAATCGATGATTTTTGCAAACATCCAGATTTTACAAAGCTCTTTACTCGTGGCGAAGAGCCTGACACGATTGTGTACAATGGCAAAATAGACGAGGTGACAAATGAATGGTATGACAACATTCAAAAAGAACTGGATGAGATGCGTAAGTCTGGTAAGGTTGATTCATATCGTCTTAGAAAAGCGATTGACCGAACATTTTTTGGAGATGAATTATTCTGTCTCCCTGGTCATAGCGGCCCTGAGTCGAGTTTTCCAAGAGAACTTTTGGAGATGCTAAGATACCACAAAGCAGGTACGGTTCTGCACATTAACGCAGTGTTTGACTATCATTGGTAAACAACATTAAGGACTACGGTTATGATATACAAGAGAACGAAAATTATTAGATACGAGGGCATTGATGTGAATCTTACAGTGACCTTTGAATTACATGATGACTGCCATAATGGTGTATGTCATTTTGGAATTACAGCCGAGGGCGTTGTAGCTCACGGAAAGCGTACCGGCCCCAGAAAGGGCAGGTGGCTGTTTGGCGGATGCCAACACGAACTTGTGGCTAAACATTTTAAGGAATTGGTTCCGTTTATACCGTTGCATTTGAGCAATGAGTTTGGCCAACCTTCATATCCTGTTGACAACTTTATATTCAATATTCAGCAGAACGAACCAGACGATAATCTTAAAGAGTGGTATAGAGTCAACGATGAACAGTTGGCTAAACTAAAGACGGTCACGAGCCACAAGGAATACTTTCAGTACAAGCTATTCAAACTTGGCGTTATTGACAAATGGAAGCGTGATGCGGATGAAGCTATTGCGTGGCTGGAAGAAAAGACAGGTCAGAAATTTATCCACACTCCAAACCCAAGGTTTACTTTGGAGTATTCCGAAGAGTGGATGGCTGATATAGAGAAACGTGAGGCATCTGGAGAGTTTTCTGAAGAAACTTTAATGAAGCAAAAAGCTGAAGCGCATAAAAAATGGCAAGGGGAGCAACTGGTAAAGCTCGCAAAAGAGCGTGAGTTTGATACTCGCAAGAACGAATTGGCTGAGTGGTTAATTCTGAATTGTCCTACCGAAAACTATAGCTTCTTTGCTTATAACGGTTTTGGGTATCGTGAGAATCCTGAATATAAGCTTACATTAAATGCTTATAACTGGAGACCAAAACTAACTCAAGAACAAATCGACGAATTTGTGAATCGTCCAGATTTTCCTGGAGACATCATAATTAAGTTAGAAGAAAAATAAATCTATTGTAGTTGCTTGCGGAGCAATATCCGCTTTGAAGGAGGCTGTGAATTTCATGGTCTCCTTCATTTTTATGGACATCTTTTCACCCCAAGAGCTACAAACTTTACTATTCGTAAATAAACAACAAAACAAATTGATATGGCAGTAACAAATTACGATGTGTGTCATGCTTGGGCACACAATAAAGAGCGAGCTTTTAACGGTAGCAACTTATCACATGGTGACGGAGTGCTTAAATCATATAACACTTGTATCGGACAAAGACTGGAAATGAACGGAAACGTGATTTTCATTCTCGATAACAACTCATATTCTAACTCTACCAGTAAGCATCAAGGGTATATGTTTAATGCAATACCACGCTGTGAAGCTCATGTGTTCTATGTGCCATGCGCTGAATATGGTCGTCCATATTTTGTATCTCGATATGGTTCTGATAACGATCATAAGCGTGAAATCGTAAAGGTTGGTTTGCAAATGTTGGCAGACGATTTTGACCATTGTCTTGCTATAAAGACCATCACAAAGTTGAGACACGGCTTTAGCTCGAATGGCTATGATAAAATGGTCAGGCTTTTTGAAGTGACTGGAGCAACAACAATTAAGTCTTTGCTTCGCATGAAGGTCGATGAGTTCAATCAGTTGGTATTTAGGGCTATGCGAAGTTTATACGATAATGGAACTATAAAATTGGCTGAAAAGTATTTCAGAAAGTTTATTAAACTTATGTCTGAAGGCGCAGCTGTAGAAACAATCGTTGATGCGATAAACGGCAAGGGTTGTTGGGGCGAATACCAGGAGCGCATTACAGGCTTGAAAGTCGCAGAGAAGAATCGTCGTCTGAGTGATTTTGTTGGCTATTGTTCTTCAAGGCGTTGTAGTCTTGAAACTTACGCTGGCCGTTGCGAAGCTTATGTGTCTGGAAGCGTAACAAAGAAAGAGTATATCAAGCACCAGCAGAAAGGAGACTTGATTCAGTGGTTGCTGAAAATTCGTCGCAAAAACACCCAGATGGCCGCTGAAGCGCATCTTAACAGTGAAAAATATCACAGGCAGAGAGAAGCAAAGAAAAGGTTGGAGTACTACGTTGGTATGGCTGGCTTTGCTACTGGTTGGAGTCCCTGGGGACGTGAACCACGTCAGCGTTTTAGCCGCTTTAATTACAACGGTACAGTCATCGATTTTACCGGTGTTCATCATTGCGAAGAGCGTCACTTGTCTAATTCTGAATATGCTGAGTTTGTGAAATGTGCAAACAAAGCGGAATGGATTGTAAACAAACGTGCTTGGATGCTTGAACAGCTTCAAAACGATCAACGCGAATACCAGGAGCGTCAGGCATACTTGAAAGAAGAAGAGCGTATGCGACTTGCAGAGCGTGAGCGTTACGCTCGTTTGCAAGAAGAGAAACGTGACTATATAGAACAGCTGAAAGCTAAAGGAGAAGAAGGTTATCGTCAGTTGTATCACGAAGGCTTTAATGTATCTCTCCCGTATGGCAATCCTACATTGTTCTACGGTGGCAATGTTTTGCTTAGAGTGAATGAAATTCGCAAGTGTGTGGAAACATCTAAGGGTATCAGATTGACAATCGCTGAGTGTAAGCGTTTGTGGGCAATATTCGAGCGTTGGCACAAGCGCATAGAAGAATGCGAGAAGGGAATGGTGATACAGTCTCTTGGATCACAGTATAAAGTTCACTCCTTCCAGAATGATATTCTAACAGCTGGATGTCATCAAATCGCTTATCGAGAAATGTCATTTATAGCTCACGAATTGGGCTTAGCATCATAATTTAATTTTTAATTTCAAACAGCAATGAACAACAACTCATTGAATGAATTGCAGCAGCTTAGATTGGTGCTTGCAAAAGAGAGCAATTTCGATGTGGCTAAGGCTACAAAAGTGTACAACTTTGTTATGGGAGATAACATTCCAACACAGTTTGGAAGCGCAGATGCAAGCAAGTCTCCAGAGAAGAATCCTGATGGAATCTATTTCATCCTGTCAACGACAAAGGCAGTTCCTGCTATTTATGCTACAGAAGAGGACAAGTTGAAGAGTATCGCAGTTGGCTATAAGCTTGGAAACAGGTTTGCCAACGTGGTTTTGCATGACGCAGCTGAGGGTGAAGAGATTTCTCTTTGCTCAGAAGATAAGACTCCATGTGGCACATCTCCATTCTTCCGCAATACATTCCAGCAAGCTATTACTGACTGGGATGGTGAGGGTAACACTAACGACATCCGTGAGGCGTTGAACCCTCAGATTGAGCTGAAGGATGACCAGTACATCCCGTCTGTAGCTCAACTTCATCTACTGTTGATGAACATCGTTGAGGTCAACAAGGCTTTGGAAGAAGCCGGTGGTGAGCCTTTGAAAGAGGACTGGTATTGGAGTAGCACTGAGGGCAGTAGCGGCAACGCGTGGAACGTGAACTTCGGCAGTGGTAACACCAACGGCAACTACAAGTATAACAACTTA
>ULYE01005571.1_pt1 | contig 53621 bp, 51 predicted proteins | sample 1961921 | NCBI WGS metagenome assembly ULYE01 (sample SAMEA4835856, study PRJEB28245) | human gut metagenome | biome: gut microbiome; material: fecal sample | place: Denmark | collected 2008 | reverse complement strand
TTTAATTGTTAAAACGGTGTAAAGTAAATCTGTATTAAGTCATTCTGCATGGATTTCGAAATCGCTTCCACTTGGAATTTTATTAGCAATCTTTATGGCAAGGCGTAAGGCACCAGATTTAGTAGAGCAAGTGCCACCGTTCTTCCATCCTGTTCCAGTAGGTGTTTTACTTGGCTGAACACCATCATTTATAATAGTGGTATCACACGTTTCTCCTTGTGTAACCCTATAGAATATATCACCAAGAGTATAACTAAAATCCGACAGTAGCAACATCTCGTTATCTTTTGCCGAATAGACTATGTAGCCCCCGTCTTTATACTCACCCGTGGTGTCGTTCATGATAATCATAAGTTTTTCCTGAATCATATATGCCAGATGAACCTTATTACTATCTGCTACTTCTGTTACATCTTCACAACCATCATTGCTACATGAGGTGAAACCAATAGTCAGGATGCTTGCTGCAAGCATACCGAACAAAATACTTTTAATCTTTTTCATAATCGTTGCATTTTAAACATCGTTTGGCACCATTGCCGATGCAATATTACAACAATCATCTCACATCTTCAACAACAATCTCTGTGAAGCCGCCAAATTGAGGGGTGAAGTTGCACTCTACCATAAAAAACTACCTGTCCAACCATTGTTTTAGTTTACAAGACTCCGCACCACGAAGCATGCACCGGCATCTATAGAGAAGTAGCACAATTTTCAATGCTATCGGGTGTCGGGTGGAAGTAGAGAAGATGATTGCTACGGGCAGAATAGACATGGTGGTGGAAACAACCAACATTATCTATGTCCTTGAACTGAAGCTAAGTAACAATGGCGGTATTGACGCAGCAACCGAGCAAATAAGAGCCAAGCAATATATTGAGCCATTCAAAGCTGACAAACGAAAAGTTGTTGCTCTTGCCATAGAACTGGATGATAAGGGAAAGGGACTGGTGGATTGGAAGGCTTTGATAAATACGAGGAACACATCAATTGGGATGCCTGATTTATACATATAAGTTCTTTGTCAGTACCACATAAGTAACACTCCAGTACCAGTTAAGTGAAACTCCAGTACCACCTATATGAAACTCCAGTACCAGTTAGGCGGTACTGGAAACGGTACTGGAATATACCTATAAATTAACATATACAACTATGACATTTCAAAAAAAGTGTAACTTTGCAATCGATAATATATTGTCAATAAACTATTGATTGAAGTTGCACTCTACCATAAAAAACTACTTGTCCAACCATTGTTTTAGTTTGCAAGTGCGTTCCTTGCTGACTTCTATACATAGGTCGGGGTAGCAATTCATTTGCAATATCGTCTTGCCCTTAAACCATTTCTTGATAAGTCTTACATATTTGATGTGTACGATATATTGCCGGTTGGCACGAAAGAAAAGAGAAGGGTCGAGTTGGCTACAAAGTTCATCAAGAGTGTGGTCGACGGCTACAGAATGCCCATCGGTGAGATACAGACGGGTTATGTCGTTTTCTGTCTTTATGTGAGAGATGCGTTCTATGCCTATCACTTCGCTGTAGTCGGCATGAGACACAAGGAAACGCTGGCGATAAATGTCAGCTCCATGCTGCATAGACCTAAGCAGTTGCGTGAAACTATCATGAGGAGTGCTGCATCTGCGGAACTTAACCAATGCTCGCTCCACATCCTCCTTTTGTATAGGTTTGAGCAGATAGGCAATACCATTGTAGTCGAAGGCACGGATGGCATATTCGTCATAAGCGGTAGTGAACACCACACTAATGTTGCCTACCACATCGGCCAATGCATCAAACACCAATCCGTCGCCAAGACGAATGTCGGCAAAGATGAGGTTGCAGTCGTTGTGGGAAAGCAGATAATTACGCGCTTCGGATATAGTGGCAAGTTGCTGGCTGACGATAATTTGCGGGTCTATATCGGTCAATATGTTTCGAAGTTCAATGTAATTGAGAGTTTCGTCTTCTATAATAGCTATTTTCATGTGTATTTATTTTTGTTGAATAAACGGGAAACTGATGCAATAGTATTTGTCGTTGTCTGATTTTTCCAAGTTTGCCACTCCAAACAGTTTCAGTTGTTCTTGCAAGTTGCTAAGACCCGTGCCGGAATGTGGTTCTGTACTAAAAAGCGGACTCCGGTTATTGCAAACGCTCACTCTTCCATTATTAATGGTTATCGTGACCGTAAGAGGAGAAGCGGCAGTCATGGCATTGTGTTTCACAGCATTCTCAACGAGATGCTGAACGCTTATTGGCGGAACATATGCCTGTTGCGGAATCTGTCTGTCGTCGGGTAGGTTGATTCTCACACTCTTGCCATGTCGTATACTGAGCAGTTTGGCATATTCTCTCACCAATTGCATTTCCTCAGCCAGCGGAATAAGTTCCTTTTTCATGCCATTAAGTATGTGACGATACATCAGGGCAAGAGCAGCCACGAATTCCTTGGCCGCCTTGGCATCGGTGGTTATCAGAGCGGAAAGAGCACTAAGGTTATTGAAAAAGAAATGTGGATTTACCTGCAATTGAAGGTTGTGCAGCCTGGCATTAGCCATTACGCGTTCGGCTTCGGCAACCTTATTCTCCAAAACACTACGCTCGTGCTCAATCTCCATTTTCTTTTGCCAAAACAATGAATTCATTTTCACGGATGACACCAAAGTGGCAAGAATGCCAAATATAAATATATCCAAGAAATAATCCACGAAGTTGGATTCGCCGAAAAGCCTTTGACACAACTCGCTCAAGCCCCATGCAGTGAGCATGTCGAGTATAAATAGTATTAATGTGGGCACTATTATCCATCTCTGCAGGAGAGTGTAGCCGGTAATAAGACGCATCATCACCCTACTGTAAATGATGGAAAAACATGTGAGCAACAGACACACCAATACATCTATCCCCGTCTTGACGAGAAAAACATCGAAATCCGTGAAGATAAGGTCTATGAGACTCTCGTCGGCAAAGCTCCAATAAAGGTAGTAAAGCACGAGACAAACCACCGTCATCAATGCCAACTCCTGGATTCGTTGTTTCATAAGCAAGATTATTTAGTGTCCGTTGAAATAATAATTGCTGCAAATTTAGCGAAAACATATTGTACAAACAATCTTTTATCTGTTTTTTTACCACTTGTTCTTGGATCTTTTTTGAACATAGCTTAATGATATTGTGAAAGTAAACATAGTAATTCGGAAAAAACATTGTATATTTGCAATAAGAAACTAACGAATTGAGGATTATGGTAGAGACAAACAATAGAAGATTGCCAGTAGGCATCCAGTCTTTTGATGTAATTAGAAAAGAAGGATACCTTTATGTTGACAAGACAGATATCATTTGGCAACTTGCCAATAGTGGAAAGAAGTATAATTACCTGAGCCGCCCACGCCGCTTTGGCAAGTCGGTGCTTGTCGATACTCTCGAATCCTATTTCTTGGGAAAGAAGGAACTATTCGAGGGATTGAAGATAATGGAAATGGAGAAGGAATGGGTGAAGCGACCTGTCATCCGACTCGATATGAGTCGTGCAGGAGCAGAGCCAGAAAGTCTGAAAGGCTATCTGGACTATACCTTTCATGAGTATGAGTCTTTATATGAGATTGAAGTCGGAAATAACTATTCCTTAGCTACTCGTCTATCTGAAATTATAAGAACTGCTTATGAACAGACCGGACAGCAGGTTGCTATTCTCATCGATGAATACGACTCTCCTTTGCAGCATTCCTGGAAGACTCCACTATACGAAAAATGTACGGCAATTTACAGAGATGTATTTGTCATTCTCAAATCTATGGACAAATACGAAGACTTTATCTTTATCACAGGTTGCACCAAATTTACGCAATTCTCCCTAACCTCTGGTCTCAACAATTTGAGTTTCATTGATTTTGACCCTGAATATGCTGCATTATGCGGTATCACAAAAGAAGAAGCTATCCGTTATTTCAAACCGGAAATCAACAAATTTGCAGCATGTAAAGGATGGACATTCGATGAAGCTGCAATGCAACTGTCTTCTTATTACGGTGGCTATCACTTCAGTAGCAGAAATAAGGTTGAGGTATTCAATCCTTTCTGTCTTATCAATGCATTGGCAGATTCAGATTTGAAAAACTATTGGATTTCATCAGAGACACCCCCACTACTCTCTAAGTTTGAAGATGATGTTAAAAAGAGGCTGAAAGATTTCGAGAATTGTCCGATAATTAGCAATACCCTGGAGTCTTCTGATGTGACAGATGGTGGAGCAGAACTTGTCCTCTATCAGACAGGCTATCTCACGATTAAGGATTGTATGATGGAAATCTATATTTTGGGATTCCCTAATTCCGAGGTAAGGAAAGCACTTTATAAGACGGTGTTACCAGCACTTACTTCTGAAGCTGAACAATAACGATGGCGTTGATGCTATAAAAGACCAATCCCTATCACTTTATTGGCTTCTACGAAACATGTCCAAACATTTTCCACTCAGTGAGTGGAAAATTTGAAATATCTCACCTATATGCCAAAGCAAGAAGAGCTAAGACGTGAGATAGAGCAGCAGAAAGTGTCTTCAAGTTGCATAATGAGAAGTAAGTTTTCACAAGATCGGACAAGTTTTGTCCTGCATTAGACATAATTTTGCACTCATTAAAATAAACACAAGCATATGTTTACACAGAAAACAAACAAATCAATGTCAACGAACTATAAATTTATAGTCGTCTACGACAAGTTTACTAAGCCTGTCGCAAACTCACTCAAGAACAAAGCGAAGGAGATGTCAATAAGCTCTACCTCTTGGGGTGAGCAAGAGTACCTTCATAACGAAGCACAACTGAATAATGATAATAATGTTCTCTTTTTATCAGAAAAACTGATTAAAGAGAATCTTTCAAACCCTTCGCTTAAGCCCAATTATTTAATAAACGGCGTGTTTTATAAAAAACAAGGGGCTAACGCAGGAATTTATGTCGACAATAAGGAGGTTAAGTGTTCGGAAATTGCTAAACGCCTTAGTAATATATTTAAAGAAGGCTGGGGCAAATGTTTAATTGCAATGATATCTGGAGGCCTTATTGGGATAAATGTTTTTGCTTTTTTCAGATATCTGCAAACAGAAAAAAAAGCAAAATTATATCTGTTATTCAAAGCCACTGATACTTTTGCAGAAAAGCATCTTAAAAACTTTGTCAATAACTCTATATCTGAATCATAGTTGTGATTATGGTAGATAGAAAAAATACTTTTCATAATGGTTATCGAAATTTTACTGACATAGCAGGTGGCATCTTGGGAGCACAACATGGCGACTCGTATGTTAGTGGAGTTGAGGACGCATGTAAAAGATTTCAAAGTAATATAAATAGTTTTGCAGGTTACGAAACTGGCATAGAACAGTTGAAAGGTGATATTCAGGAGTTTCGTGCTGCTGGAACTTTTAATATTAAAGCCATTTTAAATGGATCTGCCTTCAGAGCAAATGTAGACAGAAGTCATAATTACGCATCACCAGATATTACTACAAATTGGGGAGAAGAATATGGACTAAAAGTATTGTATAATGGCAAAGCTTCTGCTAAAGCGCAAGCAATAAGTCAATTTCAGAGGTTTAGTAAATATATCAATGATTCTGACAGAAGAAACTTAACCTTCGAATCTTTTCTTGCAGAAAAAGGGCTTGATCCAAAGCAAGTATTAGCAACAGACCCTATATATTCAGGACAAGCAAGGCTAATTCCAGATGACCAATTGAAAGAAGCTATTAGCTACTTGAAAAAACAAATTGCAAACAAGTCTATAACAAACCCTAATGAAGTACAGAGATATCAAGAAACACTTGATAAACTCACGTCGAAGATTGTTGCCCCAGATGGAACAGAATCTTCTGCTGCAACAACTCAAATGTTACGTGACATCGCCCGGAAGGCAAAGAATGGTGAATACGTCGCTTCTGAAGATGGGTTTAGTGTGGAACAACTTATCGAGATTAAGCATGCGCTACACCAGGGCGTTAAATCTGGCATAACTGCTGCAACAATAACATTGGTACTGAAAATTGCACCCGATATATACAATATTCTTGACAGACTAATATCTGAAGGGAAAATCGATGAGAACCAACTAAAATCGCTTGGTTTTGCTGCACTTAGCGGAAGCACCGAGGGATTTGTCAGAGGATTTATTTCAGCTACGATAGTTACTTCTTGCGAAACTGGTATGTTGGGAGATGCTCTAAAATCTGTAAATCCACAAGCAGTTGGAGCTATGACAGTAGTCGTTATGAACACTATTAAAGATGCATTTCTTATGGCGAAAGGTTCATTGTCAAAGCAAGAATTCTCTTATAACTTACAAAGAAATTTATTTGTGACGGCTTGTGGATTGGGTGGTGGCGCTCTTTTGGGGGTTATGACAGGAGGTCTTGCATTTGCTTATCTTTTAGGCAACTTTGTAGGTTCCATGATAGGGGCATTCGCATTTGTAGATTACGAAAATGCCATATTATCCTATTGTGTTTCTTCAGGGAGTACATTCTTCGGGATTGTTGACCAAAACTTTCGGTTGCCCGACACTGTATTGAGAGAACTTGGTGTATCTTTGTTTGATTATGAGCAATATTTTTATGACGAATATAAATATAACGAATATATTCCAAGCCTATACAAAATTGATACATATGATGCAAACATGGTACGGATACTTCGTAGAGGTGTTATCGGTGTCCGACAAGTAGGATACATTAAATGATGTAACCATAATTATAATTAAATATTTAAATGAATACTGATAAGGTTATAGACAAAGTGATAGTTACAGTTGGTGGTTTAGCAGGAGTTGCCACAAAGAAACTTGTTAAAGTTGGTATAAACATTATAAAGGGCATCCTTAAAAAGAAATAAAAAACTTACTATGTCCAAACTCAAGAAATGTCTATACCTCATTGACCTTCTCTCACGGAGAGGATCAATGAGTTTGAAAGAGATAAACGAACGCTATGCCTACTCGTCTATCTACGATGGGGAGATTATACCCCGTACTTTTGCACGGTACAAGGAGTTTATCGAGGAAAATTTCCCTTGCCAAATAGAATACAACACCAAGACGAGGAAGTATTGTCTGAAACGTGACTACATGTACGGCGAGGACGAGGGACTATACAACTACCTGCTGTCGGCATACCACATAGAAGGAAATGCATTATTAAGAAAATGAGCGGAATGTACGAAAAGGCGTTATAAAACTGGCTTATAATTCGCTCTTTTTATGTAAGTTTGCAATGATATTTTTTAACTTATTGTCGCTGAAATTAAATTATAAAAAATGAATACATACACAAAGTCCGCAGAATTGTCATCTGTTCCTTTTTATGAGATTCGAAGATCTGCAATAGGTTCTTTGAATAATGATAAAATTCTGGAAGCTATAAGCAATGTCCTTAATCTTGATATTAGGAATTCTTGCTCTGTAAAGTCCATCGTACATACATACGAATATAAGGTACATATTGTCAATAAGACATCCAAGGTGGATGTAGGACGGTCAGAAACTCCTGGCAATACTCTAAAGCGAACCAATGCGCCAACGAAGTTGCATTACTTTAACTATGAAGAGCTCAAAAAGGCAGCATCATTAAACAAAGGTAAATATAGAGGAATACTATATGGAACCATAGAACATCACTCTTGCGATAAGCAAACGAGTTGCCCTCAATGTTCTGGGACAGGTATTTGTAAATCATGTGATGGAGAGAAACAAATAGACTGTCCTGTTTGCCATGGATTTAAAGAATGTGTATCTTGCAGTGGTACGGGTAAATATACTTGTACAAACTGTGAGGGAAACGGTCTTTGCCCTGAATGTAACGATGGTTGGTGTACTTGTGAAACTTGCCAAGGTGATGGGGAAGTCGAATGTCCGGATTGTAACGGGACTGGAGATTTTATTAATGAGGAATGCAATGAATGTGGCGGCAGTGGGTATTACCAATGGGATAAGAAATGTAGAGTATGCCATGGTACTGGACGCTTCATCAGAAAATGCAAAAGATGTAATGGAACCGGTATTACAAAATGTGAAAATTGTGATGGTAATGGAGGATGGAGATGTAATGAATGTCACGGAACAGGAATGTGTTCACACTGTAAGGGCGAAGGAAACTTTGTATGTAAAGCCTGTTCTGGTTCTGGAAAGTGCGGAAAATGTAAGGGCAAGGGTAAGGTATGGTGTCCAGATTGCCATGGTAAGGGATTATGCTTTGATTGCAAAGGAGAAAAACTCATTACTTGTCCCCGTTGCAATGGAACGGGAGAATTTCAAACATATAAAGAGTATACATTCTCTGAAAATGAAATTAATAAGCAGTTTTGCACGTTACAAATAGACGGAATTAATGACATAAATGGCGATGAGTGCTATCAAGGTGTAATATATGAATTCTTTGCAGGTAGAGCTGCCATATATCAACCTGCAGAGTTGTTGGATAAGGTTCCGCAAGAGCACTATGCGTTAGTGAAGGAATGGATAGAACTTGATAATAATTCGACATTTGCAAAAGACAAACTGAATTTGGATTACCTCAACACAACTGCAACACTATACCGAGTCCCTGTTAGTAAATTCATATTAAAGTGCAACGATAAAGTTTTTACTATTCTCATTGCAGGATATAATAAGGTTGTATATTATGACGATCTTCCAAATTTTGCGTCAAGGGTTGTCGGCAGAATTAAAAATTTATTCCAAAAATGCATAAAGTAACGACAGAAAGAAATGATAAAGGTAAAATATAGGCAAGTGTAAAAAAGCCTGCCAGTAATAATTATTGGCAGGCTCTTATTATTTTCTCCAACACATCTGGAGCAAACGTTTTTCATATCTCTTCGCAAACAGCCATTTCCATGCCACGAAATATCACCACAAGCTTATGGAGCTTTGTGGTCTTAACCGACTCTCTGACTATGTCGCTATCGGCATAGCGAGATATTTGGGCAGAGGCTTGTGTGAAGAGAAGCTTTAGCTGCTCGTCGGATTCGCCAGACTTGCATCACCTTCCAGTTTGTTCTTTTCGTATTGCTCAAAAGTCAAGTCGTTCTCCCTATAGGTATCGAGAAGATAGGTGAACATTTCCCGTTGCTACCATCGAGAAATTCAAGTGGACAATAAGATAGCTGTTGTGCTCAGGCGTTGGGTTCTTACCAATATACAGTCCTCCAAACAGCTGCTCAAACTTATCCTTTTTGCTGATGTCGTAGTAATGTTCAAGCATGGAGATGGTAAGGCTCTTGCCGAAACGACGAGGGCGTATGAAGAAGAAGTATTTGTTGGAGTTTTCGATTTCCTCTATGAATCGAGTTTTGTCTACATAGTAGCAATCCTCCAATATTATACTTTCGAAATTCTGCATACCATAAGGAATACGCTTGCGATAGATTCGCTTTTTAGGTTCTCTTATTGCCATAATTCAATATATAATGTCGTTTAACGGGTTTCTATTGTTTCGCCTGCAGATACTCAGCGAATACTCTTGCCGCACTCTCAACCTTGGCGGCACAGGGACGGCTCTTATAGTATTCTGCTGTGCGTGCAGATGCCACATATGACGATTGAGCCTTTTCGTGTCCCTTTAGTCCAAGTATCTCAGCACAAATGAGTGAACCGTTCTGCTCTTTCGACTTGGCAAGCAAGTCCTGCACCACCTTATAGCAAGCCGACTTGCCCTCGCGGTCGCTTCCCTCTGTCTGTCCACAGTCGAGACCTACAAGCGTTACTATGCCCGACACCGCTCCACACATCATGCGCATACGGCCTACTCCACCGCCAAAGCCTGCACCTATGCGCTTGGCAAGATTGTCATCCAGGCCATACATATCGGCAAAAGCAGCCACTACAGACTGGCAACAGCCGTAGCCTTGCATGAAGTTGTCAACGGCTCGCTGTACACGAGCTTCGAGAGAGGGGGAAAGGATTGTATTTGTTGTTTCCATAACTTTGTCTTAACTTCTATTTCTTGGCTAATATCTCACGCAACTCACGCTCATACTGCACGGCATCCTTAAACCAAATGCCTTGCATGCCATAAGCTCGCGCTGCCTCTATATTCTCTATCTTGTCGTCGGCAAACACACATTCCTCTGCCTTCAATCCGAGTTTACGGCAAGTAAGCTCATAAATCTCACGCTCTGGCTTCACAACATGCTCCTCTGAAGACACTATTCTGCCATCAAGCAACTGGAAGATTGGATATTGCTTCATGGTCTCATGCACACGGCTACACCAGTTGGTCAGACCGTAGAGCTTATATCCCTCGGCCTTCAACTTCACGAGCAAGGCACGCATTCCGGGCATTTCGCCAAGCACAAACTCTGTGTAATGGTCGCCAAACTGCTGTATCTCTTCCTTCCATTGTGGCATTGCCTGCTGCATGTCAGCGATTATCTGCTCAAATGTACGGTCTTCGCGGTCGAGACGCTCGTTCCACTTGTCGTCCATCAAATGACGATAGAAATCCTCCGACACTTCATGACTCTCAAAGAATCTATCAATTACAACGAAATAATCGTAATCGACAAGCACCTTGCCGAAATCAAAAATAAGGTTCTTTATCATATAATCTTATTTACATTTTCTTATCAGCAAACTTACAAATAAAATCCATAAGAGCCAAATATTTAGGCAAATAAAAAATAGGAGACAATGACAATTGCGCCACTGCCTCCTATATAAGGGATTATTCTAAAATAATTAGATTATGCTGTTCTTCTTTGTCCACTCAACAATCTCGGGTATATAACCGAATGCGAGACCAGTGACTGTGTCGGCGCAACCGTAGTAAACGGCAATGCGACCTGTCTCTGGGTCGTGAACCTCGGCACATGGGAAGCAAACGTTAGGCACGTCGCCCATGCACTCGTAAGGAGTCTGCGGAGAGATGAGGTAAGGACCTGAGCGGTGTGTTGCCTTCCAAGGCTGCTCAAGATCGAGAAGTGCTGAACCGAAGGCGTAAACATAACCGTTGCAAGAACGGAGAACGCCATGGTAGAACAACAACCAGCCTTCTGATGTCTTAACAGGCACAGGACCTGCACCAATCTTCATGCACTGCCATGCAGAAAGCTCAAAGGCTGCAGGAGCCATAACATGACGATGACGTCCCCAAAACTCCATATCAGGAGACTCGCTATAGAAGATGTCGCCAAACGGAGTGTGACCTGTGTCGCTCGGACGAGAAAGCATTGCGAAATTGCCATTGATCTTCTCGGGGAAGAGCACACCGTTGCGGTTGTAAGGCAAGAAAGCGTTCTCAAGCTGATGGAATGTCTTGAAGTCCTTTGTCCATGCGATGCCGATGGTTGGTCCGTGATAGCCGTTGCACCATGTAACATAATAGCGGTCCTCAATGAAGCAAACACGTGGGTCGTAGCCATATACCCACTCGCCTATCTCCTTGTTGTCGCACTCGAAACGAAGTGGTTCCTCATTGATGTTCCAGTTTACGCCGTCCTTAGAGAAACCTACATGGAGCACCATACGACGGTTGGTGTCGTCGCAACGGAACACTCCTGCAAAGCCCTCGCCGAAAGGAACTACGGCACTGTTGAATATACTGTTGCTTGTAGGAAGCAAGTCACGCGGAATGATAGGGTTCTTTGAACAACGCCAAAGCGGTGTACGCTGTCCCTCGGGACGCTCTTCCCAAGGCATGTTTGGCAACGGATTGCCAGAAATGATTAGTTTGCTCATTTTTTGAATTATTAATGATTAGTCGTTAATTATTAATTGCACAATAACTTTTACTTCTTCTTGTCGGGATAAGTGAACGGCACAAACCATGTGATGAGGAATGCCGGAATGGTGCATACGAGCACGAAGATGAAGAAGTGACGATAGCCAAGCCAGTCGCTCACATATCCGCTGAGCATACCAGGAAGCATTACGCCAAGGTTCATAATGCCCGAAGCAAAGGCATAATGCGCCATCTGATGCTTGCCTGGTGCTATCTGCTGCATCATGAATAGGGTGAGGCCCACAAAACCGAAACCATAGCCGAAGTACTCAAGCACAATACCTCCACCTATGAGCACAAGACTCTCGGGCTGGTAGATGGCAAGAAGTGTGTAGGCCACAAACGGAAGGTTGAACACGCAGCAAAGCGAGAAGAGCGACTTCTGCAAGCCACGGTGGGCTACATAATAGCCTGCAAGGATACTGCCGATGACGAAAGCGGCTGCACCAAAAGTGCCATAACACAAGCCAATCTCCTTCTCGGAGAGTCCAAGACCCTGATTGGCGCGGTCGGCCTTGAGGAAAAGCGGAACTATCTTCATCACAAAACCCTCGGCAAAGCGATAAAGCACAATGAAGAAGATATAATAAACGATATGACGCTTGCGGAAGAGGTCGACAAACACATTGCCAAGCTCCACCATAGTCTCCTTGAATCCTGGACGCTCGGCTGCATCCTTCTTGGCCTCCGACGGCACAAACTTGGCATTATAGAAGCCAAGAAGCACCATAATGACGCCTATCACAGCCATGATTATTGTCCATGCTATCACGGTGCCTTGATGCTTGGCAGCAGCTGCGGCTGTAGCATCAAGTCCGGTAGTGTCGCCTGTATACATCTCGATAAGCATACCTGCAAGGTAAACGAGACCGCCCGTGGCAGCAATCTTTGCTATGTTGTAGAAGGCACCCTGCCATCCTATGTAGCGTGCCTGGTCGTCCTTTGAGAGCGATGCCATGTATACACCATCGGCCGCCACATCATGAGTGGCACCACTAAAGGCTATTATGGCAAGCAAGGCTATGCTCACGGCAAAGAAGTTGGACAAGTGAAGGGCCAAAGCCACCAGTCCGAAGATACATCCTGTGGCTATCTGGGTGAATATCACGAAGAACTTCTTGGTCTTGTAGATTTCGAGGAGCGGACTCCAAAGCGGTTTCAATGTCCAGGGGAACATGATGATTGATGTCCAGAAAGCTATTTGAGCATCGCTCACGTCAAGTCCTTTGAACATAAGTGTACACACCATGTTCAACACCACGAATGGCATACCCATGGCAAAATAAAGAGTTGGCACCCATGATATGGGGCTGCGTTGACTGGCCTTACTTATTTCCATTTAATTTGTTTTAGGATTATTTTTTGATTAGTTTGATGCAAAGTTAGTGTAATTCTCAAAAATTACAAAAAGAATTGGCCTTTTTTTAATAAAAAGTGGCAACGGCAGTTATGCCATTGCCTACTACATTATTATTCTATGCCTTCCTTGCGCACAAGTTCATCATAAGTGCGGTCCATTTCGGATGTCATAATCGTAAAGTTATGCTCGTTAAGGCAAACACGATTGAACATCTGTGCCAGGTCTTCGCTACAATCGCTGAAGTCGACTGCCTCGTCAAGAAGCAACACGTTCATGGCATCGAGCAAGAGTCGGAACAAGGTAGACTGATTGAGCGACTGCTTGCCCGCCTTGGCCGACTGGCGCAAACCACGCGCATAGGCATACATCACAACACGCACAACAAGCTCTATGGCACGGTCGGACTCAACTACAGCCTGCTCTTCGTCGGGTTGACGAGTGTAACTGTTGAGATGGTCGGCAACTGTAGCACAACGTCCACCAAGAAGTGAGGAGAAATTGCGCTTGTATTCTACCACCATCGACTCGTAGAGCAAATCCGAGGCACATGCAGTCCTTACAAGTGCCATCATATCGTCGCCACGCTGTTGCGACTCACGCACCACACGCTCTATATCCTCGTATTTGAAGTTCATTGCCGCAAGCGGAAAGAACATTGTGTCGAAGAACACGGGAGCAATGTGCTCATAATGGTCGAGCATCAACTGCTTGACATTCTTCGGTTGGCGTCGCTCTGTTGCAGACATCTCGCTGTTGTCGATTATTCCCGACGAGAAGGCATCGAAGAACGAGCGCACAAGAGCTGCAAGCAGCTTATGTTTGTCTATATTCATTATTACTGTATTTGTTCGGCAATAATTTATTACACCTTATTATATATATACTACTCAGCAACACTAAGCCTGTTATTCAGCAACGCTTGCCGACAGAATCTCCATCACATACACGTCGTGCAGTCCGCCCTTGGCTCCATACCACTGCTCTATCGACTTGTCGAGCATTTCCTCTGGACGTATCTTTGTCTTGTAGAGCTTGCGACACTCAAGTGTGAGGCGTGCCTCGGCAAATGCCACGCATCCATTGTCTGTAGCCTCTGGAGTGAGCGAGCATTCCTTTGCCTTGTCGAAGTCGCGACCCGACTTTGATCCACAGAAGGCATAAGCCTTGCGAGCCTCATCGGAATTGCCAAGGAATACAAGGTTGACATTCTCATTCTGCTCAATAAACTCATGAGTGTAACGCTCGGGACGAACGAACATCACAGCCACAGGCTTGTTCCACAACCAACCGAGACATCCCCATGAGGCTGTCATCATGTTGAACTTGTCTTTGTTGCCGGCTGTCACGAGCATCCACTCCTTGCCTATTGTTGTAAATACATTGTCGTGTAATTCTGAAACTTCAATCTTTTTCATTGCTAAAACTGTTTTCTTTATTAATAAGGTTCTTATGATAGATATGCGTTCATATTTATCTTTATTAAACCTTCCCTTAGTCGTTGAAATGAGCTGTAATCTCACATATCTTTATCACAACCTGCATGGCCTTCTCCATCACCTGAATGCTGACAAACTCATGAGGACCATGGAAATTGCAACCACCTGCAAAGATGTTAGGACATGGCAGACCCTTGAACGAGAGCTGTGCGCCATCGGTTCCGCCACGGATAGGCTCCACCTTAGGAGCAACACCACTCTCCTGCATTGCCTTGAGCACGATGTCGATGACGTGCATGTTGGGATCAATCTTCTCCTTCATGTTGTAGTACTGATCCTTGAGGTCAACTGTAACTGTGCCCTCGCCATACTTCTCGTTCATCTTCTTTACGCAATCCTCGATGAAGTCCTTGCGGTCCTCGAAGCGGTCGCGGTCGTGGTCGCGGATGATATATGAAAGGGTGGCTTTCTCGCAGCATGAGTTGATGCCAAGCAGATGATAGAATCCCTGATAACCCTCGGTCTCCTCAGGTGTCTCTGTAGCAGGAATCATGTCGGCAAACTCAACAGCAAGGCGCGAAGCGTTGATCATCTTACCCTTGGCATAACCTGTATGCACACTCACACCCTTGATATGAACCTTGGCACCGGCAGCGTTGAAGTTCTCATACTCAAGTTCGCCAAGGTCGCCACCGTCGATAGTGTAAGCCCACTGGCAAGCGAACTTCTCTACATCAAAATGATGAGCACCCATACCAATCTCCTCGTCAGGATTGAAAGCCACACGGATGTCGCCATGCTTTATCTCGTCATGGTCGCGCAACCAACACATAGCCTGCACAATCTCGGCAATGCCTGCCTTGTCGTCTGCGCCAAGCAATGTTGTGCCATCAGTAACGATGATGTCCTCGCCAACATGAGCCTTAAGCTCTGGAAACTTTGAAGGACTTGACACTATGCCCTCTGAGAGCACGATGTCGCCACCGTCGTAGCCATGCACAATACGTGGCTTGATGTTGGCTCCGCTGCAATCGGGTGATGTGTCGTAATGTGAGATGAAGCCTATTGTAGGAATATCCTTCTTTGTATTTGCCTTGAGTGTGGCATAGATGTAGCCCTGCTCGTCCATCTCAACATCGCTCAAGCCCTCGCGCTCAAGTTCATCCTTGAGATAGTTGGCAAAAATTAGCTGCTTGGAAGTACTTGGTACGGTTTGCGACTCCTCGCTCGACTGTGTGTCGAACTTGGTGTAGTTCAAGAATCTTTCGGTAATGTCCATTTTTTATTTATTAAGTTTATGCTTTTTATTGTTTACTGACTGCAAACTTACTCATTTTTTTTCACTTTAACCCAAATAATTTGACTAATTTTGCCATATACAAATTAATCACTAAAAACAAAGAATTATTTATGAGTAAACTAAAGAGAATTATCTTCCTTATCATGGCATTTATGTGCCTTTTTCAATTCATCCCTTCTGCCAACGCGGCAACACGGGGCGACGATTTTGAAACATTCATGACGCGCATCCGAAAAGAGTTTCGCAAGAAACCTAACATCGACGATGCTCTGAAACTCTTCAACGACAACACGGGAGCTTTCAACGACATCGACTACAAGCGCAACGACATGACCAACTGGCCACCTCTGAAACATCTCGACCGACTTGGCTCTTTCGTTGCTGCCTACACCAACGAGAGCAGCAACCATTATGGCGATGAGATTCTTTACGAACGCATAGTGAAGGGTCTGCAATATTGGCAGGATGCAGACCCTAACTGCAAGAACTGGTGGTTCAACCAAATTGCCGAGCCACAGGCACTTGGCGTGATTCTTATACAAATGCGCTCTGGCAAGAAGCATGTGCCGCAAACTCTTGAGGAGGCAATACTCGAGCGTATGCGCAAGGATGGAGGCGACCCTGCCAAGTGGACGGGAGCCAATTGTACTGACATTTGCCTGCATTGGATTTATCGCTCGTGTCTGCAACGCAACGAAGCCGACTTGCAGAAAGCCATGCAACTGGTGTTCGACCCTATTCGATATACAACGAAAGAAGGTTTCCAGAACGACAACAGCTTCTTCCAACATGGCACTCAGCTATATATCGGCGGTTATGGCGATGAGATTCTCAAGGGAGTGACGCAGGTGGCTATGTACGCTCTCGGCACCAAGTATGCCTTGTCTGACGAGAAAGTGCAGATTGTCAGCAAGTTCATGCGCGAGACTTATTATCCTACTATACGCGGAAAATACATGCTCTACGATGTGATGGGACGAAGCATGAGCCGACGCAACATTCTCGACAAGAGTTCGAAAAAGCTTTTTGCCCGCCGTATGATTCAGCTCGACCCTAAACATGCTGATGAGTTCAAGCAGATTGTTGCACGACTGAGCGGCAAGGAGGAGCCTTCGTATGGCATCAGTCCTCGCCACACCCATTATTTCCGTGGCGATTACACTCTGCATGTGCGCCCTGGCTACATCTTCGACGTGCGTATGGTTTCCGACCGCACATCACGTGTGGAGTATGGCAATGCCGAGAACTTGAAGACTTACTTCGTGAGCGACGGTTGCAACAATATTGTTAAGAAGGGTGACGAGTACTACAATATTTTCCCTGTATGGAACTGGACCCGCATTCCCGGCACCACAGCTCCGCAGATGAATCCCGTACCTTTGGCTCAAAAGGACTGGCAACAGCCTGGCACATCCAAGTTTACAGGTGGTGTGAGCGATTCCATATACGGAGCCTCTGCTTATGCCTACGACGACCTTTGGGCTGGCATCAACACACATGCACGCAAGTCGTGGTTCTTCTTCGACGATGAGATTGTTTGTCTTGGTGCTGGCATTACGTCGGACAACTCCTCACCTATCATGACCACCCTTAACCAGCGACTTGCCAATGCCGGCACTTCATTCGCTGTTGTAGGAAACGACGGTAAGGTGAAGAACGAACCTAAGTCCATAACTTCAAGCTCTGTGAAGGCTGTGCAGTATGACGGTGTGGGCTATGTGTTCCCTAATGGCGGCAACGTTGTGGCTGAACTGAAGAAGCAAGAAGGCTCATGGTATGAAATCAACCATGCTCAGCCTAAGGGCAATGTAAGCAAAAAGGTGTTCACAGTGGCACTGGACCATGGAGTGAAACCATCAGACGCCACATATTCTTATATAGTAGTGCCAGAATCAGGCGAAGCCTCAACTCTTGCTAATTATGCTGACGGACGCGTGGCAATACTCAACAACACTTCCGAATTGCAGGCTGTGCAGCAGAAGAAGTTGGGAATATGGCAAATGGTGTTCTATTCGGCTGGCACATACAAGGACAAGAACATAACTGTAGAGGCTGACAAGCCTTGCGCTGTGATGGTGAGACTCATGGCTGACGGAAGCGTAAAGCTGCATGTGGCAGACCCGGCACAGAAGCAGCAACAGATAAACGTGGGCGTGAAACTTAAGGGAACTATAAAGAAACAGGTGAACACTCTATGCGACTTTACTAACACAGGAGTTTATGCTGGAGCGACAAAGGCTTTTAAGCTGAAATAACAACAACGGCGCGACTCTCAACGAGCCGCGCCGTATTGCTTATGTTTAACTTAAAAAACTTTCTGTAGTAAATGAAAATCCTCACGGACTCTCATCATTACCTGTTAAACAATCGTTCAATTTACCTTAAACCTAATAACTAAAAACCTAAATCTATTACTACTAACCTAAACAATCTATTAACCTTTTGACGATGCAAAGGTACAAAGATTTTTTGTGCACGCAAACATTTCACTGTTTTTTTAGCGTCTTTTAGCTGTTTTGTTGATTTAAAACAACTATTTGTGTTCGTGCACAACAGTTGTTAACAGATAGTAGCAGTCGTTTAACATGCGTGTAATTAGTTATGTGTCTTCACAATCTTCGTAGGAGCCTGCTCCTTGTTGCGGCGGTTGACTACTGTGACAACAGCCTGTGCAAGATTGAGGAAAGCAAGACCCGTGATTGAAGTATTGTCGAGAGCTGCAGGAGTACCGTTGTCTCCATTCTCGCAGATGCTCTGTACGAGAGGAATCTGTGCGAGCAATGGCACGTTCATCTCCTTTGCCAGGTTCTTGCAGCCTTCCTTGCCGAAGATGTAATACTTGTTCTCAGGAAGTTCAGCAGGAGTAAACCAAGCCATGTTCTCTACCAATCCGAGGATAGGCACGTTCACCTTGTCGTTGCTGTACATGTCGATACCCTTGCGAGCGTCGGCGAGAGCCACATTCTGCGGAGTAGAAACGATTACTGCTCCTGTTATGGCGAGTGTCTGAAGCAATGTGAGATGGATATCGCTTGTTCCCGGAGGTGTGTCGAGCACGAAATAGTCGAGCTCACCCCAGTCGGCATCGGCAATAAGCTGTTTCAAGGCATTCGAAGCCATACCGCCACGCCACAAGGTTGCAGTATCAGGATTTACGAAGAATCCGATAGAGAGCAACTTGATGCCATACTTCTCAATAGGTTCGATAAGGTCGCGGCCATCCTTCTTCACAGCATAAGGACGAGCGTCTTCCACCTGGAACATCTTGGGAACTGACGGACCGAAGATGTCGCAGTCGAGCAATCCCACCTTATAGCCAAGACGTGCCAAGGCAATGGCGAGGTTAGCGGCAACTGTACTCTTGCCTACTCCACCCTTGCCAGAGCTTACGGCAATCACGTTCTTCACATTAGGCAGAAGCTTGCCTACCTCAGGACGTGGCTTAGAGAGAAACTCTGTGCCGATTGTCACTTCCACGTCTTTAGACACATGGTAGTGGATAGCAGCCTCGGCTGCCTTTACTGTTGACTTGAGGAACGGATCGGTGTCACGCGGGAACACAAGCGAGAACGACACCTTCATGCCATCGATGCGCAGATTGTCGGCCACCATATCTGCCTCAACAAGATTCTTCTTGTTGCCTGGATATGTGACAGTGGCAAGCGCATCCATAATGAGTTTTGGATATAATGTCATTGTATTGAATTTTGAATTTTGAGTTTTGAGTTTTGAATTGTCGGCAGAGCCGATTTTGAGTTTTGAGTTTTGAGTTTTGAATTGTCGGCAGAGCCGATTTTGAATTACGAGTTTTGAGTTTTTATTATAAATTATCCAATTCTTAATTCAAAACTCAAAAATCAAAATTGCCATCGGCAATAATTCAAAACTCAAAATTCAAAACTCAAAAATCACAAAGCTGTTGTTTTCGGGCTTCGCTTATCACGATGATAACTGCGGTATTCGTCGAGAGGAATCTCCACTTCAGGCTCAGTCAGCTCACCGTTCTTAGGCAGCGAGAACTTCATATACTTGATGTTCAGTCCACGCTCTATCCACATACTTTCGTAGTAGGTCTGAATGCCGAGGATTTCCTGAGTCTGAGGGTCAAGTCCTTCGGTGTGATAAAGATCCTCCGTACGGAACAACAGCGGCAAGTTATTGTGCTGCTGCATATAGGTGGTGTAGGTGAAGAGGAAGTTGGAGTCGGTCTTCAGATGTATTGTGCCGCCATCCTGAAGGAAGTGGCGATAGCGTTCCATGAAATAAGTTGAGGTGAGTCGCTTGCGCGGATTCTTCATCTGCGGGTCGCTGAACGTGAGCCATATCTCCTGCACCTCGCCCTCAGCGAAGAAGCGGTCGATAATCTCGATATTAGTGCGCAGGAACGCTACATTCTTGAGTCCCTCTTCCAATGCCTGTGTTGCTCCTGTCCACATGCGCGCTCCCTTGATGTCCACTCCGATGAAGTTGACATTGGGGAACATCTTAGCCAGACCCACAGTATACTCTCCCTTGCCGCAGCCAAGTTCCAGCACTATAGGATTGTCGTTCTTGAAATACATCTCGCGCCAACGTCCCTTCATGTCGAACGGCACGTTGTCGGCTACAGAGAACGGATACTGAAACACGTTCTCATATCTTTCCATGTCGGCGAACTTCGCCAGTTTTCCTTTGCCCATTTATTGGTTGGTTATATTTTATATTTGATATTGCAATTTCAGATTTTGCAAATATAATAAAAAAAGGTCGGTTTTCAGTCTTTTTTTATCAATTATCGCTTTTTCCATACTTTTTTCACCATTTCGATGTCCGATTTCACCACTTTATACGTTATCTCTATGTAACAGTTATGAAACCAAGTGAATTCAACCATATCATCCTGCCCATGCGCAACGAGCTGTTAGGCTACGCGCTGAGTGTCACAGGGTCGGCAGACAATGCCGAAGACCTTGTGCAGGAGGTTATGCTCAGACTGTGGAACATGCGCTCGCGTCTTGATTCTGGCGACAAGCTTAAGTCGCTTGCCATGACAATGACCCGCAATCTCTTTCTCGACCAGAAGCGGCATGAGAGCCACACAGCGGCAATGCCAAAGAATATAGACATTGCCGTAGACGACAGAAGAGCGGAACTGCGCGACGAGGCAAAGCTAATAGGTAAGATTGTAGACCAACTGCCGCCTTTGCAACAACAGATATTCCGCATGAAGGAGATTGAGGGCTACACAGCCGACGAGATTATGCAAATCACTGGATGCACAGCCGACAACCTGCGCCGCAACCTTTCGAGGGCACGAATGAAGATAAGAGAGACTTACATTAAAATAATGATGAAAGGAACAGTAAAATGATTAAAAACATCAATACAACAATAAAGGAAGCCGACATCCGCAAGCTTATCGACCGCTATATGTCGGGCGAGACTACCAACGAGGAGGAAGCTAAGCTACGCTCTTGGTTCCGACTCGCTGGCGACAACATTCCTGAGGAATGGCGTCCGCTGCGCGCTTTGTTCAGCTTTTTGGATGAGGAACGAAGCTTTATCGAAGCCAAGCCTCAATTCAGTCCATTGTTAATCGCATTGCACAAGCCCCGCACATGGATTTCGTCGGCTGTTGCGGCAGCGGCAGTAGCCATAGCCTTGCTTGTGCCATCAGTAAAGAATGGTATGGGAGCTACTCCGCAAAACTATGCTGTGATAGACGGAGTGGTCTACACTAATCCGAAAGTGATAAACGAACAAGTGGACGAGGCTCTGCAAACAGTATCATCCAATAACGAGGACCCTTTCAGCGCACTCGACATGATGAAATAAAAAGGGTTGCTTGATTACAAGAAATTATAATTGAACCGTTTTTTAAATATATATTATGTATAAACTATTAAACATACCCCACAAACCTCCGCTCCTTGCCGTCCGGTTGGTTTTGTTTCTTTGCTTTGTCTTCTTAGGAACATTGCAGATACACGCCCAAGAAGGTCTTGCCGTAAACAACATATTCCAACAGTACGGCCATTCCAAGGGTTGCAAGATGGTGGTGATGAAGAACACCAAACTGCGTGGCTATCATCTCGACGTCTACAAGAGTCTTACTTACAACCATAAATACGCCGCTAACATCAACTCAATGTTGAAAACCGACCGACATGCGGCCAAGAAGGTACGCGAGGTGGTGGACAATGGACGAATTGCCAGCGGATATTACATGATGCAACCTCTACCATCTGGCAAAAACAGATATGTTCTCTTCAGCAACAATAATGACAGCAAAGGAGCCGTGATTTACATCGAGGGCGATTTGTCGCCTGAGGACATCATGACGATATGCTACACAAGGAGAGGCTGGTAAACATGCACCTCATTGCCTGGTTTACTTATCAGAAACGTTTAAAAAACACAATATTTTGAACTCATTAAAACATAAGAATATGAATATCAGAACATTACTCATGACAGCGGCTCTCGTCCCTGCCCTTGCTTTCGCACAGGAAAACGACACTATAACAAATACAGCAGTAACCAAGAACTCTCACGACACTACTTTCGTGTTCAACAAGCAGAAGTATGAAATAAGCCAAAATGGTGAGCGCACAAACGTTAAGGTATACAAGAAGAACGGTACGGAGCTGAAAAAGACTCTTGAGACACAGTATCTTGACGGACAGCAGGTGGAGCAGGTTTACATCACATCGCCGTTTATCCCGAGAAGAGACTGCAAACGAGCAAGACAGGAATACAGCCACTATCCTATCTTCTATTATGGATTAGGCTCGCTTGGCGGATCAGCCTTCAGCACATCATCCGACAACAGAAACGTTAAAGACGGCAAGGCAGGCGAATGGGGATTCTATGGATGCACATTCGAATTTCCGATAAGCAATTCATGGGCTGTAACATCGGCAATGGCAATAGCCTTCGTCAGTCATCATTTCAGCAACGACTATGTGCTTAATACTGTTGACGGGGTCACAAGTCTGCAACCTTTCGCTGCTACATGCCACGACGAAGGAGAACACGAAAGTCCGTCGAAAAGTTACCTGAGCTACTGTGCTGCACGTATACCTATCATGCTCGAATGGTCAAACCGTATAGGAAGCGATGACTTGTTCTTTGCTTTCGGTCCGTCGATAGAGTTCCGTTCCAACGAGCGCTCACGCTACAAGCTTGGCAAAAGACATACTGTAACAAAGGACGTAAACATGAATCATGTGGGCTTGAACCTTGAGGCACGCCTTGGCTACGGATTCTTCATGCTCTACGCACGCACGGCTCTTACTCCTCTGCTGCGCACAAAGTATGCACCAGAATGGCATCCGTTCACCGTAGGACTGGGATTCAGTTTTTAAGGGGAATAATTATTGCGCACTACTTTTGCGAAAAATATCGCAAACAAAAAAGTCATAAGAGAGCTTAATATTATTCCCTGCCGAGGAGAATATTTTTCCCTGCCGAGGAAAATAATTTTCTCTGCCGAGAGAGTAAAATATGGCTTCCTATAATTGCAATTATCTTAGGAATTTTTTTTCAAAATGACTAAATGACTAAATGACTAAATGACTGAATGAACTTAAAAATCGCCATTCAGTCATTTAGTCATTTAGTCATTTAGTCAAAATAAGAATTTCTTATTCGAGTATTTCGCGAAGCGGTATCATCACGAAGTCACGCTCATGCATCAAAGGATGCGGCAATGTGAGCGTGGGCGTGGTGATATGCAAGTCGTCATACATCAGTATGTCGATATCTATCGGGCGGTCGTGATATTCTCCGTCAACAGATTTCGCCTTGCGCCCAAGCTTTCGCTCAATATCCTGGGTTATAGTAAGGATTTGTTCTGGCGACAACACGCTCTTTATGCGCACACACATATTCAGAAACATGTTGGCCGATTCAAATCCCCACGGCTCTGTTTCGAGTGGCGATGATTCACGGTCTACCCTTCCCACTTCCTCATTTATCATGGCTATGGCGCTGCGCATTATGGCATGGCGGTCGCCAAGATTGGAGCCAAGCGAAAGATAAACCGTATGAAGATTTTCTTTTGACACGCCCTCTTCCACCTTAGTCATTCACAATGAGCAACGCGTCGCCGTAGCAACCGAACATATAGCCATGCTTCACGGCGAGGTTGTAAGCCTCCATCACGAGGTCGTAGCCTCCGAAGGCACATGTCTCCATGAGCAATGTCGACAATGGATGATAGAAGTTGGAAATCATCGAGTCGGCAAGTCCGAAGTCATACGGCGGGAAGATGAACTTGTTGGTCCATCCCTCATATTCCTTCAACATTCCGTCGGTGCCCACAGCTGTCTCAGTAGCCTTAACCACACTTGTGCCCACAGCACACACATGGCGGCCTTCCTGCTTGGTCTTGTTCACGATGGCACAAGCCTCAGCACCGATGTGCATCTGCTCTGAGTCCATCTTATGCTTTGTGAGGTCCTCAACCTCAATATCGTGGAAGTTGCCAAGTCCGCAATGCAGAGTGATGTAGGCAAAGTTGATGCCCTTGATTTCCATACGCTTCATCAGCTCGCGCGAGAAGTGCAGACCAGTGGCAGGAGCCGTAACGGCACCCTCGTTCTTGGCAAATATACACTGGAAGTCGTCGAAGTCGTCCTCTGTAGCATGATGATTCTCGCGGCGGTCAATCACATAGCGTGGCAGCGGAGCCTCGCCAAGCGAGTAAAGTTCGCGTTTGAACTCGTCGTGCGGACAGTCGTAGAGGAAGCGCAATGTGCGTCCGCGGCTTGTTGTGTTGTCGATAACCTCAGCCACCATCGTGCCGCTCTCGTCGAAGAAGAGCTTATTGCCTATACGTATCTTGCGTGCAGGCTCAACGAGCACATCCCAAAGGCGCATCTCCTCGTTAAGCTCACGCAGGAGGAACACCTCAATCTTGGCGTCGGTCTTCTCCTTTGTGCCATAGAGGCGAGCCGGGAACACCTTTGTGTCGTTGAAGATGAAAGTGTCGTGCTCGTCGAAATAGTCGAGCACATTGCGGAAGTCGAGGTATTCGCCATCAATGGGCCTGCCGTCGGCGTCCTTCTTAAACATGTCTATAGTTTGAGATTTCTTATGCAAAACCATCAGTCGGCACTCGTCGCGACGTGTGATGCGGAAGGTCTCCTTCTCGCCCTTGTCGTTCTCAAACTCACGGTAGATGCTGTGAGGATAGAGTGCAATCTGGTCTTCGGGTAATTTGAATTTAAACTGTGATAACTTCATAGTCCTTCTTTATTATTATTCATCTTCTGTAGTTTCAATTGTCTGCTGGGCGAGCCACTCTTCAAACTGCTTCAGTTCTATACAGTTCTCCACGCGGTAGTCGCCCGAGCGTGTGCGGCAAAGCTCTGTGAGATAAGCTCCCGAATTCAAAGCCCTGCCTATGTCGCGTGCCAATGCACGGATATATGTGCCCTTGCCACACGCCACACGTATCGACATCTGCATCTTCTCGGGGTCGAAACCCAAGAGTTCTATCTCGTCAATACGTATCTGCTTGGCTTTCAGCTCCACGTCCTGTCCCTTGCGTCTGAGGTCGTAGGCTCGCTGTCCGCCCACCTTGCATGCGCTGAACGTGGGCGGCACTTGCTCTATGTCGCCTTCAAACTGGCGCAACACTTCCTCAATACGCTCGCGTGTGATGCCGTCGGTGGGATAAGTCTCGTTGACGGGATGCTCCATGTCGTAGCTCTGAGTGGTGGCTCCAAGCTGCAATGTGGCTGTATATTCCTTGCCATGCAATTGGAATTCCTCTATGCGCTTGGTGAACTTGCCTGTGCAGAGCACAAGCACGCCTGTAGCGAGAGGGTCGAGTGTTCCTGCATGACCAACCTTTAATTTCTTCACCCCAAGACGCACGCAGAGACGCTTGCGCACGTATGCCAAGGCGCTAAAACTCGTCATGCCAAGAGGCTTGTTGATGGCGATGACTTCGCCTTTGGTGAAATTCATATTGTCCTATTCCTAAATTTAGAGCAATGAGCAAACTATTGTCACGGCTCCTGCTATTGCACAGTAGATGCCGAAATAGATGAGTTTGCCTTTCTTCACAATGTTTATCATCCACTTGCAGGCAAGACATCCGCTCACGAATGCGGCGATAAAACCTACAACAAGCGGCAGAACGCTAATGTCGCCAAATGCCTCCTCGCCCTTTGCTGCCTTAAGCACGTCGAGCAATGCCTCGCCAAGGATGGGAGGAATAACCATGAGGAACGAGAACTGAGCCAACTTCTCCTTTTTGTTGCCAAGCAACAAGCCTGTGGCGATGGTCGAACCTGAGCGCGACAAACCAGGAAGTACGGCACATGCTTGTGCCAAACCGATGATGAAGGCGTCCTTCATCGATATATTCTCACGCTGGCGTGGCTTTGCATAGTAAGAGAATGTGAGCAACACGGCTGTCAAGAGCAGGCAGCAACCTACAATGAGCAGACCCGAACCGAAGATTTCCTCCACTTTATCCTTGAAGAACACGCCTACGATGCCGATAGGAATCATCGACACAACGATGTTGAGGAAATATTTTGTCTCGTCGTTCATCTTGAACTTGAAGAGTCCCTTCAATATCCAGTCAATTTCTTTCCAGAGCACAACGAATGTACTCATCACAGTTGCCACGTGTACCAATACTGTGAACGCGAGGTTTTCCTCGCCATCAATGCCAAAGAGATAAGAGCCAATGGCAAGATGACCACTACTGCTGACGGGCAGATATTCCGTGAGGCCCTGGATAATGCCAAGGACCAATGCTTGTAACCAATCCACTTTCTTTAATTTTTAATTATTGATTATTAATTATTAATTTACTGATTAATTATTGGTGGTTATGAAAATGCCATGTCATTCCGACTTGCGTTTTCACAAACGCACGGTTGAGCAGAACTTACATTCGTCATTAATCACTCAAACATTAATCTGAGAATCCTAATCTTTCGGTTTACGTATAATCGCATAGATGATGGAGATGAAGCCGAGGAAGCAAACCACCGGAGCTACCTTCACACGGCGCACGCTGAAGATGTCGTTGTCGAACACCGACTCGTCGCTGCCACCACCACTCATAAGGATGAAACCAAGAATGACAACCAACATGCCCACCGCAATGAGGATGAAGTTGGTCTTGTCGAAAGCATAATTTCTTTTGTCCACGATTTATTTGTTTTAATGTTAAATTTTATACAGGTCTCCTGCTTTCATGCGCAAGAACTTGTTCACGGATATTGTCGAGCATATTGCCGTGATAAACAGTCCGAAGAACACAACAACGCCGGCTGTAATAGCAAGTACTTCCCATGTGATTACTTCAAGAATGTCTGGCTCATACATATATAATGTATATATGGCTCCGCCCAGAGCGCAGCAAGCTATAAGCGAGGCAAGAAGTCCAAGTGCCATATATCTACGCACGAAAGGAGCGCGTATAAATCCCCACGACGCTCCCACAAGCTTCATGGTGTGGATGGTGAAGCGACGGGCATAGATGCTAAGGCGCACAGTGTTGTTGATAAGCGCGAACGACACTATCGTCAATAGCAAGGCTATAGCAAGCAGCACAATGCTTATCTTGGCGATGTTGCGGTTGACGCTGTCGATGAGATCCTTCTGGTATTTCACCTCACTCACTTTGGGATAGCTCTTCAGTTCCTTCGAGATATACTGCAACGAGTCGGTATTGGCATAGTCGGCGTTGAGAGTCACCTCTATAGAAGAGAGGAAGGGATTGGTGTCGGCAAACTCGCGTGGGTCGGCACCAAGTGTCTGTATGCCTTCGCGCAACGCCTGCTCCTTGCTCACGTAGTCGAGCTTGCAGATGTAGGGTCGCTGTCGCAATTTGGCACAGAACTGCTTTGCCTCACCTGGAGTCATGTCGTCCTGAAGCATCATTGTCACCACGATGTTTTGCTTTACATAGGTCGAGAGATTGCGTGCCGTGAGTACGGAGAACACCACAAGTCCCAACAATACAAGCACCATTGCGGTGCTTATACATAGAGTTACCGCCTGCAATCCTTGACGATTGCCGGACTTTTTTCTTTTCTTTGCCATTTCGAAATGGGTATATTATACCAAATTTCCTGCAAAATAACAAAAAAAAAACGAGATAGTCGAGCGATTAACCACTATTAACACGTATCTTTGCATGTGAAAACAAAACATAGCATTATGTCAACAATACTCTATCCATCACCCATTGTAGGCCCTATACATAGCCGCCGACTTGGCATTTCGCTTGGAGTGAACGTCAACCCGAGCGACGGAAAGATTTGCACGTTCGACTGTATCTATTGCGAAGTGGGCTACAATGCCCTGCGCCACACATCCTCACCCCGCCCTTCGCGCGAGCATATCGCCTCGTGTCTTGAGGCCAAGCTTAAGGAGATGAAGCAAGCAGGCTCATGTCTCGACGTGATTACATTCTCGGGCAATGGTGAGCCTACAGGCCATCCCGACTTCCTTGGCATTGTTGAGGACACAATACGCCTGCGCAACGATTATTATCCTGCAGCCAAAGTGTCGGTTCTCACAAACTCTACCCTCGCCCATCGTCCCGACGTTCATCGCGCCCTGATGCTTGTCGACAACAACATCATGAAGCTCGACACAATCGACCCTATATATATAAATAAGGTGGACCGACCTGTATCGCCTGCCTACGACGTGGAAAAGATAATTAACGAAATGCAGTCGTTCAACGGTCATTGCATCGTACAGACTATGTTTATGAAGGGCACCGACGACCAAGGACATGACGTGGACAATACTTCCGACCGCTTTGTCACACCTTGGATTGAGACTCTGCGCCGCATCCGTCCCAGCGAGGTAATGATTTACACTATCGACCGCGAGACTCCTGCCACAGGATTGCGCAAGGCAACGCATGCCGAACTTAATGAAATACGCGACCGTGTGGCGGCTGAGGGCATTGAATGCATTGCGGCTTACTGAAAAAACAAGTGACCTCTTGTTTGTAAAAATAAAATTGAACAATTAGTTAATGATGAATTTATTTCTTAACTTTGCAGATATAGTCTTAAAACATACATCGATAAAGATATGAAAACAATCAACACACGCCGCTCCATACGCAAATATTCCGACCGTAATGTGAGCGATGAGCTTCTCAACCGTCTCCTCTCGGAGGCAATGCGCACACAGACAATGGGCAACCTGCAGTTCTATAGCGTTGTCGTTACACGCGACAGCGAGATGAAGCAGCGCCTTGCTCCTGCCCACTTCAACCAGCCTATGGTTACTTCGGCTCCTGTGGTGCTGACATTCTGTGCCGACACACGCCGCACATCCATTTGGGCCGACAACCGCCAAGCCGTGCCTGGCTACGACAATCTGCTGTCTTATCAGAATGCCGCTACCGACGCTTTGCTCTTCTGCCAGACTTTCTGCAATCTTGCCGAAGAGGAAGGACTCGGTCTTTGCTTTCTTGGCACCACCGTTTATATGCCTCAGATGATTATCGACACGCTTAAGTTGCCGCGTCTTGTAATGCCTGTAGCCACTATTACGCTCGGCTGGCCCGACGAGGAACCTCAGCTCACCGACCGTCTGCCACTCGAAGCCATCATGCACAACGAGACTTACACCGACTATACTCCCGAGAGCATCGACCGCTTCTATGCCGAGAAGGAGGCCTTGCCCGAGAATAGGGAGTTTGTTGAAATCAACCACAAGCAGACTCTCGCACAGGTGTTCACCGACTGCCGCTACACCAAGAAGGACAACGAGGCTATGTCCGCAGGACTGTTGGAGACGTTGAAGAAACAGGGATTCATGTAATTCAAGCAACTGACTTATGCCCAAATCACTTTCGCTTTACGAGCTGAACTCTCTTGTGTCGTCGATAATAGCTATCGACTTGCCCGATGAGTATTGGGTAGAAGCCGAAATCTCGGAGACACGTGAGGTGCGCGGTCATTGCTACATGGAACTTGTGGAGAAGGACGAGCTGAGCAACACCCCTATAGCACGAGCCTCAGCTAAGTGTTGGGCTTCGCGATGGTCGATGTTGCGCCCTATGTTTGAGCGTGTCACAGGTCAGCGTCTTCATGCCGGCATGAAGGTTATGTTGCGTGTAAAGGCTCAGTTTCATGCTGCCTATGGGTTCTCGTGGATTGTGAGCGACATCAATCCTGAGTACACAATGGGCGACCTCATGCGCCGCCGACAGGAGATCATACGCCAATTAAAGGCTGAGGGTGTGTTCGACTTGCAAAAAAGTCTGCACCTTTCACCTTTCGCCCAAAGCATTGCTGTAGTGTCAAGCGACGGGGCTGCGGGATATGGCGACTTCTGCCATCAGCTCATCGACAACCAATATGGATATGCTTTCTACATGGAGCTTTTCACCGCTACCATGCAAGGCGAACAGGTGGAACAGAGCATCATTGATGCACTCAACCGCATCTATGACAGACAGGAGGAGTTTGACGCTGTAGTGATAATACGTGGTGGTGGAGCCACAAGCGACCTGTCAGGTTTCGACACTCTCGCCTTGGCTGAGAACGTTGCCAATTTCCCCTTGCCTGTCATCACGGGTATTGGACACGACCGCGACGAGAGCGTGCTCGACATGGTGGCCAACACAAGGGTAAAGACTCCTACTGCCGCTGCCCAACTTCTCATCGACAATGTCTCACGCACAGATGCCTCGATTGAGCAGCTGCGCCAGCGCATTGTGCTTTGCACCCAACGGCGAATGCAGACTGAACGATTGCGCATGAAGTCAATGGCAGAACGCATTCCCATGCTTTTCTCGCTTGTCAGCGTCAGGCAGCAGTCGCTTGTCGACTCGCTTTCCCGACGTATCATGGCTGCTGTAGCCCGACAGACCGACAATGCCAAACTGCGCATCGAACGCCTTGAGACAAGACTTGCCGATACTGTCAACCGCCGCCTTACCACAGAACAGCACCGTCTTGAACTTCTCGCTCAACGCATAGAGGCAGAAAACCCTGAACGCTTGCTTAAGCGAGGCTATAGCATCACGACCTATGAGGGTCGTGCCGTGCGCGATGCTTCCACGCTGCCTAAGGGTGCCGAGGTGGAGACACGTGTTGAGAAAGGAAGCTTTAAGTCAAGAGTGGAATAAAACAGAGTTTAACAACATCACATTAAAGAAACAATTATGCCACGCGAATTAAAATACGAGACTGCAATGCGCCAGCTTGAGGACATTGCCGCAAAAATGGAAAACGGCGAACTCGACATCGACTCGCTGTGCGAACAACTCAAGACTGCACAGAAACTCATTGCGCAATGCAAGGACAAACTGACGAAGACCGACGCTGAAATAAACAAAATTCTAAAGTCAGCGGATTAATGAGTTTTGAATTTTGAGTTTTGAGTTTTGAATTGTCGCCTTTGGCGATTTTGAATTATTGAATTTTGAATTTAACAATTCCTAATGAGCAACTCCCATAATTCAAAACTCAAAACTCAAAATTCAAAATTCATAATGCGCAAAGCGCATAATTCAAAATTCAAAACTCAAAACTCAAAATTCTATCACTCCTTATTCTGGATGAACCAAAAATAAAGCAGAAAACAGTTGGCAGTCTGTCTTTTTATTAGTACTTTTGCCCTTAAGAAAATAGTAATAAATTATTCATTCTTAATACAGATAATGTTATGAAGAATATCGCATGGTCTGAGTTGTCTTTCGGATATATGCCGACTGACTACAACGTACGCTGTTGCTACCGCGACGGCAAATGGGGCGAGATTGAAGTTTGCTCCGACGAGTATTTAAAACTCCACATGGCTGCCACCTGTCTGCACTACGGCCAGGAGGCTTTTGAGGGACTTAAGGCTTACCGCTGTCCCGACGGCAAGGTGCGCGTATTCCGCATGGACGAGAACGCTAAGCGTCTGCAGTCTACATGCCGTGGCATCATGATGCCCGAACTTCCTACCGAGCTTTTCGAGGAAATGGTGAAGAAGGTGGTGCGCCTCAACCAGGAATACATTCCTACATACGAGAGCGGCGCTACTCTCTATATCCGCCCGTTGCTCATCGGTACTTCAGCTCAGGTGGGCGTACACCCTGCATCAGAGTACATGTTCATTATCTTCGTAACACCAGTAGGACCTTACTTCAAGGGTGGTTTCTCAAGCAATCCTTACGTTATCATACGCGACTTCGACCGCGCTGCTCCTCTTGGCACTGGTATTTATAAGGTGGGCGGCAACTATGCTGCAAGCCTCAAGGCCAACTCCATCGCCCACGCCAAGGGCTACGCCAGCGAGTTCTATCTCGACTCTAAGGAGAAGAAATATGTCGACGAGTGTGGTGCTGCCAACTTCTTCGGCATCAAGAACAACACTTACGTCACTCCAAAGTCGTCGTCTATCCTTCCGTCTATCACCAACAAGAGTCTCATGCAGATTGCTGAGGACCTCGGCATGACCGTAGAGCGTCGTCCTATCCCAGAAGAGGAACTCGACACATTCGAGGAGGCAGGAGCATGTGGCACAGCTGCTGTTATCTCGCCTATCTCTCATCTCGACGACATGGACACTGGCAAGGTTTACAACTTCGGCGACAAGCCAGGACCTTGGTCAACCAAGCTCTACAACACTCTGCGCGGCATTCAGTATGGCACAGTAGAAGACAAGCACGGTTGGACAACTGTTGTGATTGAATAATCCCCTGATTATCATTTAGCAATAAAACATAAAAAGTCAGGCAATCAACAAAACACCGAATAGTGGATTTGTCGATTGCCTGACTTTTTTGTTTCTATATTAATTTTTAGAACTTCGCCATTTTTATAGCGTCAATGGCGCACTCGTCGCCCTTGTTGCCATACTTGCCACCGCAACGGTCGAGAGCCTGCTGCTTGTCGTTTGTAGTGAGCAAGCCATAGATGATAGGTATCTCGCTTATGGTGTTAAGGCGGGCGATGCCATAGGTCACACCCTGGCAGATATAGTCGAAGTGAGGAGTCTCGCCACGAATCACGCTGCCAAGGATGATCACAGCGTCATAACCGCCATGGAGCACCATCTGATGAGCGCCATATACAAGCTCAAAGCTTCCCGGCACGGTCTTCACATGGATATTCTCGGGCAGTGCGCCATGCTTCTCAAGAGTCTTCACGGCTCCGTCGAGCAGCGCGCCGGTGATGTCCTGGTTCCATTCTGCCACAACAATGCCGAAGCACATGTTGCTTGCGTCGGGAATTGACGAAAAATCGTATTCAGAGAGGTTGTGCTGTGCTGTTGCCATAGTGCTTATTACTTTTCTGCTACACGTTCGATATACTTGTCAATCTCCGAAGACTGAACCACCTGTGCGTTCACGTACTTCTTCTTCACGTCCTGATAAATCTTCAGAGCCTCGTCGTTCTTATTCTGGCTCTCAAGGAGCTGTGCAGCCTGAACAAGGAAAGTAGGAGCGAGACTGTTGTTTGTTCCGTCCTCAGCCTTGCTGTCGGCCATGTCGGCAGCCTTCTTAAGAGTGCTGATAGCCTTGTCTACATTGCCTGTGTTGGCATAGGCATTGCCAAGGGCAGCCATAGCCGACGGGCTAATCATTGCGTCGCCCTTAGACGAGAACTGCTCAAGATATGTCACGGCCTCAGCCCACTTGCCAAGATTGGCGTAGCAAAGACCTGCATAAAGGTCGGCAAGGTTGGCTGCGTCAGTGCCGCTATAGTCGCTTGCTATCTTCACAAAACCAGCATAGCCAGCGCCGTCGCCATTAAGAGCCTTGTCAAACTGCTCCTGGTTGAAATACTGCTGACCCTTGGCAAGAGCTGTGCTTGCCTTGTCCTCGCGCGGAGCCTGAACATAAGCCTTGTAGAGGAGCAGACCGGCGATAACAACTATCACTGCCACAACGGCAATGAGTATCTGCTTCTTAAACTTGATAAAGAATGCCTCAGTGTTGCTGGAGCTTTCTACATGGGAATTAGCTCCAAAGTCAATTTTGTTTGTCATTTATTTGTTTTGTTTTTAATTTCTTATATATATACAAAATGTGTGGCAAAATTACTCAATTTATCTCACATACTGAAATTTATACTATCTTTTTTTCTTTTTTCAATAATAAATGGGGTAACTTTGCAAATGCTTGGCTCAATGCCAGCCAACCCACTTTGCAATACTCATAGATTATTTCAACTGATGATACTGAAAAAAATATCCATACTCAATTTCAAGAACATACGCGAAGCCTCGCTTGAGCTGTCGCCCAACCTGAATTGTTTTCTCGGACACAACGGCGAGGGAAAGACCAATCTGCTCGACGCAGTCTACTATCTGTCGTTCTGCCGAAGCGCGTTCAACCCCATCGACTCACAGATTATCACCCACGACCAGGACTTCTTTGTCATCGACGGCATTTACGAGAACGAGGACCACGACCCTATCTCGATATATTGCGGCATGAAGCGCGGCACAAAGAAACACTTCAAGCGCGACAAGAAGGAATATAAACGTCTCTCGCAGCACATCGGATTAATTCCTCTTATCTTTGTGTCGCCTGCCGACCAGACGCTTATTGCCGGTGGCAGCGAGGAGCGACGCCGGCTCATGGATGTGGTTATTTCACAGTACGACAATGGCTACATAGAGGCACTGAACAGCTACAATAAGGCTCTGCAGCAGCGCAATGCCTTGCTTAAGATGGACGACGAGCCCGACTCTGCCCTTCTCGACATTTGGGAGCAGGAGATGGCTCGCCACGGCGAACGCATCTTTCAGGCGCGACAAGAGTTTGTGGAGCGTCTTATCCCAGTGTTTCAGAACATCTACCGCCATGTGTCAGACGGACATGAGGAGGTTTCATTAAGATATGTGTCTCACGCTCAGCGAGGTGCTTTGCTCGATGTCATACAGCGCGACCGTTTCAAGGACAGAGCTGTGGGCTACTCCTTGCACGGCGTCCACCGCGATGATCTGGAGATGATGCTTGGCGGCTATCAGATGAAGCGTGAGGGTTCGCAAGGACAGAACAAGACATTTGTGCTGGCTCTCAAGCTTGCACAGTTTGACTTCCTGCGCCGTACCGCCTCACAAACCACTCCCCTACTCTTGCTCGACGACATTTTCGACAAACTCGACGCCCACCGTGTGGAACAAATTGTAAAGCTTGTGTCGGGCGACGGTTTCGGACAGATATTCATCACCGACACCAACCGCGACCATCTCGACCAAATCCTGCGAAGCGTGAGCTACGACTATAAGCTGTTCGACGTGGAGAGAGGAGAAATATCAACAATTCACAATGGGTAATTATCAATCAAAAGAAAAGAAATGTTCCGACGTGAAGTGAAATCCATCAGCGACTTGCTGAATATGTATCTGCGCCGCGAGGGACTGGAGACTCCCCTGCTGCAGAAACGTGCCATTGCAGCATGGGACACTCTAATGGGGCCCACCATAGTGCGCTACACTGGCGAAAAATACATTAAAAACCAAACGATGTTTGTAAAGATTACCAATCCTGCCCTTCGCCAAGACCTGTCGATGATGCGCACCAAGATCGCGCAACGCATCAACCAGGCCGTGGGAAGCCAGGTGATTGTGGATATAAGGATTTACTAACAAGGCAAGGCTATAGACCCGCTTAGCCTATCACCTCGTCCATCCTTATGTCGTGCTCGTCTGTGGGAATGCTGTCCACCTTTTGAAACGGGAAACAGATGCCTAACTTATACGCCTGGGGAACAAGCGGAAGGAAGCGGTCGTAATAGCCTTTGCCACGTCCCATGCGGTTGCCTTCCGCGTCGAAAGCCACGCCGGGGATTACGGCAAGGTCGATTTCCTCATAGTCGTCGTACACCTCACCTGTGGGTTCCATAATATTGTAAGCCCCTATGGCAAGATCAGACGGACCCGTGTACCTTCGCAATTCCATCGTTCCCTCTCCCGTCACACGTGGCAGCAGAATTGTCTTGCGGCTCATAAGCAGCGAGTCGACAAGAGTATGTGTGTCCACCTCGTCGGGCAGAGAATAATAAAGCATAACGGTTTTAGCCTCTTTCAGTCGGCTATGCGACAAAAGACGCTGAACAACCGCAAACGACATTTCATGCAATTCCTGTCGCGTGAACTGTCGTTTGCGGTTTTTTATTTCTTTTCGAAGTGTTGACTTTTCCAATATTATATATTGATTTAATCCTTATTACTTCTTCTTTTTTCCCCTTGCTCCCACCACCGGTTTCTTCGGGAAAGCCGCATTGTTCTTAAACACCTGCAAGGCAGCCCTTATCGTGGGATCATCCTGGTTGATATATTCCGTCCAAGCCTGCTCGTCGAGCATGTTGTATATGATGCGCGAGTTGATGTAGCATTCAAGCAGCTTGTGCGACTTGCGTATCATCAGGTTGCGGCGCTTCAGACCGTTCTTGTCGGCAAAGGCAGCAAACTGCTCCACCGTGCCTTGGTTTACAAGATAACGCGACAGCTCCATCATGTCCTTATAAGAGGCGAGCTTCGGACGGTTGTTGTCGGTATAGTTGAAGGCATACTGAAGTATAAGTCCCGACATGGCAGCCTGCTTGTAATAGGAAGTCATTCCGAGCGTGTCCTCTGCCACAAAGATGTCGGGCGTGATGCCGCCACCTCCATATATCACACGTCCGATGCCTGTATGATAAGCCGGACCTGTGTGCTTGATGCTGTCCTGCGAGAAGAACTCTCCATGCTGGTAGCGTGCGAGCAGGTCGTTCTCGTAGTCCTGGTTGTCGCCAGGCACAAACGGCTTCTGAATGCAGCGTCCTGAAGGAGTATAGTAGCGTGCAATGGTGAGACGTATCATCGAACCGTCGGGGAAGCCAATCTGCTGCTGCACCAGTCCCTTGCCAAACGAGCGTCGGCCAATGATAGTGGCACGGTCGTTGTCCTGCATGGCACCGGCAAATATCTCGGATGCCGAAGCCGAAGCCTCGTTGATAAGCACCACAAGCGGTATCTTCTGATATGAGCCATGTCCGTCGGACATGAAGTCCTTGCGTGGCGACTTGCGTCCTTCCATATACACGATGAGCTTGTTCTTAGGCAAGAACTCGTTTGCCATCTGCACGGCAGGGTCCATATAGCCTCCTGTGTTGTCGCGCAGGTCGATTACGAGGTTAGAGAATCCCTCCTGCGACAGCTGAGCCAGGGAGATGAGCAATTCGGGATACGTGGTCTCGCCGAAACTCTTAATCTTGATGTAGCCCGTGTTGTCGTCGAGCATATAGGTGGCGGCAATGCTCTTCTGCGGGATGTCGCCGCGAGTCACGGTGAAGTATTTCACAGCCTTCTGTCCGTAGCGCACCACTCCTATCTTCACCTTAGTGTCCTTCGGACCCTTCAGTCGGGTCATAGCCTCTTCCTGTGTGACTATCTTGCCCACGAAGGGCTTGCCGTCGACACTCACAATCTTGTCGCCAGCGAGAATGCCTGCACGCTGTGCCGGACCGTTCTTCACCACATTCTGCACATGAATAGTGTCCTTGCGTATTGTGAACTCAATGCCCACACCCGAGAACGAGCCTTTCAGCTTGTCGGTCTCCGACTGCGCGTCCTTTGCACTAATATAGGCCGAATGCGGGTCGAGGTCGGACAATATCTGCGGTATCGCCATATCCACAAGCGAGTCGATGTTCACCTTGTCAACATACTGGTCGTCGATGATGTGCAAGAGATTCGACAGGCGGTTGGAGCCTGAATTGATGATATTCAGGCGGTTGCCCGAGAAATGATTTGCGTAGAATGTGCCTATGAGTATGCCTATGACCACGCACAGAGCCATAAGCAACGGCATAAACCTGTTAGTCTTATTCCCTTTCATAATCGTCTGGGTTTAGATATTTTACTTCTATATTGGCGCGTTCAAGTAGGTCGATGCCGTCGGTCAGACGGTACTTCTCGGCATAAATCACGCGCTTGATGCCCGACTGGATGATAAGCTTGGCGCATTCTATGCAGGGCGATGCCGTGACATACAGAGTGGCACCGTCGCTGTTGTTCGAACTGCGGGCAAGCTTGGTTATGGCGTTAGCCTCGGCATGAAGCACGTAGGGATGGGTGACATTGTTTTCATCCTCGCACACGTTCTCAAATCCGCTCGGCGTGCCGTTGTAGCCGTCGCTTATTATCATCTTGTCCTTCACCACCAAGGCTCCAACCTTGCGGCGTTGGCAGTAGCTGTTCTCTGCCCATATACGAGCCATGCGCAGATAGCGCAGGTCGAGATGGAGCTGCTTCTGTTCCTTGTCGTTATTGCTCATAATTCAACCATTTTGTCGGTTTGAATATTCTGTTCTTTCTATCTCTTTATTCCTGTTCGCTCCAACAGGGCGTCGATGGTCGGTTCCTGTCCGCGGAAACGCTTGTAGAGCGTCATAGGGTGTTCGGTGCCACCCTTCGAGAGGATATTGTCGCGGAAGCTCTGTGCCGTCTTCTGGTCGAAGATGCCGTTCTTCTTGAACACGCTGAAGGCATCGGCGTCCAACACCTCAGCCCACTTGTAGCTGTAGTAGCCGGCTGCATATCCTCCCGCCATGATGTGCGAGAACTGTGTTGTCATGCAGGTGTCGGGCAACTGCTTGGTCACCATCGCCTTCTCCCAAGCTTGCTTCTCAAACGGGATTATGTCGTCCTTGAACTCCTCCTTCTTGGTATAGTAGGCCATATCGAGCAGTCCGAAGCTCACCTGTCGCAGACAAGCGTAGGCTGCCATGAAGTTGCGGCTGCGCACAATGCGCTCTATCAGCTCGTCGGGCATTGGCTCTCCCGTCTGATAATGGAAGGCGAAGGTGCGCAGAAACTCTTTCTCCACAGAATAGTTCTCCATAAACTGCGACGGCAACTCCACGAAGTCCCACCACACATTGGTGCCGCTAAGACTCTCGAAACGTGTGTTGGCAAACATTCCATGGAGCGAGTGGCCGAATTCATGCAGGAATGTCTCCACCTCGCCAAGCGTGAGCAAAGCGGGCTTTTCGGCTGTTGGCTTGGTGAGATTCATCACCACACTAACGTGAGGACGCACGTTCACTCCCTTGCGGTCGATCCATTGTCCCTGGAACTCCGTCATCCATGCTCCGCCCTGCTTGCCCTTACGCGGATGGAAGTCGGCATAGAACACGGCAAGATACGAGCCGTCCTTGTCGAACACCTCGTAGGCCTTGACGTCGGGATGGTAAACCTGGATGTCCTTCGACTCCTTGAACGTAATGCCATACAGTTTGTTGGCCAAGCCGAACACTCCGCTTATCACCTTCGACAACTCGAAATATGGGCGCAGCATCTCGGCGTCGAGATTATACTCGCGCATCTGCAACTTATGGGAATAGTATCCAAAGTCCCACGGCTCCACCTCAAAGTCGTCACCCTCTATCTGCTTTGCCTCGCGTTCTATCGCCTTCACTTCCTCAATGGCTGTGGGCTTATAAGCGTCGATAAGGTCGTTGAGCAGCTTGTATACGTTGTCGGCGTTCGACGCCATGCGGTGTACAAGCACATAGTCGGCATAGGTGTCATAGCCAAGTAGCTGGGCTATCTCGCGGCGCAGGTTCACCAGTCGCTTGCAAATCTCGAGGTTGTTCTCGGCATTGTCGTGGGTTCCCTCGGTGTTGCGTGCCATATAGAGTTGCTTTCTTAGTTCGCGCTGTGTGGAATAGGTCATGAATGGCGAATAGCTCGGATAGTCGAGTGTGAAGAGCCATCCCTGCTTGTCGGCCTCCTTAGCTGCAAGCGCGGCAGCCTCACGTGCCGTGTCGGGCAGTCCGTCGAGCTGAGCCTCGTCGGTGACATTAAGCGTGAATGCCTTGTTCTCCTTCAACAGGTTCTGCGAGAACTGCAATGAGAGCATGCTTGCCTCCTCGGTCAGTTTGCGCAGCTTCTCCTTGCCCTCCTCGTCGAGCAAGGCACCCGAGCGCACAAAACCATCATAAGAGTTGTCGAGAAGCATCTGCTCCTCGGGAGTGAGCTCGCGATGATGCTCGTATACATACTTCACTCGCTCAAACAGCTTGCGGTTCAGCTTCACGTCGTTGGCGTGCTTGGTGAGTATCGGACTCATCTTCTGCGCCAAGGCGTCAAGCTCGTCGCATGTCTCGGCACTCATCATGCACGAGAACACGGTGGACACACGCGAAAGAAGGTCGTAGTAGTTCTCGCCATTCTCATTGTCCACACGCACTATAGTATTCTCGAATGTAGGCTCTGCCGGGTCGTTCACGAGCTTCTCTATCTCCTCGTCGTCGCGGCGGATTCCCTCAAGAAACGCCTCCTCATAGTCTTCTATACGGATGCGGCTGAAGGGTACTGTATCATGTGGGGTGTTGTAAGGTTCAAAAAACGGATTTTTTCTCTCCGGAGCGTTTGTATTATTTTCCAACATACTAATTCTGAAAAAATGTGATATATCAGTTGCAAAATTACGCAAAATATCAGAAACGTGGATGATGCTGGTTTATTTTAACTTATATTATAAGGTGGAAGTCATTAAGAAATTTCCATAGTGTTTCTAATATTAAACTGGATCTATCGTATTTTTAGGATTTCTTGGAATTGGCTCATAATTATTCGCGGAATCGAAACATTCCCTAGCAGTTCCAGGAAATCGTTCTATCAATTCTTTGCGAACCTCAGGATGTTCTTTGAATATTGTAAACCAGATAGACCAACAGCCGTGACCTTTGACTAAATCTATTATTGTTTCTATATCAACCTTTTTGCTTTCGTATTTGTATAGGTAACGCATGGCAAGATCCCATTTCTCTGTTCTTACAAACCAACGTCTATCTTTGGACTTCGAATCCATCGGACCTTTATTTAGTCCGACTAATTTTCGAAGAGCCTCTGCATTAGCAAGAGATTTACCAGTTAGATGTGGGTTCACATTTACCACTCCTCCTGCCTTATATTGAAAAGAGAGGAAAGTATTATTAAGATGCGGTAAATGGCATTCTCCATAAATTACATTTTTGTTACCCTTATTATCAGGGCCGTTACAAGTCGCACATGATAGCAGAAAGTTTTCCCATTTTGTCTCCAAGGCTGCATATGGATAATTACCTTTTTCATCCATATACTTTTTGGCTTGAATATGCTCAACGGCAAGTTCTCTTTCGTCATCAAAAGCCTTTTCACAATATGAGCACATGCAGCCTAAGTTAAAGACAAGAGGAACCTTCGCGTTTTTATAATCATGATAATCAGTATCAATCTGAATTGTGGAACCATCTTTACAGTGCGTGCCTGGAGTGAGTTTTACGACTGGTCTCATTGTGAATTCCTTTCTGCTTTAAGTAGTGCAACGTATGCAGGATCATCTGAAAATTCTGCTTCAATGGCATCCAGTTCCTTCTTCACATTTATCGCTTCCTCTGACGATTCATGGTTATCTTTTACAAGTTGATAGTATCTTTCTGCCATATCAAGCATCCTCTTGTACTTGGGGAATCTATCTGTGTCCATATTCATTTCTGTCACAGCAATGTCTTCGATACTCCTCATTTGCGGATTAGAACCTTTTTCACCATCAAGGGTAATGACGCTTTGGCTATTCACACTCTGAACGATAAACGGAGAGTGGGTTGTCACGATGAATTGCATCCTTGGGAAGGCATTCTGTAAATCCTGAAGCACATGCTGCTGCCAGTGAGGATGAAGGAAGAGATCAATCTCGTCAATCATAACGATACCAGGAGTACTTCTGACCGCTTCCACCCCAATGAATCCATTGAGTTGAATACAACGATAGGCAATCTCTGCACAGATATTGATCATAGCCTTAAAACCGTCGCTCATCATGTCATAGGTCAACCAATAAGGTGCCGGATCTTTTGTCATTTGAATTCTGGCTACGAGTTCATTATTCTTTGTATCAACTCTAAACCCTTTGATTGCTGGTATAGCATGTGCAATCGCTTCAAAAAAGGCTCGGTCTGTTCCCTCGAACTCTGCTCCTTTTTTGAGGCTAAAATTGTATTTATAAATCCAATTAAACGCACTTTTAAAGTCTACCTGCTGGCCATCAAGCGAACATTTATATGCCTTTTCAAGTTTTGATTCACGTGCACGGGTTTTCTGCGCCTTGCGATAATTCTTCTCAAGACGATTGCTTCCAAAAGCTAAGAATAGAGGAAATACTGAATTCTTGTGTGTTGTATCTGCAGATATTCTTTCCTGCTCCATAGCCGCCACTTCTAACAGCAACTCATTAGCGCTTCTCTTAGATATATTGTTACTTGAGCGTGTCCATGAAATTGAATGAACTTGATCGCTATGACTATAATCATCAAGATTATACACTGTAGCAAAGAAATCAGCATTTACAGAAATCTCAGGTTTACCCGTATCCTGTATAAAATCCTTATTTGCCTCACTATATCTCTTCACATAATCAGTTGATAAGAAATTTCTACTGAACGCCTTACCTCCAGGAATGATTTTCAATGCCTGTAGATATGCTCCGAGAGCTATCTGCACGGCATGAAGCAGAGATGTCTTACCAGTAGTATTATCACCCAGGATGACATTCATTTTAGGGTCAAACTCAAAGCGCCTCTCCTCGATAAAGCCTCTGAAGTTTTTTATGGTTATATCATTTATTCTCATGATGACAATGTATCTTCAAGTTAATCAAAATTCATTTCGGTCTGTATGGCATCGGATTTTTTCTCTCCGGAGCGTTTGTATTATTTTCCAACATACTAATTCTGAAAAAATGTAATATATCAGTTGCAAAATTACGCAAAATATCAGAAACGTGGATGATGATGGTTTATTTTAACTTATATTATAAGGTGGGATTAAAGGCTCATGCCGAGCATAAAAACAAAAAAGAGCGGCACTTCCACAAGGAAAGTACCACTCTCTACCTATTCTACCAATTACTTATAAACTAAGCCGTATTAATATAAGCATAAACAGCTTATTTTGTCAGTGTTACACTGACAGTCCAAATTTTGGTCTTGCCGTCAGCCGCCTTTACCGAATACTTGTGAGGCGTTGACCAGTCGGCAGGAACTCCAAGCTTTGGAGAACCTTCCACTGGAGTCATTACGGCAGCTGTGGATATTTCCACTGCCACAACGATGTTGTTGATGTTTACACCGTTCTTCTCTGCGTCAGAGAAGTTTGTCGGCACTTTAAACTGCAAGGCACATGTTGCTGCTTCATTGTCGATGACCTGTCCAGTACGTTGGAGCTGCTTCTGAATAACCTGCTGTTCGCCACTTGCATTTAGCTTATTGTCACCCTTGTAGCGATACCAAGCATATCCTGCTGTGATGTCGTTGCCATCGTAAGTGTCAAGCTCTTCAAAATTGCTCTCCAAGCAAGAAGTGCAGCTGAGAGCCATGACAAACATGGCGATTATGAATTTTAATATTTTCATATTTTTCTTTTTTTTATTTTTTAGTTAATTACCATCCCTCGTTCTGGTCGTGGTCGAGGTCGTAAGCCTCACGTGTGTCAAGGAAGCCCTGGCTTATTGGGAAGAGATAACGCTTTGTAGTGAAGTTGCGGTTGGCACTGTTGAGGAGAGTAACCTGGTTGATGAGCAACTGACTGCGGTCGCGTGAAATCTCAATCTTGTATACTGGGCGGTCAAGATCGTAGATAATATCGCCAGCCTCACGTCCATTGTTAGCAAAGCCGCCATACTTGCCCCAGCGCAGATAGCTGAAGTAGATGTCGCCATTCTCATTGGCCATCTCCACACGACGCTCGCGGATGTAGTCAGCCCAAGCCTCCTTCTCTGTTGTTGCTGTAGATGGAGCAATCTTGCCATGCTTAACACGTGTAGCGTTGAGAGCAGCAACAGCGTTTGTCACGTCCTTCTTCAAGAGATAAGCCTCTGCAAGGTTCATGTAAGCCTCGCCTGTGCGGCACATATCATAGTGAAGCTGCACCTGGCAGTCGAAGTAAGCGCGTGGCTCTGGATTCTCAATGTTCGACTTGCGCCAATAGTAACCGGTTGTTGTATTATACCAGCCACCGTCCTCCTTGTCGCGCACGCCCATAGAGCAGTTGCCACCGAGGTTGGTCTCCACTGTCTCGCCAATCCATGTTGTGCCGTCATAAGCAATTGACGAAGCGAAACGTGCGTCGCGATTGCTGTACATCAACTCAGAGAGGTTGCGTGTAGAACCTTCCTTCAGCTTGTCATAGCGCAAGTTTGTAGGATATGCGCTGTTGAGCTGAGAGAAATCTTGAGGTGTAGGTATACGGCGAAGGTTGCCATTCACCTGCTCGTAGGAATCAATCTGTCCTGCCTCTGTAACAGAGTTCGGGTCGAGCTTCTCCACATTCTCCTTATACTGCGATGTCTCATACCAAGGCAGAGCCTCGCCAGTCTTCTCGTCGGTCACAAGATACTGGTCAACCAAGTCCTGTGTTGGGAAATAGATTGCCCATCCCTCGAATGTGCGACCGTTGGGGTTCTTGAAGAGTGTTGGCGACTTTGAGTTCACGCAATCGTCCTGCGCAATGTTAGGATAAGTGCGGATAAGCTCCTCGTAGTTGCCAATCTTGGTGTTTGCCTTAAGGCGGTAGTAGCCCCAGAGAATCTCGGCGTTGGTCTCGTCGGTCTCATTGAAGAGTCCGCCGTAGTTGTCGCTGAGCGAGCAGTTCTCAGTCACGTCCTTGGCATAGGTAATGGCCTTGTCGATGTATGAGGCATTCTTTGTGTAGGCATAAGCTGTAAGGTAAGCACGGCTCAACAACACCTCAACGGCATACTTTGTAGGTTCGCCTGGCTGTGCTATTGTAGGCATAGCTGAAACAGAAGCCTCAAGATCCTCAAGCACATACTTATAGCTTTCCTCAACCGACTTTGTCATAGGTATTGTGGCCTTCTCCTCCTCGCCAGTGGCGATTACCTCGCGCATAGGAACGAAACGTCCCATCTTGCGGGCCTGGTCGAAGAACACAAGTCCGCGGAGCAGACGACCTTTGGCTATAACCTCTGCCTTTTCGCCCTCTGTCAATGTAGTAGACTCCTGAGCCTTCTGGATAATGAGGTTGCAACGGCGAAGAAGTCCGTAACGGTTGATACCGAAGTCGGTGCTTCTTGAAACTCCTAACTCTGTGGCTATTCCGTCGATGCCCTCGCCCACCTGCGAGCATTTTATACCGTTAGGTGTACGTGCTTCCCATCCAACACATGTTGAGTTGCCCGTATACATAGTTATTACGCTCTCGTATGTAGCGTTGATGAACGCATCGGCTGTAGCCTTTGAACCCCACACCGTAGCTTCGTCAAAAGTCGTTGTCGGATGTGTGTCCAATGTATCTTGGCAGGATGTGGCACCCAATGCGAGAATGCCGAACAATCCTATCTTTATAATATTATTTTTCATACTTTTTTTTAGAATCCTAAGTTTACAGTAAATGCAAGTACTCGCTCTACAGGATAGCCATAGTTCTGTGCAGAGGCATTCTCCGGGTCAAGTCCGAACTTGGTTGCTTCAGAGATAGTGAAGATGTTCTGGCCAGAAAGACCCACCTTTGCACGTGTGAGCCATGCCACACTGCGGAGCAGAGAGTGCTTCAAGTCGTACCCGAACTGGAAGTCCTTCATACGCAGATAAGCACCGTTGATAAGCCAGAAGTCGCTCGACTGATAGTTGTTGTTCGAGTTGAGACCGGTGTTTGCCATAAGGCGCGGATACTTGGCGCCGGTGTTGCTCGGTGTCCAAGTGTCGGTCTGGTAGTCGAAGGCAACTGGCAAGTTACCTGTTTGACCTGTCTGCATAGCTGCTGAACCTGGGATGTACATACCGAAGTTTGTAGAGCCTTGGAACAGCATGCTGAGATAGAAGCCCTTGTACTGGAAGTTCATGTTGATACCGAACTGTCCGCGTGGCATGGAAGCCTTGCCAAGACGACGCTGGTCACCGCCGTCAATCATACCATTGCCGTTGACGTCCTGATACTTGATGTCGCCTGCAGTCAGGTAGCCAGAGTTCAAAGAACTTGGGATGCCCACGCTGTTGAGCACATCATCAGCACTTGCATAGTAGCCGAGGTTCTTGAGCATCACGGCATAGTAGCCCTTCTGCTGCTGGGTGCGTGTGTAAGGGTTCATGTACGAAGCCTCCGACTCGCTGCGGTTAAGAGCCCAAAGCTGGTCGAAATATGTGAAGTTGCCCGAGATGTCATACTTCAAGTCGCCAATGTTGCTGCGCCATCCGAGCTGGATTTCCCAACCCTCGCGACGGAACTCACTGTCTGACTTTACTCTCGGCAGTCCGATACCAATAGAAGTGTTGAGATAGCTGTCACCAGTGGGCGACTGCAAGTAACCCTTGGTTGAATAGTAGAAGTAGTCGAACGAACCATAGAGACGGTTGTCAAGCGAAGCGAAGTCGAAGCCGATGTCTGTCTGGCGTGTGGTGTACCATGTAAGGTCGGGTGAAGGCAGACTGCCCTCAGAGAATCCCGGCACATACTTGCCGTTGATTACATAAGCCTGGTTGTTAAGGCTGTAAGAAGTGAGGTAGGCAAAGCGGCCTGCGCTGCTGTCGAGACCTGTCTGACCATAAGAAGCACGAAGCTTCAATGAGTTGAAGATGTTCTTCTCAACAAGACTCTTCATGAACTTCTCCTCTGTTATAACCCATCCGAGTGCGCCACTATAGAAAGCGCCCCAACGATGACCAGGTGCAAAATAGTCGGAACCGTCGTAACGGATGCTTGCCTCTGCATAGTACTTGTTGGCATAGTTGTACTTCAACTGGCCAATCCATGCTGCGCGTCCGAGTTCTGACTCCGAGCCGCTGTTAGTCATATCATTGGCAGGACCTACATTCATCTGGTCGATAGGGAAGTCATAACCTATACGGGTAGCACCGTAAGACTCACCCTTCTCATAATACTGCTCAAAACCACCGAGAGCCGAGATGTTGTGCTGACCGAACGTGTTAGCATATTCAAGGAAGGCCTGGTTGGTGTACGAGTAGCCTGTACCCGAGGTATGCGAGAGCTGCGGCTTGTTGGCATACTGTGCCACGTCCGAATCCCAGTCGTACTGAGCGGCATCCTTGCGCCAGTTCTTGTATGTCTCGCTATAGTAACGGTAGTTGCTTGCAAGGCGCACCTTCAATCCGTCTACCCAAAGGCACGACCAAACGAGTTCGCCCTTACCGTTAATCACGTTGACGATGCTGCGCTGATAACCAGCGTCGCTTGCTGTCTCGGCTACAGGGTTATCTGTTACGTTGTAAGGCAATCCAAGGCTGTTCACACCCGGTGTCATCGGCGACTTGTCGTTAATGTGAGAGAACACATTAAAGTAGCTGCTTGATGTAGAAGTGTAAGGATGCTCCTGATGCTGGCGATAGCCGTCGAGGGCTGCGTTCACCTGCAATCCGAGAGCCTTGATATTGGCAGACTCTGCCAAGCGGAATGTGGTACGCTTCATCCAGTGGTTGTTGCTGCGATAGAGCGAGTTCTGGTCGATGTGTCCCAATGAAATATAGAACTGGTGAACGTCGTTGCCGCCAGTCAATCTTACTGTGTGCTTCGACTGTGGAGCCCAATCCTTCAATACGAGCTTGCGCCAGTCGGTATCGCTGAAGTTGAGAGGATCGCTTCCGTCGCGCATCTTCTGTATTGCCTCTGCTGTATATACGGGGTTCTCCTGTCCGTTGAGCAAGTCGTTGTTCTTTGCGATGTTCGCCCACTCGGCACGCTCATAAGAGTGCATCTTCTCAGGCCAAATACTCGGCTGCGAGAACGACATATTGAAGTCGTAGTCGATGCTCACGCGTCCGCTCTTACCACGCTTGGTCACGATCTGCACGATACCGTTGGATGCACGCGAACCGTAGACAGCTGTAGCCGAAGCGTCCTTGAGGATAGACATCGACTCAATGTCGTCGGGAGAAAGGTTGCGGAAGTCAACTACAGAGCGCACAACACCGTCGATGACGTACAATGGGTCGCCACCGCCACGGATACTGATTGAAGGTGCTGAGTTGATACCACCACCACTTGCCTGCACAATAAGACCTGGTGAACGTCCAGCAAGGCCCTGTGCGATGTTGGTGACAGGAAGATTCGACATTTCGTCGGCCTTTACGGTAGATACAGAAGCGATCAAGTCGCGCTTCTTTGAGCTACCATAACCTACGACAACGAGTTCTTCGAGTGAATGAGAGTCTTCTGTAAGTGTAATTTCTGTCTCACGTCCTGCGGCAAGCTTCACCTGCTTAGAGTTGAAACCGATGTAGGTCACGGTGACAGTGGCATTAGATGATTTTGCGTTGAGTGTGAAGTTACCGTCAATATCGGTAACGGTCACATTCTGTGTTCCATTTTCTGTAATGGAGGCTCCGATGATAGGGTCGCCATTGGCATCTACCACCTTACCTGAGAGTTTGGTTGATTTGTTTTGTTGAGACTGAAGGGTAGCATTGGCTGCCGAAACAGCAGGGGCTATCAAATTCTTGTCTGAAAGACTATTACCCCCCCCATTCAGATTTCGTGCCACCAATGTGGAATGCGTGCCGAACGCAAGAACTGCGATAAGCACAGCTTTGTCAAAATGCTTCATGTGGTTCTGTTTTTAAAATAGTTTTATAGAGCGGAGCTTACGCTGCCGCATTTGGTTTGCTTTCATTGCATCCTACACATTAATATATAATGAGGAGGATGGGGTTGTTTTGTTTGTTTACTCTTTTGATTTTGTCATATAAAATGGTTTGCGATTTTTATAACTTTATCTATTGTCAAAACTTCTTTTCAATTGTGAGTTAGTGATTTTTATAAATCAATGCTGCAAAGTTATCAAAAAAAAATGAAAATTCGTAAAAATACAAAGTTTTTTTCTGTGAATATCCCATTATTGTCAACAAACACCCATTTTTAAAGGAGTTGCAGCCACATACAGTAGCCACAACTCCTAAACTTAAGGAACTTATGGGATTAGAGACGGTGTTATAAATGCAGCATAATCCATCAAAGAACGAGCTGTATTTACTACATCTGTAGGAGGAGTCTGCGACGAACAACCCTCAGATTCTACCCAATTCTTTTCCCATGCGGCAAAGTCGAAGCTCTCTCCTGTTTTCCTACTTGCAGAATAGTGCTTCCAACGCGGTAGATAATAGTCACGAATCAAGCCAGACCACACTCTGGCTGAGTAATCGTCTACTGGAGGGCCCCAAATTGTGACTATACGCTTTGCATTTCGTTCATACTGTAGGCGTTGTTCGGGAGTCACGGCTTGCTTATGGGCAAAATCAATCCAACGCTCCAAGCGTAATGTGGGGTGAGTGGACAGCAACGCATCCATACCCAACATGATATGTTCAAAGTCTTTCTCAAATTTAACCGCCCGTACCGTGTCGCCAATCTCGTATTGCTTATCTATTGCCTTAACCAAAAGTTCAGCCTTACCTCCTAAATAGAGAGCTGTGAACTCAGCCAAATCTGCCAGATAAAGCGGATTGTCTTTCATCTGACCGCTTGCTTCCACAAACGATTCTATTGCCTTAAAGAACGAAGGGCTTAGATTGATGGAACCATCACGTACTGTGCCAGGACGGAATTGCCAATTATAACGGGGGTGATCGGTGAACGTGCCATAAACCGACTCCAACAACAAATCCCAGCACCTACCAATAGCCGCAGGACAACTGCCATAACGGTTGCAAGAATATTCCCTCAGCCATTCATGAATGTCTATCTTTTTGTCCGACCATCCGGCATCCGACAACAACTCATAGATGACTTCATTGTTTTCAATACCTTCTGGAGCCATTCCATGTGCCAGCAAACGCCCTTTATTCGGCGACGACAACGCTTCCAAATGTCCGTTTGCATAGAAGTCAAGAATGCCGGTCATAGCCGTTTTTCCTCCCATACTCGGGATGACGCTGTAGACCCAAGGCTTATTATAGAAACCTTTGTAAAACTCCCAATTCACTTCCGAATGCCAGAAATGCTTGTTATAGTCTACAGCCAAATCCAACAAAAGTATTTTGTCATCAGGCACTTTGGAAACCAAGGCTCCCAACGTTTCATAATCCCATATATTACGTTGGTAGCCAAACATCCAGCCTTGCATGGTCCATACAGCATTTGGATTTCCTTTGCGGATAGACTGGTAAACTTTCTCGCCATAAGAGGCCAACAGCTCATAACGCTCTTTTGAACCCTTGGCAGGGAAAGGAATTTCCATCTCGTTGAAGCTGTCTACAAGATAATACTCATTCTTTCCGAACTCTTTCTCCCACTCTCGGATGAATGCCGTTCCTATCTTTGAGAACAGTTCTTCTTGTGGAGAAATCATCCAGTTGCAGAACGCACCACCCCAATGGGTCTGAATGATGTGCAAATCTGGATAAATGCGCTTGAACGCCTCTGGGATAAATCCAGGAAAGCCAGGGCATATAGGCTTCATGCCCAAGCTCTTCATACGTTTCAATATCTTGTGTTGCAACGCTATTTGCTGGCGATGCCAGTCTTCGTTCAGAGGGCCGTCAATGCCACTCACATTTCCCATACGCATCCAAGGCAAATGGGCGGGACCGACAAAATAACTGTTTATCTCCTCGTCAGTCAACCCCATCTTCTTCCACACACGGGCAATTATCGCTTCATAGCCTACCAACGCCAAGGGCATGTCGATGCCATGCAACGCCATCCAGTCGATTTCCTTTTCCCAGCGTTCCCAATCCCAATAGGGCATGGAATAGCCATACGTGCAAACATTAAACATATAATGATGCTGGAAAGGAGATACTACCTGCTTCTCCGTACCATCCGTCAGTTGTTGCGGGAAACGGATATTATTGCCCGACCAGCTGTAAAGTCCCGCACGGTTGCTCTTCACAAAATCATAGAAACCATGACACAAGGCCACTGGGCTACTTCCCTCTATCTTCAACACTCCGTCATCCACACGGTAATGGTAATTAGTTTTACCCTCAAGTTGTCCCTTATTCGCTTTCAACACAAAAGACACGGGCAAATCCGATTTCCCCGTAACACGTTCTATGACTTTGCGGGTTTCATCCAAAGCCTTCTTCTGACCCCAAACGGCTTGTAAGGAAAAGGCCAACAGACAAAGACTGAATAATAAGATTCTTTTCATTGTTTTAGTAATAGATAAACAATACAGGGACTATAGCTTCACAAGGCCATAGTCCCCACATTATTATATATAGTAGATTTTACTTGTTTGCTTCTCCGAAATCGAAGTTGCCCTTGTCAACACCCTCTAATACAAACACCGATGACTTTGGCATGGAAATGGTTATCTCCTTGTCGATGTCCACAGCCTTGCCTACGGGCAGACCGCTTAAGCCACCCTTGCCTATGCGCTGGTCGGTGAACGAGCTGCGCAATGTTATAGATGTCTTGATGTAAGCAGGAATGTCGAACACCTTGCGCAGAGTAGTTGTTAGAGTCTGTGCCGCAACGTCAGGATTGCGCAATGTCAATGTGGTTTTCTTGCCGTTCCATGCTGCCCAACCATAGATGTTGGCTTTCTTGCCATCCCAAGGATTGCCGCCTACCCAGTGGATGTCGGGCAGAACGTCGGCGTTGCGCTGCTGCCAGTCCATACCGTCGGCAAGCTGCTTCCACAATGTGCCCTTCTTGCCCTTGTTGTTCTTTATCTCGTCGAGAAGCTTGTAGTCGGTGTAAAGCTCCACCATTGACGAGCCACAGCCGAAGGCGCAACGCATCTCACGCACAATGCCGTCGTAGTCCATTGTCTTTGAGACGTCTCCGAAGCGCGTCAGAATCACTCCGTGAGTCATGAGTGTGTTGATAGGACATATAGGCGAACGGTCGACAAAGTTCTGATGAACAAGTCGGTCGCGATAAGTAATCCACTGCTCGCGGTCGTCGCCAACTCCTATCTTGCCGAAGTCACCCTCCTGACGCCACACAGCATCACTCACATGGAACCAGAATGGTGAGGCCCATGTGCCTACCGTTGTGTTATAGAAGATGTCCTTGCGCTTCTTGCGCACGTCGTTCTCGATGCTGATGATAGCCTCGCAGTTTTCAATACCTGCGTCGGTCATGTCGGGACCTACGGCAGAGAACTGAGCACTAATGCCGTCGTACTTGAAGAAACGGAAGTCGTACTTGTCGATCATGTCGCTTGAGCACTTCACGAAATAGTCGTAGTAGGCAGGATTGCTGAGCTGCATGCCTCCACGTCCGCGCCAATAGCCACGGCGATACTCACCGCTTGCTCCGTATCCACCCACTGGTCCGAGCCATGCTCCTATGCCCACGCCCATCTCACGTGCCATGCGGTCAACGTTCTTGAAGCCTTCGGGGAAGTTGGGGTTGAATGTCCATGTGCCGTAAGCGTCCCATCCGTCGTCGAACACAAACGCCACTGGAGCCTTGCCATACACGTCGTAGAACTTCTTCTTCCAGTTTGCCACCACGTCCTCACACTGTGTGGCTGTCATGTTCTCCGAATAGTCGCCCTTGAGGTTCTGCTTGTCCTCAGCGTCATACTTGCCACGGTTGCCGGGAGCATTGTTGCGGTCGATGTTCAGCTCATACCATGAGTTGTATATGGTCATAGGATGCCATGCTGCTGCACGCTCGCGCTCACTATAGGCAAGGAAGGAGCGGCGTGGCTGTCCCTCGGCCACAAGTCCCACAACGCTGCTTACATTCCATGTCTTGCCTGCCTTCAGCGTAGTGTGGCGCACCCAGTTGCCCTCCATTGGCACGATGTCACGGTTGTTAATCGTGGCAATGTCGGCAGCGTCCACATTATTGGTGTTGACACCCATAGGAGTCTCAAGGCCCGCAAAAATCTTGTCGCTGAGAAGCACGGCACCACGGGTATTGCCTACAACAACCGGAGCTGATTTTGCCTTGCGGTTGTCCACGGCATAAACCATCGGCTTTATGTGGTCCATAGCCACGTCCTTGGCAGAGCTGATGCTCATTTCCGTGCGCAGATAGTGAGAGCCGTCACGCAACACCGCACGCCATTCAATGCGCATGTCGCCACGTGTAAACACGGCTTTTATTCCCTTTCCTGCAAAACGCTCCGAACCCTTGGCAGCCTTTGCGTCGGCTGCATAGGTCTCACTCGTCACGTTTTCGAGTTTCATGTCCAACGAGGTAAACTCTGTGCAGTCGGCAAGACGCACACGGAAGAGAACGTCCGAAGGGAGCAAGTCCATTTCCGGGCATCCGTCGAAACGCAATGCGCCATTATTCACCGAATATGAGACATGGAGCAGATCGTTTCCAAGGACATACTTGTTAGCACTGGCTTCCAATTTTGCCATTCCTGCCTGCTTTGCCTGAGGGAACACAACTCTTTGAGCATTAGCAGATATTGGCAGACCACCAATAAGACATCCCAATGCCGCAGAGCACAAGATGCCTGTATATTTTTTGTTCATTTTTTTCATCTCTATGTGAAGTTGTTGTTTTTATTGTTTGAAGTTTTGAGCAATAGAGATAATGAAAAGACTATCATATAGCATAAGTCCATATTCCTGAGATTCCAGGGACCTACTTATGATTACCTTTAAAATTTCGGGTGTAAAGTTACATATTTTATTTGAGAGAAAAGAAACTTTCAATCAAAAACAGAAATGCAGATTGATTGAAAAAAAACAATGCGGCGGTCAATATATCGAAATCAATTTGAAAATGACCATTTGACAAGGGCTTTTTGACAATCTGGCCGTAACTTATGAGTTGCGTGATTATTCCCTGCCGAGAGATTTTTTACTAGGGTGTCCAGTTCGTTGTACCAATTTTAGCTCACTTTCC
>ULYE01034490.1_pt1 | contig 53743 bp, 33 predicted proteins | sample 1961921 | NCBI WGS metagenome assembly ULYE01 (sample SAMEA4835856, study PRJEB28245) | human gut metagenome | biome: gut microbiome; material: fecal sample | place: Denmark | collected 2008 | reverse complement strand
TATTATCTATAAAATATTGAGTAATAATCGGTTGTAAATACTATGGCTGTTCAAAGTTACAATCCATCACCTTTGTTGGAGATTGCCATTTGAGTAAAATGGCCCAACATTGCTTCAGTGGAACTGCATTTACCACATTCACCTTACCGTCGCAAATAAAAGTCATCCCGAAAGAAGCATTTTTAAATTGCGAATTTCTCCGCGAGTTTGTCATACCCGAGGGGAGTGCATTGCGTTTAATCGAACAAGGAGCGTTTAGCTCTTGTTCAAATTTATCTACGCTTAGAATCTCTAAGGACAGTAAGTTAGCCAACATTGAAAAGGATGCATTTTATTCCTGCCCCCTAACCTCCTTATACATTCCAAAGTTCCTAACATCACTCAAATCAACATGGAACACGAGCAACACAAAATCAGTCACAATCCACCCCGAGAATCAGTATTTCGTGAACATCGATAGCATCATCTATGGCCGACAGGACAAGAACGTAGTGTTTTTACCCAAGGATATAAAAGGAACGATACACATTCCTGAATTTATCAACGAAATCACCGTAAGAATGTTCTGTGACATGAAAAAGGTGAGTACAATTGAATTACCAACTTCATTGACTTCCATAAATAATTATGCATTCTCAGGATGCAACGGTCTGCAAAGAATCATTTCAAAAAGCACAAATGCTCCTATTGTAACTGCATCCTCATTTGAAGAGATGCCCGTAGAGAACATCACACTTTACGTGCCTGCGTCTTCTGTAGATACCTATAAGAGCAATGGATGGAATGTATTTCGAAAGATAGAGGCAATTCCGACAGAGCCATTGATGAAGTTAAGCAAGCAGGAGGTTAGTGCATTTCTTACCTCCAGCCAAAGGAGCAAGACTATATCCCTGAACGCGGAGATATTGACTGAGGAGGGTATGTATGAAGGTGTTATAAATTGGCAATCCAGCAACACAGACGTGGCAACCGTGAACGAGGCTGGCGAAGTAACAGCCAAAGCAGAAGGAAAAGCCACAATCACTGCATCTATCACCTACAAAGGAAAAGTTTATTCCACGGCCTGCAACCTGCAGACAATCGACATCGCGCTGCGCCCCAACGCCTACTTTGTGGAAGCAGGACGACTCAAAGATATCATTCCAGAAGAAGATAAGTATAACATCACAAGTTTAATCCTTTATGGTGAAATCAATGGAGATGACGTAGCATTCATCCGTGATATGGCTGGATTCAATGGTGATAGTAAAGTCACTGAAGGAAAACTTGAAATTTTGGATTTAACAAACGTGCGGGTAGTAGAAGGTGGAAACTATGACCCATTTTTTTACCCAACTACAGAGACCTCCACAGACAAGTTTGGTGAAGCCCCCTTCTCTTGTTGCACTACTTTAAGGGAAGTGTATTTACCAGCAACACTGAAGGCAATCCCTATTGCATGCTTTATAAGATGCAGTAATCTACAAAAAATACAAATACCTAACAGCATTACAGAAATTGGCGAACTTGCATTTAACGATCAATTAGCCCCTGGTTTATCAATAGGTAGTATATATTCTGAAAAATTGGGTGGAACAATGGTAATAGACAGCCTAACGGTACCGTCTCATTTGGAAAGCATCGGACAAAAGGCATTTTTTGATGTTGGAGCCGTACGTTTGCTGGATACCATTCCTGCCCAATTGGACAAGGAAAATCCTGCAATCCTGGACGAGAGCGGTTGCGTCATTGTTCCTGCAAAAGCATTGGACGCCTATCGCAACGCGGAGGGTTGGAAGACCTTTTATCAGCAAATCATTCCCGACAATGCTATTTTGGAGGCAGAAGTCACAGCAGAGGCACGAGAAGGAGGCTCCGGGCTGCTTGCCGCCCTTGGGGAAAAGCGTGCTGCATGGACAAGGAAACTGACCATACACGGCACCATCAACAGCTGGGATATCCTATTTATCCGCAACAAGATGCCAATCCTGTGCAAACTGGACTTGAGCGACGCACGCATTGTTGCCAGTCCACAAGAGTATTGGACCGGATGTCACACGGAAGCAGACCGCCTGGGTGCCAACACATTCCGAAATTTGAAGAAGCTTCGTGAAGTGAGGCTTCCCAATGTTCTGAAGTACATCGGAGTATCTGCATTCGAAAATTGCATTCGACTCAAGAATATAGAAATCCCCAGAGGTGTAAACACCATTGACGACAGAGCTTTCTATGGCTGCACTGGCCTCAAGAACGTCAAAAGTCCAGAAGGTCTGATGAGCATAGGGACAAGCGCATTTGAGGGTTCTGGCATAGAGACTATAAACTTCCCCAAATCACTGCGAGCAATTGGGGAAAGCGCATTCTATAAATGTTACTGCCTGAAAGAAGTTGAACTTCCCTATGCGGTGCGAAGGATAGAACCTCAAACTTTTGCTAATTGCGAGAAACTACAGAGCGTAATACTTCCAACACAACTGAACGTGATAGAAGCATGGGCTTTTCAAAACTGCGACAAACTCACAGAACTTCACATACCGCCCATGGTGGAATCCATTGGGAACGAGGCATTCACGGGTTGCTCTAACCTCAAGAATTTGTATGTCTATATTGCCAATGCCAATGACATCAGCATCAACATGAACACCTTCAGCTGCTGGAATACCGCCACACTGCATGTGCCCAGTTTCGGCTATTCGCTGTATTACTGGAACACCCAGTGGTCACAATTCTACAGGATGGAGAACTTCGACGAGGAATACAAGTCATTCTACACCAAGAACGCCCTTGTACTCAACAATGAGACAGGCAAGATAGACGGCACGCCAGATGCCATCATCTACGAGAATGGCGGTCTGGTGGTCAACGAGGATGTGAAACAGAATATCGACAACATAGAGATGAAGAGCGACGGCGGGGGCAACTCGGCAACTGTCATTCCCGAGAAGGAGACCAGCATTCAGGCCAAGCATGCTCAGATTACCGTCAACGTGACCGGCAACCAGTGGCACTTCTTCTGCTTCCCCTTCGACATTCCACTGGACTCCATACAGTATCAGGGCGATTATGTATGGCGTCAGTACGACGGTGCTGCACGTTCAAGACGTGAGGGCGGATGGCAGAACCTCCCTGCCAACGAAACCACGCTGCATGCCGGACGGGGCTACATCTTCCAGGGAACCAATAGCGGCGAACTGAAGATGGCGGTAGATAATCCGGAGTTCTCTGCCAATGACGTAAAGACGGGACTGGAAGTCCACCCAAGCGAGAAAGCTGCCGATGCCAGCTGGAACTTTGTGGGCAACCCCTACACCAGCTACTACAACATTGACAGTCTGGCCTACGAGGCTCCCATCACCGTGTGGACAGGAAACGGCTACGAAGCCTACCGCCCAGGTGACGACGATTATTCGTTTGCCCCCTACACGGCTTTCTTCGTGCAGACTCCAGAGGAGAACCAGGAACTGGGCTTTGGTGCAGGAGGCCGTCAGACCAAGGAAGGTGCGGAGCAACAGGTGCAGGAGGCAAAGGCACGCCGTGCCAGAAGAGCTGCAAATCCTGCCCGCACACTGATCAACCTTACCATTGCCCATACGGATGCAGAAGAGGACAGTTATATCGACAGAACCCGCATCGTATTCAACGAACAGAAATCCACAGGATATGAGGCCAGTTGTGATGCCGCTAAGTTCTTTAGTGCAGAACGTGCCGTGGAGATATTCACCACAGACGGTGAGGGCAACAAGTACGCCATCAACGAGCGTCCTGTGGCCGACGGCAAGGTGGCACTGGGTATCAGTTGCCACAAGGCAGGCACCTACCGCCTGACCGCACTCAGCATGGGCAACAGCCTCTACCTGCAGGATGCCAAGACGGGAGAGATGCACAGCCTGGAAGAGCCTTGTGAACTCATGCTGGACAAGGGAGAGACCACTGCACGCTTCATGATACTCACCGAAGGGGCTGCCACCTCCGTCAAGGAAATCCATGCAGAAGCAGGCAAGACAGGCGATGCCTATGACCTGAGCGGCAGGCATGTGAATGTCCAAACACACAAGGGGGTAATGGTCAGCAAAGGCGCCAAAGTGCTGAAATGATTTTCCCCACGAAAGGTAACAAATCCGAGAAGGGAGAAAAAGTGGATTCCCACTCGATGGTATGACAACGACAAGAATACAGGAATATGAAGAAGTTACTGATAGCAGCATTAGCCAGCATTTCACTGAATGCACAGGCTCAGAGTCTCCCAACCTATACGGAAAACCATACTGACCACACTGCCCCCGAGTACAAGCCAGGAGAACTGCTGGTGAAGTTCAAGGACGGAAAGACCATCAGAAAGAGGCGCCTGCCAGGCAAGAGGCTCAGCGTGGGACTGTCACACGTGGATAGCGTGCTGAACGTGCTGGGTGCACAAGACATGGAGGCACTGATGCCCCTGACAGGTGCAAGGGTAAACAGGGTGAAGAGGTACGCCTACAACGGCAAGGAGGTCAAGGACCACGACATGAGCCGACTCTATCGTCTGGAATACGGTTCGGGAGCAAGCGTATATAATGCAGCCAAAGCCTTAGGAGAACTGGAGGACGTGGAGTTTGCCGAGCCTAACTATATTGTGCGAGCCATAGAATCCGATTCAGAATCGGCATTGCCACTGAAGCCCAACGACCCTCTGCTGACAGAGCAGTGGTGGCTATCTGCCATCCACATGCAGAAAGCTTGGGCACAACCAGCTATCGACAGCAAGCGGCCGGTGATAGCCATTCTGGACACAGGAGTGGATATCACCCATCCTGACCTGAAGGACAACATCTGGACCAATGAGGCTGAGACGGAGAACGGATATGACACAGACCGAAATGGGTTTGTAGATGACCTGCACGGCTGGGACTTCATCAACCAGACAAGCAAGATAGGTGACTATAACGGGCACGGAACCCATTGCGCCGGCATTGCTGCTGCCACCGGGAACAACGGAAGAGGCGTGGTGGGAGCCAATCCCGATGCCTGGATTATGCCCATAACGGTATTGCAAAGCAATGGTTCGGGAGACGTGGCGACCATTATCAAGGGTATTGATTATGCCGCAGCCAATGGTGCCAACGTGATCAGCATGAGTTTTGGTTCCTATGCCTATTCCATAGCCCAAGACCAAGCTTTGTCCAAAGCATACAGCAAATGTTTCCTCGTAGCAGCTGCAGGAAACAATGGAAAGTGCGTGAATGCAGAAGGGGGATTTTGCCCTTATTGCGGAAAATATGCCGCAATCTGCTTCCCCGCAGCTTTTACATACGTACTGGGCGTACAGGCGAATGCAAGATTCTCCAATGTGGATTGTAACGGTCCCATTGCTTCTCCTTATGATGAAGAAAAACTGTACAACTATGAAGTGTCGGCTCCCGGCACCAATATCTACAGCACCTATCCCGGAGGCAAATACAGGAAGATGAGTGGCACCTCGATGGCCTGCCCTATGGTGGCAGGAGTGGCTTCACGCGTAATGCAAACCAAAGACATCCTGAGCTACGAGATTCTCTTCGGTGACTTTATCCATTCCACATCACCACTGGGTGGACTGATTGACCTGGACAAGTTGTATGAGATGTCAGACGAAGACCGCAAGCCAACCATTCATCTGGTTACCGTGGAACTGACGGACAGTCTGGGAGACAAGGATGGCAGAGTGGATGCAGGAGAGATTATTGACCTCTATCCCACGGTACGCAATGACTGGGGAAATGCCGATGACGTGACTCTAACGGTGGAGTTTGCCGAAAATGAGGACAAGACACTCTGCGAATTCTTGACGAACAATGTTCCCTTGGGATGCTCCCTGAGCAGTTATGCCAAAGCCAAAGCACAAACGCCCATACGCATCAAGATGCGCAATGACATTGTGGATGGCAGGATTGTCCGCTTGAAATTAAAAGCAAAGTGTACAAACATGTCAAGCGATTATGAACCAGATGAGTTTGTATTCAAGGTAGAGAATGGCATCAAACTTGGCGGAACACAACGCGAGGACATCACACTCTATCCCGGCGTGCAGTACATTGTCACACGCAACTGGGGAATACCCAAGGATGTGGTGGTGACCGTGAAGGCCGGTACCACACTGAAGATAAAGGATGATGTGGGAATATCCAACTATGGACACATGCTCTTTGAAGGAACACGCGACAGCATGATTACCATCACCAAAGGTGACAACGACCTTGGCGAAATAGGATATTTCCTGAATGACAATGCCAACTATTGCGACTTCAACTATGTCGTCTTTGAGAATCTAAACAACATCGATTTTCATGGACACCGCTATAATAATTGCGTGATACGCGATTGTATTGTCATTGACCATTTGGCAAGTGTGATTGGTTACTTCTCCAGGAATGGCTCCTTCAAGAATTGCGACATCTACAATAATGTTGTCACAGGACACCGAAATGATTATCTTAGCGAGAATGCAACATTCCTGAACACAGATATCCACGACAACAACCTGAAGAACGGATTTGGCACATGTTCCCGATTCTACCAAAGCAACTATATAGGAAACCGAATAAAAGAAAGTATATCAGGTATATCCTCACCAGACGTGAGGGCGCTGGAGGCCAGCAACTGCTTTGGAAACTACTACGACATTCTCGCAGGATATTACTCAGTGGTCTTCTTAACCACAGAACCTGAGATATTCTACCTCTCGGATGCCTATCTGGGTACTGCTAGTGACAAGGAAGCGTACAAAAGCATTCTCGACTCAGAGGACAACATGGGATGGGGCACTGTGGATGTACAGCAGAAGCGTAACAATGCTGTGGAAGAAGCGCCTGCCTGTGTGGATTACGTGAAGGTAGATGGAAAGAACCCGCTGGACGATGCTGACGAACTGCCGCCACTGGGCGTGGGACGTCATCTGGTGGAAGTGGGATTCAACCGTGTGATGAACCAGAAGGTGCATCCAGTGGTATCAATGGGCGTGCGTCCACCCTACACCCAAAAGAGCATATCAGAAGACGGATTCTGGTTTGACCCCTACACCTACCGTGCCTATATCACCATCGACGGAAGAAGCGCAACGGATGGTACCAACCGCATACGCGTGAGCGGATACCAGGCCAAAGACATCAATCCGAACTTCCGCCCACACACAGAAAGTTACCGATACAACGTGCTGGTGTCGGCTGCAGGAAGCATGAGTACAGGCCTGATGGCAGAAGCAGGACTGGGTAAGGTGAAGCTCGAGTGGCAAACAGACATGGAGGACTTTGCCGACCTGATGGGATACAACATCTACCGCTACACCTACAACGAGGACGGCACATGCGGGGACACCATAAAGGTGAACGACATGACGGTATTGGCAGAAGACACCACATATACCGACTTTGATGTGATACCCGGCACCACATACTGTTATTATATAAAGGAGATAGGAACCGACCTGGTGGAGAACAGCGTATCGTCAACCATCGCCGTCACACCACTCACTGCCCAAAAGGGAGATGCCAATGGGTCGATGCAGGTGGATATAGCAGACGTGATGACGGAGATAGCCTACCTCTCCAACGAAAACCCGCAACCGTTCATCTTTGAGGCTGCAGATGTCAACAGCGACAACAATGTGGATATCCTGGACGTGGTGGGTACCATACGCATGATAACTGCTCCCGAGGTTTCGGCAGAAAGCACAGATGAGAATGCCATCGCCTATTACTATGTGAAGGACGGCAGGCTGTATGTGGAAACTCCCGTAGTGCTGGGCGGCATACAGGTAAGATTCGAGAGCAACGAGAAAGCGACAGCCAACCCCTGTGAGGACCTGGAGGGAATGGAACTGCTGAATGCCCAGGTGAGCAAGAAGTCGAACATTTTCCTGGCTTACAGCATGACAGGAAAAGTAGTGGGCATGGGTGCGAAGGCTCTGCTGGACATTCCCGAAGGTGCAGAAGTCACCGAGGTGGTACTGAGCACACCACGTGGAGCCAACGTAAAAGCCATTGCCCGTGATGCGACAGGCATTGCCAACATAGAGAACAAGAAGCCCACACACCTGCAGGGTATCTACGATCTGTATGGAAGGAAGCTGAATGCCTTGCCAAAGCATGGAGTGGTGATTGATAATGGTAAAAAGATAGTTAGGTGATGATACGTCGCTTGATAACCTTGCTAACAATGACAGTGGCATTCTGCGCCACTGTCATTGCCGGCAATGTCCTCTCGCTCACGTCAGCAAAGGGACATCCCAATGAGGAAGTGACGGTGGAGATAGCTCTGGACAACAACGATGCGGTAGCTGCCGTGCAACTGGACATTCCACTGGATGCAAGCCTGAAATACGTGGATGGTTCTGCCCTATTGGAACCAGGCAGGAGCGGCGGGCACAGTTTGTCTGTAGCGACTACCGCCCATGGATTGCGCCTGCTGGTTTATAGCGGCTCAATGGCTGTACTGAAAGGCAACAGCGGAAAGCTGCTCACATTCAAACTCAAGCTGGGATACAAGCCTGTAGATGACGCGCTGCATCCCAAGTGTATCCTATCAGACACGAAAGGTGCCGCACTGGACTGCCAAGTGAAAGACGGACGAGTGACTGCTATGGTGCCTGCCATCAAGGTGTTGACAACCAACATAAACTATGGGCGCCAAATCATCAGAGGAGAATATATCCAGAATGTGGTGCTACGAAATGAGGGCACAGAGGTGGTACACATACAGAGTATTTCCCCAGACGAGCCCCAGAGCGACGCTTTCTCCATCGGAGATAGCGAGATGGAGATTCCCGTAGGTGGCGAACTAAACATTCCCATCACATTCATGCCCAAAAGCATAGGCAAATATACCCAGCACCTGACCTTGGTGTGCGATGCAATGGAAGATGCAGAGCACTCTGTAGAACTCAATGCTGAAGCCTATGCAGTGAACGAACTGAGCATAGGTGATGTGGCAGGAAAATCTGACGAAACGGTGACCGTAAAGGTGGCTATGAAGAACATGCTGCCTATCACTGCCGTACAGTTTGACATGACATTGCCGCAGGGGCTGCAACTGGTAGCCAATTCTGCCGTATCGGCACACAATGGTTTTACGGCACATGCTGCAATGAGAGAAAACCGACTCACGGTGATGCTTTACTCGGTACAGGACAAGGAGATAGCAGAAGGAGACGGCGATTTGCTCACATTCCAGCTACGCATAACAGGAGAATACGGTACCTACGCACTCATTCCCGAGCACGTAATCATGGGCAGTCACAACCTGGAGAACGTGTATTCGGGTGCAAGTGGTGCTGACTTGACAGTGAGAAGTCCGAAGCTGCAGGTAAAGGACTCTATCAACCTGGGGCGGATAGAGGTGGAGCAACCCTTCGAATGGTCTTGTGACATCTATAATGCAGGCCAGGAGAATCTGGTGATAAGCGAAATAAGGCTGCAAGACAAGGCATCAACCCTGCTGACAGACCTACCGCTGACAGTGGTTCCCGGACAAACAGAGAGTGTGAGGATGCGCACAATTCCCACTTCCGAAGGCATACTGTCTGCCCCCATGGACATTACAAGCAACGATCCTGCATCGAAGGTGACCACTACAATGGTAAAAGCAGAAGTGTTTGCCCCAAACTCATTGACGCTGCTGAACAAAGTGAACCCAGCAAAGAACAGAGTGGAGCTGAAGGTCATGCTGGACAACTACACGCCCATTTCAGCCCTGCAAGCAGACATGAAGGTAACAGATGCTCTGGAGGTGGATGCTGATGCCATAGAACCCTCTGACCTGCTGAACGGATTCACTGTCACATGCAAGAAGGTGGCAGAAAGCCAGTATCGCCTGATGGTGTATTCGATACAAGGAAAGACAATAGCCTCATCGCGCGAGAACGGGGAAGTGGCAGCAGACACCCTGTTTACACAGTATCTGCCTATAAAGGAGAACGGCAAATTGTCGGGCAGGATAGTGACACTAACCAACATCAAACTAAGTGACCCGAACGGGAAAGATGTGTGCCACCAGCCCACGGCATATTGCGAATGCCGTCCGATAGAGACTGTGTATGATGTCAATCAGGATGGAGTGGTGGATGTGACAGATATGGTAATCGTCAACAAGTATCTCCTCTCCTCGCACTACGATGCTCGCTACGATTATGATCAGGATGGTTCCATAACCATCCTGGATGTGATGCGCCTCCTGTATATCTATCTGCAAAAGCCTGTATCGCAAAAGAATGCGGCTGGAAAGTGAGCCAACCTTTCCCAACAATGAAACTATAACAACGAGAGTCCGCCCTTATACAGAGCGGACTCTCGTTTTGTTGTTTACAGTAAAACCAGCCCTCTCGCGCGTACCTTATATTATATACGCACGCGTAGAGGAGCATTTTGCACGGAACTGACGAAAGAAAACTGGTGCATATACGCACAGGAACGCCATTCACGGCGTCAATCTGGTTATTTGTTCGAAGAAAAAAGGAGGGCTGGAGGATGATATGAGTTTAGAAATGATTAACTTTGTGTAGTTGCTTCATACTTTATCCCATCGCGTGTGGAAGATGTGGCACTATCCACAGACTGGGTTCTGGACCCACTGGGTACCTGGCAGCAGACACTTGACGTTGCCGTTCTGCCCTTGGAAGAACAAGGTGTGGGGAAACCGACAAGAATGAATTAATCCTAACCAAAACAAGACAATGAAGAAAAGACTTGTTCCCTTGGCAATGCTCATGAGCGCTATGAGCATGAATGCCGCAGTAAACATAGAGCGCATAGAACCCACCAACTGGTACGTGGGCATGAAGGATGCTTCACTACAACTGATGGTATGCGGCAAGGATGTGCGCAACACCGAAGTGGAGGTCAGCTATCCTGGAGTGCGCATTGACTCCATCGCACGACTCGACTCGCCCAACTACCTCTTCCTCTACCTCAATCTTGAAGGTGCAAAGGCTGGCGAGATGACGCTCAGCTTCAAGCAGGGCAAACAGACGAAAAAGGTGAAGTATCAGCTGAAGGACCGTGCTATGGCTGGCGACAAGCGCATGGGATTCACCAACGAGGATGTGCTCTACATGCTCATGCCTGACCGCTTCGCCAACGGAAATCCCAAGAACGACGTCTTACAGAACCTGCGTGACAAGACCTGCGACCGAACGGCTCCCAGTCTGCGTCATGGCGGTGACCTTGAAGGAATACGCCAGCACCTCGATTATTTTACCGACCTGGGGGTTACAGCGCTGTGGCTTACGCCCGTACTGGAGAACGACAGTCCCAGCAACGGCTACAGTTCTTCCTATCACGGATACGCCACCACCGACTATTATCGTGTTGACCCGCGCTTCGGAACCAACGAAGACTACAAGCGCCTCATAGACGAAGCCCACAGCAAGGGACTGAAGGTGGTGATGGACATGATTTTCAATCATTGCGGTTCCAACCATCCTTGGCTGGCCGACATGCCGTCGAAGGACTGGTTCAACACTCCCGAATGGCTCCTGGACAAAGAGCAAGACCAGAAAACGGGCGAAAGGGCCAAGAGCAACAGCAAGTATCTGCAAACCACCTACAAGCTGACACCCGTGCTCGACCCCTATGCCAGCAAGATAGATTTACATGAGACGGTAGATGGATGGTTCGTCCCCTCAATGCCCGACCTGAACCAACGCAATCCGCACGTAATGAAGTATCTGATCCAGAACAGCGAATGGTGGATAGAGACAGTGGGCATAGACGGCATACGCATGGATACCCATCCGTATGCCGATCGTGATGGAATGGCGCTGTGGCTGAAGACGCTCGACAACGAATATCCGAACTTCAACACCGTGGGTGAAACATGGGTGAGCGAACCTGCCTATACTGCCGCATGGCAGAAGGACAGCAAGCTATCGGAAAAGAACAGCTATCTGAAGACGGTCATGGACTTTGCCTTCCACGAGCGCATCAACCAGGCGAAGAACGAAGATTCACGCAACGGATGGGGTGGAATGAACCGTATATACAACGTGCTGTGCTACGACTACCTGTATGCCAATCCAAAGAACGTGATGGCTTTCATTGAGAACCACGACACCGATCGCTTCCTGGGCGAAGGTCAGGATACACTGGCGCTGAAGCAGGCTCTGGCATTGCTGCTGACTATCAACCGCACTCCGCAACTGTACTATGGAACTGAAGTGCTGATGAACGGTACCAAGGCAAAGACCGACGGCTACGTTCGACAGGATTTCCCCGGCGGATGGGCAGGCGACACCAACAATGCCTTCACCGAAGAAGGAAGGACAAAGGCACAGAACGACATATTCCACTGGACAAGCCGACTGCTGCACTGGCGCAAGGGCAACGAGGTGATAACGAAAGGCAGCCAGACACAGTTCTGCACCTACAATGGCATTTACGTGATAGCACGCCAGTATAACGGCAAGAATGTGATGACCATAATCAATGGACAGAAGGAAGCGGGCGAACTCAACGTGAAGCGCTACGCCGAAATAATAGGCAATGCCGAAAAGGCCACCGATGTGACAACAGGATGCAATGTAGCAATCAACCAGAACATCAAACTGCGCCCGCGCCAGACGATGGTACTGGAATTCTGACACACACCATCGGCATTTCCAAAGCCAACATCCATCCTGCCAACAGGCATGAAGCCACAAACAAACAAGAGTCCGCCCTTACACAGAGCGGACTCTTGTTTGTTTGTGCTATGGACTACCTGCCATAGTATCAAGCCAGTTGAGCAGAGCATCACGTCCCCAATTGTCCTCCCAAGTCTTTCTCACAAGCTGAAGAACCGGCTCATATAGCGCAAGTTTATTTGTGAGTTCCCCTTTCACCCCAAGCATCTCATGCTTGAGGTCCAGACTGAGATTCTTGTAGAACTCTGAGCCGTATGTATTGGTATATTGCTTGGCTTTGATGTCTCGTCCCAACTTCCAATAGAAGTCCAACAGGTAGCCATTGGTGACGCATGATGCCTTTAGGCGATGGCTATAGAATCGTTCTTTGAGTTCTACGAGCCAGTCCTATTCCCTTTTCTGGCAAGGAAATGCTGCTCATGGACTGGGCGAAATATAATAGCGCGGCATTTTGGGCAGCTACTTGAAGAAAAAGCATTAACTTTACCAACCGAACAACCCAATAACTAATTATATAATGAGAAAACTATTCACCACTATGATTGCAGCAGCATGCCTCTCGGCCTGCACCAACCGCGAGAATCCGTTCCTCACGGATTGGAACACACCTTATGGCATCCCGCCATTCCAGGAGATTCAGGTTGACAACTACATCCCTGCCATACAGGCGGGCATAGAACAGCAGAAGAAGGAGATAGAGGACATCGTCAACAACCAGGATGCTCCCACCTTCGACAACACTATCCTGCCGCTGGAACTCTCGGGAGAAATCCTGCGCAAGGTGTCGGGAGTGCTCTACAATGTGAGTGAGACCGACCGAACACCCGCACTGGACAGCGTGATGGAACTGGCCATACCCATGATGACAGAGCACAGCGACAACCTCTCCTTCAACAAGGGACTCTACGAGCGCATCGCACAACTCTACAAGGGTGACCAGTCCGGTCTCACACGCGAGCAGCAGATGGTACTCAAGAAGCACTATGAGGAGTTTGAACGCAACGGCGTGGGACTGAGCGAGGAGAAACAGGCACGGCTGAAGGAGATAAACTCCGAGATAGCTTCGAAGACACAGAAGATAGGCAACAACATCCTGGAGGAGAGCAACGCTTTCAAGCAGAAGTTCGGCATCAGCGTATCAGACTACCCCAATGCCATGACTTCCACCACCGACCGGGCCAAGCGCAAGGAGATGCTAGAGGCTTATACCAACCGTGGCAACAATGGCAACAAGGCCGACAACAAGCAGCTCATCCAGGATGTGATGCGTCTGCGTATCGAGAAGGCCAAGCTGATGGGCTACAACTGCCCTGCTGCCTATATTCTGGAACCAAAGATGGCGCACGACCCTGCCACAGTGGATGCTTTCCTGCAGGGAATCATGACCGATGCCGTAAAGAAAGCCCGGGAGGAAGTGGCCGACATGCAAGTCGTGATGAACGAGGATATCAAGGCCGGTCTGTTGCCTGCAGGCAGCAAGATAGAGCCTTGGGACTGGTGGTACTATGCCGAGAAGGTGCGCAAGGCAAAGTATGACCTCGACGAAGAACAGACAAAGCCTTACTTCAAACTGGACAATGTGGTGCGCGGAGCATTCCTGGCCGCCAAGAAGCTCTATGGAGTGAACATGGAGGAACTGGAGGGTGTACCCTCATACAACACCCAACAGGTGAAGACCTTCAAGGTGACCGACAACGACGGACAACTGCTGGGCATCTTCACCACTGACTGGCTGCCCCGTGACAGCAAGCGTGGTGGTGCGTGGATGAACAATGTGCGTGAGCAGTATGTGGATGCCAAGGGCGAGATGGTACGTCCTATCATCGTCAACGTGGGCAACCTGCAGGAGTATCTGACCATAGACGAGGTGCAGACGGTGTTCCACGAGTTCGGACATGCTTTGCACGGACTGCTTACACAATGTACCTACCCCAGCGTGAGCGGTACCAATGTGACGCGCGACTTCGTGGAGATGTTCTCACAGTTCAACGAGAACTGGGCATTCCAGCCTGAACTGCTGGCCGAGTATGCCAAGAATGACAAGGGCGAGGTGATTCCAGCCGAACTTGTAGATAAGATCAACAACTCATTGAAGTTCAACCAAGGCTTCATGACCACCGAACTGTGCGCTGCCTCTATCCTCGATATGAAATGGCACGAACTGGAGAGCGTGGAGGGAGTGGATATCAACCAGTTTGAGCACAAGGTGTGTCTGGATATGGGCCTCATCCCCGAGATAGGTCCCCGCTACCGCACCACTTACTTCAACCACATCTTCTCCAGCGGCTACAGTGCAGGCTACTACGGTTACCTGTGGGCAGAAGTGCTCGACAAGGATGCCTTCTCCCTCTTCGAGCAGACGGGCAACGTGTGGAACATCCCCTTGGCAACGAAGTTCAAGCAGACATTCCTTGAGAAGGGAGGCTCCGAAGATCCGATGACACTCTTTGAGCAGTTTGCTGGCCGCAAGCCCGATGACACGGCATTCAAGAAAGGACGCGGACTGATAGACTGACCACAGCCCCCTTCTGACCACAACTAAAAATGTCCACAGGGATGAAGCCACTGCCTCTTCCCTGTGGACATTATTCTTTCCGCTTGCCGGCACCATTGGCCATCACAGCAAGGATTTACGCCCGCACACAATCTTGCCACTCTGTGCCACTGCCAAGTCACTGCCACAAGCAGGCACACGGACACACTCGTTGCGTTTTTCTGTTATTGCCGTTTTATGGCGCAAAGGCACGACCGGGATTACGCAAACAAGTCCTCTGATGTAAGCTGGCAGGGAAATATGTCGGCATATTCATTCTCGGCGAGAGGCGAGTTCCCTATGTAGGTAAGCATAAATGTCTTGTTCCTGACACTCCTTTCCAAAGTCTCCTGACGGGCAGCCAGACGGCTGGCGTATGCCTGGGTTATGACATACGGACTCTTGGAAAACTTTATTTCACACAGATTTACCACATCATCGTTCCTGTCAATGACAAGGTCTATCTGCATGCCTTCAGTCTTTTCATCCCCCTTGGTGACATATGCAGACTCTGTTGAGGATACAGCTCCGATTTGGAGAGCTTGCTTGATTTGCTTGACATGCCGCAGGCATACCTCCTCAAAGGCAACACCTCTCCAGGCAGCAACCTCTGATTCCCGCAGGTGGTGTTGCCAGTAGTCCTCCTGACTGACGCGCTTGCTTTCCTTAAAGTGGAGCCAGAACCAACAGAAGGGGTCGGTCAACTTGTAACGCTCTTCCTTTGACGAGGCACCGAAAGGCACATATTTACACACAAAGTCACTTCCTATGAGCGCCTTGAGCATCTTAGTAAACTCACCATTGGGGTTGATGCCGGTCTTTTCCGCAATTTCCCGGCGGCTATATCCTGCATGGCGGCCTCCAAGCACCCGAACAATCTGCATGCTCTCTTCAGCGTGGTCGAAGACAGAATTGAAAAGGCGGTTGAACTCATCACCCAATTTGGCATTGCGTGCAAAAAACAACGCATCAATGTTTTGTGCGAGGCTCAATGAGGGATTGAAGAAATTCATATAGAAAGGGATGCCACCAAGAGCCATGTAGGCTTGCACCACATTGTAACGGCTCATTCTAATGTGGCGGCTATGGAAGAAGTCCTCGCACTCCTTGAGTGTAAAAGGCGAGAGCCTTATCTCGTCTGTCAGGCGGCCATACAACCCTCCCTTGTTGTTGATGAGATTGTCCAGCATCCAGGAGGTAGCCGACCCGCACACGATGAGCATAAGGTTGTGTCTGGTGTTGCCCCAACCATTCCAGAAAGCCTCCAATGCGGTGAGAAAGCCCGAGCGGGCAGTGTCCATCCAGGGCAACTCATCGATGAAGACTACTTGACGGCTGCCATTCTCGTTGATGTCAAGGAACTTCTCCAGCAAGAAGAAGGCTTCCAGCCACGATTTGGGTTGGCTGATGCCTTCCATGCCGTGGCGGATGAGCGAGAAGTAAAAGTTTTGCAACTGATCCTTAGTAGATACTCTGCGCTGACGGTCATACGGTGACAAGCCCGTGTGATGAAAGACCACATCATCATGGAACAGCTCGTTGACAAGAAATGTCTTGCCCACACGTCGTCTTCCATAGACAGCCACGAACTCGGCTCTGCCGCTATTATAACAGCGTTTGAGTTCTGCTATCTCATTCTTTCTTCCTATTATCTCACACATAAGCCAAATCCTTGTTTACTTCACAAAGGTACAACAAATCCCTTTATTACTCATGTACAAAATCGCCTTTATTTAGCTACAGGTGCACCAAAACAATACCTCGTAGCTAAATAAAGGCGATTTTATGCAGAAAAGCAGCCTCCAGATGCGAAGGCTGCATGCTTTCCCCGCTTACTGAAGGAGTCTGACAGGGCCAATGAGGCCTGACTCCTGAAGAGGAGAATCGGCGCTCCAGGGGTTGACACTGGTCCATGTGGGACGCTCCTGCTCGGGCAACTTCTGGTCGCCAATGAGGCGGTTCTGCCAGTTGTTCACCACTTCCACGCGCAAGGTGTTGGTTCCCTTGCGGAGCAGACGGCCTATGTTGAGGCGATAGGGCGCTGTCCACACGCCGCCGGCATAGGTATCATTGACATACACACGCGCCATCACCATCACCTTTCCCAGGTCAATCCATACGGGTTCTGCGGGCTGCTTCTTCAGTTTGAATGTATTGGTATAGGTGGCAGTACCCGAGAAGTAACGTATCCGGTCGTCCTCACTCTGGTTCCATGCCAGCAGACTGTCCATGGTGCAGGGCTCTGCAGGACCTCTCATACCCTCCTGGAAGGTCACCTGCCATGGGGTGCTGATGGTGAGCAGGGTGCGTGGCTGGGCAGAAGTGTAGGTTGTGAGAGCCTCATCCGACTCATTGCTGAAGACTACGAAAGCACTCTCGTTGCCCTCCAGATGCAGGTTGGCAGTGGAGAGAGAACCGTTGTCTTGCACATCAAGGCGCATACGCTCGGCCGTCACGGGGTTCCATATCTCTGCCTTCATGCCTGTCACCCTGAACTGCGGCTGCACATCCTGCGGCTGGTCACTCTGGTTGCTCACGAAATAGATCTCCTTGCCAGGCAGGCGGCGGTGGATAAAGGCAAAGGGCTTGGCAGGCTCCACGAAGCAATCGGGCTTGATGCCCATGCCATCGAGAACCGTCTGAAGCTCTGTGCCGGCGGGGAAGATGCGTCCCTTGCCCCACTGACCCGCGCTCCACATCTGACTGGCCAGAGTCTGCACCTGCTTGTCGGCCTGCGGAAAATCCTGCATGCTGGGCGAGGCTGTGGGCTTGGGACCAACGATGGTAAGGCCCTCGCGGGTGAGGCGGGCTATGTCGGCCAGCACCTCGGGACGCATAGTCTGCTGGTTGGGAAGCACCAGCGTGCGGTAGGTCATTCCGCCTGCCAGGCAGAGACGGCCGTCACTCACCCATGCCGAATGCAGCACCTCAGCATTGACATAGTCGAAGCTGTAGCCCCGTGGGAGTGCTGGGGTACATTCGCCAGTCATCTTCGGAGCGTCCTCCCCTATGAAGTAAGCCACATCGGCAACGTAGCTGCCCTGCTGGAGCATCATGTTGCAGCGGCGCAGATAGTCGGTAAAGAGGTCCATCTGAGAGAACCACGTGTTCTTGCGCTGGAAGTCATTACCGAAGGGGGCACTCACTCCCGGCAGCGTCACATCATCGGGCTGCTGGATGAAGAGGTGCAAGAGAGTGGCATTGATGCCCTCACAGAAGAAGCGGTCAGTGCGCTGCTTCATCACGGCAGGATAGCGACTGAAGTTGGGACCACCGGCTGTGCACGACTCTGCCCACACCTTGCGCTTGCCGTAGATGTGTGCACACGAACTGGCCGCACGGTTCTCAATGTCGCCCAGAGAGCCCTCGCTCCAGAACTCGCCAGCCACCTCATCGCTCTGCCCACCATACATCAGGAACTCACTGGGGAAGCCCCAATGGCCATAACACTCGAGCCAGGTGGTGAGTCCGTGGCGGTTGCTCACCTCGCGCAGTCCGCCCACATAGTCATAGGCAACGCGGTCGGCAATGAGCCTACGCAGATCCCACAGGAAACGCTCGCTCTGGTCCTGCGAACCGATGACCGTTCCGTAGAGCGTGGGAAGGTAGGGGATGGGGTCGTAGCCATAGCGTGTGCGGAACGCCTCGGCCATATCATCAGTCCAGTTGAGTCCGCCGGTCTCGTAACTGTCCTCTACTACTATCTTGAAGGTAGTGCGGTCCTCGGCAGGAATGCGCCGCAGGATTTCGCCCAGGAAGGCATCAAAATGGGTAGCCACATGCTGTCGGCTCATCTTGTCCACCTCGTATCCAGTGGCTTCCTTGCTGGCAGGTGCATTGGTCACACCCGTAGGAGCCATTCCCGTGCGCAGTATGGTCCATCGTCCCTTGGGCGCTTTCCACACCAGCGTACCGTCCTGCTGCATGTGGGCAGTGAGGTCGATGACCTCGGAGGGCTGCGTGACAGCCACCCCCTGAGGCTCCTGCTGCGTGCTCCACATATACTCTCCCCACATGGGCAGAGGCGACTGGAACATCTTGGCCAACGACTTCTCGGCATACCGCTCCACCTGTGGGAGGTCGGTCACACGGGCCTGGAAGTGGCAGTCCTGCGGGCCGCCGGTGAAGATGAGGCGCAAATCCTGGGTCTGCACATCGGGCAGACTGATGCTGATAGGTGCCCATGGCATGAAACCCACATTGCGATTGTCGTTGATGCGTTCGAGGTGCACCGCCTTCACATCCTCGTAGCGGTCACCTTTCCGGGCCTGTATCTTCATATCCACAAGCAGATACTGGGTGGTGGTGAGGGTGATGTTGCGCAATGTCTTCACGGCATCGAAGTGGATATCAGTCACCTGGTCCTTGTCTGTCTGCTTGTCTATAGTGACCAGGGTATCGAGCTGGGCGGTGTGACAAGGCATGGCCAGCACCTTCACATCGGTGGTTTCGGGACCCAGTTCGGGAAGCTTGACAATCTGTTCCTTGCCGTTTCCCACTACCTGCGTACGCACTTCCTTGAGGTAGCGCATGCTCTGCCCGGGCTTTATCCACGGTCCTCCGCTCTGCGACCAGCCGGGACAGTTGAAGATGCCAATCTCGATACCCAGTTCGCCTGCGCGCTTGAGTGCTGCATGGGTCACCTCCCACCATTCGGGCGTGAGCACCTTTATCTTGCCGGGCTTCACTTCATCCTGCCAGATGTTGCCTATATAGGCACGTGTGATACCCGCCTTCTTCATCGCCTCCAGGTCGTGTTGCACGCCCTCCACCGAGATATTGTCGCTCATCCAATACCAATAGACAGCCACCCGCTGGTCGTCGGGAATGCGTTCGAAGCGCCCTGCCAACGAGTCGGCCAGCGCGGTGCTTCCCACAAGGCTGCTCAGACAAAGCAGGCCTACGGAGATTTTCCTTGCAATGTGAATCATTTTGTTTCTGTGTATTTAGTTAGTTGTCCTTATATATATAATGTATAGGCAGGGGAGAGACGGCTCAACGGCCAATCGGGGGAAAACCTCTCCCCTGCCCCATGGTCAGTGGATGCTCACCAGAGTGGCGCCGTATCCGTATTCGCGGAAAGAGGCATCCTGCACGGTGCACTGCTTGTAGCGGTACTTGAGTTCCTGCAGAATGTTCTTGCGCAAGACGCCTTCGCCCTTGCCGTGGATGAAGACGATGCGCTGTCCTTTCTTCTTTGCGTTCTCGTCCATCACACGCCTGAACTCCTTCATCTGCGCCATCAGTATGTCGCCGCTGCTCAGTCCGCTGGTGTCATCGAGCAGTTCCTCGGCATGCAGGTCGATGACAAGTTCGCCGGGCTGGCCGCTTGGCTTCGACTGACGGGGCTTCTGCTCCGACGGTTTCTGCTCCTTGGTAGGTGCCGCCCCAAGCAGTGCCTCGCGCATCTGTTCAGCATCGGCAAAGACACTGCGCACGGGTCGGTCGTCGCGCACAACGCTCACCGTCCAGCAAGGTTCGCGGAAGAAATCGTCGGGCTGGAAGGTGTGCAGCTTGTAGAACTTGGTACAGTCGAGCCTCAGTTCGGTAGAGAGAGCGGGCTTCAGCATGAAGGTCTTGTCCTGCTTCCACGCCAGAGTCTGTACGCACAGGCGCTCCAACGAAGCCAGCTGGCTGCGTTCGATGTCGGCCACAAAGAGTTTGCTGTTGGGCTCCACCACAGCATTGAACACCGCGCTCCATGCTGCCCCGTCGGTCTTCATGATGAGCGTCTGCACGTAGTAGTTGCTGTCGTTCACCACATAAGCCTCAAAGGTGGTGGAGGAAATCTCCTTCACATTGGCAGGCAGGAAACTCAGGTACAGGTTGAGCTGGTCACCTCCCTTGCGCTCCTGCGCCTTGGGCTTGAAGGTGATGGGCTTGTCGGCAGGTTCCCATTCAGGTTCCTCGTGGGGTGCCTGCTGCTTGGGCTGCCTGGCTCCCTTGTCGGCAGCCGTGCGTGTGCCCGTATTCACCTTGCCTATATCGTAGTCGCTGTCATCCACCAGCACCACTTCTTTCCTGAGCATGGGGATTTCGAATCCGTCCTCATCCTCGACCAGCACAATGTCCTTGCCCTGGAATCCGCTCACGCGACCGCCTCCCACTTCGGAGAGGAAGCGCACATTGTCACCTATCTTCATATCTTATTTGTCCTTTCTTACTTCTCAAAACACAAATTTAGGGGTTTTCTGCGAAACAAAGATGCTTTCTCCCCCCGAATTGCAGTAACTTTGCACCCAAAGAAAAGAATATGATGAAGACAAAGGAAATACAGATAAGCGACTACAACTACCCGCTGCCCGACGAGCGCATAGCCAAATTCCCGCTCCCCGAACGAGACAGCAGCAAGCTGCTCGTGTATGAGCACGGACAGGTGAGCCACACCGGATTCCGCTCCCTGCCCTCGCTCCTGCCCCAGGGTGCGCTGATGGTGTTCAACAATACCAGGGTCATACAGGCACGCCTACACTTCCGCAAGGACAGTGCCAGCGGGCAGACACAGGGTGCGCTCATCGAAGTGTTCCTGCTCGAACCCGCGCAGCCCATCGAGTACCAGGAGAATTTCTCGTCGCGCGGACACTGCCAGTGGCACTGCATGATAGGCAATCTGAAGAAATGGAAGGAGGGTGCGTTGCACCGCACCATACGCATCGGCGATGAGGAAATCGTGCTGTCGGCCACCCGGCACACGCAGGCCAGCGGTACCTCACACCTGGTGGATTTCCAGTGGAGCGGACAGGCCACTTGGGCCGAACTGCTTGATGCGATAGGCGAACTGCCCATTCCACCCTACCTCAACCGCAAGACGGAGGCATCGGACCTGGTCACCTACCAGACGGTATATAGCCGCATCAAGGGCAGCGTAGCGGCTCCCACGGCCGGACTGCACTTCACCGAGCGCGTGCTGGCCGACATCGACGCGCGTGGCATTGAGCGTCAGGAGGTGACGCTGCACGTGGGCGCAGGCACCTTCAAGCCGGTGAAGAGCGAGAACATAGGCGGTCACGACATGCACACAGAGCACATCTCGGTGAACCGTAGCGTGGTGCAGGCGCTCATACGCCACCGGGCAGAGGCCATAGCAGTGGGTACCACATCGGTGCGCACGCTGGAGAGCCTCTACTACATGGGCATACGCGCCCACCAGCTCATGCAGGAGCATCAGGATACGGGCGACGGCGAGGAACTGCACATACAGCAATGGACACCCTATGAAAGCGGAGACCATGAGCCTGCCGCCACCGATGCCATCGCCTGGCTGGCCGAATATATGGACGCTCACGGGCTGGACGTGCTGCACTCGAGCACGCAGATCATCATTGCCCCAGGCTACCACTACCACATAGTGAAGCGCATGGTGACCAACTTCCACCAGCCTCAGAGCACCCTGCTCTTGCTGGTGAGCGCCTTTGTGAAGGGCGACTGGCGCAGCATATACGACTATGCTCTGGCCCATGACTTCCGCTTTCTAAGTTACGGCGACTCCTCATTGCTCATACCATGATAGCCATAGGAAAGGACAACGCAGAGGAGATGTTCCCCATCGTAGATGAGGAGGGGAACATCACGGGAGCGGCTACACGAGGCGAGTGCCACGGCGGCAGCATGCTGCTTCACCCTGTGGTACACCTGCATGTGTTCAATGCACAGGGCGACATATACCTGCAGCACAGGCCGCAATGGAAGGACATACAGCCCGGCAAGTGGGATACGGCAGTAGGCGGACACGTAGATCTGGGCGAAAGCGTGCAGCAGGCACTCCTGCGCGAGGCGGGTGAGGAACTTGGGCTCGACCTCTCGTCGCTGCAAGTAGAGCCACTGGGGCACTACGTGTTCCAGTCTTCCCGCGAGCGCGAACTGGTCTTCCCTCACCGCGTCACCTATGACGGCGAACTGAAGCCAAGCGCCGAGACCGACGGCGGACGCTTCTGGACAATGGAGGAACTGCGGGCTGCAATGGGCAAGGAGGTATTCACGCCCAACTTCGAAAGCGAGTTCAAGAGACTGTTTGAGAAGGAATAGAGACATAGGCCACCACGCTGCAAGTGCCCACACAGCGCACTGCAACGGCCATCGCAGCGCACTGCATTGACGATTGCAGTGCGCTGCGTTTTTTGGAGCAATATTCCGAAAGAATTATGGAAGAACGATGAGAGGCCAAGTGGGGTATGGTATGGCGTATGGCGAAAGGCGGCACAGGAAACGAAGAGGCTTCCCGCGCATTTCCTCCCAATCCATCAAACGATGGAAAGGAGCACACCGACCCTCTCACTCTCAACCTATAAATCACAAGCAGAACATGGCCTCTGGCACAGCCTCTGACCTATAAACGGCAAGCCGCACCTTATCAGGTGTCAGACTACACATTATTATATATACGCGCGCGAGGGGACTGCCCGGCGCATGCCGGCGCATGGGTCAGTCAAGCACAAGCTCCACCGGGCAATGGTCACTGCCCATGATGTCGGTAAGGATGTTGGCCTCGCGCACCCTGGGAAGCAGGCGGGTGGAGGTGAGGAAGTAGTCGATACGCCACCCGGTGTTCTTCTCGCGGGCATGGAAACGGTAGCTCCACCAGGAGTAGATGCCCTCCTGAGTGGGATGCAAGTGGCGGAACGTGTCGGCAAAACCAGCCTCCAGCAGAGCCGTCATCTGGTTGCGCTCCTCGTCGGTGAAGCCCGCATTCTGTCGGTTAGTCTTGGGATTTTTGAGGTCTATCTCATTGTGTGCTACATTCATATCGCCACACACCACCACAGGCTTGCGGCTGTCCAGCCCCTGCAAGTAGCGTCTGAAGTCATCCTCCCACCGCATGCGGTAGTCCAGCCGGCGAAGTCCGTCCTGGCTGTTGGGCGTATATACACACACGAGGAAGAAGTCATCCATCTCCAGCGTAATCACTCTGCCCTCGTGGTCATGCTCGTCGATGCCCATCCCGTAGGTGACTGCCAGAGGCTCCATGCGGCTGTAGATGGCCGTTCCGCTGTAGCCCTTCTTGTCGGCGAAGTTCCACCACGAGCGGTATCCAGGGAATTGCAAGTCCAGTTGACCCGCCTGCATCTTGGTCTCCTGCAGGCAGAAGAAGTCGGCATCAAGCGACTGGAAGACTTCACGGAAGTTCTTCCCCACTACGGCACGCAGGCCATTCACGTTCCAGCTAATCAGTTTCATATCCTTTTCTTAGAGTTCTTATATTGATGTGCACAGCGGCAGGACGGCACCGCAATGCCTCATTGTCCCAAGCCCGCAACGCCCCGGCCGGCCTCTTCCGCCCCACTGCCAGGCGCTCCACAGAGCCGCTGCTGCGCGAAGGCAAAGTTAACCATTCTTGCCCACTTGGCAAAGTCTGCCCCCAGGCAATACGCCTCCAGAGCACGAGAAAGGCGGCAGAGCGGAGGCCAGAACCTCATCGGCGGCAGGCAGGAAGCACGGCAAGACACCCCACGAAGCAGGCCGACCGCCACGGCACAGCATCCAGTCTCATTCATCCAACTGTATTACACCTATTTCCCCAAAAAGGTTCAATTTCCCGCACATACCTTTGTCATATCGGGAGAAATGCGTACTTTTGCACGGTTTAAGCATAAATGTGCAATTGTTATACACACTTCATATAGAATAGAAATATGAGTTTCAAGATTGTAGTGCTTGCTAAGCAAGTACCCGACACGCGCAACGTGGGACCAGATGCCATGACTCCCGAAGGCACCGTAAACCGTAGCGCCCTGCCTGCAATATTCAATCCCGAGGACTTGAATGCACTGGAGCAGGCTCTCAGACTGAAAGACCAGAACCCCGGAACCACGGTGACTGTAGTGACCATGGGCCCCGGACGTGCCGCTGAAGTGATTCGCGAGGCTATGTATCGCGGCGCAGACGGCGGTTACCTGCTTACCGACCGCGCCTTCGCAGGTGCCGACACCCTGGCCACCAGCTACGCTCTGGCCACTGCCATCAAGCATGTGCAGCCCGACGTAGATCTCATCATCGGTGGCCGACAGGCCATCGACGGCGACACGGCACAGGTTGGCCCCCAGGTGGCAGAGAAATTGGGACTCAACCAGATTACCTACACCGAGGAGATTCTGGCCTGTGAGAACGGCATCATACGCGTGAAGCGCCACATCGACGGCGGCGTGGAGACCGTGGAGAGCACACTTCCCTGCGTGCTCACAGTGAACGGCAGCGCCGCTCCCTGCCGCCCCCGCAACGTGAAGAGGGTGATGAAGTTCAAGCGCGCAAAGGCTCCCATGGAGCTCGCTCCCGGCACCACATGGGCCGACCAGCCCTATGCCGACCAGTATGAGAAGAAGCCCTACCTGAAGCTGGGCCAGCTCAACTGCGCCGACGTGAACGCTGACCTGCAGCAGTGCGGCCTGGCAGGTTCGCCCACCAAGGTGAAGAACGTGGAGAACATAGTGTTCAAGGCCAAGGAGAGCAAGGTGCTCACTGGCAGCGACGAGGATATTAACTCACTGGTACAGGAGCTCCTGGCCAACCATACCATTGGATAAAAAGGAGGATAGAACACATGAACAACGTATTCGTATATTGCGAGATAGAAGGCACAAAGGTGGCTGAGGTGAGCCAGGAACTGCTTACCAAGGGCCGCAAACTGGCCGACACGCTGGGCGTGCAACTGGAGGCCGTAGCCGCAGGAAGCGGCATCACAGGACAGGTGGAAGAGCAAATCCTCCCCTACGGAGTGGATTGCCTGCACATCTTTGATGCACCTGGACTGGCTCCCTATACCTCCAAGCCCCACACAGCCGTGCTGGTAAACCTGTTCAAGCAGGAGCAACCACAGATATGCTTGATGGGTGCCGATGTGGTGGGACGCGACCTTGGCCCACGTGTGAGTTCGGCTTTGCACAGCGGTCTGACCGCCGACTGCACCGCATTGGAGATTGGTCCCCACGACGACAAGAAGCTGGGCAAGCACTACGACAACCTGCTCTATCAGATTCGTCCTGCCTTTGGCGGAAACATCGTAGCCACCATCGTCAACCCCGAAAACCGTCCTCAGATGGCCACCGTGCGCAGCGGCGTGATGAAGGCTGAGGTGCTCGACCCCAACTACCAGGGCAAAGTCATCATCGAGGATGTGGCCAAATTCGTGCCCGAGACCGAGTACGTAACCCGAGTGCTCGACCGTCATGTGGAGGCTGCAAAGAACAACCTGAAGGGTGCACCCATCATCGTGGCCGGCGGCTACGGCGTTGGCTCACGCGAGGGATTCGGCCTGCTCTATGAATTGGCTCACGTGCTGCATGCCGAGGTGGGCGCCAGCCGTGCTGCCGTAGATGCCGGCTTCTGCGACCACGACCTGCAGATAGGCCAGACAGGCGTGACCGTACGCCCAAAGGTGTACATTGCGTGCGGCATCAGTGGCGCCATCCAGCACGTGGCAGGCATGAAGGAGAGCGGCATCATCATCAGTATCAACAGCGATGAGAACGCTCCCATCAACCAGATTGCCGACTACGTCATCAACGGCACAGTGGAGGAAGTGCTGCCCAAACTGATTAAGTATTACAAACAGAACAGCAAATAAGGATTACGGTCGAGGCTGCCAGGGAGGATGCAGCACCGTGAGAGGACCAGGCCGGCAGGCCGGCCCGCCACACCCAGGCTGCTCCGACATACCGCAGACAAGCAAGACCGGAATCCACAAAACCACATAGAAAGATGGCTAATTACTATAGCGACAGGAAAGAAATCAAGTTCGAGCTGGAGAACAGTCCGCTGATGCAGCGCATCGTGGAGCTCAAGGAGCGTTCCTATGAGGATAAAGACCAGTATGACGAGGCACCTCAGGACTTTGCAGATGCCATGGACAACTATGAGCGAGTGCTCGATGTGGTGGGCGACATCACAGCCAATGTGATAGCGCCTAACGCTGAGGATGTAGATGCAGAAGGCCCTCACTGCGAGAACGGCCGCGTGCGCTACGCCAGCAAGACCTATGAGAACCTCGGTTCAATGGTGCAGGCAGGCATGAACGGTATGACGATGCCACGCCGCTACGGCGGTCTGAACCTGCCCGTGACAGTCTATACCGCTGCCAACGAGATAGTATCCACAGGCGACGCAGGCTTTGAGAACATCTGGTCACTGCAGGACTGCATCGAGACACTCTTCTGCTTCGGCAGTGAGGAGCAGCGTCAGAAGTACATCCCACGAGTATGTGCAGGCGAGACCATGTCGATGGACCTCACCGAGCCAGACGCAGGTTCCGACCTGCAGAGCGTGATGCTCAAGGCCACCTACGATGAAGAGAACCAGTGCTGGAGGCTTAACGGCTCGAAGCGCTTTATCACTAACGGCGACTCGGATATCCACTTGGTGCTGGCCCGCTCCGAGGCAGGCACACGCGACGGACGCGGTCTGAGCATGTTCATATACGACAAGCGCGACGGTGGCGTGGATGTGCGCCGCATCGAGAACAAGCTTGGCATCCATGGTTCACCAACATGTGAGCTGGTATATAAGAACGCCAAGTGTGAGATATGTGGCGACCGCAAGCTGGGACTCATCAAGTATGTGATGTCACTGATGAACGGTGCCCGACTGGGTATAGCAGCCCAGAGCGTGGGTCTGTCACAGGCTGCCTACGACGAAGCAGTGGCTTATGCACGCGACCGCAAGCAGTTCGGACGCGCCATCATAGAGTTCCCCGCAGTGGCCGAAATGATAAGCAACATCAAGGCCAAGCTGGATGCAGGCCGTGCGCTGCTCTATCAGACTGCCCGCTACGTGGATATCTACAAGGCTCTGGAGGACATTGCCCGCGAGCGCAAACTCACTTCCGAGGAGCGTGCCGAGATGAAGAAGTACAGCAAGCTGGCCGATGCGTTCACTCCCCTGGCCAAGGGCATGAACAGCGAATACGCCAACCAGAACGGCTACGACTGCATTCAGGTGCACGGCGGTAGCGGCTTCATGCTCGAGTATGCCTGCCAGCGCATCTACCGCGATGCACGCATCACCAGCATCTATGAGGGCACCACACAGCTGCAGACCGTAGCAGCCATCCGCTACGTGACCAATGGCTTCTACTCTTCAGTAATAGAGGATTACGCCCAGATGCCTGTGGCTGCCGAGCTGGAGGGCATCAAGAGCCGCGTGGCAGCAATGGCAGAGAAGTTCAACGCCAGCGTGGCCAAGGTGAAAGAGGCCGAAAACCAGGAGCTGCATGACCTGTGCGCACGTCACCTCTACGAGATGGCTGCCGACGTGATCATGTGTCACTTGCTGATGCAGAACGCATCCAAGGCACCGGAAATCTTCATGCACTCGCTGGAGGTATATGCCAACCACGCCGAGGCAGAGGTGGCCAAGCACGCCACTCTGGTGGAGCGCATGACAGTGGAGCAGCTTGACAACTACCGTCAGGCATAAAGCCCCACTCACAGAAGACAGATAATCAGGGAAAGGGAGTCTGATGAAGGCTCCCTTTTACTTTATCTCCCCCGACCTGCCAAACGACCATATCTGTCCTGCCAAGCAAATGCTACAGGAGGAGGAAAAGCCCCGCCCGACTGCTTCGGAAGGGAAAGGCGGGAAGCGGGATGAGGCTCAAGACTCTCACCAGAAGTCTGAAGACACTTCGCCAAAGGTACAAGTTGGGATATCCAGCGGCATCAGTCACACAAATGAGGAGCGTCCCTCACCGACAAGAAAGCGGACGCAGAGGACGGAGAGCGGTGTCTGTCGCCACCGTACTGTAATCTCTGACAAATGACGCACTGCGCTGCATCAGCCATTGCAGCACGCTGCATCGGTCTGCGCAGCACGCTGCGTTGGCCATTGCACCGCACTGCATCTGACACAGGTCCCTTCTCCAGGACCCACCGCTTCAGTCTCCTTGGGAAAATCCGCCTCACTGGCCTGCCTCCGTCAAACCGCGTCAAAACCCCTCCAGGCCATTGCTACACACAGAGGGGAACACCTCCACCCGCTCCCCTGCCTATTACAGAAAGAAAAGATACAAGCCACCCCACTCCACCTGCCCCAATGCTACGAAAAGCAAAGAATCGTGTGCAGAATGACAAGGGCAAATGGAAATTAACATAAAAAGTGCAAGTATGTCCCCCGCAACGTTAAACCAAGCCCAAGGCGGGGAGTCACACTTTCGGAAACAAGAACATCGCTTATCAATGGAAAGAAGATTCATGCTGGCAGCCATCCTGCTGCTCATGCCGCTGCTGGCCTTTGCCCAGCGCATCGCACTCACCGGCACCGTCACCGACGCCGCCGATGGAGGACCGCTGCCAGGCACCTCGGTGGTGCTGCTTAACCCTAAGGACAGTGCACAGGTGACAGGTATGTCCACCGACGAAAACGGCAAGTTCCGCATCCCCGCCGTGAAGGCAGGCAAGTACATCATGCGTCTCACCTTCGTGGGATACGTCACCCAGTGGAAGAACATCACACTGGAGAAAGGCAAGAAAGAGATAGACCTGGGCTCCATGACGATGAAGGAGAATGCCAGCATTATGAAGGAAGCCGAGGTGGTGGCCTCTGTGGCACAGGTGGAAATGAAGGCCGACACCTTCGTCTATAACGCTGACGCCTACCGCCTGCCCGAAGGATCGGCCCTGGAAGAGCTGGTGAAGAAGCTACCCGGCGCAGAGGTGAGCGACGACGGAACCATCAAGATCAACGGCAAAAAGGTATCGAAGGTGATGGTCGAAGGCAAGGAGTTCTTCGACAACGATACCAAGATGGCCATGAAGAACCTGCCCACCAAGATGGTGAAGAAGATAAAGGCATACGACAAGAAGAGTGACTATACCCGCATCACCGGCATCGATGACGGCGAGGAGGAGACTGTGCTCGACCTCACAGTGAAGAAGGATATGAAGCAGGGCTGGATAGCCAACGTGGATGTGGGCTATGGCACCGAAGACAGATACACGGCCAAAGCCAACATCAACCGCTTCCTCGACCACCGACAGTTCTCTCTTATCCTGAGCCGGAACAATGTCAACGACAACGGATTCGGCTGGGGCGGGCCACGCTGGGGCGGAGGCGGAGGCATCACCACCAGTACCATGGCCGGTGCAAACTTCTGGTGGGACAACGGCAAGCCCGACAATACGGCCGGACTCTTCAAGGCAGGAGGCAACATATACTACACCCACTCGAAGAACAGTTCGCTGACCAAGTCGAACAGCGAGACTTTCCTCGATGACGTACACTCCACCTTCAGCAACCAGATGAGCCAAAACAGCAACACCAACAGTAATGTATGGGTGGGGCTAAGGCTGGAATGGATGCCCGACAGCATGACCAACATCTTCTTCCGCCCCAGTTTCTCGCACTCGCAGTCAAGCCGACGCAGCTACAGCCAGAGCGTGACATTCAACGATGACCCCTATGCCACCTATGACGGAGTCACGATGAGCGACCCGCTCAAGGAGTACAACCTGGAGGAGAACCGCATGATACGCGACAGCATAGCAGTCAACGACAACCTGCGCGGAAGCCTGGGCGACAGCCACTCCAACGAAGTGGAGGGCCGCCTACAGCTCAACCGACGGCTGCACAAGGCGGGGCGCAACGTGACGCTCAACCTTGGAGGCTCCTACCGAGACAGCGAGAGCGAGTCGTTCAGCCGCTCGGAAATCAATTACTACCAGCGTAAGACGAGCGACTTCAACAACCAGTACACCACATCGCCCAGCACTTCGTACAACTTCCGCACCCGTCTGAGCTACAACGAACCCATCATCGGCGCACTCAACTTGCAGATGAGTTACCAGTTCCAGTACCGTTACAGCGACAACGACCGCAGCATGTACAGCATCGACAGCCTGCTCACCAAGTTCGGCGGCTACTATACACAGGAGCAGCTATACCTTGGCTACCTCCCCGGACTGGACTCCCTCAACTACTGCTACAATGCAGAGAACAGCCAGTACGCCACTTACCGCGAGTACAATCACGAGGCCAACATCATGTTCAGGTACAAGCAAGGGGAGAACCGCCTCAATGTGGGAGTAAGCCTACAGCCACAGACCACCCACATGGACTACGCGAAACACCTGCTCGACACCACTGTGGTACGCAACACATTCAACTGGTCACCGCGCATCGACTACCGATGGAAGATAAGCGACACCAGTGAACTGCGTGTCAGATTCAATGGCGACATGAACCAACCCAGCATGACCGACCTGCTGGAGGTCACCGACAGCAGCGACCCGCTGCACATCAGCACCGGTAACAGCGGACTGCGCAGCAGCTGGCGAAACAACTTCAACTTCTTCTACAATGCATACGTGCCCACCAAGCAGCGCGGATGGATGGTGAACGCATACTACAGCCAGACACGCAACAGCATCAGCAGCGCCACCATATACAACACCGAGACGGGTGCCAGATACACCCGACCCATGAACATCAACGGCAACTGGTACTCAGGCGGCTCGCTTATGTTCAACACGGCAATGGGCGAGAAGAAGTACTTCAACATCAACACCTTCACCAACATCAACTATGGCAACAACGTGGGATACCTGAGCAGCAACAGCGACGGCAGCAACTGGGACAATATCTACCTGCCCAACGGCAACGTGAACATGGACTATATCTTCACCCACACACCGCTGCAGAAGGCAACCACCAAGACTACCAACATCAACGAGAACCTGCGCCTCAACTTCCGCAACGACCTGCTGGAGGTGGGTGTGAACGGTGGAGTGAACTACCAGCACGCACGCTCAGCCCTGCAGAAGAGTGCCAACATGGACAACTGGAGCTACAACTATGGCGGAAACATCACTATCAATGCACCCTGGGGAACCAGCCTCAGCACCGACATCAATGAGCAGTGCCGACGCGGCTACGAGGATGCAAGCATGAACACCAACGAGCTGATATGGAACGCACAGGTGAGCCAGACGTTCCTCAAGAACCGTGCTGCCACCATCAGCGTGCAGTGGTACGACATCCTGAGGGAGCGCAGCAGCATCAGCCGAAGCATCAGCGCCACCATGCGAAGCGACTCCTGGTCCAATGCCATCCACTCCTACGTGATGGTACACCTCATCTACAAGCTCAACCTCATGGGCGCCAAGGGCTCACGCACGCAGGGCTTCGGCGGGCACGGAGGCCCTGGAGGAGGTCGTGGAGGCCGAGGTGGTGGTCCGGGACGCTTCTAAGCACCAGCCTCCCACCTGCAAGCAAAGTGCAAAGTGAAGAACTGCGAATGCCTGGCAAAACGCCATTCCAATCTGGCGCAGCAGGCTGGACAAAAAAAAGAGTATAGGTTACTTGGCAAAGTATCCTTGGATACTTGCCCGTTTATCCTTGGATACATTGCCAAGTATCCAAGGATACTTTTTGGGGGCAACTTATAGGTATGAAAAAGCCATCGCTGTGCTTTGTCTCCTCCATGTCCCTTCAGACGCGCCTCTTCACTGCCGACTGAATCGTTGGACACTATTGTGGAATCCATACTGAAACAGTTGACACTTGCATGATAACCTGTTCTGCTTCTGATGACATTTAGCTCACCCAGTACGTCCATAATCCGTCTGATATCTATGCAGCATAACAGACGAGAGAACTTTCACGTTTTCTCGGATTGGAAAGGCAGACTTACCTTTTCTAACTAAAGTTTCTGCGAAGTTTTTCTGTTCACCACAAAACGTTTCTCAACTAATTGCCGTAAATTTGCGACTGCGCCAAACCAATGGGGGCAAAGCACCATCGCTATCCCCCGATACAGGCTAAGGAAAAAAGGACAGACAAGCAAGACGAGCCACAGGCTCTATTTACAGAAACAATATACTATAATACTAAATTTCATTCATTATGTTGAGAAAACTACTCCTGCTCTGTGCATTAGCCACATGCACAGCATCATTTGCGCAGAAAACACTTAAGAGTGGAACACTTATCCCCGTAACCTTTACGGAGAAAGTGACAAGCAGCAGCACAACGGCCAACCTCATCGTGGCCCAGGATGTGAAAGTAGATGGCGTGACAGCTATTGCAGCCGGCACTCCTGTGCTCAATCAGGTGACTGGCACCAAAAAACGTGGATGCGGACGGCCTGGCACAGTGACCGTCACCATCCTCTCTACCACCGCCACCAACGGAGAAGTGGTACGCTTGATGGGGCAACCGCTGGTCAAGGAAGGGGAGATCAAGAAGGGTAAAGCCATTGGTCTGGGAGTAGGTCTGGGCATTTTCGTGTGGCCATGTCTAGGTTGCCTGGCCATCAAAGGCGGTGATGCCGAGATCCCCGCAGGCACTATAGTACAGAATATGATGACTAATAACGAGGTGGTCATCAAGTAGGCTTCTGCGAGACAATACAGCAGGCCCGTCCGCAAGGCGTGATTCTATCATGCAACTTGCTGGACGGGCCTGCTGTATATAAGCTAATATTGCTGTCCAGTAAACCCCTAAGAGGACAAATCCCAGCCCCGAAGCCCTGTAAAATCAGACTGCTGGGTTTGTCTGTCCAAAAGCAAGCCTCTCCTAATGGAAAAGACATAAGCACCCGAAACAATACGGTTTGTGTCGGATGCTTACACTGGCGATGCAAGGCCGAATATGTTTGCGAGTGGGGATGCAGATGGCTTATGAGCCAACTTCATTAAGCCTCCAGGGATGGGCAGGCTGTATGCTCCACCGTCCAACCCAAGGCTGGACGGTCAGAGAATATATACTTCGTTGCAAAAGTATCCAAGCTTCATCCACCGTCCAGCCTTGGGTTGGACGGTGAAGGAGAGTCTCTCTTCCGTCGTGATGACTAACAGGAAGTGCATAAGAAACTTTCTTCTCCGTGATTGTCAACATAGTAGAAATGAAGTGGGAGATTCTTTTGAGGCTGTTGGTGACCCGATAGTCCATCTAAGGCGATAATCTCGTGAGAAGTGTCAGCCCTAATATCTGTTGCTTGCAAAAGTTTTACCGGACAGCAACAATACGCCAAAAAAGGCTTATGCAGGACGGCACCAATGGGCAGGCTATTGCTATTCTCCAGCCAGATCACGCACGATGTAGTAGGCTGGCTTGGGCTTGTAGTTGCGGTCGATGAGTAGCGGGAAATTGTCGGCACCAAGCCATGAGTCGCGGTCAGAGAGGTTCCAGAAGGTGACGTTGCCTATGATGTCGCTGCGGCGACGGAACAGGCGGAAGAGGTTGGCATACTGGTTGTTGAAGCGCGCGAGCGTCTGCTGGTCGGGGGTACCGCTCTGCCCCTGGCTGAAGTTCAGGCTGCCACCGCGCTCGTGATTGGCCCGCACGTCCAGTTCGGTGATGTGTATCACGTCCACCACCTGTGCAAAGGAGTCGATGGCCGCCTCTATCAGGGTGGTGTCGGGCCAGTGGATGTTGTAGTGAGCCTGCATTCCCAGCCCGTGTATAGGCACGTTCTGCCGGCGCATCTGCCTGATCATGGCGGTGATGCGGTCGCGCTTGGCGGGATCCACAGTACTGTAGTCGTTGTAGAAGAGCAGGGCATTCGGGTCGGCCTCGTGGGCAAAGATGAACGCCTTGGCGATGAACTCATCGCTGCAAAGCCTGTAGTGGCGGGTGTCGCGGTAGGGACAGGGGATGTCAGCAGGCCCGTCGGCAATGGCTTCGTTGACCACATCCCAGGCATAGACAACGTCCTTATAGCGGTTGACCACGGCATGGATGTGCTCGCGCAGCCGTTTGTAGAAGACCTCCTTGGATACTTCCCGGCCAAGCGAGTCGGTAAACATCCAGTCGGCAAACTGATTGTGCCAGCACAGGCAGTGGCCTCGCATCTTCATGCCATGCCGGCGGCAGAAGTCGGCTATGCGGTCGGCCCCTTCCCAGGTATATACTCCTTCGCGCGGATGAACGGATGCCGGCTTCATGGCATTCTCAGCGGTGGCGGTGCTGAAGTTGGCTGTCACCAGTTCATGCTGCCCCTGCTGGCCCACGTTGGCGACACTCAGTCCCACTCCGATGTCAAATGACCCGCGATAGGCATCCTTGAGGCCGCGCACCGCCTGCGCATTGGCCGACACAGAGAAAGCCGCACTCAGGAGCACAACCATCAGCCCCGCAGGGCGACAGAGTCTTTTGAGCAAAACGGCAAAAAGCGGCTGCACCAAGCGGCAAGCAGCGTGAGAGAGGATGGGAGAGGTCATAAGATTGGGGTGATTGATTAGTATAAAGTGTATGTGGGAAAGTGCTTCACTGGAAGAACGAGAAGTTCACGCTGCCATAGGCACGGTGCTCCACGAAGCGCGGATGCTGCGAGAAGTCGTTGCGCTTGCCGTGCTCGAGCACAAACAGGCCGCCCTCGTTGAGCAAGTCACGTTCCATGACTATGTCGGGCATCTGCGCCAGCTGCTCCAGAGCATAGGGCGGGTCGGCAAAGATGAAGTCGAAGCGCTCGCGACAGCGCGCCAGATAGCGGAACACATCAGCACGCACAGGGAATGCCTCCTTGGCCTGCAACTTGTCGATGAAGCTGCATATGAAGCCAAAGTGAAGCGGATCGTTCTCTACCGACACCACATGGCCACATCCCCGGCTGAGCAGCTCGAGCGTGATGCTGCCGGTGCCCGAGAAGAGGTCCAGTGCCGAGGGAGCCTCATCGAAATCAATATAACCCTGCAGGACATTGAAGAGATTTTCCTTTGCAAAGTCCGTCGTGGGACGGGCCTTGAAGGTGCGGGGGATGTCGAAACGGCGTCCCTTGTATTTTCCAGTGATTACGCGCATACTTCCACGTGTAGTATATAGTTGGTAAGTTCCTTATTGAGTGTCTCTGTCCCGCCGCTCACCAGGCAGCGGGTCTTCTGTGCATCGAGGTTGAGATTGCGCCACACGGCCATGAGGAAATAGATGCGGTCGGCATCGGAGTGCGCCTCATAGCTGCAGGCATAGCGCAGTTGCCCGCCGGCCAACAGGCACACGTGCAACTCGCGGCCCTCGGCACATACATGCATGCAGGGCTCCACGCTTCCGCTCTTGAGGTCGGCCTCGGCAGCCTGCTCTATCAGCTGGCCCGCCCTACCCTTGAGCACAGCCTGGGGGAAGAGGTCGGCCACCACCTGCGCGACGGCCTGGCTCAGGGCGAAGACCTCCACGGCATCCATACCTGAGAGTATCCGGTGACGGATGTCAGCATTGCCCACCCGGGCGTTGGAGAAGGTGAGCCTGTAAAGCGAAGCGGCATCCGAGCGGCGGAACAGCTCCACAGGCACATAGGTGGAAGGGGCATGCGACACCAGTTCCACCTGTGTAAAGGTGCGGGATGAGACTCGCGAGTCAGTCAAAGCAGCACGCAGTGCGCTGGCTTTCAGTTGGTTGTCGCCATCGGGCGCAGTCTGCTGGGCCAGCTGCGTCTGCCGCCCGGCAGAGTCGCTGACAGAGACAGAAAATCCATCCACGAGAGCGTGGATGGACAGTCTGTATGTGGTCTGAGGGCTATTACTCCCAGTTGCCTGCATTATTGTTCCAGTTTGAACCTGCTTCACCAATCTTCAGGCCAGGGTAAGCACCCTTGGCGTCGGCCTCCTCGGCACGGTTATAGATAAGACGCTTACCGGCCTTGCCCATTCCCTTGAGGAAGCTGCTGTCGGGAGCGTTGCACTCCATCACCTGCATGATAGTGCCAGAACGTGTGGTCACGGGCACGGCTATGAGCTCAAACTTATCGCCCTGTGAGAAGGGGATATAGCACAGAGAGTCGGCCACGAAATCCTCTGACTTGTACAGAGAATCGAGGAGAGAAACCCATACGGTGTCTCTGCGGAAGTTCTCCAAGCCATTTGCTGCGATGGCTGCCTTGTCGCCGCTGTTGACGATGGCTGCTGCTGAGGCCTCGGTCAGACCCTTGTCCATCTGGTCGTCACTCAGGTCTCCCTGCTTCATCACAACGGGCAGCTTGCCGTTCTTCACGAACTCGATCAGCTCGGGCCACTCGGCACAATACACTCCCTCATGCTGGGCCTTGTACTCCTCCTCCGCCTTGCGGATGTCAATGAGACGTGCCTTCACAACCTGCTCACGCTGAGCAACCTCCTTGTCAAATCCAATTGTGTCAGAGATGCTATGCCAGCTGATGAACAGCAGCAGCACGGCACACACACCCAGGACAAGATTTACAATCTTCTTCTGCTTCATGTTGTATTTTGTTTTTTATTTCGTATATTCGCATTACAAAAGTAGGATAATTTATTCACATACAAGGTCTCCTTGGAGATTTTTCTGCTATAGAATGTCATTTACAGAGGATTTGGAGGGGTTGGTGCACGCTCATTTCGCGCACAAACCGACAAAATGCCAGCAAGAAGCCATCACAGAGTGGGCTGAATTCATGTTGAGCAGAGAGGCCGACGCAGCCTTCCTGCTGAGAGGCTATGCGGGCACAGGAAAGACATCGCTGGTGGCTGCCATGGTGCAGACATTGGCCCAACTGAAGCAGCCCGTCATGCTGCTGGCTCCCACCGGGCGCGCCGCCAAGGTGTTCTCGCTCTATTCGGGCATGCCTGCCTACACCATCCACAGGAAGGTGTACAGGCAAAAGACGCTCACCGAACCCGGCTTGTTCCAGCAGGGCGTCAATCTGCACAAGCACACGACCTTCATCGTGGATGAAGCCTCAATGGTGTCCAACGCGGGGGGCGACGGCGGTGTATCATTTGGCACAGGGCGCTTGCTTGACGACCTCATCCATTATGTGTATTCCTGCGAGGGCTGCAGACTGATGCTCATAGGCGACACCGCGCAGCTGCCACCTGTGGGAACCGACGAGAGTCCGGCGCTTGATGCGGGGATGCTGGCCGGCTACGGCCTCACGGTGTGGCAGGTGCAGATGACCGAGGTGGTGCGCCAATCCACCGATTCGGGCATCCTGTGGAACGCCACCATGCTGCGGCAGATGCTGGCCGAGGGCGATGGCGGCTTCGGGTTCCCGCGCTTCCGCATCCAGGGTATGCCCGACATCGAGGTGGTGACGGGCGATGAGCTGATCGACTCACTGGAGAGCAGCTACAGCCGATGCGGCACGGATGACACCATAGTAGTGACCAGAAGCAACAAGCGAGCCAACATCTTCAACCAAGGCATTCGCGCGCGTATATTATATATGGAGGAGGAACTAGGCGGTGGCGACCAGGTGCTGGTGGCGAAGAACAACTATTTCTGGGCCGAGAAAGAGGCTTCGGGTACTCCCGCCAAGGAGCAGCAGATGGCTTTCATAGCCAATGGAGATACTGCCATAGTGCGCCGCGTGCACAACGAGAGGAGCTTCTACGGATTCCGCTTCGCCGATGCCACACTCGTCTTTCCCGACTACGCCAACCGCGAGATGGAGGTGACGGTGCTGCTGGACACGCTCATGAGCGAGTCGCCGGCACTCACGCGGCAGCAGCAGGAGGCACTCTTCCAGGCCGTGTGGGCCGATTACCCCGAGATAGGAGACAAGCGCGAGCGCATGAAGAAGCTGCGCACCGACCCCTACTTCAACGCTCTGCAAATCAAGTATGCCTATGCCGTAACCTGTCACAAGGCGCAGGGCGGCCAGTGGAGCCACGTATATATCGACCAGGGATACCTCACCGAAGACATGCTCACGCCCGACTATCTGCGCTGGCTCTACACAGCCCTCACCCGCGCCACCGAGAAGGTCTTCCTCATCAACTGGCCCGAAACGCAGATAGAGCAGTGACTCCCCCCGCTGGGCACCACCCTTCGGAAGAGAAACAGGCGGAGAGGCGGAAGACGGCAGGCGGCTTCCTCCACCAAGTGCAGTGCGCTGCATGTGTCGTCGCAGCACGGTGCGATGGCCAACGCAGTGCGCTGCATCAGCCTTCGCACCGCACTGCATTCCCGGCCCCACTCCTGCACTCCCATCGCCCTACCCCATTTCAACGGCGACGCCACGGCAATCGAACTATCCTTCTTCCACACCGGCATCCGCACACCGGCAAGTTTCCCCAACAACAGCAACACCATCAATCCATCATGCCAGCCTGATTCAGAATGCGAAATCCAGCATTCCTGATTAAGGCGGAACCGGGTTCCCGATTCAAGAATCTGCTTTCTTGATAAAAACGAAGCGTGGAGCGAAGGAATCACACCCTCGCTCCACGCTCTGTGAATATTGGCTTCGTCCCGGTGAGAGACGCATTATGCTATGCTGTGAGCAGCTCCACCAGCTTGTCGATGGCTGCCAGCAGTCCCTCGGGATTGCGGCCGCCAGCGGTGGCGAAGTGAGGCTGACCGCCGCCGCCACCCTGGATGAGCTTGGCAGCCTCGCGGATGTTCTTGCCCACGTGAACGCCAGCTGCCACAGCCTCATCAGATGCTGCTGCAGTGAGCAGAGGCTTCTCGTCATTGATGCTGCCCAGCACCACGATGCTTCCAGGCAGTTCGGCACGGATCTGGAAGGCCATATCCTTGACAAACTCAGCAGGCAGGGGAGCGATGCCCTTCACCACCTTGAGCCCGTTCACCTCCTTGGCCTGGCTCATGAACTGCTGCTTCAGCTGTGCCGCCTTGTCCCTCATGAGTCCGCTCAGTTCGCTGTGAAGCTCGCTGTTCTCGTCTATGGTCTTCTGCACAGCGGTCTTCAGGTCGGGTGCGTTATTGAAGATAGAGCGCAGCTCGGCGGCTGTGTCGATAAGGCTATAGAGCAGATTCTCCACCTGGGCGCCGGTGATGGCCTCCACACGGCGCACGCCGGCAGCCACACTGCTCTCGCTCAGAATCTTGAACATGCCCAAGCGTCCGGTGCTGGCAGCGTGACAACCGCCACAGAGCTCTACGCTCTTGCCGAACTGTACAACGCGCACCTTGTCGCCATACTTCTCGCCAAAGAGAGCGATGGCACCCAGTTTGCGAGCCTCATCGATGGGCATATCACGGTGGTCCTGCAGGGGGATATCCTCGCGGATGCGCGCATTGACTATCTGCTCCACGCGGCGCAGTTCCTCGGCTGTCACCTTCTGGAAGTGTGAGAAGTCAAATCGCAGACCCTCGGGAGTGACCAGCGAACCCTTCTGCTCCACGTGCTCGCCCAGCACCTCGCGCAGAGCCTGGTCGAGCAGATGCGTGCAGGTGTGGTTGGCCTCGCTGGCGTGACGCAGGTCGATATCCACACAGGCCATGAAGGGAGCCTGAGGATTCTGGGGAATCTGCTTGGTGATGTGCACGGGCAAGTTGTTCTCGCGCTTGGTGTCGATGACCTCGATGCTCTCTGTCTCGCTCACGAGCACACCACGGTCGCCCACCTGGCCACCCATCTCAGCATAGAAGGGGGTCTTGTCGAGCACTATCTGATAGAATGTCTGCTTCTTCTGTGTCACACGGCGATAGCGCAGGATGCGGCACTCATACTCGGTGTGGTCCCAACCGACAAAGGTACTGTCACCGGGCTGAACCTCCACCCAGTCATCATTCTCCACGGCAGCGGCATTGCGTGCGCGCTCCTTCTGCTTCTGCATCTCGGCATTGAAGCCGTCCTCATCCACGGTGAGTCCGTTCTCCTGGCAGATAAGCTCGGTGAGGTCAAGGGGGAAGCCGTAGGTATCGAAGAGGGCGAATGCCTTCTCGCCTGAGATTACGTTGCTCTGGGCAGCCTTGGTCTCCTGCATCACACCGTCGAGGAGACGGATGCCTGTCTCCAGTGTGCGCAGGAAGCTATCCTCCTCCTCCTTCATCACCTTGGAGATGAGTTCCTTCTGTGCCTGCAGTTCGGGATAGGTGGCACCCATCTCGTGGATGAGCACAGGCAGCAAGCGGTACATGAATGCCTGCTTCTGACCCAGGAAGGTGTAGGCGTAACGCACGGCACGGCGCAGGATGCGGCGGATGACGTAACCAGCCTTGGCATTGCTGGGCAACTGGCCGTCGGCAATGCTGAAGGCGATGGTGCGCAGGTGGTCGGCCAATACGCGCATGGCCACATCAGTCTCCTCCTTCTCGCCATAGCGGAAACCGCTCATGTCGCAGATGGCCTGGATGATGGGCTGGAACACATCGGTGTCATAGTTGGAGTGCTTGCCCTGGATGACGCGCACCAGTCGCTCGAAGCCCATGCCGGTATCGATGACGTTCATCGAGAGGGGCTCCAGATGTCCGTCGGCCTTGCGCTCATACTGCATGAACACGATGTTCCATATCTCGATGACCTGTGGGTCGTCCTTGTTCACCAGGTCGCGGCCGGATACGTTACCACGCTCCTCGGGCAGACGGTTGTCGATGTGAATCTCGGAGCAGGGGCCACATGGACCCGTATCACCCATCTCCCAGAAGTTGTCGTGCTTGTTGCCGTTGATGATATGGTCGGCAGGCACGTGCTTGAGCCAGTACTTGGCTGCCTCGTTGTCGCGCTCGAGACCTTCCTCCTCACTTCCCTCGAAGACGGTCACATAGAGATCCTCGGGGTTGAGCTTGAGCACGCCCACCAGATACTCCCACGCCATGTCGATGGCTCCTTCCTTGAAGTAGTCGCCGAACGACCAGTTGCCCAGCATCTCAAACATGGTATGGTGGTAGGTATCATGGCCCACCTCCTCCAGGTCGTTATGCTTTCCGCTCACGCGCAGACACTTCTGGCTGTCGGCACGCCGGCGGGGTTCGGGATTGCGTGTACCCAGTATGATATCCTTCCACTGGTTCATGCCAGCGTTGGTGAACATCAGTGTAGGGTCGTCCTTAATCACCATAGGGGCTGAGGGCACAATGGTGTGTCCTTTGGACTCGAAGTATCGGAGAAACGAGTCACGTATTTCGTTTGCTGTCATCATGAATATAGTTTATTCGAATAATCTCTTTGAAAAACAGTTGCAAAGGTAATTTGTTTTACGTATTTTTGCAAAGGAATTTGGATATAAAAGGGCTTCCCCACCGAATATGGCACTTAACAAAGACAAGGATCTCAAGAAGTATTTCTCCATCAGCGAGGTGGCGACGCAATTTGGCGTGGCTGAGTCGGTGCTGAGATTCTGGGAGAAGGAGTTCCCCAACATCAAGCCACGCAAGACTCAGCGCAACGTGAGACAATACACTCGCGAGGACATCGAGGAGGTGCGCACCGTATATACCCTGCTCAAGGTGCGGGGCATGAAGATAGCAGCCGCCAGGGAGATGCTGTCCAAGAACAAGAAGGCTGCCACCGACATGACTGTGGTGCTCAACAAACTGGAGTCCATCAAGGCCGAATTGCTGGATATCAGCCGCGAGCTGGCGGAACTGTAAGGGACAGGAAAGCACATCCGCCTGCCGGCGAACCAGCCCAAGAAGAAAATCAGCCCGCCTCTAAACGGAAAAGGAAGACTTTACGAGAAGATTTCCCCCACACATTTTCCATCCACGAAAAGCACACCAGTGCACAGCCCGACTGCACAGCGGCATTGCCACAACAGTACCGACTTACCGAAGATAGTCCGTCATCTGCCCCGCCTCACAACGGAGAAAGGCCTTAAGATTGCGGCTCGCAACATCGTATTCAGCAGATGCGAAGGCAAGAGAAGCCCCCTCCTGACCTATGTAAAGTCGGGAGGGGGCTTCATCTTGATTCTTAGAATCGCACCACATCCTCTATCTCGGGAATGCGTTTGAGGTCGCGGCAGATGTCCTGCACATCGCTCACATCATGCACGCCCAGGCGTATCTCGCAGTCGAAGATGCCGTCGTGAGTATCCACCTTCAGCTGTTGGATATTCACATTGAGCTGTTGCGAGAGCACTCCGGTGATTTGGTGTAGCACGCCCACGTGGTCGATGCCATTGACGTGGATGGTTGCAGGGAAGAAGAGTTTCTTGTGCGTATCCCAATTGGCCGCCAAGATGTGGTTGCCGTCGCTGGCTTTCAGTTTGGCCGCTATCTCGCACTGACGCTTGTGGATGGTGATGTTGGTCTTCCCGTCAAAGTATCCCAACACATCGTCACCGGGGATGGGATGACAACAGTCGCAGATGGTATAGCGCCCGATAGTCTCTTCGTTGAGTATCAAGGGCTTCTTCTTGTCGATGACCAGAGGCACTGGTTCCTCCTGAGGCTTGGCTTCCTCATTGTCATCATGATGGCGCATGAAGAAGGTGAGGTACTTGCTCCAGCCCGTGCGGTCGGGGTTCTTGCCCTTGAGAACAGCCACGTCGGCATCACCCAGCGTGATGACTCCGCCTCCCAATGCCAGCAAAAGGTCATCGCGGGTGGAGAGGTTGTGGAAACTGCGCAACTTGTCAATGTTCACGCTGCTGGCTTCCATGTCATGCTCACGCAGGAAGGCATTGAGCAACTCCTCGCCCTGTTTCTGCTTCTCGCGTTCTTCGCGGCGCAGCACAGCCTGTATCTTGCCCTTTGCCTTGGCGGTGGTGACAAAGTTCATCCACTCCGGTGCCACCTTCTGGCTCTTTGAGGTGAGTATCTCCACCTGGTCGCCGCTCTGCAGCACGTAGCTGATGGGCTCCAGCTTGTGGTTGACCTTGGCACCGATGCAGTGTGTGCCCAGGAAGGTATGGATGGTGAAGGCAAAGTCCAGCACGGTGCTGTCGGCCGGCATAGTCTTGAACTCGCCCTTAGGAGTGACCACGAAGATCTCACTCGCGTATAAGTTGAGCTTGATGGTGTCCAGAAAGTCGATGGCGTTAGGCTGTGGGTCATCCAGTATCTCCTTGATGGTGTGCAGCCACTTGTCCAGTTCGTTCTCGCTGTCTTCGCTTGTCTTGCCGCCCTCCTTGTACTTCCAGTGTGCGGCGAAGCCCTGTTCGGCCATCTCGTCCATGCGCTGGCTGCGTATCTGCACCTCTATCCACTGGCCGGTGTGGCTCATCAGAGTGGTGTGCAGAGCCTGGTAGCCATTGGCTTTCGGATGCGAGAGCCAGTCGCGGAAGCGCTCTGGATGTGGCTTGTAGATGCTGCTGGCGATGGCATATATCTGGAAGCACTCGGCTATCTCATCCTGCACCCCTTCGTTCTGGAAGATGATGCGCACGGCCAGAATGTCGTATATCTCCTCAAAGGAGATGTGCTTGTTCTGCATCTTCGTCCAGATGCTGTAGGGCGACTTGATGCGTGCCTTTATCTCATATTTGAGTCCCGTAGCGTCGAGACGCTCTCTGATGGGGGCGGTGAACTGTGCAAAGATGGTGTTCAGATGGTCCTGCATGTCGGCCAGCTTCTGCTTGATATCACGATATTCCTCGGGATGCTCATAGCTGAAACTCAGGTCCTCAAGCTCTTCCTTTATCTTGTTCAGGCCAAGTCGGTTGGCCAGAGGTGCATAGATATACAGAGTCTCTCCTGCTATCTTGTACTGCTTGTTGGGCAACTGACTGCCCAGCGTGCGCATGTTGTGCAGGCGGTCGGATATCTTGATAAGTATCACGCGGATGTCGTCACTCATGGTGAGGAGCAGTTTCTTGAAGCTCTCTGCCTGTGCCGACGCCTTGTCTCCGAATATTCCACCCGATATCTTGGTGAGTCCGTCGGTAATCTGTGCTATCTTGGGACCGAATATATTCTCGATATCCTCCACCGTGTAGTCGGTATCCTCTACCACATCATGAAGCAATGCAGCACATATGCTGGTACTGCCCAGCCCTATCTCCTCGCAGGCAATCTGCGCCACGGCGATGGGGTGCATGATGTACGGTTCGCCCGACAGGCGGCGCACTCCCTTGTGGGCCTGCCGTGCGAAGTTGAAGGCTTTCTCTATTATCTCGGTATGCTTGCGGTGACGCGACTGCAGGTAGGTATCTACCAGATGCTTGTAAGCCGCTTCCACCATACGTGCGTCTTCCTGTTCTCTGCTTGTCATCTGCTCCATAACATCCGCCTTAATGGGGTTCTATATATAATAGTACACGTGTGCGCGCGTTCTTTATTACTTTATCCCGGGTGCCTCGGCGCGTTTCACTTCACGCGCAAGCGCTGTCCGGGATTGATGCGAGTGCTGCGCATTTTGTTGAGGCGCTTTATCCTATTCACAGTGGTGTGGTTTCGACGGGCAATGGCACCCAGCGTATCGCCTCTGCGCACCTTCGCATACACTCCGCGCGACTGGCGTGAATCACGCGACTTGGTGTCGCGCACAGCCACTTCCACCACATTCTTCTGTTCCTCGGGCTGCACATAGATGCTGTCTCCAGCCTCGATGAAGGCGTTCACCTTGTCGCCTGGCAGGCGCAAGATGCAGGGGCGAGCTTCACCGGGAATGAGATTGGTGCGGTACTGGGGGTTGAGTGCCTTGAGTTCGTCAAGCGGCACTCCGCACACCTGCTCCACACGATCAAGGCGCACATTGCGCGATACGTGCAGGGTATCAGAGGTAGGCGGGAGCGTTGTCTTCACGGGACAAATGTTGTGCTCGCAGTAGTAATTCATGATGTAGTTGGCTGCGATGAATGCCGGCACGTAGCCCTGGGTCTCCCGGGGCAGATAGGGATAGATGGTCCAGTAGTCTGTCACACCTCCCGCACGCTTGATGGCCTTGCTCACATTGTTGGGTCCGCAGTTGTAGCTGGCTATCACGAGCGTCCAGTCACCGAATATGTCGTAGAGGTCCTTCAGGTAGCGTGCGGCTGCGAAACTGGCTTTCACAGGGTCGCGGCGCTCATCCACCAGGCTGGTCACCTCCAGTCCGTACTGCTTGCCGGTGCCTATCATGAACTGCCAGAGTCCAGCGGCTCCCACGCGGCTGGTGGCTCCGGGATTGAGCGCACTCTCTATGACAGGCAGGTACTTCAGTTCGAGAGGCACCTGGTAGGCTTCCAAAGCCTCCTCGAAGATGGGTACATAAAAGTTGAAAGCCCCCAGCATCACGCTCACCGAGCGGCGCAGACGGCTTCCATACTGGTCTATGTATTTCCTCACAACGTCGTTGTACGACATGGCCACCACATTGGGCAGACGGCGCAGGCGCTGCTGATATACTTCGGGAGCGAAGGTGACCACCTCGCCCGTAGTGTGACACTCGTCACCCATAGTGAGTTGGGTGCGCACTGCCCAGCTGTGGAGCAGGCTGTCCATCTCCTGTGTCTGCATGCCCTCAGGCAGCACCAGCGAATCATCGTTGCCGTCGGCAATACTGTCGGAGGCCACTTCCTGGGCACCGGCAGCCACTGTGCCGGCTATCATGAAAGCCGCCGAGAGTGCGGCTGTATGCATTATCTTTGTCAATCGTTTCATTGTCGTTTACTTTTTCCTCAGAAGTTCAGACAGACACTCAGCGCGGGCACTTGGCGCACTCCGCGCCCTCCCACCATGTAGGTCTTCATCATACTGGGTTCGAGATGCATGCTCAGGTCGCTACTGATATCAAACGAAGAGAGCTCGGCATCCACATAAGCATCCACCACCGACAGCAGATACACACCCGCAAAGGCGAATATGCTCATGTCGCGAAAGCGGCGAAAGTGGTTCTTCTTGTTCTTGAAAATCTCCTTGAAGCGCTCTTCCTTGCCCGTGATATCGTATCCCAGGGGGAGCATCTTCTCGTAGCTCTTGGTATTGGGGTCGCTGTCCATGATGTCGAGATAGGCCTGCGAATAGTCCTTCAGCATCTGGTTGTTCCAGGTGAGGGCATATGCACAGCCCAGGTATCCGCCGTAGATGATAGGCAGCTTCCAGTACTTGCGGTTGTATATCTGGCCTCCTCCGGGCACCACAAGGGCAAGCCACATGGCGCGTATGGGGTCGGGCTGGAAATGGGAGAGGCGGCTCTCGGGTTTGGCTATGCGCAGCAGGCTGTCGGTCACAGCGGCCAGAGCTGCCGTGTCGATGGCCAGCGTGTCGGCCGAAAGTTCCTCGGTGGTATCGGCCTGGCAGATGTCCTGAGGCAGGCACGCTGCTGCATCAGGCTCCACAGCCGCCTGGTTCTGCCCAGGCACAGACGTGCACGGAGCCTGCAACCCCACCTGTGCATGCAGCAGGGCCGTTATGCTCCAGCAGACGAAGGCCAGCACCACGGCCAGCCTCCTGCTTCCTGATATGAGGCAGCGCGGTGTCAACTCTTCAGACGGTCAAATATTCCCATGATGCGCTCCAGCTCTGCCTCGTTGGCAAAGGGGATGCTTATCTTTCCCTTGCCCTTGTCAGAGCAGGTCATCTGCACTTTGGTCTGGAAGAAACTGCTCAGACTGTCGCGCAGCACATTGTATTCCGTGCTCAGTGTGGAGCCTTTCTGGCGGATGCGCTTGCCGTCCTTGCCCTTCACGGTGCCGCCTGCCGACAGTTCCTTGACCATCTCCTCCACACGGCGGACGCTCAGTCCGTGGGCCACCATCTCGTCGAAGACGTGCAGCTGGGCCTTTGGATCGTCCAGTGACAACAGGGCACGTGCATGTCCCATGTCTATCTGCCTCTCCTTGAGAGCCACCTGGATGGGTGCGGGCAGCTTGAGCAGCCGCAGGTAGTTGGTCACCGTAGCACGGTTCTTGCCCACCTTCTCGCTCAGCTGCTCCTGCGTGAGTCCGTATTGTTCTATCAGATGCTGGTAGGCCAGAGCCACCTCCAGGGCGGTGAGATCCTGCCTTTGGATGTTCTCCACAAGCGCCATCTCCATCATGTTCTCGTCATCCACAGTGCGGATGTAGGCCGGCACGCGCTCCAGGCCGGCCATCTGACAAGCCCTCCAGCGGCGCTCTCCGGCAATGATGGTATAGAATCCGTCGCCCGTATCACGCAGGGTGATGGGCTGCACGATGCCTATCTGCGCGATGCTGTCGGCCAGTTCGCGCAGGCTTTCCTCATTGAATTCCCGGCGTGGCTGATCGGGGTTGGGCTTGATGAGCATCACATCCACCTCGCCTATGTTAGACGAGCCGCCTGTGTTCACCTCGCTGGTGTCCAGCAGTGCGTCCAAGCCTCGGCCCAGTGCCGGAGTGCCATATTTCCTTCGTATAGTCATGTGTATTGTCTTTAAGACTCGTTTTTGCTGACAATCTCTTCGGCCAGACTCACGTATGCCTTGGCTCCTGCCGAGTCGGCATCATAGAGTATGGCAGGCATTCCATGCCCGGGCGCTTCGCTCAGCTTCACGTTGCGCTGTATCACGGTCTGGAACACCAGGTCGCGGAAATGCCTCCTCACCTCGTCCCTCACCTGATTGGCCAGTCGCAGACGGCCGTCATACATGGTGAGCAGGAAGCCCTCGATCTCCAGTTCCTGATTGAGCCGTGACTTCACGATCTTGATTGTGTTGAGCAACTGACTGATGCCCTCCAGGGCAAAATACTCGCACTGCACGGGTATGATGACGCTTTGCGCCGCCGTGAGAGCGTTGACCGTGATGAGCCCCAGGCTGGGGCTGCAGTCGATGAGGATGTAATCATACTCGTTGCGAACGTCTGCCAGCAGGCGCTTGAGCACGGTCTCCCGGGAGCGCATCTTGAGCATCTCTATCTCTGCACCCACCAGATCCACATGCGAGGGGATGATGTCAAGGCCCTCGATGTCAGTTGTATAGATAGTCTCACGTATGGACATCTGTCCGGTCAGTGCGTTGTAGATGGAGCTGTCCACCTGCTTGCTATCCACTCCGAGTCCGCTTGAGGCATTGGCCTGCGGGTCAGCGTCAATCAACAAGACTTTCTTCTCCATAGTGGCCAGCGATGCGGCCAGGTTCATGCTGGTGGTGGTCTTGCCCACTCCACCCTTCTGATTGGCTACTGCAATAATCTTGCTCATTCGGTATGTCCCTTTCATGTTGTTTATCGGGTGCAAAGTTATGCCTTTTGAGGCGATGTTGTCCCAGCCAGGGGAGACGAATAGGAAAAGTTGTGGATAACTCACCGTTTTTGTGGATAACTCACTCCCCCATCCATCGCGCGAAGTTAAGATTTTCTTTTCAAACCACAGACACATTGCGCGAATTTCGTACCTTTGCACTACAAAATTCACAGAATTTATGACAGAAAGACCTTTGATACTCATCTCCAACGATGACGGAGTCGATGCGCAAGGCATCAGGGAGCTCACCCGAATGCTGCTCCCGCTGGGCGACCTGGTGGTGGTGGCACCCGACGGACCGCGCTCTGGCGCTGCCTGTTCGATGACTGTGACCAGTCCCGTAAGCCTCCGTCTGCTGGAGCACACCGATGGTCTCACACGATATGCATGCTCCGGCACCCCTGCCGACTGCGTGAAGCTGGCGCTGGAGCACGTGGTTGACCGCAAGCCTGCACTGATGGTATCGGGCATCAACCATGGTGACAATGCATCGGTCAACGTGCACTACAGCGGTACGATGGGCGCTGCGATGGAGGCTTGCATGAAGGGCATACCGGCCATCGGATACAGTCTGCGCACCCGCGACAAGCAGTGCGACTTCTCACCCTATGCACAGGCCATCGTACGCATTGCCCGTCACGTGCTGGAGCACGGACTGCCCCAGGATACCTGCCTCAACGTCAACTTCCCCCAGGTGGAGCGCCTGCAGGGGCTGAGCGTATGCCGTATGGCACGGGGCAAATGGGACACCGAGTGGGTGCCGGCCGATGAGCCGGGACAGTTCAAGCTCACAGGGCACTTCACCTGCCTCGAACCAGAGGCCGAAGATACCGACTGGTGGGCAATGGACCACGCTCTGGGAGCAGTGGTGCCACTGCAAATAGACATGACTGACAACGCAGCGCTTGGTACGCTGAAAACCATAGAGACAGCATTATGAAGTACTATCTGATTGCAGGCGAGGCCAGTGGCGACCTGCACGCAAGCCGGTTGATGGCGGCCATCAAGAAGGAAGATCCCCAAGCAGAGTTCCGTGCCATAGGCGGCGACCAGATGCAGGCCGAAGGTGCCACCCTGCTGATGCACTACGACAAGCTGGCCTACATGGGCATACTGCCCGTGCTCCTGCACCTGCGCACCATACTGACGAGCATGAAGAAGTGCCGCAAGGACATAGTGGAATGGAACCCCGATGCGCTCATCCTGGTGGATTACCCGGGATTCAATCTGCGCATGGCCAAGTATATCCACACCCACACGCGCATACCCGTAATCTACTATATAGCACCCAAGATATGGGCATGGAAGGAGCATCGCATCAAAGACCTGCGCCGGTATGTGGACTTGGTGCTCAGCATCTTGCCGTTCGAACAGGCGTATTACAAGAACAGACACAACTATACAGTCTATTATGTGGGTAACCCCACACTGGACGAGATAGAGGACTTCCTCGACGAAAACCCCAAGCCAACGGTAGGATTCAGATTGTGCAACAGACTGGGACCGGAGCCCATCATCGCCTTGCTGCCCGGCAGCAGAAAGCAGGAGATAAAGGCCAACCTGCCCATCATGCTGGAGGCTGGCTGGCCCTTCACCCCACGCTTCCAGCTGGTGGTGGCCAAGGCACCGGGCATCCCGTCCAGTTTATACTATAAGTTGATAGGCAAGAAGTACATACACCTGCTGGGCGACGGCCATCTCTCCCTGTTGCCAGGCAATGCGCTGTACCTGCTGCAGCAGGCCAAAGCTGCCATGATAACCAGCGGAACCGCCACCCTGGAGGCAGCCATGATGGGTGTGCCACAGGTGGTGTGCTACTACATGTGGGCGGGACGACTGGCTTCGTGGGTCCGCAAACTGGTGCTCAAGGTGCCTTACATCTCTCTGCCCAACCTGATAGCAGGAGAAAAGGCAGTGGATGAACTGGTGGCCGAGAAGATGGAGCCGGTCAATCTGGCCTACACTCTGCACGACGTCATATTCGATGACAAGATACATACCAGGCTGATAGTGGGCAACGCCAACGTGGCAAGCGCCCTGGGAAATCCGGGCTCTCACAAAAGGGCTGCGCAGTACATCATGGATTTCCTGGCAGGCAAGCCGTTGGTTCAGGCACGCAATCTGGACGAAAACGAACTGTTCGACAACATGCCCCCAGCTCACTATCGTGACTGACGCGCTCGCGCTCAGGCTCGACGGGGAGTGAATGCGAGCGCCAGCAGAGCATACAGCCCCAGCAGCACCACCAGGATGGTCTGCAGCGTGTGGACGATGAGCACAAACAGCGCAGCGTCGGTCTGCGGAACGGCATAGAGCACCAGCACGCTCTTGACAGCGAAATGCCAAGGGCCGGCACCATTGGGCGTAGGCACAAGCACTGCGAAGGTTCCCACCACAAAGGCCACCAGAGCGGCCATCATGCCCAACCCCGAAGTGGATGCAAAGCAGAAGAAGGTGAGATAGAAATGCAGGAAATAGCTCACCCATATGCCCAACGAATAGAGCAGGAAGAGCGTGGGGCTATCCACCTGACGCACCGAGAGGAGTCCGTCACGCAGGTCGGCCAGCACAGCACGGGTACGCGAAAAGACACCCATACGGCGCATCACCAGCCAGGCTGCCAGCGCGACAAACACCACGCAGACCACCGTCACGGCCCATCCTGCGGGTGAGAACGAGGAGAGAAAGCCACTCAGGGAGACTCCCGTGGAGCGGAAAAAGGTGACGAAGACGGGCACCTGAGACAGGAAAACCAGCAGGGAGAGCAGAGCCACCATGGCCATATCCACCACACGCTCGGTGACCACCGTCCCCACAGAGCGCCCAAAGTTGGTACCCTCATACTGCCGGAGCACACCGCAGCGCAGCACTTCGCCCACGCGGGGTACCACCAGACTGCTGGCATAACTGAGAAACACGGCATTGACACACGTGTGCAGGCGGGGACGCTCGCCCATGGGGCGCATCACCTGCTGCCATCGTGCACCGCGCAACACCTGTGCCAGAATGCCGAACGGCATGCTCAGGAGCATCCAGGTCCACGACATCTCGCCGGTGAGCACACAGCGCAACTGCTCCCACTGCAGCCCACGGTACATCCACCAGAGTATGGCTACAGCCAGAACAAGCGGCAAGGCCACCTTGACCAGTTTTATTATCAGTCTCTGCATCTTCATTTGCGCCCTTCTTCGTTCGCGCTGCAAAATTAGCAATAAAATGCCAAACAGCTCCCAAGCAAGGCTCGAAAAGCCGCTTGCTCCGCTTTCTGCCAAGGGAGGAGGGCTGCCGGGAGGAACGGAGGAGGAAAGTCCCCTTCCTCAGAAAACAACCTTTAGAATGGGGGCGCAACCACCTTCGGTGCCCGACGGGAGCCGATTTTGCCACTCCATCATTACCGTTCCGCAATTACTCACTGACCTATGCAGGCTGGCGGTTCTGCAGCCACAGCACCCCTGGCAGCAAGGCCGATTTCGCCCAAGAAAACAGTCCGACGGGAAGCGCCGACGGGTCAATCGCCCGACTCACGGCGCTGCGATGACAGATGCAGCACGCTGCGATGACGGACGCAACGCGCTGCAACGGCCAACGCACCGCGCCGCTGTCATTTGGCCAGGAAACAGGCCAAGGCATGGGAAATGTCCAGGTAGGTACGCTCAAAATTGCCTGTGTACCAGGGGTCTGCCACATCGCGCGGATTGCCGGCCAGCTCCATGAGCAACTGCACCTTGCCGTCGCGGTCGACCCAGCCCTCAGGGGTACGCCACACAAGGTCGGGCATGAGGCGCGAGAGCCAGGCGTAATTGTTGTTGTCCATCAGGAAGATGCGGTCATAATAGTCGTAGTCGGCACGGGTTATCTGCCTTGCCTCACGGCGCTCAAAGGGGATGCCGTGGGAGCGCATGCAACTGCGGGCGGGCGGATACACGTCATTGCCCACCTCCTCCAGGGAAGTGGCGGCGCTATCTATCTCATATTCATGCTGAAGTCCGGCATCGCGCACCAGCTTCTTCATCACGAACTCGGCCATCGGGCTGCGGCATATATTGCCGTGGCAAACAAACAGTATCTTGTGTCTCATAGTGCAAAGTTAAGGAAAAAACTGCAATCCACACGCAGACACCGCCCGGCAATGGACAGCGGGAGAGCGGCTACATTCCGGGGCGAAACCTGGCCGGGTGCAGCCAGAAGAATGCCGGTACCCGAGAGGCATCACACCTCCGTAGCCTGGAAATACCTTCTCAGCCAATCGCGCGTGGTGCTGAAGCGGATGCCGCGATTGACAAACATGGGATGATAAAAGGGGTTCTGGGAAAAGGAAGGGCTGCAATACGACTTCTGCTCTGCCGACAACAAAGCGAATACCCGCTCTGCATAGGGGCGGGCAATACCCTTTCCCACATTGCCCCAACCCAGATATACGTTCCTCACGCCCCTTATCGAAGCCACATCCTGCTCGATGGTCACCAGTCCGGGCACGTCTGGATGCTGGCGAACGGTGCTCATGGCACGCTGGAGATCCGGCTCGCGCAGATTGAACAAGTTGAACAAGCGAACCACACCATTCAGTTCACGCTTCTCGCCCAGATAGCTGCCATTCAGCACCTTCTCCAGAAACCGCATGGTGGGGTCTATGCTGGCCACACTCCACTGGCATTCTCCGTCTATCCGCGAAAGCATCTCACGCTCCCCATCCATGACGGGAACATCACACGGGGAAGAGGAGCCCGGATTGATGAGCCATACGGCTCCAATGGTCTCCCACGAGTCCCCAAACTGCAACACAGTATTGCGTCTGATGCCCAGCTCTGGGCTGACATCATGAAATTGTGCAAATACCTTCATTCGCCCAACCTTTCTTTGAAACTGAATATAAGCAATACCCCAGTTCGGGATAAGAAATAGTTCATAAAAAGTTGGTA